>Ga0310327_10060_pt1 | contig 13259 bp, 15 predicted proteins | sample LakSupDCLTotalB7_FD_195541 | JGI IMG/M metagenome (GOLD analysis project Ga0310327, IMG submission 195541) | Enriched freshwater cyanobacterial communities from Lake Superior, Ontario, Canada - SU02.DCL.Total.B7 (v2) (version 2) | ecosystem: Environmental > Aquatic > Freshwater > Lake | place...
TCCACCAGCAGCAATCATTACTATGTAAACACCAAGTTGCCATAGGGTTGTTGGCATAAATGACATTCTTACACTATTAATAATGCCAACAAATAAAGCTGCCAGTGATGCCCAAACCAATAAATTCGCCCACCTTTTATATGAACCGGCGAACAGCATGCAAACTCCTATAGCTAGTGGGATCATTAACAGCCCCATTCCTGGCGTGCCCCATGGCACTGCCATCCCTCCATAGCCGTAACGACCCCTCGTGTTGCTGTAAACCATTGCAGACCGAACCATTACCTGATTAGCGAGTAGAAACCCACCAGCGCCAAAAAGGCAGCCACCGATTAGGAATTGGAGAAAATCTGACGCTGGGTTTTGTTTTTCCATCTGGTAATCATGCCAGGATTCAATTGTCTCAATAGATCTAATGCCACTGGTTTAGAGATTGCTATGAAAATTAGTTAGTTATGTGAGTTTTTAGTTGCCATAAAAGTAAATGGGCTGCAGTCGATGATGCATCCCGAGCACGAAGCTAGGTAGTGTTATCTAGGTGGGCGTATCACTAGATCACTCCTTCCAGAATTGACTTGTTGCGTACCTGTCCAAGACACAGATACTCCAACTCAAACCCGCTGCACTGCAGCAGCTAAACCCTGGCCACTGTCGAATTCTGCCATTGGCCATTGTCCGCGCGGTGGCTGCCCCCACCCCCACCCAAGCGGCGCCTAGCGGGGGGCATTCACCCCCTTCCTCCCGTTTGCAGAGCATTTTTAAACTGACCTTACCTAGGTAAGGCACCCCTCACCTCAACCGTGTCAAGTTTCCAGCGGGTTACTTTGAATTGGATAGTACTTAATAACGAAGCCATAGGCAGGCCGTTCTGTTTAAACCATGTATGCAGTCTCATACAAAGCTAATCCTTCTTCATCTGTAAGAGGTGTGTATGCGCGATGGGGAGTAACCTGCTCAGATCGGTTGGTATCACTGTGTTCTATTGACTTCCCGTTACTTCCCGATGGGAAGTTTGACAACTCCAACGAAGTTCCCATGGGAACTTGAGGGGTAGATGAGAGATCGCTCTCTAAAACAAGGTTTTGACCCTCTTCCTTCCCATTTAACTTGTGCCTATGTAAGGACTCTTCATTACGAGGCGAAAGCTTGTAATGTCCTCGACCCGCCCGGCATACATCCGGGTGCTTAGCTCTGGTTGCAGTTGAAAGGGTGTTATCGAGTGTTTTGCGGGAATGTCCGCCGTTGGTACAGATTCGCTCCACCAGAGCAGCCTTTGCCATTGACTCTTCCCCTTGATGCCAAGCAGTCTTCAGCACATCCATTACGCATGCCAGGCAGTTACCGACCCTCTCCTGATAGGAGCAGAGACTGATCTGCCCGTCTATTAGTTCATAGAAGAACTCCCGAGTGGATCCCATGCGGGACTTGGTTACACGCCAGATGCGGCGATCATTGGAGAACGACCCGTCTTTGTTTTCCTCTCGAATGATGCTGTGCACAACTGAAGGTATCTCCTTCCATGCCTTAGCACCGGCATTAGCTCCCTTTGCAACTCCGTCATGGTTTAGCCAGACCACTGCAGCATGCGGGCAAATTACTTCCTTGAAATAGGTGAGCAGCTCTGTCACAAGCAAGTTGTTGGTGTAATCCAAACCCGCACCACTGCACACTGCCTTGCATGAGTCGATCAGCACAAGGCCAATTTGGTGGCGGTTGATGAAGTCGAGTAATCGTATGCAGCCACGGAGATCAGCCGCCCATGCCGTCATGCCTTGTTCAGCATCAGATGCCCAAACGTGAAAGCGCTTCTGGGGTCCGTTTTGAACTTCAGGCTTGCTTGCCATGCCTGTCTCCTGCATTGCGGCGTAAAGCGGTGGCGCACCGCTATCGCTTGCGATAAAAAGGACGTTGCATTTCGGCGCGGGCTGTGTGTGATCCAACAAGCCAGTACCAAAAAGCGTCGAGCTGGCCAACGCCAAACCTGCCGTTGTTTTTCCGCAACCAGCAGTTCCCCAGATAAGGGTTAGATCGTTGTCGGGGATGAAGCCTTCAATCAGCCAATCCATGCCGCTGATACGCGACAGGTCAAGTGACTCCGGTTGCGTGACTGACTTGCCTTGAACCCGCCGCTTAGTGTGGCGCTTGAATAACGCCGCTTCAATCTGGGCATCAGTACGGCGAAACCGATTCATTGTCTCGGCTCGCAGTTGCATCAACTTATCGTCGTCGTCGGCGATAGTTGCCGCGAGCATTTCCCCAAGTAGCTCGCTGTAGCTTTGTTGCTCATTCTCAGAACACTGCGATCCTTTTTGCTTTCCTTTTTCGCGTGCATGCACCTTGAGAACATTGGGCCAAAACTCGTGGCCATGCTCTCGAGCAATCTTCCAGAAGCTTCCTGCCGCGCGGGTTTCAGCTCTTAGTGCATTACTCGCTGACTTCTCGTCAGGCCACAGGTGTCCCAGCAGGGCTAGTGCCATTCCATCAGGATCTTCAGCACCTGCTTCTTTCAATGCAGCACTACAACCGCATATTGCATTGCGGGATTGATGGTAAGTATCACCATCCACTACACGCTCAGGAATGTAATTAGCAGCAGAGTTAATTTCATCAATGCTGCGAGGTTCCCATATTTTGTTGGCTTCCGATGCTTCAAGCCTTTCTGGAGCAGGTTCTGGAGCAGGTAGACACTCCTCGATCTCAGTAGCGCTATAGCGGGTTTCTATGGCATGAATGATGCGGCATTCTCCAGTTGCCTCGCCGGTTGTCTTGTTGTAGTAGATCGAACCTGGTAGCCGCATTAATCGCGACGGATTAGAGCAAGCCTGATCGCTATTGCAATGCGTAATCAAACGCTTTTGGAGTAATCGCCAAGGCTCTGGCTCCATTTGTTCGGCTAGCACCCAGTAGCAGTGAACTGACTTACCGCCGGTTGAAACCATCACCGTGGGTTCTGGCAATCCAAGCTTTTGCCAACGCTTCATTTGTTCCTCGATGCTGGCTCCGTCGTCCCACTCAACAAAAAATGCCGGCATTCCTGTGATGTCGATGTCTCTAACACCACCACCCTGACCAGTAGCGGATGTTGCATTACCGATAACGGAGCAAAGGTTAAAGCCTTCTTTGCTCTTGCTCTCGATCCAGTCCCGGTCAGTTTTTACTGAAATGCCATGGTGGCCAGGGGAGCCTGACTTGGCCTTTGGTAGGCAGCGCAGCCAAGTGGTGGCAGGATCTTTGCCCAAAGCCTTGATGAATTTCAATGATTCGTCAAGATCGAGTGCATAGCTATTAGAATCAGACATGGGTTTCCTCATGAGATGGGGTTATTCAGGCCTGCTCCCCTCGTTTCTAAGGCTTAGGGGACAGGGTTTTGATTGATTGCTTTGGCTCCAACCGGGGCCTTTTTTATTCAGGCGATTAGTTGCTGACGGAGCTGCTCTCGCTTAGTGCTCAGTTGCAAGAGTTCCTGAGCGACTGCATCTATTTGCCATACCCAGGGGGAGTTAGGTAGCAGTCCTGGCCGGAAGTGGGTACCTGGTTTGAGATAACCACTGCGGGCATAGCGGCGGAGCGTTTCTGAACTCACCCCCAGCTGGTGCGCTGCAGAAGTTGTCGTCGACCAACCCTCTTCTGGAGCTGTAAGTAATGCTGTGGACATCGCGTTTTAGGCAGGAGAACGCGAAGCGGTAGAACCGCCTCCATTTAGGTTGCCGTGCACTTATTGCTTATGCGCCGCAAGCTCAAGAGTCCGTGGGTCTCTCGCGAATGCATCGGCCATCGCTTGTTCGCAGAGTTCCAGGTTGTAGAGGATCGGGCTGTTAGCTACGGGAAACTTCCGCCGAAAGTGGATCCCGGCTTTCAGAATGTTTGATTGGCGCCAGCGGTACAGCGTTTTTTCAGAAATCTGGAGTTGATCTGAGGTTCTGCGGGAGGTGCCCCACTTTTGGGAAATGTCGTTCATGGCGATCTCCGGCGAATCGTCTACTACTCCCTAGGTTTCCAACTCTTGTCTGGACAAGTCTGGAGGCGCCCCCACAGCCACTCCAGGATTTGGTTAAAGAGGTTTTAACCCACCTGCGATTAGGCGTTTCGCTGTGCCCGTTCAAAGGCGGCCGTGGCTCCCAACTCGCTGGCCCAGGGGTAACTTCTGCAATGCACTTCGATGCTGTGCCCCATTGCCAGCGCCATGGATCCGTTATCAATGCCTCGCTGATGTCCACGGACGCTGTAGCTGTGGCGGAAGGAGTAGCAGCTGAGTCGTTCGTCTTGGGCCTCGACTTGGCTCTTAAGTGACTTCCACCCATCACGTCGATTCAGATAGGTGGCTATTGCGTCAGCAGCACCATTGCCTGACCTGAGTGACGGCAACTCGATCAGCTGAGCCTTCCAGCGTGCGAGGAGGTTCCACTCCACTGATTTACCGTCAGAGTCAGTAAGCGGCAGTAACCACAACCTGCGGGGTTTAGTGATGCCTCCGCCAGAACGCTTTTCATAGCTGCACCACCAGAAAGGCTCCTTTGTTGAGGGATCATTCCTGATGCTCAAATGCATCAGCTCAACAGGGCGTAAACCAAGTTCACTCATCAGGCGAATCACATCAATCCAGCGTTTGCCCACCACGTCATTAGGTAGCGAAGCGATCAGGTTGATGATTTGCTGATCGGTAATTGCATTGCTTTTGTGGCTAATGGCGTTGGCAGGTTTGCGTCCAATCGCATCCTTGAGATCGGCAGGGGGCTGCCAAATCACCGGCATTCGCTCTCGAGTGACGCAATATCGCAGGAACTGGGCAAGGTTGCGAGCTCGCTCCTGACGGGTTCGGCTGCCCGGCGGCCATTTTGGATCGCGGATGCAACGGTCGATTAGATCGGCGGGTGTGGTGGGCGGCTGCCTACCAGTGAGCAGTGCCACGGCATCACTCAGCACTGGCTGGTATTTCGCCTCCCATGTAGCCGGCTTTATTGCGGTGCCGTGGCTCAGTTTCTGCTCCTTAAACCGCTCAACGGCTCCAGGCCAGTTCTGCTGCTCGGTGAGCTTGGGCGCCTTGCCTTCGGCCTCCAGGGCCGCCTGCTTGAGGCTGTAGCCCTGCTCAGCTACCAGCTTGTAGATATTTAGGATGCGGACGTATACCCGCCCTGCATCCGCCTCACTCCAGACAAAAGGAAGCGTGACTCGTTGCGCCTGCCCATTGGAAGGTCGCACCTCAACAGTGACCCGCGGACTTCGGGGGCTTTTCCGAACTGACCATCCTGTAGCGACTGCCCGAACTTGCTTGCGCAGGGAGGTCTGCCAGTCAGCAATGTTTTTAACCCTGGGCACGCAAGGCACGCAAAACGCACGCAAAACCTACCCTATCTGCCTTGACAAGACCAGACAGCTCCCGTCAGAGTCATTGGTCTGACCAGAAAAGCCTCTGGGGCCTTGGAGGCCAATAATGCTTTGGGAGCACTAGGTCGCAGGTTCGAATCCTGTCGCCCCGACTGATTTCTCACCGATTGGCCTAAGGCCATGGCTTGGTTGATTTAGCCCCGGCTGTTATTGCTCTGAAAGCCGTTGATGCAGGCTCTGCTGCTGAGCCATCTGCTTATGGACTTGCTTGCCATAGGGGTGATTAAGCCAAGTGCAATTCACCGATCAATTGCCTAAGGCTCAAAGGATTGGGTTTATTCCCATAGGAACAGGGAACAGCCCCGCCAAGAACCCGATGAATGGATGGCCGAACGCAGTTAGAGAGACGAAATGCAGAGGGCTTAGCAAGCTCAGTTACCCAACCGTTTTGCCCGAGTACTTACATCACAACCAGGATCCTTCGGTAACCACTGCGAAGGTTTCTGATGGACTTAGTTTATGACTAAGCTAACTAAAATATCGATTGAGGGCTCCATGCAGGGGGTTCCTATGCGAATCGTGAACGTGCACCAGGCCAAAACCCACCTATCACGCTTAATTGATGATGCCCATGCTGGTGAAACCATCGTGCTTGCAAAAGCTGGCAAACCCTGGGCACGGCTGATGCCTCTGGCACCGCCCGTTCCCCAGCGCATCCCTGGCCGGTTGCGCAGCCGGGGCCCCCTTAGCCAGCCGAACGCGCTGCTCGAACCTATGGATTCCAGTGAATTGGACAGTTGGGAGAACAGCGAACTACTTCCCCAGAAACTGCAGCGATGAGCAATGGGAACTGTTACTTACTAGACAGCCACACTTTGCTGTGGTGGTGGTTTGATCCCGATCGCCTTTCTGGCGCTGTGCGCGAACTAATCAGCGATCCAGCTACACCAGTATTGGTAAGCGCGGCCTCAGTGTGGGAGCTAAGCCTTAAGCATCAACAGGGCAAGCTGCCCGAGCTGAACGATGTGATCACCGATATACCTGTTTTACTTCAGGCAGATGGCTTTGAAGCGCTGCCGATTTCCCTGGCCCATGGCCTGCGGGCAGGTGGCTACAGCCAGCGCCACCGCGATCCCTTTGATCGCATGCTGGCCGCGCAGGCCGAACTAGATCGACTGGTGCTGCTTAGCGCCGACCCACAGCTTTCCAACTTTCCCTGCCAAACCCTCTGGTGAGATCCGATGGCACTTGAAACACCCAGCCCCCTAGATCAAAAGATCCTTGAGCACTTCCCAGGCCTCGTGGTGCGTAAAAACCTCACCACCGAGCTAGAGCAAAATGCCGTGGTGCCCACCTGAGTGCTCGAGTATTTGCTTGGGCAGCACTGACGATTGTTGAATATTGAATTAGTTTGCTTAGCTGCCCGCTTCACCAGCACTTGATTCCTCAGGTAGAACATCTTAAAAACGTTATAAATATTGGTGTGTCCGTAAGGAGATAACAGATGGATGACACCCAGCTCTGGATATTTAGCTATCTAAGAAATTATCTAATTAGGCTTTGGTGCAACCGGTTTCGGTGCAATCTCTACACCGAGTTCACATCTTAATTTTGCTTCTTCTAAACTATATGGCTGTTCTAGTTGTACCTGAGATTTAGTACACCATGCTTGCCTAAACCACTCGTAGGAACGTTCTCCTGATCCAAACATACCTGCATATTTATCACTCTGTCTTCTGTATGGACCTTTTTGAAAAGCTGAACAACTTATTTGGTCCCATGTTTTTCCCTCCATCCATCTACTTGTTTCATTGCCAACATCAACTAAAAACTTCCCATCTTCTTCCTTGATTGAAAATGCAACGTATGGAGTACCTGCTAGGGATTTAACGCAATCAATCATGCTCATTTTACGGCATTCACTTAATGCCATATCTGGTGACACTTTGAGATCAAGATATGTTTTCATGCACTTAGCTAAGGCTGCATCCTGTGCATGTCCAATATTTCCCAAAAAAGACAAACTTAGAAAAGTGATAATTAGTGATAACTGCTTTGTCTCTTTCATTTAATTTGAATTTTTCACATTATATTTGAGTATTCTTGATTTCTTTAAACTGTAACATTTTTTATGTTTTCCTTTTGTTTGTGGCAATTAAGTTCTGTCGTAAACACCTGCATGTCATGCAGGAACTCTATTTTTGAGCTGATAAGACATCAATTCTGTTCGTTGCTCATTTTTGATATTCGGTGGTTACCCACGGACCCTCATCCCTTTGGACGTATGGCCAGATCCGTAAGGAGGCGCCATGGCACGCGCATTCCGCAATCGTCATCCCCAGGCCAACTGGCTGGGCATCGAAATTGACCCGTCTATGCCGAACTAGCCCGCCAGCACTGTCAGCAGGTGCTGGTCGGCGATGTTGAGCAGTTGATCGACATCCCGCTGTGGCTCCCTTGCTCCAGTCTCAGTGCTGGGTCTTTGGGGACAGCGGGCTCCTGGATCGCACCCATCTGCGCTGGTTCACGCCCATCACCATGGCAAGCCTGTTTCAAGACAACGGCTTTCGCATCGATAGCTGCCAGCCACGAATCTTCCCCCACCAAGCCGAATCCTTGGTGCTTGAACACATCCGAGCCTTCGCCACACGTCTGGCGGCGACCCTGAACAAGCCGTGCGTGATGCCAGACCCCTGCAAATTGTCATTCGTGCAGAACGGCAATGAGCCAATACTTACAAGTAACTGCTGGGTCACTTCTCAGCTGCACGGCCCCGGCACAATCGCGAGGAGGTTGTCAAACCAGCTCTCCACGGCATCGCCACTCAGATCTGCGCCCCCGAAGCCGGAGTTGCAGAGATTGCCAGGTCGCGGCATGAGGGTGCTTATACCTAAGGTCTCAATGGCCTAATGGGGCCGATTCCATTCCCCCTTGTTCTGCGGCAGCTTCATTGAATCCATCTGTTTCCCTGTCGTCCCTCGCCACCGCGCAGGCCACTTATCCAAGCAAAGCTGAGCTGCTTGCTTGCCTGCCAACTGAGCTAACCAAGATCAACCCAGTTAAATCCTGGGGAAGTTTGGCTATGTCTCTGGGCCTATCTGCTTTGGCCTATGGCTTGGGAACACTGATCCCCTTGCAGCTCAGTGCTGCACCCTTCTGGCTGCTCTACGCCGTGATCACTGGAACAGTGGCTGGAGGTTGCTGGGTAATTGCCCATGAATGCGGCCATCGTGCCTTCCATCCCAACCCCCGCATCGAAGCGGTGGTGGGATTTTTGCTTCACAGCTTGCTGCTTGTGCCCTACTTCAGCTGGCAGCGCAGCCATGCAGTGCATCACGCCAACTGCAACCACCTCGAGGCAGGTGAAACCCATGTGCCACCTCGTTCCGATTCCAGCTCAGGTCGCTTCGTGGATGGAGCAAGACGGCAACTTGGCCAGGGCCTCTACGGCGTTGCCTCACTGTTTACGCACCTGGTGTTGGGTTGGCCCCTTTACCTAATGTTTGGTGTTGCCGGCGGTGAAGAGTACGGCAGTCCCACTTCCCATTTCACTACTGCTGCACCTTTCCGCAATGGTGATCGCCACTTATTCCCAGACTCCTGCCGTCGCCTGATGGTGATCTCCAACCTCGGCCTACTGGCAATGGTGGCTGCATTGGTGTTGGCCTCTATCCACTTCTCCTTGGCGAGAGTGTTAATGGTTTATGGGCTGCCCTATCTGGTGATCAACGCTTGGTTGGTTGGGTACACCTGGCTGCAGCACACCGATACCGATATTCCCCACTTCTCCAGCAGCGACTGGAATTGGGCGAAAGGTGCTTTGCAGACGGTGGATCGTCCCTACGGACCCCTGTTGAACCTGTTGCATCACGGCATCGGCTCAACCCATGTGTGCCATCACATCAACCCTAGAATTCCCCACTACAACGCCTGGCGGGCCAGCGCCTTGCTTAAGCAGCGTTTCCCCGATCTAGTTCGCTACGACTCCACTCCTATCCATCGCGCTTTATGGAGGGTTGCAACTCGCTGCACCGTAGTAACCCGGAGGGGAATCGATGGTGGTTTCTTCTACGAACCCATATCTTCTAACTAGAGCTATCAACTAATTCCGCAGAGAAGCCCATCATCAATATGTGCAACAGACCAGATCATCAAATCGATTGCCTATTTTGTGGCGCTGCATAGGCTGGTTAATTAGTGTTGATTTAAATCTGTATAGATGCTTTCAGGAATGTGTCATTTCAATGTTTATCTACTTCTAGCGAGAATAGATCTCAGCCGCTTGCCAAAGATTTGAGATTGTCTTCATTGTTCAATTTTGCCCTTTAGACATCACTAAGAAATTTCACACTTATTTAGACGATCGTGATGCGTATAGGGAGATTAACCGCTTATCTTCAAGATATTCTTGATGCATGAATTGCTATGGAAGATGTGATAGTAGGTGTTACTTTGGATGATTACCGGCATTGCTCAACTTTTAATGCCTTCAAATTTTGCTTTTGCCATCAGTAACTTCTGGTGGTTATGAATAAAACATCCCAACCAATGATCCAAATGGCTCCGCTATTGAAATTGCCAATTTAAGCACTTTACGAAGCGCCATACTACTCATTTCTTTAAGATTAGGTTAATGCAGGATGCTAATAAAAATCTTTAATTCAATGAAATTTCTTCTGAGTTCGTTGGCAATTGCATCATTATCTGTTACATCTACGCAAGTATTTGCTCAGGAAAACGTTATAATATCAAGCTAAAAGCCTGAAGATGTCAAAGGGTTCTACGGAACTTTAGGTCTTGGATATGCCGCCCACCAGGATATAGGTTTGTCTGATTCATTTCGCGGGCAGCTCTGTGAGAACGGAATTAACATACATATATAACAATTCATCGCTTAATTCTCTTGATTTGTCAGTAGCAGGCGTTGGAATTAATGCCCCCCTAAGCGACGGAAATGTAAATTCAAATTCTGTAATGGCTTCTGTTTATATAGATATTCCAACTAACAGTCGTTGGGTTCCGTATGTAGGTGGAGGGCTAGGTTCCACAATTATTCAAAATGCTGGAAGTCAGGGAGTATTAGGTTATCAAGGTACTTCTAATTTTACAATTGACACATCAAATGCCGATCCTTTAAGTAGCTGGGGAGCGCGTCTTGGAGCACGTTTTCGTTTTTGATAAAAAGCTTTGAGGGTATGCTTATATAAAAATTTGTAGTCTCAATAATATTTTTCTGGGGAATTAACACCCCAGATTTTTTTTGGATGATATTTTGAGCTGTAAAGAGTTCCACGCCGGTTGATCGTTCGCTCCGGTCGATGCGAGAGGCTGAAGAGATAACCCTCCCTCCGGTGCTCTGAATCCATGGCGATTCCTTTTCGCTTGCGCCTTGGGCCGTGGTGGAGCGCCTGAGCAGCCGCAACGACCTACGCCGCCAGCCGATCATCTTCATGATGGGATCCGGCGAGTACTCCAGCTTCCTGGCGCAACAGCGGGGGCTATGCAAGCCCGATCAGTGCGAAATGTTCAATCAGCTCAATCCCTACAAGCACTACGGCAACGGCTGGGATGAGCTGACGCGACAGGGCTATGCCCTCAGCTCCATCCAGGCCTGGACAACTCCCGCCGGCACGGTGGTGTTACCACGGTCGACCTTCCGGGCCTATGGACCCCGCATCGGCTACCTGGCTTGCACCGTGGCCCACGAGATCGCGCACTTCCGCCGCAATCATGGGTTCATCATCAACTATCAGGAGAATCACAAGTTTAAATCGCTCGACAAGCAGAAAAAGCAGCTGGCTGTTATGCGCCTCTCCAGGCAGCACGAGCTAGAGGCCGATCGGGACTCCGCCGACATGATGGCCCGGGCGGGATACAAAGGCCGCATTTGCCAACAGGGGATGGAGTTCGTGCTTCGCTCCAACGGCGACGGCAGCGCAACCGAGCCAGACTTCACCCACCCCGGCTACGAGGAGCGCATGAAGGCAATTCGTCAACATTACGACGCCCTGGAGAAGAAACCGGTGAAACCGCAGCGCTCCACTTCGGGCTCCTTCCGCTTCGACGCCGCCGACTCCCTGTTGACGTTTTCGCCGAAGCCCTGAATCTGTTCCGCGGCACAATAAAGCAAGCGCCGCGGAACAGATTCAGAGAGGCTGTTATTGAACTTCTGAAATTGTGAAAGGTGCTGGAGGGTAGCTTGTTGGCGATGGATCAACCTCGCCATTGGCAAGTGCTTTTGCTCGGATGTACATCTGGCTGCTTGTGGCGCCCTGCGCTTCCAATGCATTAGCGACGGTAGCCCAATTGCGAATCTCAGTGGTCATTTGCGTAAGTTGAAGATCGGAACCAACAAATAATCGCCATCACTCCGATGTTTCTGCGAGGCGGAAAGCCGCACTACTACCGAACATCAACGATCAGTATGAAGCTGTAAGTAACTGATTTAAGTGCGCCATATGGCAGGTGAGCATGGCAGTGGTGTAACTGCTGGCACTGCTTTTAGGCATAGTGAATTGCAGTGCTGAAAAGGAAGGACATGACCAAGCCCAGGAACTGACGCGTTGATCCCAACGCACTGCAATCTGTCATTTATTGGTCGGTTAAATCCTTGTAATAACAAGGAATCCACCTTTCCCTCACAAGCGTATCGGCTGTCCAATCGCTGAATCGTTCTAGGTTGTATTTACCCATACATAAACCATTTTCCTTAAGTAATGCCCCTGCAGCCTCTCTCTTTTTGCAAGCTTCCTGTGTTTTGGTTGAATCGCTACGGCCACCTCGACAGGCACGATTCAACTCTGTAAAGGATTGAATTTGAGAATTGAGGCTCTCTGCCTCTGCTTGCATCCCTGCAGCCAGGAAGATAATTGAAGTAGCAGCTATGGCGATTTTTCTTGACAAGGACAAGTTTTAATTGAGAGTTGCTTGATGCTAGCTATTCCTATCCTTAATTCCTTAGTTCCCGTGGCTGCGGTGCGTTAATTGATAGCATTAACTCCAGTATAGATACACAAGCTTGGTGTTGTCTTTTACGCAGACACACTTATGCATAGAGATGTAACTTTTTCCTGGGATGTTATTAAGATCCTTTCGTCAAGTATGTAGCCATATCTAGCCAAGAAGCGCTCTAGGCCCCCCCGGGCGGTGACTGCCAGGATTCACTGCAGATCCAGCGCGACGTTATGCCACTGCCCCAGCTGATGCCTCTGTTGGTGGCTGTGACGATTGCCCGGTGCCCTCCTCCCGTGAAGGCACAACTGGATGACCTTTATCGCTGGCAGATGTCTCAGCAGGAGCTGCGTAGTCCGAGAGAGATCGTTAGCCAGAAAGGCCGATTCACCGATGGGCTCTACCAGAAGCTGTGGCGCGCCTATGCGCTCGATCCAGCCATGACACCAGGCCGTTTTCTTGACTTCGATCCGTTCAGCGGAACCCAGGTGAACACCTATAGCGCGAAGGTGCTCGGCTGCACGGCTCTCCCCGGCGGAGGAATGGAAGCCTTAGTGGCTGTGCAGGCGCATCTGCGCAACCGCCTCTCTGAGGCGCCGCAAAAGCTCCGGTATCAGCTGGTGATGGACTCTGCTGGCACCTGGAAAATTGCCGACATCGTCTATTCCGATCATGTATCGGATCCCAGGCCGACTGAGTCCCGCCGCCTTACCAGTTTCCTTGCTGAGCTGCTGGATTCTAATTTAAGAAAAAAATAGCTAGCGATCGCGGCAATAGCCCTGCAGCCAATTGACACTGCACTCCCCATAGTACGGCGGCGCATAGGCCAAAGGCTGGCGTAGCAACAGGAACAGGCATACTCCGGGTGATGGGCTTCTTCGTTCAACTCACCGACGCCATCGCCGAGCGCCAGTCGCTGCTGGTGACCGGGCTGGATCCCAATCCAGAAATGCTGCAGAGCTGGGCAGCGCGGCGCGGCCTGG
>Ga0310327_10061_pt1 | contig 13115 bp, 12 predicted proteins | sample LakSupDCLTotalB7_FD_195541 | JGI IMG/M metagenome (GOLD analysis project Ga0310327, IMG submission 195541) | Enriched freshwater cyanobacterial communities from Lake Superior, Ontario, Canada - SU02.DCL.Total.B7 (v2) (version 2) | ecosystem: Environmental > Aquatic > Freshwater > Lake | place...
GGGCAAGAGCGGCGCCCTGGCCCGTGACCTGGCCGCCGTCGTTGATCAGCGGCTGATCTATCACAAACGCCCAGGAGGGATCCTCGCGTAATGGCAACTTTTACTTACACGCCCAGCTTTGACGCGACCGAATCCAGCAAGCCCAGGGCCCGCAAGTTCGCGGCGGGTGATGGCTACGAGCAGCGGATCCGCTTCGGCCTAAACACCGACCCCAAGGAGTGGCCGCTTACCTTTGCAGAGCGCACCGATGCTGAGCGCGACGGGATCCTGGCGTTCTTTGAGACCCATGCCGGCGTAACCAGCTTTGATTGGACCAGCCCGCGAGGCATCGCCGGGAAATATGTTTGCGAGGAATGGCAGCTCAATATGCGCTCTTACAACTTCAACACCATCAAGGCAACCTTCAAGCAAGTGTTTGAGCCATGAGCATTCCCGTTTCAGAGCTGCAGTCGATTGCCCCAAGCGCGATCATCGAGCTGTTTGAGTTGCAGCTAAATACTGCAATCCAGGGCACCAGCACTCTCTACCGCTTTCACGCTGGTGTAAACCTGACCGGCAGCAACGGTGATGTGGTGTGGGCCGGCAATGCCTACAACAAATTTCCGATTGAGGCCGACGGCTTTGAGTACAGCGGCAATGGCCAGCTGCCAAGGCCCAAGATCCGTGTTTCCAACATCCTTGGCACGATTACGGCCATCATTTTGACGACCCCATTGGAAGGCGCCAAGGTAACAAGAATCCGCACCATGGCCCGGTATCTCGACGCTGTGAACTTTGCGGGTGGTGTCAACCCTTACGGCACGCCAGAACCTGCCTCCGAATGGCTGCGAGAGATTTATTACATCGACCGCAAAGCAACGGAAACCCGCGACGTTGTTGAATATGAATTGTGCGCAGCTTTTGACCTGCAGGGCGTCAGGGCGCCCAAGCGCCAGTGCATCTCAAACATTTGTCAGTGGGTCTACCGCTCGGCGGAATGCTCCTACAGCGGCACCAACTATTTCACCGAGAACGACGTGGCCACCACCCTGGCCAATGACGTGTGCGGCAAAAAGCTGAGCAGCTGCAAGGCCAGGTTTGGCGCTACAGCCCAACTGCCGTTTGGCTCCTTCCCTGGCGTGGGGGCCTACTTCACATGAACGACGCCACCCGCGCCGCTGCGCTCCAACACGCCCAAGAGCAAGACCCCATGGAGGCTTGCGGGCTGGTGGTGGTGGTCAAAGGTCGGGAACGGTACTGGCCGTGCCGCAACCTCAGCAGCGAGCCCGACGGGTTCTTCTTCCTCGATCCTGACGACTACGCCGCTGCAGAGGATGCCGGCGAAATCATGGCGATCGTCCACAGCCACCCGATCACTCCGCCAACGCCCAGCCAGGCCGATCTGCTGGTGTGTGAAAAGTCCGGGCTGCCCTGGTTCATCGTCAACCCCAAGACCGAAGCATGGGGTGGGTGTGAGCCATCTGGCTTCAAGGCGCCGCTAATCGGCCGCGAGTGGGTCTGGGGTGTGCAGGACTGCTGGAGCCTGGTCCGGGACTATTACAACGAGCAAGGCGTCGAGCTGCCCGACTGGGGGCGGCCGGCAACGATGGCTGAGTTTGAGGCAGCGCCCATGTTTGGCGACTGCTGGCGCCAGGCGGGCTTTGAGCAGGTGGCGATTGAGGACATCCAAGCGGGTGATGCCGTGCTGTTGAACGTCTCAGGCAAAGGCCTTAATCATGTCGGCGTTTATTTAGGCGATCAGCTGTTGCTTCATCACTGCAGGGGCCGGCTGTCATCTAGGGACATGCTTGGTGGCTGGTTACTCAAGTGTGTGGGCTGGGTGGGCCGCCTAAAATCTAGGAATGAGGGAGATCAGGCTTTACGGGAAGCTGGCTAAGTTCCTGAAGCGCCGTGTCTTCAGGGCTGAGGTTGGCAGCGCTGCTGAGGCCGTGCGTTTTCTGATTGCCAACTTCCCGCAGGTCGAGAAGCACATGGCCGACCAGCATTACCGGGTGAGCCTGGGTGAGCGTGACCTTGAGCTTGATGAGATCCACCATTCGTCAGGTGAGCAGGTAATCAAAATTGTGCCGGTGATTGCTGGCGCTGGTGCGGTTGGTCGGATACTGCTGGGGGCTGCATTGCTTGTAGCGGCATTTGCGATCCCAGGGTTTGCAGCATGGGCAGGCCCTACTGCCTACAGCCTGATTGTTGGTGTGGGTGCAAGCCTTGTTTTAGGTGGTGTTGCGCAGCTGCTATCACCTGTACCAGCAACACCGGGGGGTTCAAACTCTGACAATGACCCACGCAAAAACTACAGCTTTAGTTCAATTCAAAATACTTCTCGACAGGGCACACCAGTACCAATTTGCTATGGCGAAATCATCACTGGTTCAGTAGTGATTAGCGCAGGGATTGATATTGCCCAGGTGACGGCATGAGCAATTTAATCCTTGGCGGTGGCGGTGGCGGTGGTTGCTTTCTTGGTGATACGTTGGTGCGTGTGCCTAATGGCACATGCCGGATTGATGCGCTGAAGCCTGGCAGTCTGGTGCTGAGCTTTGACGATCAGGGCCAGTTGCACCAGGCCACGGTGCTCAAGGTCCACAAACATGACAGCGAGCGCGTTGTGCGCTACCGCCTGTGGGGCGGTGCAGTGCTGAATGCCACACCTAACCATTGGGTGCTGAACCAGTTCAACGCCTTTGTGGAGATCGGGACGCTGGGTGCTGATGACTGTTTAGTGGATGAGAATGGCCACTTGCGGCCAATTGTAGATCGCGCTGAGCTTTGTACTGGCACGGTCTATAACCTGACCGTAGAAGGCCATCATACTTTTATTGCAGGCGGCATCCGGGTTCACAATGCTGGACTTGGCCTCGGCATTGCTGGCGCTGGTGGTGGCGGCGGTGGCGGCGGCAAGGGTGGTGGCGGTGGCGAGCAGCGCACCCCAACAGAAGAAGCCAACAGCCTTTTCTCTACTTCCTACGCCAAGGTGATCGATCTAATCAGTGAGGGCGAAATCCTAGGCTTAGTCGATGGGCTAAAGTCAATCTATATTGAAAACACACCGCTGCAAAATGCTGACGGCTCGTATAATTTTCAGAATGTTCAGGTCTTTACAAGAAACGGCACGCAATCGCAAAGTTACATCCCTGGATTTGATGATGTAGCCAATGAGGTTGCTGTAAGCGTCACTGTACAGCAAGCAACGCCAATTGTACGCACCATTACCAATACAGCAATCAACGCGGCTCGCGTAACTATTACTGTTCCGCAGCTGCAGCAGTTTACTGACCAAGGAGACATCTACGGCACAAGCATAAATCTTGGTATTGCAGTGCAATATAACTCAGGACGCTTTACTACGGTTGTTGATGACACAATTAGCGGTCGCACTCGACAGCAATATCAGCGGCAGTACCTAGTCAATCTTTCGGGCGCGTTTCCGGTAGAAATTAAGGTGACTCGGGTAACAGCAGACAGCAGCAGCTCAAAGCTGATCAATGCTTTCAGCTGGTCAAGTTATACGGAAGTCACCTATGCAAAGCTGGCTTACGTCAACTCTGCAGTTAATGGCATACGAATTGACGCTGACCAATTCAACAGCATCCCCAACCGCTCCTATCGGATCAGAGGCATCAAGGTCAAGATCCCAAGTAATGGAACAGTCAACCAAACGACCGGTGCCATCAGTTACTCAGGGATCTGGGATGGAACCTTCGGCGCAGCGCAGTGGACATCAGACCCCGCCTGGTGTTTGTGGGATTTGCTCACAGCTCGCTATGGGTTCAAAGATCACATCGACACCACTCAGCTCGATAAGTGGGCTTTCTACTCTGCAAGCCAATACTGCGGCGCCAGTGTGCCTGATGGCTATGGCGGCTATGAGCCGCGCTTCAGTTGTAACGTCAACATTCAAACGGCTGATGATGCCTATAAGTTAATCTCTGATATGTGTTCAGTGTTCAGGGCTATGCCCTACTGGAGCACGGGAACGCTCACAGTAAGCCAAGACAAGCCATCAGATCCAACTTATCTTTTTACCTACGCAAACGTCAGTGAGGAAGGCTTTAGCTACAGCGGCTCCAGCCTAAAGACCAGGCCCACGGTGGCGGTCGTTCAATATATGGATCTCAGCCTGCGCAATACATCCTACGAGGTAGTAGAAAACCAAGTAGCCATCAGCAAGTATGGCGTCATCAAGTCCGAGATTACTGCCTTTGCCTGCACCTCCAGGGGCCAGGCGCATCGGATCGGGGAATGGTTGCTCTATTCGAGCCAGTACGAAACCGAAACCGTCACCTTCATGGCCTCCATTGATGCTGGCGTACTGGTGCGGCCCGGTCAAATCATCGAGATCAGTGATCCAGTGAGAGCTGGCGCTAGACGTGGAGGACGGATCAGCGCAGCTACTACGACTTTAATTACGGTGGATGATGCCACTGGTTTAAGCGCCACCGATACGCCGATGCTGAGCGTGATACTAGGAGATGGCACGGTTGAGGCGAGGCCCGTTTCAACAGTTGTCGGCAATGTCATCACGGTTCCCATAGCCTTTAGCGCGGCGCCTAATGTCAACAGTATTTGGATTTTTGAAACTTCATTGATTCAGACTACCACTTGGCGAGTGCTTGGCATCCAAGAGCAGGACCAATGCAAATATCTCATCACAGCGCTGGCCTATAATTCCAGCAAGTATGACTACATTGAGCGCGGTACATTACTCCAAAGTCGCACGGTAAGCAATCTAAATGCCATACCAGCGGCACCAACCAATCTTTCCATTACCGAGGCACTTTATACTTACCAAGCGCAAGTTAGATCAAAAATAATTATAAGTTGGCAGGGTATTTTAGGCATTAATCAATATCTTGTTAAGTTCCGCAAGGATTCTGGTAACTGGACGACGGTCACCCGCCAAAATAACGATTACGAAATTCTAGATACAACACCTGGATATTTTGAGATCAATATTTACAGTCTTAGCTCTGGCGGGCAGTATTCTGTAACGGCATTAAGCGGTAACATCACGGCATTGGGGAAGACAGCACCTCCCAGTAACGTGAGTGGTTTTGGTGCCACGGTTGACCCCAACATTGGTGTTATTTTCACTTGGAGCCCCATTGCTGATATTGACGCTGCAGGCTACGAAATACGACGTGGTTCGACATGGGCAGCAGCCACACTCGTCACTCAAGTGAACGCCACTAGCTATAAACTTGGGGCATTGGCACAAGGTAACTACACTTATTTAATTAAGGCAATTGACACTTCGGGCATTTATTCAACCAATGCAGCATCAGCAGTCGTAACGCTTGCGATGGCAGGGGCGCCAACTATTTCACAGGTTTTTAATGGTTCTAATGTTGTTTTGAATTGGACTTTTGTTAATGGTTCGCTGGCCACTGCATACTATGAGTTGCGAGTGGGAAGCACATTTGCAACTGCCACGGTTATAGGAACAGTACAGGGCACCACTTATACTTTTCGGGCTACCTGGAGTGGCGCCCGCACCTATTGGGTGGTAGCGGTTGATGCCCTTGGCGATTACGGTGCTGCTGGTTCAGTAGTCGTGACGGTTGCCACAGCAGGAGCACCAAGCATCACGGCAACATTTGCAGGCAATGATCTTGTATTGGCCTGGGGAACAGTTAAAGGTAGTCTAGAGACAGCTTATTACAAGGTGCTTAGGGGGAGCACATTCGCCACTGCTACTGCACTTGGTTTAGTGCAAGGCACTTCTTACACGCTGCGAGCTGACTGGGCAGGGGCGTTAGTGTTTTGGATTGCAGCATACGACGTGAACGATGCACAGGGCACCCCTGGCAATGTCACAGCAAGCGTTACCGTCCCATCGGAACCGACAGTCAACCAGCAAGTCATTGATAATAACGTTTTACTCACTTGGGCTGATGTCACCCAAACACTTCCAATTACGGCTTACGAGCTGCGTCGTGGCTCGACGTATGCTGGCGCTACGGTGATTGGCACTAAGCAAGGTCGGTTCACAACGGTGTTTGAAACAGCATCCGGGACTTACACTTATTGGCTGGTCGGCATTGATTCCGCTGGCAATTATGGCGCGCCAGGCAGTGTCACAGCAGTCGTAAGCCAACCTCCTGACTATGTGCTACAGTATAATTTTAATAGCGCATTTGCTGGCACTAAAATTAATTTAGCTGCTAGCAGCGGTGGCTTACTCGCTAGTGTTAGTGACTCTGAAACCTGGCAAAGCCACTTCACTTCAAGAAGTTGGACCAGCCCACAAGATCAAATCAATGCCGGGTATCCTTATTTTGCACAACCAAGTCAGACCACAGCGCGATATTTTGAAGACATTGACTATGGCACAGTGCTAGCGGGAAGTAAAATTACTATTACGCTTAATTCAACAGTCGTCACGGGATCAACTACTATTACGCCGACCGTCATGGTGCGCGGCATAAGTTCAACGGCGGCGACCTATTCGCAATCCCTTTTCACTATTACAGTGACATCAACGGCGCATGGATTATTGGCTGGCGCCTTAGTGTATCTTGACTTTACTTCCGGCGCTGCCGTCGATGATTCTTACACTATAGTAACTGCCGCAGCCAACACTTTTACGGTTACTAGCGCCACATCCATGACAACTAGCGGCAATGTGACACGATCAACGTGGGCGACAAGTCCGGGCCTCACCTCGATCTATGCAACTGACTTCCGCTACCTTCGTGTGCAGTATGACTTTGCATCTGCTGGCGGAGATGATTTGTTGCAGCTCAACGACCTCAATATTCGCCTTGACTCCAAGCTGCTCACTGACAGTGGCAATGGCAATGCAGTGTCCACTGATAGTGGCGGCACAGTCGTTGCTTTTGGCCGAACTTTTATTGACGTGAGTTCCATTTCGGTTACACCACTAGCCACTTCCGCCGTAACTGCTGTTTACGACTTTGTGGACATCCCTTATCCAACGAGCTTCAAGGTGCTGCTGTTTAACTCCAGTGGGGTTAGAGTGAGTGGACCATTTAGTTGGAGCGCTAGGGGAGTCTGATGGCTAATTGGTCACTGCCAACACTAAGCAGCACTTACACCAACTTCCTGAGCGAGTTACAGGCTCGGGACACAGACTTGGCGCTAGCTTTTGATGGCACCACCACAACATCGCAGCCCACGGGCACCGTTCGATGGGACAGCACAGCAAACCGCTGGAAGAAATGGAACGGTACAAGTTGGGCTGAATTGGCGGCCACTTATGCCTTGACGGCTCTTAGCACCACTGGCGCAGCGACAATTGGCACAACTCTAGGTGTTACAGGCCAGACAACGCTTGCAACAGCTACGGCCACCACACCTGCCACGGCTGACAATAACACGAACATTGCCACGACTGCTTTTGTCAAGGCTCAGGGTTACGCCACGCTAGCCGGTCCAACATTTACCGGGACAGTCACCATCCCCACTGGCGCATCCATCGCTGGTTATCTAACCACTGCAGCGGCGGCGTCGGCTTATGCACCCTTGGCCGGTCCCACCTTTACTGGCACGGTAACCATCCCCGCTGGCGCATCCATCACTGGTTATCTAACCACGGCGACAGCGGCATCGACTTATGCGCCATTGGCCAGTCCAACATTCACTGGAAATGTAATTATTCCAGCCGGTACGGTTACTGCCAATGGCATTCAAGTTGGTACTGGCGCCACCTATCGGCCAGGCTTGTATTCTCCCGCCACTGACCAACTAGCTATTGCCACAGCAGGGTCTGGGCGATTACTGGTTGATAGTGTTGGACGTTTTCAAGTGACTGGGCCTTATGACGGTAATGTTACAATAGTCCCTGCGCTTAACCTCGATCTATCTGCTTCTAACTATTTCACTAAAACAATTAACGCAACCACCACTTTTACGGTAAGCAACACTCCATCCTTCCGGGCATTTTCTTTTACTTTGGAACTTACACACACCAGTGGAGGTATTACATGGTTTACTGGCGTAGAATGGCCTGGTGGAGCGGCGCCGACATTGACCACAGGCAAAACTCATTTGTTTATGTTTGTCACTGATGATGGTGGCACTCGCTGGCGAGCGGCCAGTTTGATTAACTACACGAATTGATATGAACCCCATCACGCAAAACTTACTAATGGGGGCGGCCACCTCAGCCGCCTTGCCTACCATTGCAATATCTCATGCCAATAGTCCATACGTTACCGCCTATTCATGGTCAACAGCCTCAGGTTTTGGTAGTAAATATACCAATCCTTCGCCCCCCCCCACAGGCTCAGGAGCTGGAGTAGCTTTTAGTCCAGACGGTAAGGCCATTGCAGTTGGTCACGCCACCAGTCCCAATATTTCCGTCTATTCATGGTCGCTAGGTTTTGGCAGTAGATATGCCAATCCCGCAACAGTTCCTACCACCTCTGGAAGCGGTGTAGCATTTAGTCCAAATGGAGCTGCTCTTGCAATAGGACACAGCACCACCCCTTTTGTATCTGTCTATCCATGGTCAACGGTTTCGGGTTTTGGCACTAGATATGCCAATCCTGCAACACTTCCTGGTGGCGGTGGATCTGACTTAGCATTTAGTCCAGATGGAGCTGCTCTTGCGGTTCCCCATACTGGCACCCCTTTTCTTTCCGTCTATTCATGGTCAACAGCCTCAGGTTTTGGCACTAAATATGCCAATCCTGCAACACTTCCCACCAGTGGGAGAACTGTAAGATTTAGCCCAAGTGGTAATGCTATTGCAGTTACCATGAACAACACTCCATTTATCCATGTTTATCCATGGTCAACAGCCTCAGGTTTTGGCACTAAATATGCCAATCCCACAATTACCGGCGCTACTCTTGGAGGCTATGTAACATTTAGCCCAAGTGGTGATGCTATTGCAATAGGACATTCCGGCAGTCCATGGATTTCTGTTTTTCCATGGTCAACAGGTTCAGGCTTTGGCACTAAATATGGCAATCCTTCTTTTACTAATGCTGGCTATGTAGGTGCTATAACATTTAACCCGAGTGGCACTTTGATTATACATACTGGTAGTAACACTCCCTTTCTTTACGCCTATGCTTGGTCATCGGCTTCAGGCTTTGGTACTAGATATGGTTCTGTAACACTTCCTGGTAACGGCACAGGGGTGGTATTTAGCCCAGACATGGTATAGAATTGAGCCCGATTCAACATTTCACCAAAAGCCATGAACAAGCTTGAAACGCTACAGCCCGCCCTTCAAGGCCGCGATCAGGAAATTGAGGAATATCAAATTAACATTGATAACTACATTCGCGCCATCGCTAAAATCAATGCTGAGCACGCCGACAACTCTGCCATGACAGAATTTCGTGACACCTTGGCCAGCCTGCTTGAAACACACAAAATTGAACAGCTTAAGGCCATCATCATTCGTGATGTAATCGCAGATCAAATTGCAGAACTGGAGGCGGCCTAATGTTTTACGCTAAGCTTACAGCAGATAAGGAACTAGCTCGGTATCCGTACACTCTCCCGGATCTTAGACTGGACACACCTGGCACTAGCTTTCCCGTCAATATTGATGATGCCACCGCTGCATGTTTTGGAGTGGTGCCAGTAAGGCCAACCACTCCGCCTCAAGAAACACATAGCATTAATCTAGAGCGTACCGCTGTTCTAACAAATGGTATCTGGGTAGAAAAATGGCTTGAAACACCGGCAAGCGATGAACAAATCCAAGAGCGCACTACTTCTTGCGCCAACGAAGCAAGGCAAAAGCGTAATCAACTCCTAGCCGAGTGCGATTGGACGCAGTTGGCTGACGTTCCAATACTTGCAGATGAGTGGATTACTTATCGGCAAGCGTTGCGTGATATAACTGCTCAGGCAGGTTTTCCTTGGGAAATTACCTGGCCCGAAGCGCCTTAGCGACAGCATGCCAAACACTGCAGAACCTTCAGGCACCAATGCCTCTGGCGTCTGCTAAGAAATTTGCGGCAAGTAGGTTAATGGTGAAGGGGCTGCTGGGGCTTGATTGATGACCGTTAAATCAAAGACCGGCGCCGCCCGCGTAGATCATCAGTCGGGGCCACCCAAGACCACCAGCCAGGGGCAGGGCCAAAACTCCCGTCCCCGGCGGCGTGGTCGCAAGCCAATGCGTGGGCAGGGCCGATAGTTTTAAGGGTTTATTACGTCGTGCCTACAATTAAGGCATGGAAGCATCAAGCGAGCTTCATTCCTGCCGCCGATTCCGGAGATGCCGCGAGAAATTGCCGCTGGCGGATTTGCTGCGCGATGAAAGCGGGCAGTTATTCTGCAAGCCAGGGATGTGCCCTAATGGTAAGAACCAGAATACAACAGACCTAATCAACCTGCAGGTTGAAATCCGTAAGTTACGCGGTGAAGTAAAAAACAACGCAAGCAAAGAGGAGCGTCTGCTGGCGCATGTTGCAAGCCTACAGGAGCGGCTTGCAGTTGCGCTTGACATCAAGACCATCGAACCATCGGCAGCCATTGAACGATCCAGCAGCTTGGACCGCAACGAGGCCGTTCCGGTACTGCTATGCACTGACTGGCATTGTGGCGCAGTGGTAAAGCCTGATACGGTTAATGGGCTTAATGCTTATGACGTAGACACGTTCCATAGCCGCACCGTAGCGCTGTTCAGGAATGCGCTTAAGGTGATCGCCATGCTGCGATCAACTAGCACAATTGATCAGATGGTGGTGTTCCTGGGCGGTGACTTAATTGATAATTGGCTGCATCCAGAACAGATCCAGTTGCAGGAGTTATCGCCTACGCAGCAGATCATTGAATGCGAGAAAGCAATTGTTCGTGGCATTGATTACCTGCTAGCCAATGGTGGCTTCAGTAAGATTCTGGTCCCATGCTGCTATGGCAACCATGGCAGGACAACACCCAAGATGCAGGCTGATAATGCCCATGCAACCAGCTACGAATGGTTGATGTATCAAAGCCTAAGGCGCCATTACAACGGCAACGCCCAGGTTGAATTTATTATTTCAAACGGCAATACGCTTTACATGGATGTGCTAGGCAAGAAGCTAAGGTTTATGCACGGCGATGCAATCAAATATGCCGGCGGTGTTGGTGGTATCACAGTACCGCTCACCAAATACATCTACCGTCAGGATGTAGGCATTCGGGCAGACCATACCTTCCTAGGGCATTTCCATTGCCTAACGCATGGGTCCAGCTGGACGGTAAACGGCAGTTTGATTGGCCCTACTGCCTATGGCCTGAAGCTTGGATTCCCGCCAGAGCGGCCCCAGCAAGGTTTAGAGGTGATTGATAGCAAGCGTGGTTTTACGATCAGTGCACCGATCCTGACTGATTAAAATTAGGTTGACAGCAGGAAGGCCTCGTGGATCCCGCCTCGATTATTGCGCTTGCAACGCTAGGCGGGTCTGGCGTAATGGCGCTATGGCGTATCGCAAATGGGCTAGGGCGATTTGAAGCACGCACAACAGCGATCCTGGAGAACATGCAGGTGATGTTGAGGGACCACGAAACTAGAATTAGGATCATCGAGAGTGACGCAGAATGAGCGGCGTCAGCCCTGCTACTTTTACACCATCGCGCAAAATCAAGCGCGGGCAGGATTGGTCGTTTGTTGCGACGTTCACCGATTCCGCTGGTGCTGCATTAAACCTTACCGGCTGGAATGTAGAGAGTCAGGTGTGGAATCTGGAGCGCACCAGCAAGATTGCTGATTTCGTTGTTTCCTTCCCGTCTGGCCGTACAACTGGTGTTGTGAAGTTTGCGCTGACCAAGCTGCAAACGCCAGCGCTGCTGGATGAAAGCTATTTCGACGTTGCGCTGACGGATACTAGCGCTATCAAGGAATTTTATTTGGATGGAATTTTGCCTGCCGAGGAGGGGTACACCCGATGATTTACTCAATTACTGAACCAGCGCAAGCGAGCATTGTTGTTGAGGAATCTGCGGCAGTATTGCTGACAATCAGCCAGCCGTCACCAGCAGTATCAGTGCTGGTGTATGAGGGCTCGATCGCCAGCCACCTGGCCGCCATTGATCCGCACCCGCAGTATGAGCCGCTGCTGACCGGCCCGGTGGCGACCTACGACGCAACGGGCCGCCTGACCCGCATCGACTACGACGGCGGCTACGCGAAGTTGTTCGGCGTCAACGCCGATCTGCTGCTCAGCACCATCGACTTCCTGCGCCCTGGCAGGCCAACGCTCCGCAAAACCCTGACCTGGGCCAACGGCCAGTGGCAACGCACCAGCACCCCGGAGGTGATCTGACATGGCCGCAATTACCAGTGCAGCAACGGGACTATCCAACGTCGGAACAACGTGGGTTGGCGGAGTAGTCCCCGTCGAGGGCGACATCGTAACTATTGCCGTAGGCCACGCGGTCACGATTACCGGCACCCACATCTGGGGTAATGACACAGCACAAGCAGCAGCTTTGACGGTTGCGGGCTCTTGCGTATTCTCAACAACTGTCAACACCAGCCTGACGTTAAAAGGCACTTTGGTAAACAGCGGTACAGATGCCGTATGGCGTAGAGGCACTATTGCCTCGCCAATGCCAGCGGGTATTACATCTATAGTTAAAACAAATTATTCAGCCACGCTCGCCAACAGTAAATACAACATTAGTTGGGGTGCAACAACTCGCTTTGCCGAGTGGTCAGAGGTAGGCGCAACTCGTAATCGTCAGTTTTATGTTGCTGCGGCGATAGCGGCAGGTGCTACTAGCATTACCGTATCTGATGCGACAGGTTTTAAAGTTGGAGACATTATATTTTTAGAGGCTACCAACACAACAGCTACAGAAAGAGAGCATAGAGTATTAACAAGCGTATCTGGCAATGTTATTAGTTGGACAACAGGCTTAGTCAACGCAAGACTAGCAGGTGCTTGGGGCGGAAACTTATCAAGCAATGTTTTGTGGCAATCGTACTCCGGCTCGTTTGGTGCGTATGTGCTAGTTCTTTGTCAAACTACGCAAGCTGCGGCAACAATTAACATCAAGCATGTAGCTACTCACGGGCTTTATGGGCAAGGTGATAGTGGCGGTTTTGGTATTGCAGGCACAAACGCTGTAACAGTTGCAAATTCACCACTAGGTATTTTGGACAATATTGCAGCTTGCGACTTACTACCTGATGGTTCAAACGCAGC
>Ga0310327_10062_pt1 | contig 13046 bp, 12 predicted proteins | sample LakSupDCLTotalB7_FD_195541 | JGI IMG/M metagenome (GOLD analysis project Ga0310327, IMG submission 195541) | Enriched freshwater cyanobacterial communities from Lake Superior, Ontario, Canada - SU02.DCL.Total.B7 (v2) (version 2) | ecosystem: Environmental > Aquatic > Freshwater > Lake | place...
GCCCCCTGGCTTCCCCCCATCACCAGCAGCAGGGGCCCCGCGCCGGCCGGCACCCAGGCCGGCAGGCGGGCGGGCTCTAAAAAGGCTTGCCGCACCGGGGTACCGGTGATGACCGGCTGGCAGCCCCCCAGCTGGCCAGCGGCCTGGGGCAGGCCCAGGGCTACCTGGCTGCAGAGGCGCCCCAGTAGCCGGGTGACCCGGCCCGGCACGGCGTTGGACTCGTGCAACACCACGGGAATGCCGCACCAGCGGGCCGCCAGGATCGCTGGTGCGGCGATGTAGCCGCCGGTGCTGAACACCAGATCCACCCCTTCGCGGCGAATCAGGCGGCGCACGGTGCCGGTGGCGGCCAGCAGGCGCAGCAGCTGCCACAGTTTTTTCAGGCCCCGGCCCTGGAGGCCGCCAGCCCGGACCGTATGCAATGGATAACGGCTGGGCACCAGGTCCCGTTCCAGCCGGTCCGGCACCCCCAGCCAATGGATCGACCAGGCGGGCGGCAGGGCCTCGGCCACGGCCAGGGCGGGGAACAGGTGGCCCCCGGTTCCGCTGGCGGCGATCAGGAGCCGGGTCATGGACATCTGCAGCAGGGCCTGGCGCCCAAGCCGGGCGCCCCTAACTTAAAAGCCGGCCCGTGTGCTCGTTCATGTCTCCGCTCCGCCCGCTCCTGCCCGCCTTGATGGCGCTGGCTTGCCTGCTGGTGGGAGCACCCCTGCGGGCGGCCCCCTCCGCGGCGGCCCTCGAGGCCGCCCTCAACGACCCAGCGCCGACCAGCTTGGCCGCGGTGTTTGAGCCCGGTCCCGGTTTTGCCCTTGCCGAGCTTGAGGCTCGCCGCGCCGCCCTGCGGGAGCGCTTTCCCGATCTGCGCTGGCAGGTGGCCCCTGGCACCCCCCTGAACGACGGCAGGCCCACCCTGGAGATCAGCGTGCGCGGCAGCCGCCAGGAGGGCCCGACCCGCTATCGCATGGTCGCCAATGAATCGGTGGCGCTGCAAAGCCAGGGCGATCGCTTCAACGGCCAGTACGTGATTCGCGAAAGCTCCCTGGTGCGCAGTGGGTCTAAGGATCTGGCCGTAACCCTGGTGCTGCCCGATGCGGTGCTCACCGGCCAGCGTTACGACCTCGATGTGGTCGTGGATGAGCCCCTCGATGGGGCGGTTCTAGCCGGAGCGGTGGCGGCCGTGACCCCGCGCCAGCTGGCCACTTCCGCCATGCCCGAGCTCCAGCTCGAGGCCCTCGGTGGCGGTGGCATCTTCAAGACGGTGCAGGCCCCCAGTGATCCCGGCTCCCAAACCTGGGCGGTGCTGCTGGTCCATCCCGATGGCATCGTCACCGCCACGAAGCGGGTGCGGGTGGTGGCAGACAAGGCAGCCCTGGCTCCCTGAGCCGGTTTCTGCAGCCGCGCCAGTGGCCTGGCGGAGTCCGATTCCGTCACAACTTGGGGGCGGCCCAGTCACATCTGGAGCAGCCATCGTGGTCAGGATGGGGCAGTCACTAACCACAGCAAGATCCCCCTATGGCCCTGCGTTCCTCCCTGCGCGCCCTGCCCTTGGCGCTCGTGGCCCTGTTCAGTTCCCCCCTGGCGGTGATCGCCCAAACTGGCGGACCACCCCAGGGCGATGACCCCGGCCGTAGCGAGCGTCCTAATCCACCCCAGGGACCCTCCAAAGAGGCCCGTGAAGCCATGCTCAAGCGGGAGGCGGCCGCCATGGCCAAGCTCAGCCTGGCCCAGCGCAAGGCCTACATCCAAGCCCGTCAAGACATGCAGCGCCAGCTGTTTGAGAAGCGCCTTGTCGACCTGAAGCGTTTTGGCCAGTGCTACGAGCAGGCCACCACCCTGGCGGCGATCCAGGCCTGCCAGCAGCTGGAGCGCACCAGCTGGAAACAGGACCGCCGCCAGACCATGGAGCAGGTGCTCAAGATCCGCCAGCGCTTTGGTTTTCCCGCCCTCACCCCGCCGCGAGGACGGGGTGCTGAAGCAGCCGGGAAACCCCAGTACAAGAACCAAGACGGCCCTCCCGCTGGTGCGTTCTGACTCTTTGGGGGCGTGAAGTAGGGCGAATAGTCAGCCCCCCTGAAATCAGGCCTCGTCCAGGGCCGCCACACCCGGCAGCACCTTGCCTTCGAGCAGCTCCAAGCTGGCGCCGCCGCCGGTGGAGATGTGGCTCATTTTGTCGGCCACGCCCACCTTCTCCACGGCAGCCACGGAGTCGCCGCCGCCGATGATCGTGCAGCAGCCCTTGCCGCTGAGGTCGGCCAGGGTGTGGGCGATGCCGTTGGTGCCGGCGGCGAATTTGTCGAACTCGAACACGCCCATGGGGCCGTTCCAGATCACGGTCTTGCAGTCGGCAAGGGCGTCTTGGAAGGCCTTGATCGAGTCGGGGCCGATGTCGAGGCCCATCCAGCCGTCGGGGATGGCGTCGATCGCCACGGTTTGGCTATTGGCATCGGGGGAGAAGGCATCGGCCAGCACCACATCGGTTGGCAGCAGCAGTTGCACGCCCTTGGCGGCCGCCTTGGCCATCAGCTCCTTGGCCAGTTCGAGCTTGTCCTCTTCCACCAGGCTCTTGCCCACTGCAAGGCCGCGGGCTTTGTAGAAGGTGAAGATCATGCCGCCGCCGATCAGCACCTTGTCGCACTTGTCGATTAGGGCTTCGAGCACGCCGATCTTGCTGCTCACCTTGGAGCCGCCCACGATCGCCGCTAGGGGACGCTTGGGCTCATCGATGGCTCCCTGCAGATACTGGAGTTCCTTCTCCATCAGGTGGCCGGCCACGCAGGGCTTGAGGTGGGCCGTCACGCCTTCGGTGGAGGCGTGGGCCCGGTGGGCGGCGCCGAAGGCGTCGTTCACATACACATCGGCGAGCTTGGCCAGTTCGGCGGCGAAATCGCTTTCGTTTTTCTCTTCTTCGGCGAAGAAGCGCACGTTTTCAAGCAGCAGCACATCGCCATTGGCCATGGCGGCCACCTTGGCCTCGGCGTCGGGGCCGATGCAGCTGTCGGTTTTGGGCACGGCCACGCCCAGCAGGGCGCTGAGGCGGGCGGCCACGGGGGTGAGGCGCATCGCCTCGTTTACCTGGCCCTTGGGCCGGCCGAAGTGGGCCGCCAGGATCACCTTGGCGCCCTTGGAGGTGAGGTCGTTGATGGTGGGCAGGGCCGCCTTGATGCGGGTGTCGTCGGTGATCGCACCGGCGTCATCGAGGGGTACGTTGAAATCGACCCGCACCAGCACCCGCTTGCCACGGAGCTCATCGGCGGACAAGCTGGCCAGGGAGCGTTTTGCCACGGGTGCGGGGGCTAAGGAGCGGTGAGATTAACCCGCGGCCCATCGGCGCCGTCGGCCCGCCCGGGCGCCAGCTAGGGCCCAGCGGCCAGGGACCGCGCTAAGACAAGGGGGGACGGGACCTGCCGGCGCACCGCCGGTCGCGACTGCCGGTCCCCTTCGTCACCATGTTCGACACCGTTCTCTTCCCCATCGATCGCAGCCGCCAGGCCGCCGAAACCGCTGCCACCGCCTTGAAATTGGCCCAACAACACCAAAGCCGTCTGGTGCTGCTCTCGGTGGTGGAGCCCGAGCAGGATGACCATGCCGCCGTGGCGACCTTGCTGGAGGATGCCCGTAGGCGTTTTTTGGCCGAGGGGATGGACTGCCAAGTGATCGAGCGGCAGGGCAAGCCCGCCTTTGTGATTTGTGATGTGGCCGATGAAATCAATGCCGATGTGATCGTGATGGGCACCCGGGGCCTGAGCCTGGAGCCGGATGAGGCCAGCACCGCCTCGCGGGTGATCCAACTGGCCCCCTGTCCCGTGTTGGTGGTGCCTTGAGCGAGGCCAGCGGCGCTGCGGAAGCGCAATTGAACGCGGAAGCGCAATTGAGCAACGAGCACCAACTGACCGCTGCCGCCCAACTGAGCAGTGCCGCCCCGGCGATCCAGTGGTATCCCGGCCACATCGCCAAGGCCGAGAAGTCGCTCGCCGAAAACCTGGCCAAGGTGGACCTGGTGATCGAGGTGCGCGACGCCCGCATCCCGCTGGCCACCGGCCACCCGCGCCTGCAGCGCTGGATCAAGGGCAAGCAGCACCTGCTGGTGATCAACCGGCGCGACATGGTGAGCGCTGAAGCGCGCCACGCCTGGGACCAGTGGTTCCGCGCCGCCGGCCAGACCCCCTGGTGGTGTGACGCCAAGGTCGGCACCGGCGTGAAGCAATTGCAAACGGCGGCGATCCGGGCTGGCGAGCAGCTCAATGCCCGTCGCGCTGGACGCGGCATGAAACCCCGGCCCGTGCGGGCCCTGATGCTCGGCTTCCCCAACGTGGGTAAATCGGCCCTGATCAACCGGCTGGTGCGGCGCAAGGTGGTGGATAGCGCCCGCCGGGCCGGCGTCACCCGCAGCCTGCGCTGGGTGCGCCTCGGCCAGGACCTCGACCTGCTTGATGCCCCCGGCGTGTTGCCGCCGCGTCTCGACGACCAGCTCGCCGCCCTGCGCCTGGCCCTCTGCGATGACATCGGCCAGGCGGCCTACGAGGGCGAGGCGGTGGCCCTGGCCTTCCTGCGCTTGCTAACCGTGCTGGAGCCGGTGGCTGGCGCCGGCGTGGCGGCGGGCCTGCTGGAGCGCCGTTATGGCATCGCCGCCCAGGACCCCAACGCCTGGCTGGAGGCGGCCGCCAGCCGCCACACCAGCGGCGACGAGGGCCGCATGGCCCAGCGGCTGCTCGATGATTTCCGCCGCGCCCAGCTGGGGCCGATCGCCCTGGAGCTGCCCCCCAGCCCATGAGTGCCTTTGGCGAAGGCGAAGGCGAATTGCTGACGCTCCACTACCCCAAGCCCCTGCCGATGCGGCTGGACCGCTGGCTGGTGGCCCAGCGGCCGGAGCAGAGCCGGGCCCGCATCCAGAAGTTCATCGATGCCGGCTACGTGCGCGTCAATGGCGTGACCGGCCGGGCCAAAACGCCCCTGCGGCTCAACGATGCGGTGCAGCTGTGGATGCCGCCGCCCGAGCCCCTGCCCTACCTGCTGGCCCAGGACATCCCGCTTGATGTGCTGTTTGAGGACAGCCACCTGATCGTGCTCAACAAGCCGGCCGGCCTCACGGTCCATCCCGCCCCCGGCCACAGGGACGGCACCTTGGTGAATGGCCTGCTGTTCCATTGCCCCGACCTGCCCGGCATCGGCGGCGAGATGCGCCCCGGCATCGTCCACCGGCTCGATAAGGACACCACCGGCTGCATCGTGGTGGCCAAGAGCCAGGAGGCCCTGGTGAAGCTGCAGGTGCAGATCCAAAAACGGATCGCCTCGCGCCAATACCTGGCCGTGGTCCATGGGGTGCCGCCGGCAGACGAGGGCACGGTGGTGGGCGCCATCGGCCGCCATCCCGTCGACCGCAAAAAATACGCCGTGGTGGCCGAGGAAACGGGTCGCCACGCCTGCACCCACTGGCGCCTGATCGAGCGCCTCGGCGATTACTCGCTGATGCGCTTCAAGCTCGACACCGGCCGCACCCACCAGATCCGGGTCCATTGCGCCCACATCGGCCATCCGATCGTGGGCGATGCCACCTACAGCCGCTGCCGCAAGCTGCCGATTGCCCTCAGCGGCCAGGCCCTGCATGCGGTGGCCCTGGGGCTGGATCACCCGATCACGGGCGAACGGATGCAGTTTGAGGCGCCCCTGCCCGAGGTATTTGAGGCCCTGCTGGCGGTGTTGCGGCGGCGGCTGGCCTAGGGCTTCGGGCCGGCCCCCTTAGGCCAGGGCCGGCAGCCGCGGACAGGCCTCCACCAGGCTGCGGGTGATGGCGGCCTGGGGATGGGCCAGCAGCTGGTCGCCGGGGCCCTGCTCCACGATCCGGCCGCCCTCAAGCACGATCACCCGCTGGCAGAAGCCACTGGCCACGCCCAGGTCGTGGGTCACAAAGAGCAGGGCGAGGCCGAGTCGGCCCTGGAGGTCGCGCAGCAACGCCAACACCTCCGCCTGCACTTCGGCATCGAGCATGCTGACGCTCTCATCGCAGAGCAGCACCTGGGGCTCCAGCACCAGGGCCCGGGCGATGGCAACCCGCTGTTGCTGGCCGCCCGAGAGCTGGCGGGGCAGGCGCCGCTCAAAGTCTTCAGCTGGATTCAGGCCCACGGCCGCCAGCAGCTCCCGGGCCTTGGCTCGGGCTTGGGGCCTGCTGGCCAGGCCATGGATCAGCAGGGGGTCGGCGATTGCCTCGCCCACGGGCATCAGGGGGTTGAGGCAGGCCAGGGGGTCCTGGAACACCATCTGGATGCGCCGCCGGGCCCGCCGCAGCGGCCGGCCATGGAGGCCGAGCAGGTCGACGCCCTCGAGGCGCACGGCGCCGCCCCGTACCGGCGCCAGGCCGATCAGGGCGCGGCAGAGGGTGCTCTTGCCGCAGCCGGAGGCGCCCACCAGCCCGATTGTTTCGCCCTGATGCAGCTGCAGGCTGACGCCATCAACGGCCTTGAGCCAGCGCTGCTGCCAGGGCAGGGAGGCGACGGGATGCCAGCAGCGCAGCTGGTCGATGTCCAGCAGCAGGGGTGCTTGCTGGGGGGGAGGCGTGGCCTGGCCTTCGCGGGCCCGGGCCGCAGCCACCAGCCGCTGGGCCAGGGCGGAGCGGGGCGCCGTGAGCAGCTCCAAGGCGGGGGCTTCCTCCACCAGCCGGCCCTGGTCGAGCACGGCGATGCGGTCGCACCAGCGGCCGGCCAGGGCCAGGTCGTGGCTAATCAGCAGCAGGGCGCTGCCGGCCTCCTGGCAGAGGCTGGTGAGTTCGGCCATCACCTGGCTGGCCACGGCCACATCCAGGCTGGTGGTGGGTTCATCGGCAATCACCAGGGGCGGTTGTAACGCCATGGCCAGGGCGATCGCCAGCCGTTGGCGCATGCCGCCACTGAACTCGTGCGGATAGCTGGTGTAGCGATCGGCGCCAATGCCGACCCGGGCCAGCAGGGCCTCCGCCCGCCGCCGGATCGCCCGGCCCTGGCCCAGGGGGCCCCGGCTGAAGAGCCCCGAGCTGGTATTGCTGGGGCGCTCATTGCTGGCGGCTAACCCCTGGTGGGCCGAGAGCGTGTCGGCCAGGTGCTCCCCAATCGTCATCAGCGGGTTGAGCCGCGTCATTGGGTCCTGGAACACCAGGCCCACGGCTCCGCCCCGCAGCCGCCGCAGGGCCCGTTGATCCAGCCGGCGCGGATCCTGGCCGGCCAGCTCCAGGCCGCCCTCGCAGCGACTGCCGGGGGGAAGCAACTGCAGCACGGCCCGGGCGACGGTGCTCTTGCCACAGCCCGAGGGCCCCACCAGGGCCAGGCGTTCGCCAGGGTGGAGTACTAGGTCGAGGCCGTTGAGGGTGGCAACGGCCCTACCGGGGTAGTGCACCAGCAGCTGCTGCACGCTCAGGATCGGCAGGGCCGGCCCCCGGGTGGTTGCCGGAGCGGCGGCAGGCGATCCGCTGGCAGGCGATCCGCTAGAAGCCGATCCGCTGGAAGCCATGGCACTGAACCAGGGGCACAGGATCCAAGCTTGGATGGGCAGCCCCACACAGCGCTGACAATGTGTCGCGAACTGCATACGATGGGATCATCCGCGGGCTTGGATGGTCAACGCAGCGGCTGATAAGACGGAAGCAGTCCGGGCGGATCGGGCCCCGGCCATCGCTCAACCCCTTGAGGCGCCCGCTGTAGCGGACCGTTCTGCCGATCCAGGCGCTGATCCCACCTGTCCCGAGATCGAGCAGCGCCAAAACGGCCGCTTAGGTGCTCAGTCCGCCGGTGATTTGACCAGCGGCGCCCAAGCGACCCGCACGGCCGACGCCTACGGCATCCCCCTGCCGGCCTGGCTGCGTCGCTGCATCGACAAGGGTGTTCCCGAGGCTGGCTGCGCCTCTCCGGCCGACAGCGATGCCCTGCTGGCGGCCGCCTTTGATTTCGCCTTCCAGCTCCACGATGGCCAGGTGCGGGCCAGTGGCGAGCCCTACATCATTCACCCGGTGGCGGTGGCCGACCTGCTGCGCGATATCGGCGCCAGCCCCGGCGTGATTGCCGCTGGTTTTCTCCATGACGTGGTCGAGGACACCGACGTCACCCCCGACGAGATTGAGCAGCACTTCGGCGCTGAGGTGCGGGCCCTGGTGGAGGGGGTGACCAAGCTCGGCGGCATCCATTTCACCAACCGCACCGAAGCCCAGGCGGAAAACCTGCGCCGCATGTTCCTGGCGATGGCCAGCGACATCCGGGTGGTGCTGGTGAAGCTGGCCGACCGGCTGCACAACATGCGCACGATTGGCGCCCTCAAGCCGGAAAAACAACTGCGCATTGCCCGTGAAACCCGCGAGATCTATGGCCCGCTCGCCAACCGCCTTGGCATCGGCCGCCTGAAGTGGGAACTGGAAGATCTGGCCTTCAAAATTCTCGAACCGGAGGCCTTCCGCGAGATCCAGCAGCAGGTTGCCTCCAAGCGCAGCGATCGCGAGCAGCGCCTCGGCGTCACGGTGCAGTTGCTGCGCGATCGCCTGGTGGCGGCGGGCCTGGCCAATTGCGAGGTCAGCGGCCGTCCTAAACATCTCTACGGCATCTGGAGCAAGATGGAGCGCCAACAAAAGGCGTTCCACGAGATCTATGACGTGGCGGCCCTTCGGATTCTCACGCCCAATATTGAAGGGTGTTATCGCGCCTTGGCCGTGGTGCATGACACCTTCCGGCCGATTCCGGGTCGCTTTAAGGACTACATCGGCCTGCCCAAACCGAACGGTTACCAATCCCTGCATACGGCCGTGATTGGCCGGCACCGGCCGATTGAAGTGCAGATCCGCACCGCCGAAATGCACCAGGTGGCCGAATACGGCATCGCCGCCCATTGGCAGTACAAGGAAGGCGGATCGCCGGCCGCCTCCAGCAGTGATGCGGAGCGGTTCAACTGGCTGCGGCAGTTGGTGGATTGGCAAAAGGATGGCGTGGGCGAAGACAGCGGCGATTTCCTCGCCTCGATCAAGGAAGATTTGTTTGATGAGGAGGTGTTCGTTTTCACCCCCAATGGCGATGTGGTGGGCCTGCGTAAGGGTTCAACCGCCGTGGATTTTGCCTACCGCATCCACTCTGAAATTGGCAATCACTGCCAGGGCGTGCGTATTAACGATCGCCTTTGCCCCCTGGCCACACCTTTGCAAAATGGCGATTTTGTTCAGGTAGTTACTGCAAAGACCGCCCATCCCAGCCTTGATTGGCTCAATTTCGTGGCCACGCCCACGGCCCGTAATCGCATTCGCCATTGGTACAAACGCAGCCACCGCGATGAGAACATCCAGCGCGGCACGGCCATGCTGGAGCGGGAGTTGGGCCGTGATGGCTTCGATGCCCTGCTCCATGGCGATGCCATGGCCCGGGTGGCGCGCCGTTGCAACCTGGTCAGCACCGAAGATCTGCTGGCCGCGATTGGCTTTGGTGGTGTCACCCTGCAGCAGGCCCTCAACCGGCTGCGCGAGGAAATCCGGCTGGTAACGGCCGCCGCCGCCCCGGTGCTCAGCAATGAGGACCTGGCCCGCACCCTCAGCGCCCAACGGGAGCAAACCGCCGCCGTGGCGCCGGCCGAGCACGGCCACGCCAGTCCGATCCTGGGCCTGGAGGGGTTGGAGTATCGGCTGGGTGGCTGTTGCAGCCCCCTACCCGGCGAAGGGATTGTGGGCAGCGTGGCCCTTGGCAACCACGGCATCACCATTCACCGCACCGATTGCGTCAACGTCGCCCAGATGCCCCTAGAGCGCCGCCTGCCGGTGCGCTGGAATCCCCTTGCCGACCATGGTGGCCGCCGCTATCCAGTGCAGCTGCGCATCGAGGTGCTCGATCGGGTCGGCGTGCTCAAGGACATCCTCACCCGCCTCTCCGATAGCCGCATCAACGTCAGCGATGCCCGCGTGCGCACCGCCGCCGGCAAGCCGGCCCGCATCGACCTGCGCGTTGAACTCGCCAGCGCCTCCCAACTCACCACCACAATCAACCAAATTCGAACAATGGCGGACGTGCTCAATCTCTGCCGCACCGGGATTGGTTGAAGGGGGCTGTCATCAGTCAAGTCTCTAAAATCTTACTTACTGTCTTAATTTGCCCTATGAGCTCTGCCCCCTAACCTGGAGCCATGACAGGTCATGACGTTCGCTGGCGCCAGCGCTCAAGCAATTTCCGCCGAGCCCTGGCGCGGTTGGTTGAGGCTGTTGATCTCTCAGGCCAACGCACCCTCAGTGATTTGGAGCGCCAGGGATTGATCCAGGCCTTTGAGTTCACCCATGAGCTCAGTTGGAAAACCCTCAAGGATTTTCTGGCCTCCCAGGGCATCGAGGAGTTGTATGGCTCTCGCGATACCACCCGGGAAGCCTTCGCCCAGGGGCTGATCAGCGATGGCGAGGCCTGGATGGAGATGATCCGCCACCGCAACCTCAGCACCCATACCTACGACGAAGCCACCGTGCAGGAGATTGTCACAGCGGTGGTGAGCCGTTATATCGATGCCTTCCAGGGGCTGGAGACCCGTTTGCAGGACTGGGAGCGACGGCCATGACCGCTCCGGCAAACCCTCAGACCACTCCTCAGACCACTCCTCAGGCAACTCCTCAGGCAACCCCAGCCAGCCACGGTCTGCCTGCCGCCGCCGTGGCGAAAATCAAAGCCACGCTGGCCACATTCCCGGCCATCGAGACGGCAACCCTCTACGGATCTAGGGCCCTGGGCCGCCACCGGCCCGGGTCTGATATTGATCTCACCCTTGCCGGAGACAGCCTTGATGCCCGCACCCTGGCTCGACTTGATGGTGCCCTGGATGATCTCCTTTTGCCCTGGCGCTTTGATCTTTCCGTGCAATCATCCCTGCAGTCTGCCGAGCTGATTGATCACATCCAGCGGGTTGGGACGCTTTTCTATAGTCGCGGCGATCGGTCCTAACCCCCAAAAGTCGCAAGTTCGTAGAGGTTCCTCGATCAGCCCCTTGGGAACTCGGGGGATAGAAGTTCATCCCTAGGGCAGCCGAGTCATCCGGTTGGGAGTGCCCCCAGCCAACGTCAAGGCAACGTGAACCCACCGGTGTTGAGGTGCTTGAGATCGAGCATCACGATGCCCAGCCAGGCCAGCAGGGCCAGGCCGCCCACCACACCCAGGGCCACCAGCAGGGTGACCAGGACGGGTCGCGCTGAGCTGTTGTTGTTCGCCACGCGTCCATGGGCAAGGAAGCCTGATCCTGCCACGACCCAATCGGTGACCCTGGCTGGGCGCGGCTCTCCCTAGGGTCAAGGGGTCTGGGGTGGCTCACGCCCTTTGCTGGCACCTGGACCCCGTCCCCTACCGATGTCTGCCGCCGATTGCGCCGCCAATCCCCTGCTGGCCTTGCCCTTTGAGCCCTCGATCGAAGGGCTGGGCGATGCCTATTGGGATGGGGTGGAAGCGGCAGCCTTCCCCCAGACTCGGCTTCGCTTTCGCAATGACGCCCTGCTGGAGCAGTTGGGGCTCGATCCGGCCGCCGTGGCGGATCGGGATTTCGAGGCGGCCTATGGCCGCTTCGAGGCGCGCCAGCCGCTGCTGGCCCTGCGTTATCACGGCACCCAGTTCGGCACCTACAACCCCTTCCTTGGCGACGGTCGCGGCTTCCTCTATGGCCAGCTGCGCGATATCCGTGGCGATCTCCAGGACCTGGGCAGCAAGGGCAGCGGCACCACCCCCTGGAGCCGGGGCGGCGATGGCCGGCTGACGCTTAAAGGTGGCGTGCGCGAAATCATTGCCGCTGAGGCCCTGCATCGCTTGGGGGTGAGCACCAGCCGCACCCTCAGCCTGGTGGAAACCGGCGAAGAGCTCTATCGGAGCGATGAACCCTCGCCCACCCGCAGTTCGGTGATGGTGCGCCTGGCCCGCACCCACCTGCGTTTTGGCAGCTGCGAACGGCTACTGCATCGACGTGAGCCCCAGCAACTGGAGCGCCTCTGGCGCCATGTGCAGGCCACCTATTACCCCCAGCTCGATCGGCTCGACGCGGAGGATCGGGGCCTGGCCCTCTATGGCGAACTGGTGGAGCGGGTGGCCCGCCTGGCGGCCGAATGGATGGTGGCTGGCTTCACCCATGGGGTGCTCAATACCGACAACATGTCGCTGGCGGGTGAGAGCTTTGATTACGGACCGTTTGCCTTTTTAGACAGCTGGGATCCGGGGTTCACCGCCGCCTATTTCGACCAAACCTCCCTCTATGCCTACGGCCAGCAGCCACGCGTTTGTCACCACAACCTGCGCCTGCTGCAGGAGCCCCTGGCCATGCTCTGGCCGCGCCAGGAGTTGGAGCAACGCCTAGGGCGCTTCGGTTCTGTTTACACCGCCCATTACCGCTCCCGCCTGATGCGCCGGCTCGGCTTTGACGCTGCGTTGCTTGAACCCGGTGGCAAGGATTGGCTGGCCAGCGATGAGCTGCCGGATCTGCTCCTGCCGACGTTGCAATTGCTGGTGGACTGGCCGGTGGCCTATGGCTCCTTTTTTGCCTGCCTGGAGCGCCATGTCGCCCTGGCTGGCTTACCAGCGGAAGCGGAAGCCCTGGCGCCGTTTGTGCCGGGGGCGCCGGACCCGCCCCGGGCTACCTGGTTGGCCTGGCGGGATGCCTGGTGGGCCTGGAGCCAGACCTGGCCCCAGCCCGAAACGATCGCCCCCACCCTGGCCCGCTGGAACCTGCCGATCACGCCGGTGCGCGCTGAGATTGAGCGGATCTGGGCGGCGATTGATCAGCGCGATGACTGGAGCCTGCTGGAGGATTGGCTGGAGCAGACCCGGGGGCGAGTCTGATTATTAAGGCCTTTGGGTTGGGTCGTTGCCCTCAACCTGGCTTGGTTGAATTGCTCTGATGAAAGTAAGGCGTGCAGCCGCCGAATGCTTTGTTTCGCCTTGGCAAGCCTGCCCCCTTTGCTACGGTTGCTTGCGTTGCTCTAAAGCTAATTAGTGCCTAATCAATCAACAGTGAAGTCGACTTGTCTGAGGTTGGTCTTCGCTGGTGCAACCGTTGGAGTTGGTCTTTTTCAAGGGGCGCTTGCTTCAGGCGATTATCCT
>Ga0310327_10066_pt1 | contig 12818 bp, 10 predicted proteins | sample LakSupDCLTotalB7_FD_195541 | JGI IMG/M metagenome (GOLD analysis project Ga0310327, IMG submission 195541) | Enriched freshwater cyanobacterial communities from Lake Superior, Ontario, Canada - SU02.DCL.Total.B7 (v2) (version 2) | ecosystem: Environmental > Aquatic > Freshwater > Lake | place...
CCCTAAACCAGCAGCAATCGCCCGCTCAGTTGGTAGGGCCTTTAGTTATGGAGGTGTTTTATATCCCGAAGTTGGTTTTTGGGTGCCAACAGCTTTTAGGCAGGATGTGGCTCATCGGGGAACTCTTACTTTTCAAATTGAAAGTAAAACAAACCCGTATAATATCGGCACCAATCGTTGTGGTGGTTGGCGTGTAGATACAAGTAATCGCAATTGTTCTGATAGTAGATGGTTAGCTGAATTCACCCCTCTTATTCTTGGTGATTTTTCCTTGGGCGTGAATGCAAACATGGCGGAATCAATTATTAATCGTGATACTTCTTCCTCCCCTCTTGCTGGAGGTGAAGGCCTTGGATTAGCCTTCGGTTTTCAATTAAAAGCTAATCTCGATCCAACTCTTGGTGTTGCTTGGATCGGTGAAAAGCTAGTTAGTACAGATAATACTGGCCCTATTGGTACTACAAGAGTAAGGGGAACTGTTGCAGCTGATGGCGGACAAAGTTATGCAATATTATTAAGTAAACTATTTGATCTTGGCCCTGTCTTTGGATCCAAGGGTGATCCACCAGCAGTTATTAGTGTTAGTGCTGGTATTGGTAATGGATTTTTTAAACCAGCCAATCAAACAGCCGAAACTGGTCTTAATTATGGCAGCTATGGGCCTATTGCTAATATTGGTTTTAGCTTTAACCAGCACTTATCAGTTTTTGCAGAATATGCCGGTTTGTTAGCAGGTTTTGGGGCTAGTTATAAGCCTTTTACCAAAATACCGCTTACAGCCTCAATTCTTTATCACAGTTGGCGTGGGCAAGTAACTGATTATAAGGATGGAAAACCATATAACAGTTCATGTGGAACAGAGTTAGACTTATGCAAAGGCGCATTAAATACTAGGCTCACATTTTCTTTCTGAGTGATTGTAGGCATCACCTGTGAATTTTGAATATCCAAAAAAATGGCTGCTTTTAGCAGATACCTCAACCCCCGAAGCATTGGGAAGCAAATTAGTTAATAGTTCTAATTATTTTAATTTAAATCCTAATGTTAGTTATAACAGCGCAGCGAGCGTTTTCTCGCCTTCCATGGCTGCACTACCAGGCAAAATCTTTTATAGGCTTGCAGATCGACGCAGTTGGGAGTGGTGGCACTATCAAAAGCAACTTATAAATCAAATTGATGAGCTAAAACCCCAATTAGTGCTAGTTACTGGTATATTTCCCCTTGAAGAACGTATTTTTAAAGCGGTGGATGCCTACGGAGGTAAAATAGTTAATTGGCTCACAGATGATCCTTGGAATCCAATTCATAAACGGAAATCTTTTATAGTTAATCTACCTTACTATGATCATATTTTTAGTACTAAAGTAGCTTTGCAGCAGCGCTTGCATTCTGCAGGTGTACGCTCAACCAGCTGGCTGCCATTTGCCTACGATTCAAAATTGCATTATCCTCCGCTCCCGCCTGATATTGGTGACCAAGATCTGTTCGGTTCAGATATTACATTTGTTGGTACCTGTGCCCCTGAGAGGCTTCCTTGGCTAAACGCTGCCCAAAGTGCAGCTGTTTCAATAGGTTTTAATAAATTTAGAATTTATGGAGCAAGTTGGCAGCAACTTTCAACTCCTGGCTGGCAGCGTGAAGATATAGTTCGCGGTATAAACTATTGCAAGGCACTTTTTCATGCGCGTTTGGTTCTGGGTTTGTTGCGGGCATCCAATCATGATAAGTCAACCGATCGTTCTTATGAAATTGGTGCCATTGGTGCCTGTGGCCTAATGCAAGATACTGATGAACATCGTGCTTTGCTTCCAAACTATCCTGATGAAGGATTCTTTCTTGATCCCAAGCAGTTAGCTCAACGGTGTAAAGTGCTGCTAATGGATGATGATTTGTGCAATGAATTGCGTAAACTTGGAAGGATATCTTTGCAATCAGATCAGCATACTTACAAGTCACGTTTGCAAACTATTTTTAAATGGTGGGCATCGTGTAAATAATAATGAATCAACTTTCAGTGATTTTGCCTGTATATGGAGATTCAGAGTTTTTACCAGAGGCTTGGGAAAGTTTGAAAACTCAAACCGATCCGGATTGGCAACTTCTACTTGCTGATGATGGCTGCGATGCTAAAACACATGCATTTATCAGGAGTGGTCCTGCTCTTGATAATCGCACTACTTGGATACGAAGATCTAAAAATCTTGGCTTATTTGCTAATTTAAATGAAGTATTAAGAGAATATGTTTCTGATTGGTGGCTGCTTCTTTGTAGCGACGACAAGTTGCTACCTAATGCAATAGCTAACTTGCGGCATCTGCATGATAATTGGCCTCAATCTCAGTTGATCATCAGCACACACCTGTCAATAAATTCAAATGGCGATCTTCGCCCATCTATCTCATCTATGTACCATGATCAACTCTGTAAGCACACCACGCTTATACCAGCTCCAGTTTTTATTCCTGCGCTGTTGCGATTGGGTAGCCTCAATGGAAATCTAACGGGCATGTGTTTTTCTGGGGCGCTTTGGAATTCAGCTGGCTGTTTTCGTGGTGAATGGTGCCATGCCGCCGATTGGGAGTGGCTTATTAGAGCATCAGAGCAGAGTCAAGTTCTACTTAATAGAAGTCCTATTGCCTTTGTTAGAACCCATGGGAAACAGCTCTCAAATTCCAATCGACGCAGTGGAGATGAGTTGAAGGAAATAGTGGTTGTGCAACAGCTCTTGCTTGCCCATCCACTGTTGCAAAATGAATCAAGACGACATAAATGGGCCGCCCATTGGCTTCAGTTTCAACTTTGGAATCTTTTGAAACAGGCAGCAACAGGTCATTGGCAGGGGGTATGCCCTGGCTTATCTGAAATTAATAAATCTGTTGGCCTATGGCCTGTTTGCATTGCCCTTTTGGCTTGGTTGCCTAAAAGATTGAAAGCTTTAAAAGGTTCTCCATTTATTTAATTGCTGTACTAATATTTGTGCTCTAGGCAATGCCATGGCAGATTTAAAGGAGGCTTATCTATTCCCAAGCCTTGAAGCACAGCAAAATCATTGGTATTATCGCGCCAAGGTGAGGTGCTTATTTGATTTATTAACACCATGGTTGAACAAGCAACACGCTAACATCAAACTACGCGCACTTGATTTTGGCGCAGGTAATGGTGTGATGAGTAAAAGCCTTGGCTCTATTATAAATGGAGTATCAATAAATTGGGATTTAGTAGATGAAGCTTTTGTTGATAAATATTATATTGAAAAGAATGATTTTACGAATTTGCAATGTGTTCCTAGCGATCAGGAATACGATCTAATCATTGCAATTGATGTTATTGAACATATTCAAAAAGATTGCGCTGCTTTGCAATTGCTTCGAGCAAGGGTGCGGCCTGGAGGTATTCTTGTGGTTTGCGTTCCGGCCTATGATTTCCTTTGGAGTGATCATGATCGATACCTAGATCATTGCAGACGCTACAATCCCTCTCGGTTAATTGAGGTTCTTAGCGCAAGTGGATGGGATGTTGAATGCAAGCATCCTTTTTTAACTTTGCTATTCCCTATCGTCTTAATTCAGCGCTTATTAACTAAGCCTGCCAAAGAACCAGTATCTTCATTGACAATTCCCGCGCCTTGGCTAAATATTGCCTTATCTATAATCCTAGAATTCGAGCGTAAATTATTGCGAATACTACCAGCTTTATCGCGAATACCAGGTTTATCCATATTCGTTGTTGCCAGACCCTTCAGTTATTAGGCGATTTTTGATTACATAGATTGGGCGCTTTTTACTCTCAATAAATATCCTTCCAATATATTCACCAATTATTCCTATGCCCATGAGCTGGATTCCCCCAAGAAAGCTTATAATGGCCACAATTGAGGCATACCCAGGTACATTTATGCTTCCTAATAGTGCTTTTACCGTAATGCATATTGCATATGCAACGGAAATGATTGCCATGCTTAACCCAATATATGTCCATATTCTTAGTGGAATTGTAGAGAAGCTAAAAATACCATCTAATGCATAGTTCCAGAGTTTCCATGTACTCCATTCGCTATTGCCAGATTTACGGGGAGGCCTGTCATATTCAATGCTACTTTGATTAAATCCTGCCCACGCTACGAACCCCTTGCTAAATCTTACTTGCTCTCTACATGAACAGATTGCTTTAATAACCGTTTTGTCAAGTAGGCGATAATCACTGCTGTCTAGCCTAACATCAAGCCGGCTAATCTTTTTGAATATTCGGTAGAATAAAAAAGCACTTAAAACTTTTAGCCATCCATCTCCTGCTCTTGTACGGCGTACTGTATTAACAACTTCAGCTCCTTCAAAAAGCCATTTTTGAACTAGGTTAGGTATTAGCTCTGGTGGATCTTGTGAATCAGCATCTAAAAATACGCAGGCATCACCCTTGCAATGGTCTAAGCCGGCTAAGAGAGCAGCCTCTTTGCCAAAATTTCTCGATAGTTCTAATATTTGCCACGTAGCTAAATCATTGTTGGCTTTTGCTAGCGTTAACGCAACATTAGCAGTTCGGTCGTGGCTTCCATCATCAATTATGATAATCTCAAGATGTATTTCCTCACTAAAATCAAATTTTACATTTCTCAAGGCATCTATTAAGCTTGGCAATGAACGCTCTTCATTGAAGCAGGGAATTATCAAAGACAAAACAGACATCTATTTCTCCCTGTACCAATGAGTGCGCCAGAGTGTTATGTCTTCAAATTTGCCTATTTGCTCAGCACCCAGGGCGTTAATAAGTTCTTGTCTTTGCTTGAGCCTGGGCGCTTCCCAAGCTGCATATCCGGGGATTTGTAGTTCCGCTTGGGTCAATGGTAATCGCTCTAATAGATAAGGTAATTTTAACTTATTTATCAAATCTAGCTGCTTTTTTACCCATTCATTTCTTCCTTTGGGGGTAGCCTGCCGCCAGTCCCATTTTTCGCGAAAGTCACCTTTTCCTATTTCTTGGTTGCTGAAGCTAATTCCCATTGTATTAGCAATAATTTGTACATCAACAAGGCCCGCAAAATCTCTCTTTACCTCCACACTATTCCAGCAATTTAGTAGTGTGCCATCTTGTTCTGGGATTTTCATGGTGCCATTGATAAACAATAGTTTAGATTCGCTTATTTTGCTATTGGGCATTAAACAAAGTTTTGGTAGTGGTCGTTGTTCAATTAATAGCCGGCTATCATAGCCAGGTTGTTTTTCTAGATCACGCTGTATATAAGCAAAACTCAGCCAGTTGGCTATGAGGTATCCCAAAAATCCAATCATTATCATTTTCCTCTTTCTTAGGGCTATGGGTATATCAGAAAGACTAATAATAATTCCAGCTGGTAGAATAAATATTCTGTGCGTTAGCCCTCTCCCAAGACTTAAGCCCACTATAGCCGTGCTAATTAAAAATAGAATTGCAGTTGCATGACGCATTGTTATCATTCCACCATCTCGCAACTTCCAGCTCGACCAGCACAATGATATCCAATAGAGAATTACTATGGGCATAAATACTAGTACCCCTGCTTGCTGATTTGATATGGCCTCAGATAAATTAATTTGCAATGGGACTTGAAATAACTTTAGCCAATTTGCTTGAATAGTGGCTTGTGATTTTAATACATTGGCATAGGTATCGATAATATTTGGATATACTCCTCCGGGCATCCTTATTGTTATGCTGAGGAATACCGCCATTGCTCCAGCGCCTGTTAATACCCAGGCAACACCTTTTGCTGTAGATTTAATGCTTGGAAATTTTCTTCTATTGGTTTGCCATAGAATTAAACCAATCCAAATAGCACTTATTGTTAATCCTGGAACCGTATTATTCAGCTTTAGCGTTAAACCATACGACAAACAGGCCCCAGTGATAATTCCTAGCCACGCATTCCATCTGCCTAGCTGCATAGCCAGTAAAAAAGCTGGTAGTAGAGATACTAAAAAGCTGAGATGATCGCCAATCCATCCGCCTAGGGGGGGTTTAAACCAAAGTGCCGTAACTAGTGCCGCAATAATTATTAAAGCTCGATCCATTTGCAGCTGTTTGCATATTTTCCATACAATTAAAGTTGTCATTACATTTAAGATCATACCTACAATTGTTATTGCTGCTTCTGGTTGTCCAATCTTTTTTGCTATTTCTCCTGATAGGAAATCTAAGCCTGGCCAAACGCTTAGCCATGGGCCATCCCGATCCATCCAAAATCTGGCACCATAAAGTACAAAGCTCACATCCCAGTTTGGGAACAGAAGTCTGCCAATTAATTCCCAGACGGCGGCAAAGATACCTAGCAACCATGGATCCCATTGTAATTGAGGGCAGGCCAATTTCATATTCATTTTTAGGCAGAGACAAATTTCCTTATAGTTTGAAGCATGAATTCCTTATTCTTTATTAGCGTTCCCATGAGGCCAAATAATATTAACATGGCAAGTATTGACTCAGTGTTGTTTTGATAGCATGCAACAAGAAGAATTAGAGATGCAATTAGTTCGGGAATAAAGTTAGTGTTATCCGGTATCAGCTTTTCACCTAAGAGTGTGGGCAGAAAAATAATGGTTATTAACGGACTAACAAGAGTAATGCTTGCGTATGCGATTAGACCATTCTGCATATTGAGCGCAACAATTATAATAAATGCTGCCACAATTAAGCTTACAACTTGCAGCATGGATATACGCACTAGCATTTTTGTTGGCATTGGCCGTTGTAATGGTATTTGGCTAAGGCCTTGAATTCCTGCGGCGAGCACAAAAATTCTTGCCAGGCTGATTGCCTCTCTAGACGCTGAGCCAAATATAAAAGGCAGTAAATTTGTATCCAGTAGGGTAAACAAGCTAAAGAATATAATTGAAACTAACCAGCATACTTGAAAAGACCGTTGATGAATTAGCTTTCCACTTAATTCATTTTCGCTTGATTTGATAAGTAGTATAGGCATTAGAGAGCCACTTATTATTCCTAATGACTGAGCGCAAATTTGCGCGATTCTTAAACCATCTAAATTGTTGAGGCCGTTGTTGTTTACATAATTAAGTAGTATTGGCCACAATATCATATTTGTAGCAAGAGGGAAGCTAAAGAATGGCAATCCCTTTGCGCATAATGAGCGAAGCTTGCTAAAATAATAGTACTTTATGTTTAAAATTGATCCATTTAGCTGTTTAAAATTGTCCCCGATATCTTTTTGGGATAATAACCTAATTGCAATGCTGCAGTTTAGAATGCTTGTTAACCCCAGACCCAGCAGGATTCCTATTGGCCCTAGGATTAGATAACCAATTAGGGGTAAGGTGCCTTTGCTTAGTGCCACCCAAACATCTCTTAGGAATACATATTTAAACTTACCCGTTGCGAGATGAATACTCCAGATTGTTTCAGAGACTGAGTCGCTTAGTAAATAGGTGAATGTTATAATATTTATGAGAGTTATTTCTCCTAGTAAAAAAGATGGTACTCCCCCAGATTTGTTTAGTTGCCAAATTGCAAAGATAGCAATAATCGCAGATGTCGCTAGGCTTGTAATGCTATACGTAGACGTTAGCTTATTGATTTCATTTGTAGATGTTTGTTGCGGGAGCAATACCGCATAGGAGTAGTTTGTTCCAATTCGTCCGAGTGTGCATATTAGCTGCGCGCTTGCTATTAGTAATGTGAAATAGCCAACACTTTCTTTCGAGGCTATTCTTACCAGTAAAACTGATAGGCCAAAATTTAATATCCTTGTTGCTACTTGACTTGCAATTGAGAATTTTGCTGCCCTTGTTGCTGTAATTGTCATTTTATTATTTCTTTAGTTGTAATTGCTTTGATGTATCTCCGTATTTGCTGAATTTGGAGTCTCTTGACATAAATGACTAAAGCGGGACCTTAAGGATCTAATAGCTCTTCTTTTAAGGATTAAGGCTTTATCAATAGCGCTGAAATATGGCTCATTTATCGGTTGGTGTGGTTTGGCAAAAACTTGTTCAAATAAATTGGCAACTTTTAGGGAATCAAATTTTCGTACCGTTTTTTTTATTTCAGCCTGGTTCCATTCCCCTGGATAGAAAGCTAGTAGTTTTTTGCTTAGCTCTTTAGCAGTTGTGTATCGCAATTTTTTTTGACAAAAGTGTTCCAGGTGATGCCTTTCTGGCGCATGTTCCCACGCTAATATAGGTTTGCCAGCTGCGGCAAATTCAGCGCATGCAAGTCCAAATGTTTCGCCTTGTGCTCGCCCATGAAGCATTACATCGCAACAATTAATGAATCCATGTTTGATTGCCTGATCGTCTGTGCCGAGCATAAATAAAGCCCTTTCATGGTTGATGAATTCGCGATGATTTAATGCAATAAAATATAGATTTTTATTGCATTGAAGCGCATTGAATAATCCAATTTGCGCTAATTTTAAATCAAAGCTATTTCTTCCTCCCAAGCTTCCTATAACGATTGCATCTGATTTGATTTTGTTTTCTTCTCTCCAGGCTTCTTTGCTTTTATGCTCCTCTGATGTATTTACAATATGTGGTACGTATGGTATACGTTTATTGAATGATTCTTTCGTTAGCCACTCGGATATACACGCATATCTTCTTCCGTGAATGTCTTTGATTCTGCTTGGAAATACTGCATGTATCCAAATCGGAACCCTCAGATTGGTAAAGCGTTCTTCCTTTTGGCCTGAGCATAGAACGTATAAGGCTTCTATTCCTGCGCTCCTTAGTATTGAATCTAGTTGGTTTTTTGAATTGTATCTAATCATTGCTAGGTTCTCTGAATGCCAAGTTTGATTTATCTCTTTTCTTTGATTTAAATAGTTGTCGTATTTGATTAGTATGCTTTTATTTCCTAATATTTCTGACCATGCCTTAGCGTAAGCAACTGTTGCAACTGTTACGCCCCTCAGGGAGAATTCGTCAAGATGAAAGCCCACTATCATTGAATGGCTTTTCAATTGCTATTATTATATACTATATTTGTTTTTGTTGTGCTACTCTCAACCCCTGTTGTAACAATTTTTTCCAGAGTTTAGTTTGATGTTGCGCCTTCTATTCCTAACCGACGATCGTGAAGATTATCTTTCCGATGGCCTTCTCCATGGGCTGAGGCAGTTGCCTTGGGTGGAATTGGTTGACTACCCTCGTAAGGAGTGTATGTATGAAGGGGGCCGTCAATGCAAAGTAGCAGCTGAATTTGGTGTACGCGGAGGTGGTTTTAGTTTATATGGCCTTCTAAAGGAACCTGAGGGCGGGATTGATCGCAGTTTTATTTGGCAAAGGCTTGCATCCGGTTGGTTTGACGCTGTTTTGGTTAGTAATGTTTGGCGCCAATGGGGATTTCTCTTGCAATGGAGAGAATTGCTTGCAGCACAACCTTTGCTTCTACTCGATGGTGATGATGATCAGCGCCTCTATCCACGCAGTGGAACTCGTTTTAGGCAATTTGGCTTCGGAACTGGTTTAAGTAATCTATTACAGCTCCCAAGCACTCACACTTACAAAAGGGAACTTACCAATAGAAGCAGGAAATGGGGATTAGGGCTTAATGTTCATCCTTTGGCATTTTCAATTCCAGAATCACAGATATCAGCGCAATTGCCAAACAAAAGTCAGCTTTTCTCGTCCCATATTGTTGATAAGGATTTGGCTAATAAACTTGGCGCCAGTGCAAATTATGTTTTTGCTGATGAACAATCTTATAGGAGTGATTTAGCTAGTTCAAGATTTGCTATTACTACGCGCCGCGCCGGTTGGGATTGCTTACGTCATTATGAAATCGCCGCGGGCGGTGCTGTTATTTGTTTTCGTGATTTAGATCAAAAGCCAGTTAGTTGTGCTCCCCATGGATTGATTGATGGTTTAAATTGTATCTCATATAGATCCAGCGATGAATTGCTTAACCGTATTGATAATATAACTATTCAGCATGAAGTTGAATTGCAGAATTCGGCATTGGGCTGGGCTCGTAAAAGTTCTACTGTAAATCGCGCGGTTGAATGTTTGCTATTGGCGGGATTAACTGCTCTTGATATTTAATTTCCTCTCTACATATTGAGTGTGGTAAAATTTTTGTACTTATGCTTGTAAGGTGTTTCCCAGCAGGATACTTGAAGCTTTGGGCCGCAGGCTTTTTGGTATGAAGGCCCCGTTGGGCGCTAGCGACTGGCGGCCAAGTTTGATTGCTTCCTTAGTAGATGATCCTGCAAGCCAAACCCATCCTGAATTGGCTTGGATCTTGAGGGCAATTGCTACCGCTGCCTCCCTAAAGCTGCCAGAGGCACCTTTCTTTAATGTGTTTCCCGGCGAGCATTACCGTTTATTGGCGGGGATGATCTTGGAATTACAACCTGAATTGGTTCTTGAAATCGGCACCTACACGGGCATGTCTGCCCGGGTTATCTGTGATTACAGCCCATTAAATTGTGCTGTTCATACTTTTGATCTATTAGCTTGGGACCGATTTGATAGTTACTTAAGCCCTGATGATTTTCAGGGCCAGCGCTTGCAACAACATCTGGATAATCTGTCAAATAGCGAAGTATTTAATCGCTATTTCCCTCTTTTGGATCAGGCGCATCTGGTATTTTGTGATGCCCCAAAAGATGGAATATTTGAACCTGCTTTTCTTAATCTTATGGCAGCGGCTAGATTTTCACAACGTACCCGGTGGTTATTGATAGATGATATTCATTTACTACCAATGGTGGAATGTTGGCGATCAATTGCATCCCCCAAGCTTGATCTAACATCATTCGGCCATTGGAGTGGCACTGGCATAGTTGATATCAGCCTAGGTTTGAAATTGCAGCGCTGAGCTTGCTTATGGCCAACCAGTTGTGCATCCTCCATGCCCTACCTGTATGGGCCCCCGCTTGGCAATATGGCGGGCCAGTGCGCAGTGTTGGTCGCCTTTGCGGTGCCCTTGCTGATAGGGGCATCAAGGTGGAAGTAATCACAACCACCGCTGGTTTGCCCGATTGGCCGCAGGCAGAAACTGGCGTTCCCCTTGAGAGTGATGGCATCACAGTTACCTATTACCCCGAGGATCAACCGGGTGGAGCGATTCGCTCGCGGGCTTTATTAGCAGCCCTGCCAAAGCACCTTGCCCGTAATCGTTTGCTTCACTTAAGCGCCCTGTGGCAACCTTTGGGTCCGCCAATGCAACGGGCTGCCCAGCGCCTTGGCGTGCCGGTGGTGCACAGCTTGAGGGGAGCCCTTGGCCCCTATAGCCTCAGCCGAGGCTGGTGGAAAAAACTGCCTTATTTCTGGCTAGTGGAACGGCCGTGCCTCAAGCGTGCAGCTGCGTTACACATAACCTCCGGCCGTGAGCAGCGGGAATGCAATAACCCATTACTTGGTCTTGGCGGCTTGCCTCCCCGCTGGCTTTTGCCAAATCCACTCGAGCTGGCAGCTTTTGGTTTTGATCCCCAGCAGCGCCTGGCATGGCGCAATGCCCACCAACTAAAAAGCAATGAACCACTGTTTTTGGTTTGCGGCAGGCACCATCACAAAAAGGGTTTAGATCTTTTAACACCGGTTTTTTGTGCCCTTAATGATCTTCCTTGGCGTTTTGCTTTGGTGGGCCCTGATGAAGATGGCAGCGCCGCCGCCCTCGAGCAAAGTCTTAGGCGCAATGGTCTAGGTGAGCGCATATTGCGATTTCCATTGCAGCAAGCAGCTGAATTGCCTGCTCTTTTTGCTGCGGCCGATCTTTTATTGATGCCAAGCCGTCATGAAAATTTTGGTAATGTGGCCCTTGAAGCCCTGGCCTGCGGTTGCCCAGTGTTGTTAAGTAATGGCGTGGGTGCGGGCGAAGAATTGGAGCGTTTACTTGCAACACAACCCTGGGGTGCAGTGCTACCTCGCCGCTCGCATTTATGGAGCCAGTGGTTAGCGAATTGGCTTATGGATTTCTCTATTAAACCGTTAAGGCTTGATCCGCAGTTGTTAGTGGATCATTACGGCGGCAATGCAGTGGCAGCAAATTGCGAAGCCCTCTATCGCAGCATTTTGTGACACCAACGGTTGCAGGGGTGGTTCTCACTCTAAATGAAGCAATAGATCTCCCTCGTGCCTTGGCTTCCCTCAGCTGGTGCCACGAACTATTGGTGCTTGATTCCGGCAGCAACGATGGCACCACTGCCCTTGCTGCTTCCCTAGGCGCCCAAGTGCTAGTTAATAAACCAGTTGGTCAATTTTTGATTAGTGAACAACGCAATTGGGCCTTAACCCATGGAAATCTGCAGAGCAACTGGGTGTTGTTTCTTGATGCGGATGAGGAACTTAGTGGTGCCGCTATAGCTGCAATTCAAACGGCCTTAGCAGCGGCTGCCCTATCGCCAGCGGCGCCAGTTGGTTTTGAACTAACGCCCCGTTATTGGTTCCTGGGCCGTTGGTTGCGCCACACCCAGGGTTATCCAAATTGGCATCCCCGCTTGTTGCAGCGCCAAAGCCTGCGGTTTGAAGGTGGCGTTTGGGAAAGTTTTTGCAGCATTAATAGCGGCCCAGTAGGCCCCGTGGCTCGTATCTATGAGCCTTATGAGCACTACGCATTTAGCAAAGGGATCAACAGCTGGCTTGAGCGCCACCGCCGTTATGCCAACTGGGAAGCCGAAAAAATTGCCGCCTATCTTGATGGTGGTGGTATTGAGGCCCTAGGGACAAGGCGTTGGCAACGTTTGAGGCAGCTGGCGGCAATCGCTTGGCCGATGCGCCCCTTAGCTCGATTTGGCCAAAAATATTTACTGCAGGGCGGCTGGCGAGAGGGGTGGCAGGGATTTTTATTTGCCCTACTAATGGCCACCTACGACCTGATCACAGTGGTGA
>Ga0310327_10067_pt1 | contig 12637 bp, 13 predicted proteins | sample LakSupDCLTotalB7_FD_195541 | JGI IMG/M metagenome (GOLD analysis project Ga0310327, IMG submission 195541) | Enriched freshwater cyanobacterial communities from Lake Superior, Ontario, Canada - SU02.DCL.Total.B7 (v2) (version 2) | ecosystem: Environmental > Aquatic > Freshwater > Lake | place...
CGGCCTATCGCAGTTTTCGGGAGAACTATTCCGCTAATTCCGAAACCCATCTACGCGCCTACGACCTGCCTTACACGATCCCCAATTTTGCCGGCTTTGTGAATGCGGCGCTGGATCTTTATCAATCCCTAGGCATTGTTGAAGTAGGAGCCCAGCAGCCCTTAGAGGATCTGCGCAGCTCCGTCAATGCCATGCTGGCCCAGCTGGAAAGCCGCATGGCCAACTGGGCCAGCATCGAGCCAACCGCCGAGATGGCGGCGGCCGAGCAGGTGATTGAGGCCGAGCTCGATGGGCTTGAACACCACCACCAGGTGTTCGCTGCCGCCATGGAACTGGTGCTCAGTGGCGGACTCCAGGGCCACCGCGTTGCCGAGATTGGCCTGGAGGACCTGCAATTACACGAACTCAATCGCCTGCGGCACCAGGAGGATTTCCGCGAACTCTCCCTCCATCGCCATACCGTCTCCCCAGGCGACCAGGGGGAGGGAAGCTCGGTCACACCCTTCTTGGAGCGCTGGCATCGCGTCATCGTCGACGACTCCGATACCCGCTATGCCGGCGCGATCCTGCCGACCCGTTACTGGTATGAGGACTTCATGCCGAAGTTGCTCAAGGCCGCCTCGGTAATGTCGCGATCCGACCTGGCGGCGGTCGAGGCTGAAACTGAAGCCGATCTCGATGCCTGGTTTGAACGGCGTCACCAAGCTGGCGATTTCGATAGCTACGCCACGGCCCTTAAGGCCCATTTCCTGGGCTGCTCGTTGCCTGTGAAGCAGGAACTCAAGCAAGCCTGGGAATTGAGCTACCACTATATTAATGGTGTCCAAAAAAGGCGGGAGCGCGAGGAGTTTGGGCGCGAGAGCGGTTACCTCTCCGAATACGTTGCCTTCATTGATGTCTTCCTGGGGCGTGATGACATCGAGCGATCGGAGATGCGTCTGAGCTTTCCCTATTACCTCGGCCCCGCCACCTGGCGGTTCATGCATACCAGCGCCGAGTTGATTCAGGCCATGCCCCCAGGTGAGCTTCAAAACGAAGCTTTGGCTTGCTTCAAGCGCTTCTTCCCGGCCCTAGCCACCATGTATCCCTGCCCCTATTGCCGGTTCCACTTGAATCGCTACGTGGTTAAAAATCGGGAGGTGACCATGTACCCAATCGAATACCTACTCCTGGGCCCACAAACTCCCACCGAACACATCGAGGTGACGATCGATTCCAAACTGGCCTCGATTACCGATAGCACCGGGCTGCGCCTGTTCCTCTGGAAACTGCACAACACGGTGTCCTCTTCGATTGCCCGCAGCGAGCCCTGGTTCCACCAGGAAAGTGATGCCCACTACACCACCCGCTACTGGCCCAGCCTCGATTCGGAACTGGCCAGGGCCCGGGCCCTGGCGGAGCCGAGCCTGCCCCTGGAGCGGATCGAACGCATTTATTCGGTGATCAAAAAGGCCAGCCACCTCTCGATCCTGCGCGATGAGCTCCAGCAGGCCCTGCGTCGCGGCGACAAGGAGGAGTTACAGCGGGTGTGGGAGCGGGCGGAGGCCTCGGTCGACAGCGTCGAGCAGGCCCTGCTGGCCTCCCAGTTTCTTTCGGCCACTTACCACTACGACCCCAGCCTGGTGTTGGAGCCGCCCCACTTCAGCGCCGAGGAAGAGGCCCTGGCCCGCAGCGGTTACTACGTGGAGGCCTGAAGGAAACGCCGCTTGGGGCTTTGCCCCGGGTGCCTGCCTCACGGGGCGTTACAGCCGTAGCTCCCGGACCCGTGTCTCGCTTGAATGGCAGCACTGAAGGGGCCCGGGGCCTTGCCATCCATGTCTGACGCCACGAGGTCTGAGGCCACGAGGTCTGACGCCACGATTGAATCGATCCTGCAGGAGCAGCGGGTGTTCCAGCCGCCCGCGGCCCTGGCGGCCACGGCCCGCATCGGCTCGATGGCGGCCTATCGGGCCCTAGTAGACCAGGCCGAGACCGATCCCGATCGCTTCTGGGGGGACCTGGCCCGCCAGCACCTGCACTGGTTTGAGCCCTTTGACACGGTGCTCGATTGGAGCAATCCCCCCTTTGCCCGCTGGTTTGAAGGCGGCCGCACCAACCTCGCCTACAACTGCCTCGATCGGCACCTGGCTGGCCCCACGGCCGAGAAAACGGCCCTGATTTGGGAAGGTGAACCCGGCGACACACGCCGCTTCACCTACCGCCAGCTCCACACTGAGGTTTGCAAGGCAGCCAATGCCCTCAAGGCCCTGGGGATTGGTAAAGGGGATTTGGTAGCCCTCTACATGCCCATGGTGCCGGAGGCTGCCATCGCCATGCTGGCCTGCGCCCGCATCGGTGCCCCCCACTCGGTGGTGTTCGGGGGCTTTTCCGCCGATGCCCTGCGCGATCGCCTGATCGATGGCCAGGTGAAGCTGGTGATCACCGCCGACGGAGGCTTCCGTAAGGACAAGGCCGTGGCTCTCAAGCCCGCCGTGGATGGGGCCCTCGCCGGCGGTGCCTGCCCCAGCGTGCAGCACGTGCTGGTGGTGCAGCGCACCAAGCAGGGGGCCGTGATCGAGCCTGGCCGCGACCATTGGTGGCATGAGCTCGTTGATCCCCAGAGCAGCGATTGTGCGGCCGAACCGATGGCCAGCGAAGACCGCCTCTTTGTGCTCTATACCTCTGGCTCCACCGGCAAGCCGAAGGGGGTTGTGCACACTACCGCCGGTTATAACCTCTGGGCCCACCTCACCTTTCAGTGGATCTTCGACATCCGCGACGATGACATCCACTGGTGCACGGCCGACGTGGGCTGGATTACGGGCCACAGCTACATCGTCTATGGCCCCCTCTCCAATGGCGCCACCACCTTGATGTATGAGGGGGCACCCAGGCCCTCGAAGCCAGGCGCCTTCTGGGAGGTGATTGAGAAGCACAAGGTGACGATCTTCTACACCGCCCCCACGGCGATCCGTGCCTTCATGAAAGGTGGTAGGGCCGTGCCGGACCAATACAACATGCAGTCGATTCGCATCCTGGGCACCGTCGGCGAACCGATCAATCCGGAGGCTTGGATGTGGTATCGCGATGTGATTGGCGGCGGCCGTTGTCCGGTGATTGATACCTGGTGGCAAACCGAAACCGGCGGCGTGATGATTAGCCCGCTGCCGGGCGCCACCCCCACCAAGCCAGGATCAGCAACCCTGCCCTTGCCAGGCATCAGCGCCGATGTGGTGGACCACGAAGGCCACTCCCAAGGACCAGATCAAGGCGGGTACCTTGCTGTGCGGCGCCCCTGGCCGGGGATGATGCGCACGGTCCACGGCGATCCCGAGCGCTTCCGCAAGAGCTATTGGGAGGAGATTCGCCCCGCCGATGGCAGCTGGCTCTATTTCGCCGGCGATGGCGCCCGCCGTGACGTCGATGGCTACTTCTGGGTGATGGGTCGGGTCGATGACGTCATCAATGTGTCGGGCCATCGGCTCGGCACGATGGAAATCGAATCGGCCCTGGTGAGCCATGGCGCCGTGGCCGAGGCGGCCGTGGTCGGCCGGCCCGATGCGCTCAAGGGGGAGGGGATTGTTGCCTTTGTGACCCTGCAGGCTGGCCTCGCTGGCGATGATGCCCTAGTGGCCGAATTGCGCAGTCACGTCGGCAAGGAGATCGGCCCGATCGCCCGGCCCGATGCCATCCAATTCACCGATTCCCTGCCCAAGACGCGTAGCGGCAAGATCATGCGGCGCATCCTGCGTTCCCTCGCGGCCGGCGAGGAAGTGAGCGGCGACACCAGCACCCTCGAAGATCGCTCGGTGCTCGATTCCCTGCGGGTCTGAGCCCCAGGGGCCTAGGGGCTAGTGGGCCAGCCGCTAATGCGATCAGCCAACTGCTCGATTTGTTGGTGGCGCTTCGGGTCGTCGGCCCAAGCCCCGAGCACGTTCTGGCGGAAGCCGGCACTGGCGGGGGTGAGGTGATCGCCGGGGAGTTCGAGGACCTGGCTTTGGTCGCCGGCCCGCTGCTGCAGGGCCGCCAGCAGCCTGGGACTTTGATCGAGCTGGTCGGAACGAAACCGGATCAGTAAATTGCTGGGCTGGCGGTAGCTGCAGGTCACCAGGCGCAGGGTTTCACTGGGCGATGGACTGAACTCACTGCTGAAGCCAAGCCGGGGGGCCAGCTCCGCCAATAGGGGAATCGAACGGTCGGCCGAGAAATTATTGAAGCTCAAGGAGACCAGAGCCTTGCTGCCCCGGCCATTATCTGGCGCCAGCAGGTGCAATTTGCAGCCCAAACTGTGGCCTAGTCGCAACGGTTTCCACTCCGGCTGAGCTTCACACCCTGCTGGAGCTAGGGGCATGGCGTCGCGGGCGCGGCGAAAGGCTTTCCAGGCCCCGTTGGCCTGGTCCTGGTGGTCGAAGCCAGGCACATAGCTGAAGGCCCGGATCGCCAGGTCCCGGCGGGCCAGGGCTTCGAGCAGGCGCCGATAGCTGAGCTGGGGGGAGGCGGCCAGGTAGCTACCGCCGATGAATTCCACCAGGCCCCGCGCTTGGGGCGGCGTCAGGCACCAGAGACTGCCCTGCTGCTGCCAACGGCTCATGGGCCCGTGAGCTGCTGCAGGGCCTTGAGGGCGTCGGCGCCATGGGCGGCGCCATCGAGCAGGTTGTTGAAGACATGGCGAATCACGCCGCCCCCGTCGATCAGGTAGGTGACACGCCCCGGGATCACCAACAGGCTGTTGGGCACGCCAAAGGCCTGACGCAACTGATTACCACGGTCGACTAGCAATGGGAATGGCAACCCGTGCCGCTGGGCAAAGCGTTGGTGGCTGGCTGCGTCATCACCACTCACCCCCCAAACCACGGCACCAAGATCGCTGAAGGCCCCGTATTGATCGCGGAAGGCGCACGCCTCCATGGTGCAACCGGGGGTGTCGTCCTTGGGATAAAAGAACAGCACCAGGGGCTTGCCCTGAAGTTGGTCGCTGCGGCGTTCGCTGCCGTCCTGGTCGTTCAGGGCGACGAGGGGGGCCCGGTCTCCGGTGGTGAGCGCTTTGGCCAAGGGGAATGGATGCGGTGTTCTGAGCTTAAGAAGGGCCCCTGGTTCCCTGGCGCCTATCTGGGCAAGCTGGGATCATGGGGTGGGTTCGGGAGCTCCAACTGGCATGGAGAAGCAGGCGATGAGCAGCGACTTGATCGCCCAACCCTCCTTCTGGCCGGAGCTGGAGCCCGCCGAGTCCGCGCCCAAACTGCGTCAGCCGAAACGGGGCCAGCAGCACCCAGGGGCCAACGCCTCCGTTCTTGAGAGCGCGCTTGTTGCTGTCGTGCCCGTGGATTTGATCGACCAGTCCCCTGCTCCCTCCTTGGTGCAATTGCCCAGTTTTCGATCGGGGCCGGCCTCTCCCCGCCTGCCGGAACGGCTGCTGATCCTCGATACCGAAACCACCGGCCTGCAAAGCGAGCGGCACCACTGCATCGAAATCGGGGCCGTGCTTTTTCATGTGGCCGAGCGGGCCGTGTTGGACCAGGTGTCGTTCTTGCTGCCCTGCCAGGACAATCCGGCCGAGCCGATCAATGGCATCAGCGCCGCCGTCAGTCGCACGCCCCAGCCCTGGCAGGCGGGCCTCCACTTTTTCGAGGCCATGCTCGACGCCGCCGATTTGGTGGTTGCCCACAACGTCAAATTCGATCGGGCCTGGTTTGGCCGCGAGCCGCTGCCAGCGATCAGCAAACCCTGGCTCTGCACCATGGAGGACATCCGCTGGCCGCCCTCCCTGCACTTGAAGCCAACGCCATCGGTACGCGATCTAGCCCTGGCCTATGGCGTTCCGGTCTGGGCAGCCCACCGGGCCCTCACCGACTGCATCTACATCGCCCAGGTGTTTGAACGTTGTGGTGATCTTGATTCCCTGCTGCAGGAGGGACTCGAACCCCGCCAGCTCTACCGGGCCTGCCTCAGCTACGCCGAACGCCATCGCGCCAGGGAGGCAGGCTTTCGCTGGAATGAGCCCCTGCGCGGCGCCTGGAGCCGGCGGCTCTCCCAGCGCGAGGTGACCTTGCTCACATTTCCGGTGGAACTGGCGGACTCTGAAGGCGCAGCAGCGACCTAAATCCCTAACTCCAGCCTGGCTAAAGCTGCCATCCCATGGCCCCACAGCCCATCAACGCGCCGCCGGCTGGCCTGCTATCGGGTCGCAACTCGGCTGACCATCAACTAAGCAATAAAGTCAAAACTTGGTTGACTAACTATTTAGGCTGAGCCAAGCACTGCCTCCCAACCTCAATTGTCCCTGAGAAGTTCCTTACTACTGGCCTTCAACTGGGACCATAATTTACGGATATCTTCAAACGCCTGATCTTGGCCGATTTTGCCGTTGGCTTGGAGGCCAACAATCAGGCCGATGCGGTCGGCAAAGGTTTCCAGGTTTTGGTGAAAGGCAAGCCGTTCTGGAGACCAGTTGGCACCCCGGTAGCCACTATGGCCTTCAAGAGGGGACTGGATCCCCTCGTTCTGAAATACTCCTTTAAATTCTTCCAATGGCATTTTCCCCGTAATTGAGGCAGGCGGAATCGATCAAAATCCAACCGCCCAAGACTAACGTTACGGCTAGGCCCGTGGTGGAGTGCGACTCGATTGCTGCAAAATAGCAGGGCCTGTGGTGGTTTTCAAAGCTAAGCGCCCTAGCCAAATCGGCCTGAGACATAATCCTGGGTCGCTTGCTGGGCAGGTGAATTGAAGATTCGTTCGGTTTCGCCAAACTCCTCAAGGCAGCCGACTTTGCCTTCGTAGTCGACTAGGTCGGTCACATTGAAGAAACCAGTGAGATCGGAAACACGCGTTGCCTGTTGCATGTTGTGGGTGACGATCACGATGGTGAAGATTTTCTTGAGTTCATGCATCGTTTCTTCGATCTTTAAGGTCGAGATCGGATCAAGTGCCGAACAAGGTTCATCCATTAAAATCACCTCAGGTTCCACGGCAATTGTGCGGGCGATGCAGAGGCGCTGTTGCTGACCACCCGACAACGAAAAACCGCTCTCTTTGAGCTTGTCCTTAGCCTCATCCCAAAGTGCCGCCTTCCGCAATGAACTTTCGACGAGCTCATCCATGTCCCCTTGGTAGCCATTGATCCGGGCACCAAAAGCAATGTTCTCATAGATCGATTTCGGGAATGGGTTTGGCTTCTGGAAAACCATGCCAATCCGGCGGCGCACTTCGACGGGATCCACCCGCTTGTCATAGAGGTCTTGGCCATCAAAAAGAACCCTGCCCGTGAGGCCACAGCCCTCGATCAGATCATTCATGCGGTTGAGAGCCCGCAGAACCGTGGATTTGCCGCAGCCAGAGGGACCAATGAAGGCTGTTACTTTCCCCTTGGGGATTTCCATGAAGACATTGTTGACAGCAACATTTTTACCGTTGCCATAGCTGATGCTGACATTTTCTAACGATAGGCAAGTCTCAGGGGCAGGATTGCTTGACTGGGGCCTGGTGGAGGGGTTGTTGGAGGAGTTCATGGCTTTTGGGAATGGGGTTTAAGGGTTGGGTCGATCAAATGCGATTGAGGCTTCCTAGGTAACGGGCAAAAATGTTCATGATCAAAATCATCATGACCAGGACGAACGAACTGGCCCATGCCAGTGCGATCTGTACGTCGTATGGCATGATCGCAAAGTTATAAATTAGAACCGACATTGAGGCGATTGGACTAAACAGTCCTTCTGGCCAAAATGGTGAAAATAAGGCAGTGAAGATTAGGGGGGCTGTTTCTCCAGCGGCGCGGGCGATACTTAGTACGATCCCCGTAGCAATTGGCTTCATCGCCGTTGGTAAGGTGATGCGGGTTATGGTTACAAACTTGGAGGCTCCTACGCCAATGGCACCCCAACGCAGCTCTTGGGGAACCAGCTTTAATCCCTCATCAGTTGTTTTGATGATCGTGGGAAGCATCAGCACAGACAAGGCAATCCCACCGGCCATGGCGCTATAGCTTTGGTCAAAGAAAATACGGGTGGCTACAATCAGACCATAGACAAAAACCCCGCAGATAATCGAAGGCACTCCCGATAGCACATTGGTGCCAAAGCGAACAAAGCTGGCAAAGGGCCCACTTTTCGAATATTCAGCCAGGTAAATGCCGCCGCCCACTCCGATAGGAATCGCAATTAGGGCTGCAATCAAGCTAACAATCAAGGTTCCTATGATGGCGTTGCCAATGCCACCACCTGTCATGCCGGGGGCTGGCGGCAGATCGGTTAGCAGTTTTAGGCTCATGCTTGAGCCACCCTTGATCACCACATAGGCCAAGACGAGCAATAGGGGCAAGACAACAATCGCTGCAAAAAGCCCAGCTAAGATTGTAAATACTGCATTCCAACGGTTGCGGGGAAGGTTGGGCTGGCGGTGCAGGGACGACTTGGCGGCATTGCCAGGGCGGTGGCCAGAAGACGTGATCGGAGTGGTTGTCATGGGGGACTCAGGTGTAACGTAGGCTGAGACGACGCACAATCCATTGAGCCAGTACATTCACTACTAATGTGAGCAGCATCAAGACAAATGCTGCATACATCAATGAGGAAACTTGGCTGCCATCGGCTTCACCAAACTGGTTGGCAAGCATCGATGCAATCGTGTTGCCAGGGGCGAGTAAGGAGAGGCTGAAATTATTAGAATTTCCGATAATCATCGTTACAGCCATCGTTTCGCCCATCGCCCTACCTAGGGAGAGCATCACTCCACCAGCGATTCCGGAAATGGCGGCTGGCAAAATTACTTGAAAAATGGCGCCCCATCGGGAGGTGCCAATTCCATAGGCTGCTTGGCGCAATTCAGTGGGAACCTGCGATAGGGAGTCCCTTGCAATCGCGGTGATGATTGGCAAAATCATGACGACAAGAATCAGGATTGCCGGGGCAATGCCAGGGCCTTGTGGTTCGGTTGAAAAGAAGGGCAGCCAACCCAAGGTAATATGGAGGGAGCCGAGAATGGGTCTGAGGAAAGGCTCCATCACAAAGATGGCCCACAATCCCAAGACAACCGATGGGATGGCGGCAAGCAACTCAACCATCATTCCAATGATCTGACGGCCCTTCAAAGGGATAAAATTTTCGGTTAGAAAAATTGCCGTGCCAACTCCAAGTGGGACGGCAATTAAGAGGGATAAAAGGGAGGTTACAAGAGTACCGTAAATGGCCGTGAAAGCCCCATATTCATTGGTAACTGGGTTCCAATTTGATGTTGTAAGGAAGCCCAGCCCAAAGGATGCCATGGCGGTGCGGGAACCGGCCAGAACAGTGAATAAAATGGCAGCTAAAATCAAGCCAACCAAGGATGCCAGCACGGTGGCAAGTAGACGGAAGGATTGATCGGTAATCTTCTCTGCCCACGGTCTTCGACGCAACCGGAACAGATCCGTTTTCGTGTCACCGGTCATGGGCGGGGCGCCAGCAGAGATACAATTTTTGGTTGTTCCATGGAAAAATCATTTCACAGTTCATTCTAGAGCTCGTAGATAGTGTCGTTATTATGCTTTGGTTAACAGTTGCCTATCCTGTGGCTTGCAAATGCTTTGCGACGGCTAGAAGGATAGGCGTGATGGTCTGGCGGTGTAGTGCGAAGGCTGCCTGTTTATCTCTGCAGGCCGTACTTACGGCTACATAAAAGATAATAGCTCTCGATAGTATGCTTTTGATGTGGGCATTTATGCAAAGGTAATTGCCTTTATGTTGATGCGGGAATATGGGTAATTTGGGAAGTATTTGCCTATTGCAATGCCGACGGTAATTTGCTCCAGTCAGCAAGCGCATTTCCTCTAGGCAAGACTTTTAGCAAGGCAAGACCTTCATCTTAGGAATCACGCCCTTGCAAGTATTAATGATTTTGGTGATCTTAATTGGTTTGCTTGCCCATGCTTCCCGCCGGTCGTTACTGGATTGCTCCGAACGATCGCTAGGCCGTACCAGGCTGCACCATGGCCGGCCAAATGCTTTGTTGGGGCTTGAATCCATGGGTTTGGGGTTATTTTTTGATCGGCGGTAAATTGGCAGGATCTAGGATCTCTGGGTTCTCCGGTTGGCTTGGATCCGGATCGACAACAAGCATGTGTTGCAACACCCGTTCGTGGCGCTCACTGTCACGCCAGCGGATCATGTAGGCAGGCATGATGGTGCCCCGTGCATTCTTTTGCTCCACCGGCAATACGACCCAACCGCGTCTAGATCTTCCCTGGGGATTGCGCTTAATTACCGCATCACCATTTTGGTAACGGAAGCCGATTCTTTCGCCGCTCATGGACTCTCTGGGGTAAAGGGTTGAATGGGGATGGGCTGAGCCGGGCTTGGAGCTATTGGCGAGAAGCCATTTAGCTCTGTTTGGGAGTGCCGAGAACTTGGTTTTTCCAGTCTGGACCAAGCCTGGATTCGATGAATTCCCGAATCAGTTGGCGCACCACCTGGGATGGGGTGACATCGTCCTGTTTGCAGAGGGCTTCGAAACAGGCTTTTTTTTGGGGATCAATCAGCACGCTGAGGCGCGCTGTCCGCTCTTCGCTTGGCATGGGGGGCGGTTTCCTCGGAAAGGGCGTGCTCGGGCAGGCCTGGGGAGGCTCTGCGCGCAGGATGGTCCTCCGATGGAATTTTGATATTATCCTAGCATATTAAGTGGTTGCCTTGGGCGCTGCCGTCGCCCCCTGGCGGACAGTCCAGGCTCCTGCTGGCTGAACCCAAAGCCTTGCTAAACCTGGGCCCCTTAGGGGTGGGTCCACAGGCAGTTTCCCCAGGATTAAGGCGCCTGCCCCCCGTACTGGGACGATGCTGCGCTTCCTAGCCAATCTCAACTGGTTTGTCTGTGGTGATGGGGCGGCGCTGGTGGTTGGCGATCGGCTTGCCAGACCTTCATGCCTGATTCAGCCTGGGTCCGATAGCCCATCGGGTTGACCTACTTTGGTGATGAAGCCCCAGCTTGATTCTTTGACCCACGAACGTTGCAATCCAGACCTGATTTTTCGCCGCGGTACTGGGCGTTTTCACAGCCAGACCGGTTGGCTTGATAGCTGGCATAGTTTTAGTTTTGCCGATCACTTCGATCCCATCTGGACTGGTTTTGGACCGCTTTTGGTCATCAACGATGACCGTATTGATGCGGGCCAGGGTTTTGGCATGCACCCTCACCGGGACATGGAGATCATTACGGTGATGGTGGAAGGGGCCTTGAACCACCGTGATTCGATGGGGCACAGCGCCACGCTTCAGGCCGGTGAAGTGCAACGGATGAGTGCTGGCACGGGCATTGTCCATAGTGAATTCAACGGTGGCGAGAGTGCCTGCAGGCTTTTGCAGATCTGGATTGAACCCAGCTGTCATGGCATTCCACCCAGCTACGACCAGAAGGCTTTCCCCCTGGCCGAGGGCTGGACGGCCCTAGTCGATCCCGAGGGCTTGGATGGTGCGATGGTGATCCAACGGCCGGTTCGCCTTTGGCGCGCGAGCCCCGGGGCCGGCGACAAGCTCGATCTAGCGCTGGCGCCCAAAACCCAGGGCTGGATCCAGGTGATTGCGGGCAGCCTGGTCGTCGATCCCCAGGCTGCTCTTCCCCATTCCATCGGGGTGCCGCCAACCCTGAACCAGGGCGATGGCCTCGGCTTCCGCGCCGGCCAACTCACGTCCCTCACCGCCTGTAGCCGGGGGGCTGATCTGCTGCTCTTTGAACTGCGCTGAGCCGCTGGCCCCGTCAATAGCCCCTGCCTTGAGGGCTGCTCTTCAATCCCGTTGAAACACCAAGGTGCGGTTCTGGGCCGGCATCGGCAGATCGGCCTTGGCGCTAAGGCCATGGGCTTGGGCCCAGCCCTTGATTTCCATGGCATCGCGCAGGCCCATGGCCGGATTGAGGCTGCGCAGGTGGGCATCGAAGGCGGCGTTGCTGGCGGCCGTGTGAATGCCGCCATCCTGGAAGGGGCCGTAGAGCACCAACAACCCGCCTGGGGCCAATCGCATGGCGGCACCTGCTATCAGGTTTGCGACCGATGCCTGGGCCATGATGTGGCAACTGTTGGCGCTGAAGACCGCATCAAAATGCCGTTCGGGCCAGTGGTTGGCTTGGTCAACATCCAGTTCGAGTGGATCGGCTACCCGGGCGCCCGGGGCCAAGCCATCGCGGCCTTCCAGCCCAATCCGTTCCGCCAGATCCAGGAGGTTTTCGCGCCGGTCACTCGGTTGCCATTGCAGCCCTGCCAGGGTCCTGGCAAAGAAAATGGCGTGTTGACCGCTGCCAGAGCCGATTTCCAACACCCGGGCGCCTGGCGGTAGCCATTGGCTCAACAGCCCCAGGATCGGCTCTTGATTGCGCTCACAGGCGGGGGAATGGAGCACAACGATGGCTGGGACGCTCGACCTAGCTTCGGCGATGGTGGAGCCAGGCTTGGCTAGGTCCCAAACCCAGCCGGTCGAATAGGGCAGCTGCCCCCATCGGGACCCCAGCCTTTAAGCCAGGCCTGCCTAGCCCGTTGTCAGATTGGCAGCGTCGTCGTTGCGGCTGGGGATGGCCCGCTGGCGGTTGCGTGATCAGCCGACAAGTGGCTGAATTCTTTTGACCCCTGGGCCTGGCTATGGCCGATGCCCAGGGGAGTTTTGCTGCAGGGTTGGGTGGTTTGGCCGACTAGGAGATCTCGTGC
>Ga0310327_10083_pt1 | contig 11524 bp, 9 predicted proteins | sample LakSupDCLTotalB7_FD_195541 | JGI IMG/M metagenome (GOLD analysis project Ga0310327, IMG submission 195541) | Enriched freshwater cyanobacterial communities from Lake Superior, Ontario, Canada - SU02.DCL.Total.B7 (v2) (version 2) | ecosystem: Environmental > Aquatic > Freshwater > Lake | place...
ATCCCTAAACCAGCAGCAATCGCCCGCTCAGTTGGTAGGGCCTTTAGTTATGGAGGTGTTTTATATCCCGAAGTTGGTTTTTGGGTGCCAACAGCTTTTAGGCAGGATGTGGCTAGGCGGTTTTCTATTACCTATGCCTATCGAGGTTCACCTGGAGATGTGAGCTGTAGTGGCTTAAGGACACCGGTTGCTTCTGCAAGTTGTACTGATACGTTTTGGTTTGCAGAAGCCACCCCGCTGATTGCTGGGCCAGTGTCTGTGGGTGTTAATTATTCTCAGCAGGAATCTGTAATTAATGCTGATCTCAATGCCCGTTATGGAATCTCTGGCACTGAAGGCCTTGGTGGGGCAGTTGGCTTTCAGGTGAAATCCAATTTAGACGCCACAACTGGCCTGGCTGCCTTGGGGGTGAATCTCCTTGGATATGACACTGGTCCCATCGGCAGCAATCGACTTAGGCCAGGAGAGAAATGGGCGGCTGATTTAGGTCAGGGGTATTTATTTCTTGCTAGCAAAGCTATTCCCTTGGGTAATTGGTTTAATTTTGATAGTCCTGCAATTCTCACGGCATCCGCAGGAATTGGCAATGGTCGATATAAAACAAATTTTCGGGAAGGTGTGAACTATGGCCCCTATGGATTCATTGGTAACGTTGGGCTTAGTTTGAATCAGCATTTGGCCTTGTTTGCTGAGTATGCAGGGCAATTTGCGGGAGTAGGAGTCAGTTTGAAGCCTTTTAAGGCAATACCCCTTACTGCAGCAGTGCTCTACCGCGACTGGACTGGTTTAGCCCTAAATGGGGAAAACAATAATATTAATTGCCCCAATGGAGATCCTTCTAGTTGTAAAGGGGCATTAGATGCTCGTCTCACATTCTCATTTTGATCCACAATATTTAATTTGTAATGATGAGGTCCCAAGTCTCTCTTGATCAACTCGGTTCTCCTCCCCGGCTTGAGAAGCTTTGGGAGTTGATGGATGTGGCATGGCGCACCTGCGGATGTCGCCAGTTGCACTTTGATCCTAAGCGTTATTCGGCTTTCTATTCCCATCCGGTTTGGGAATTGAATGGCCTCTTTGTTGAACAAGATCCTGAATCACGGCGGCACCGTGAGATGTTTGTAGCGGCGATTGTTGAGCGCTCTCCGAACAGGGTTCTGGATTATGGCGGTGGATATGGAACTCTTGCTCGCCTCATTGTAGAGGGATGTCCTGAGGCTACTGTGCATTTGTTTGATCCTTACGGGCCTGCATCGTCTTCAGAATCTTTTGATCGAATACAGGTTCTAGGGAATACTCCTTACGACCTGATAGTGGCAACTGATGTACTGGAACATGTTCATGATCCACTGCGCTTATTGCAGCAGTGGTCAAAGCTTCTAGCCCCTGGGGGGTGGTTATTGCTGGCTAACTGTTTTGAGCCAGTTATTTTGTGTCACCTGCCTCAAACCTTTCACTTGAGTTTTAGCTTGCCAGGTTTTTCTAGGGCTTTGGGTATGCAATATATTGGCCCTGTTGGCGATACTCATGCGATCTGGTTTCAGAAAGTTGCCAGCACTAATCCTTGCTGGCCCTTGTTACGCGTGCAGGAAACTTGGTCTCAATTGTTGTATCCATATAGAAGGTTCTGGCAGCGCTGGGGAGCTGCCCTGCGTCGTCGCTTGCCTTGGGGCTAATTGTTCGAAATGAATGTTCTTCATCTCAACGCTAGTGCCAACGATGGCGGTGCAGCTCGAGCGGCCCAACGTTTGCATAATGCCCTGTTGGGCCATGGAATAAACAGTACTTTTCAAGCTGGATCTTCTGAAGATATTAATCATTGGCGCCATTGGCGAGCCCGCTGGCGTTACCGCGGGTATCGCACAGCTGTCCCTGGCTTACACACTATTGCCTGGCCGGATACCATCCTAGGTAGGCAACTATTGCGCAACTCTAATTCTCAGCTGGTGCGACACTTTCATTGGTTGGGTGATGATTTGCTGTCTATCGAGCAGCTGGGGAAACTCAAGGGCCCGTTGTGTTTAACACTCCACGATATGTGGGCCTTTTGCGGAGCTGAGCACTACACAAGTGATAACCGTTTCTCAGAGGGCTATCTCTCAACAAATCGACCTGTTGGTGAGCATGGTCAAGATCTCAACCGACGCACCTGGGCACGTAAACGTAGAGCCTGGCGCCAACCGCAGCAGTTAATTGCCCCCAGTCGTTGGCTGCAGAGCTGTGTGCAGCGCTCTGCGTTACTTGGCCATTGGCCTTGTGTTCACATCCCCAATGCGATTGATCAAAGTCAGTGGCATCCCATGAATATGGAGTTTGCCCGTGAGGCTCTGCGACTGCCTAAGGATCCACCGTTGGTGCTGTTCGTGGCCATGGGCGGATTGTCTGATCCCCGTAAGGGCGCTGATTTACTAGTGGAGGCAATGCAGTACTTGCGCCAACAGTTACCTGCCGAACTGGTTTTAGTTGGAGGGCAGCCCCCTCACGAGCTTCCATTCCCTTGCCACAGTCTGGGCTCAATTCAGGATGATCGACTACTGAAGTTGGCCTATGCCGCTAGCGATTTATTAGCCCTGCCCTCTCGATTGGATAACTTGCCAAATACAGCACTCGAAGCTCAAATGTGTGGCAGACCGGTTGTGGCGTTTAACTCCACTGGTGCGGCGGAAACTGTGGAACCTGGCTTAACAGGAGCTCTTGCTGAAGACTTGGAGCCAAAGGCATTTGCAAATGCTCTTCTGAATGTATTGCGGCACCACCAGCCGCAGGTTATGGCAGAGCAGTGCCGGCGCAGTGCTATTAATCAATGGAGTTCATCGGTGGTTGTAAAGGCCCACGAGACTATTTATCACAACCTATTGTAGTTCTAATGATTCAGCTTCAACGCCTTTGGGTGGAACTTAGCCCCCGCCGGCGATGGCAGCTTTTCGCTACAGCTCTCTCCATGGTTGGGAGTACTGCTGCCCAGATGGCAACGTTGGTGAGTGTGATGCCATTCCTTAGTGTGTTAATTAATCCCCAACAGGCTTGGCAGCATCCTTTACTTCAACCGTTAATTAATGCGTTGGTTCTTAATCAGCCACGCCAGCTTCTTTTGCCAGTGAGTCTTCTTTTTGCAGCTTCGGCCATTATGTCCGGGACTGCAAAACTTGGCACCGCATGGCTGAATGGGCGGTTGGCCGCAGCAATTGGCTCCGACTTCAGTGATATTGCATTTGCGCGTACCTTGGCGCAGCCCTATGCGGTGCATTTGCAAAGGAACAGTAGTACGGTAATTGTAGGCTTACGCCAAGTGGATAACATTGTGAGTGGGGTCTTATCTCCTCTCCTTCAATTAATGACTTGCGCTGTTACTCTTTTGGGAACTTGCCTAACTGTAATATTACTTAGCTGGCAGGCTACGTTAATTGCCATTATGCTATTTGGTGGCACATACATGTTGATAGCTTATAGGTTGCGTCTGCCATTAAAGCGCAATGGAGAATATTTAGTGAAATTACATCAACAAGAACTTCAGATTTTACAAGAAAGCTTGGCTGGTATACGTGATGTGTTAATCGATGGTAGTAAGGGTTTGCATCGTCGTCGATATCGTGAGGAAACTATTCAAATTCGCCGGTTGAGTGCTGACAATGGATTTATGCAAATCGCTCCACGCTTCGTGATTGAGGGTGTTGGTTATAGTTGCTTAGCGTTGGCTGGTTTTATACTATCTCAACGGCAAGGATCACTTGCAAGCAGTTTACCAATTTTGGGTATATTTGCTTTGGCTGCACAAACATTTCTCCCTAATTTACAGCAATTCTACGCTTGTTGGGGTTCTATAAAGGCATCGGAGGGACCGCTTAAAAATGTTATTCAGTTATTAGATCAGCCTGTTGAAGACTTCTGTGATCAACCTCAAGTAAGCAGAGAGTGGGCTGAACAGATTAGATTTAAAAATTTATATTTTAGTTATAATACTGATGGTCCAGAAGCGCTTAGCGATATTAGCTTTTCTCTATTTAAGGGGGAAAGGCTTGGTGTTGTTGGAACAACAGGTAGCGGCAAGAGTACGTTAATTGATCTATTGATGGCTTTGCTAGAGCCTACTAAGGGCAGTATTTTAATCGATGGACTAAAGCTGGGTGGGCCTGATTGGCAAGTAAATAGTTGGCGTAAGCAGCTCGCGCATGTTCCACAAAATATATTTCTTAGTGATTCATCTATATACTCTAATATTGCTCTAGGTCAGGAGATTGATGCCATTGACTCTCAGCGTGTATTTCAGGCTGCTTCTCAAGCTCAGTTGCTTCCTTTGATAGAGAGCTTACCTGATGGTTTCTCAACTATTGTTGGCGAGCGAGGCCTTAGATTGTCGGGCGGTCAACGCCAAAGAATTGGCATAGCTAGAGCACTGTATCGTTTTTGTAGCATTCTAATTTTAGATGAAGCAACTAGTGCCCTTGATAATGTAACGGAAGCGCAGGTAAGTGATGCGATTCAAAAACTTGACTCATCGCTTACTGTTGTTACAATTGCCCATAGACTTAGCACAGTTAGAAATTGTGATCGCCTACTTATTTTAGATCATGGAAGGATTGTTGGGCTTGATTCCTTTGAAGCCCTTTCATCTGAAAATAAGTTTTTCCAGCGCTTGATGTTTGGCAAATACTGTTAAGTAACTAAATCACTTTTCATGAAATTCTTTTGGTATCCAATGGTTTATAGTTGGCTGCCATTTGCTGAGCAGGGGGTAGTTTATGTTTGGAACTGCTTACCTATCTCGGGATTTGCAGAGTATTATATTATCAAAATAGGTTGTTCTTCCTTCCTCGAATGATCTGGGGTCAAATCTATTTATGTATTCTGTTGTCGTATTGGCAATCCATGAAATGATCTTCAGCACCTTTGAGCGCCATTTCCCTGGCGAATCGCTCCAGAGATGATCTAGGGCAAATGCCGTAATAACGTCATATGGTGTACCCAGTAAACTGTGTCTTAATATATCAAATTTTGCTTCTTCCATATGTGCTTTTAGGCCAATACTTGTCCATCGGCGGAAGTCATAGGGCCGTTCATGTTCTGGCCATAATAAAGGGGCTGTGATGAGTAGTAGCCCTTCTTTTTTTAGCACTCTTTTGCACTCACTTAATGTGAGATTTATATCGCTAATATGTTCGATAACTTGGAAGCAGATGATTGCGTCAAAGCTGTTATCTTCAAATGGCATCTTGTGGCCATCATAGTAAATATCTGCAGCGCTGTCCTGATGTGGGTGCCCACTGTTGAATGTGTCAATGCCGATATAATCCGTGTGTTCAAATAATTCTTTATATGGTTTATTCCCACAGCCAAGGTCAAGTATTTTGCCCTTCACCATGGTAGAAAGCTGAGCAATCCCTTGGTAAAGTCGTTTCTGTGGTAAGTAACCAGCTGTGCAGCGTTTCACGGCGAGTGCAGATCTGATCTCAGAATTTGAGCCTTAATTCTACTACCTGAAATCTTAGCAGCTTCCATTGATGGATGAGAAAAAATGTCTCTGTACAGCATTGTCCCTTGTTGATCTTCGTATCCACATGTCTTGCCAGGGCAAAATACGTTAAATAGATCGATTACTGTAATTAGTTTTTGTTGCTGTAGCTGCATTAAAGCTAGGTGTAACTCCTGCCTTCTTTCAAGAGATTTTTCATGGGAGTAAAGTAAGCATGGAACCCCGAATGGATTAAACCATTGCTGTATTGACATGCTTGGATCGCATTTTGCCTCTCGAGTGAATGGGATGCCATCAACTATCCCAAGGCTTATTTGTTTTTGCTTTATGCTTGTTGAGAATTTGGCAAGCTTCGATTTGAATTCACTAAGCTCGCTGATTGTCTTGCTTGTGTGTCGCTCTGGGGAATATCCTGACAAATCACTAATAAGTAAGATCCAGTCTTTGGGTTTAAGTTGATTGATTAGTTCAGGCGCGATATGGTTCCAGTAGTGATTATTTGCCTTGCTCCAAATCCCGTTATTCTTGATTCCTTCTACTGGGGAGGCTCCCCATGATGAGGTAACGGCAATTGCATATCCATGATCTTTGATAAGTGATTCAAAGCTGCCCACAAATGATGCAGAAAATGAGTTTCCAAGCACTAAAATGCGTTTTTTTGCTTTTTGCCAGTTCCCAAGATAGCAGTCCTTAAGTCTTATTTTTTTATTGGCTTCTTCGTTGGTTTGTAACACACATTTTTCTCCGTTCCAGGCTCCTTCAATACCATCTATGTTGTATTTATTAACAAGACTTTCCACTCCAGCTTGAGATAGTTTAGGCCTTCTTCCCATGTAACTCATGTTTTTAAATGGAAAGATCAAAAGTAGTAGTGGAATTGACGCGACACATAAGCTCGTAGCTGCGGCTCCAATAGTAGTGATATATCTCCTCGGCGATTTGTTATTGCGAATAGGCTCTTCAATGTAAGCATAGGATGCGGATGCGACGGCTGCTATTAATACTATTATCAGTGGGATCGTGTACAAATTAATTCCAATTGTCCAGCGACATAAGCTCAATATGCCCCAGTGCCAGAGATAGAGTGAATATGATCTGCGACCGATACCGACGGAAAATGAATTGCTAAGTAGATTGTATGGCATTATTCCAGGCCGAATCACTATAAGTGCTATAGCTGTCATGCATGTAACAATAGTTGTTGATGGTAGTTGCCATGCCTGAGGGGAGCTCAGTGAGCAGATTATAATAATTAAACTAATTATGGCAGGCCAGCTTTTAGTTGTTGTTTTATTGCTTAGATTTAGATAGGTAATTGACCCTAATGCAAGTTCCCAAAAGCGCCCTGGCAGGAGAAAGTAGGCCGCTGAAAGGTTGTATTTTAGAAGCCAAGCAAATATTATATATGATGCAACAGATGCTACCAAGAGTGCAGTAGTGACTCGGAAAGTAGATTTTTGCTTGTTGCTTGCTACGCAGGTATGCCATAGGGCTAGTGGTGCGATTAAATAAAATTGCTCTTCCACTCCAAGCGACCAGGTATTTGCGAAAGGATTAAGTGCTGTTGAGCTGGCAAAATAGTCAGTGGATTGTCTGAATAGATACAAATTTGATGATCCAAACAGCCCTGTTAGGCCAGTTAGTAGTGACGATCTTGGATGTGGGTCAACAAAGCTGATAAGTAGACCTGTAATTGTTGTGTAGCAGATCAGCGCAGGGAGAATTCTTTTGAATCTTCGTGCGTAAAATTCGGTTAAAAATGATGCAAATGTTTCGGCCTTGTAATTTTTTAATGAGCTTGTGATTACATATCCAGAAATTACGAAGAAAATGTCTACTCCCAGGTACCCGCTTGGAAGCAAGGGGGCGTAAATATGGTTTATTATGACTGCTATAACTGCCAAACCCCTTAAGCCGTCAATTTCAGGCCGATAGTTTTGGCGTGTGCGACTTTTCATGTTAGAACATATACTCTGACCTTTATTTGGTTTAAGACTTGACCTGTGTTAGGCATTTAGTTGTGATTTTACTTGCCAATGATAGAAGTCTCTCTGCCCCTGCTTGTATTCATACCCTGCCATAACCGCCGAGCAATTACCTTGGCCTTTCTTGAGCACTTGCAAGCGAGTTGGCCAAGCAGTTTTTCCCTGTCGATACATCTTCTTGATGACGGCAGCACAGACGGTACAGCTGCTGCTGTACGAACCTTATGGCCAGGGATTGTTGTCCACCATCTAGATGGGCGCCAATTCTGGGGCGGGGCCCTAAACGCAATCCAGAACCTTCTCATGAATCCTGCTTGCCTTGGGCTTGCCACGGGAGATGACCCATGGGTGATGGTTGCCAATGATGACCTTTACTTCCCTCCGGGAAGCTTGGATCGTGCTATCGGTCTTTTGCCCCATTGGGATTTGTTGGCTCCTGGTATTTCGGGTGGTTGGGGGCGTGTGGCATTTGATCGCAGTAGTGGTCGCTTTCTTGAGTTTCCCGAATGTGGTTCTAGCAATTTGGCAACCACCATGGCTACTTTTCTGCGACGCAGTACATGGCTACAAGCTGAGCCAGTACCCAGAGGTATCCCCCATTACCTGTCCGACTATTGGTTTACCCACAGCCTTAGCTGTCAGGGTTTTCGCGTTAGTACGGATTCCGGATTCAAGGTCAGTTGTCGGCCGGATACCACTCGCCCCTCAGGCCCCCAGGCGACGGGATGGCGGGCCCGAAGGAACTATTGGCGAAATTGCTTAGATCCTCGTTCCCCTGATTATTTACCTGCATCAATTACCTTCCGCCGACGTTTTTCGGATGAACCTTATAAGTTTTGGGTTTTGTTATTTCTACAGGCAAAAGTTCTGTTACTAAGGCTGCTTACGGGTTATTGTCCACCTTGCCAAGCTTCACTGCAGGCGTGAATCTTCCTGCTTTGTTATTTATAGACTCCAATGGGCTGGAGCAGTTGCGGCGATGCTTGCCCCAGTTAGAAGTTGAGAGTGACAAGGTGTCTGTCGTGAGTCTGGGAAACAATTTTGATAAAGGTTCTTTTGATTTGAATAATTTGTGGTGGAGACCATTACCACCTATGGAATTTACTCGCCATCGCCTGCGACTGGCTGTATCGGATGCGGCGGATCAGCCATTGTTGCTTGAGGCCGGCTTCCTCTCTTTGTGGGGTTGGGTTCTCACAGAGCGCAATCCAGCCAATGCTTCGCTTCCAAGTCTTACCCCCCTGCGACGAAGAGCTCTTCCTGGCGTGCGCTGGTCTTGGTGGCCTTGGAGCGGAGGTGCTAATCCTTGGCGGCAAGTTCCGGGTAGTGCGCGGTCCAGAAGAACTCCCCAGTTAATTCAGGGTTCGTTTCATCTGTTAAGCAGTTTTAATAATCCGAATTGGTATCATTGGTTAACTTTGCCGGGGTTGGGATCTCTCCCCGTTAATAGCCAAAGTCAGTCGCTGATTCTTAGTGACCGAGCGCTAATTGGAGATGTAGGTGCTTTTCCTCCACTGTTTGAGCGGGTGGCGATCCTGGCGAAGGCCTTGACAGCTGGTGGGCTCATTAAATTTGATCGCGGCCCTCTCCTTGTTAAGGAGCTGCAAGCGAGTTTCATTGAAAACCATACTTCCTTGGTATGTGACGGAGTAGGTCTTCGCCGTTTGCGCAGCGCAACTCTTCCCCTTGCGGCTTCCGCCAAAAATATTATTACTTCTGCAAAATTGTATTTACGTCGGGGCGCAGGTTCCAGGCGACCCCTGGTTCAGGAAGATCGACTAGAGAAGTTATTGCTGCAAAGGGGATTTGTAGTGATTGATGCTGAATCCCTGTCTTTGTCGGAGTGTATTGCATCTTTTGCCAATGCTCGCTGGGTTGTTGCTCCCCATGGGGCTGCACTTGCTAACCTTGTTTTTGCTAAACCAGGTACCAGAGTGCTGGAGCTCCTGCCGGGTTCATTGCATGACTTTGGTCACTACGCACTTATGGCGGCTGCTTTAGCGCTAAACCACAGCCACTTTAGTGGTGATGTCGTTGAGGGCGGCGGCTTCCGGGTGGATCAGGAGCAGATCCTCACCTGGCTTGATGCTGCCCAGCTGGATGTGACACCTTGACCTATTTTAGAAATACATTATAAGAGTTATATGACTAGTATCTTCTACTGCTTTGTCGATATATAAGCCTGTTGTGGTGATAGATAGCCGTGTTCTTGGGGCTGGGTTGAAGCGGAAATCGGCGCGCACTGGCGTCTATAGGTATACCTATGAGCTGTTATTAGCCCTTGCAGATCAGCAGATGCAGCTGGGGCTGCATCTGCTGATCTGCCCCTATCAACCTCTTAGCCATCTGCGCAGTCTGAATCTGCATCTGGCCTCTGGTGAACTAGCTGGTATTCCTCGCATCGGAGCTCGTTTGACGCTTGTTCTTGCCCGGCTGAACTTCTTTTTGCCTTGCTTGGACATCAAAGGCCTGCGTTGGATCGCCCGCAAAATTGATACGGCGCTTCTCCACTTTTGGGCTGTAAGGCAGTGTAATCCTGTGCTGCATTTACCATATTTTGGTTTGCCTCAATCGGTTAGGGGTGGAAGGTGGAAGGTAATTCACACTATTCATGATCTTATTCCTCTTATTCATCCTGATTGGTTCCCTAAGTCTATTATTAATTCTGTTTCGAGTTATTTACGTGAAGCAAGTATTAGTAGTAATATTTTAGTGGCTTCAAGAGCTACCCGTGGAGATTTAATGAGGCTATTTCCTTCGTTAAAGCCTTCTTCAGTGCACATGGCTCCATTGGCGGCATCGCGTAGGTTCTTTCCCCTTGCTTGCGATCAATCTAGCGATTTTCGTTATCATCACGGTCTCGATGCTAAGACAATTATTGTTCTTACCACCTGTGCTAATTATCCATATAAAAATTTTTCGACTTTGCTTTTGGCGTTTCGGCGTATAAAACCAGATATTCCGCTCCACCTTGTTGTGGTAGGTGCTGATGATTGTTTTGCTAAATCGCTGAAAGTTAAAGCTAAAGCCTTAGATCTAGAGCGTAATATTACGGCACTTGGATTCCTTTCCGACTATGATTTAAGGCTCGCTTATTGTGCTGCCAATCTATTTGTTTACTTGTCTCTTTATGAGGGATTTGGTTTATCTGTGCTGGAGGCTATGGCTTGCGGCTGTCCAGTGATTTGTTCTAATACAACCTCTTTGCCTGAGGTGGCTGGTGATGCAGCTTTGCAAGTTGATCCCCTCGATGAGTTGGCCGTCTGTGTAGCGATGGAGAGGTTGCTGTTCGACCCCATAGAGTGTCATAGCCGCAGCAAGCTTTCGCTTGAACAGGCTAGGAAATTTAATTGGGAATTGACGGCGTCAGCCACCATTGCGGTTTATCGTCAGGCGGCAATGTTTCAGTAGGTTTAATTGAAATGTTGATAGGTAATAATCACTCCACCCTCACAATCATCCTCCCAGTGTTTGGCCGTGCCGAGCTGCTGGCGGAGGCATGGCATAGTTTGCAGCATCAGAGCGATCCTGATTGGCAACTGCTAATTGCTGATGATGGTTCTGATGATTACACTGCCAATTGGATTGAATCTGAACCCGCTAAAGACTGCCGTACTAATTGGATACGCCGAAAACATAATATTGGTTTATTTGCAAATTTAAATGCTGCTCTAGAAACCCTGTCTATTCACAGCTGGGTACTTTTACTTTGTAGCGATGATCGTTTGCTTCCAGATGCAGTTTCAAATATAAAAAAATTAAAGCGTGATTGGCCTGGGGTTTCATGGATTCTTAGCACTCATTTATCTATAGATAAATTAGGAAAACCGATAGCTGCTACTAGCATTAAAGACCATAACTGTTTTTCCACAAATAGCCGCACGATTGCAGCATCAGAATTCGTACCACTTTTACTGCAACATGGCAGTATCAACGGCAATCTCACAGGTATGGCTTTTTCTATGCACTTGTGGCGTAGTGCCGGAGAATTTCGAGCTGATTGGTGCCATGCCGCAGATTGGGAATGGTTGATTCGAGCAGTTGAGCAAGCCCCAGTGCTGCTTAACCG
>Ga0310327_10085_pt1 | contig 11459 bp, 8 predicted proteins | sample LakSupDCLTotalB7_FD_195541 | JGI IMG/M metagenome (GOLD analysis project Ga0310327, IMG submission 195541) | Enriched freshwater cyanobacterial communities from Lake Superior, Ontario, Canada - SU02.DCL.Total.B7 (v2) (version 2) | ecosystem: Environmental > Aquatic > Freshwater > Lake | place...
CTCGGGGAGTTGGCCGAACACATGCAGTCCCGTGCGGATTTGGGCCTCCTTCAGCTCGCAGAGATAGCCATCGGCGGCCTGGAGTCGTTGGAGCCTGTCCTCGTCGCTGCTGGCAGCTCTTTTAAGCGGGGTAGGGCCCGTGGGGTCACCAGTCGATTGCGGGCCCAAGTTGAGCTGGCTAAGGCGATCAAGCACCTGCTCCTGCAACTGACCCGACCGTTTCGCCCCCAGTTCGCTGGCCTGCCAGTACTCATCGAGTAGCGCCTCCAGCTCCAATAGGGGGCCATACAGGCCAGCCCGGCCGAGGGGCGGGGTGAGGTGGTCAAGGATCACCGCCTGGCTGCGGCGCTTGGCCTGGGAGCCCTCCCCCGGATCGTTGACGATGAAGGGATAGAGGTGGGGCATCGGCCCCAGGGCCCACTCCGGGAAGCAACTCGACGACAGGCCCAGACCCTTACCGGGCAACCATTCCAGGTTGCCGTGCTTGCCCACATGGCAGATCACCTGCACCTGGGCCACCTGGCGAAGCCACAGATAGCGGGCCAGGTAGGCGTGGGGGGGCGGTAGGTCGGGGCAGTGGTAGTTGAGGCTGGGATCCCGGTCGTAGCCCCGCTCCGGTTGGATGATTAGCCACACGTGGCCGAACTGGAGACCGGCCACGGGGAAGCCCTGGGCCGCCAGGCTGGGATCTGTCTCCGGCGGACCCCAGCGTTGTTCCAGCCGTTCGCGTCCCTCCTGGGGAAGGGTGGCGTACCAACTCTGGTAGACGGCCAGGGGCAGGTGGGCCAGGGGGGGGCGGTGCTGGCTTTCCGGGTCGTTGGTCTGACCTTGGAGGAGTTGCTGGATCAGGGCATCGCCATCGGCTGGGAGGGCTTGATCGCCGAGCCCATAGCCGGCATCGGCCAACCAGTGCAGCAAATTGGTGGCGCTGGCAGGCGTATCCAGGCCCACCCCATTGGCCAGGCGGCTGTTGCGGGTCGGATAGTTGGCCAGCACCAGGGCAATTCGGCGCTCGCAGGCGGGGCTGCGGCGTAGGTCGCACCAGCGGGCTACCAGCTGGCTGACCCAATCAAGCCGTTCCGGCTCTGGCCGGCTTTGGTGCAGGGCCGTGGCCAACCCAGCATCGGCGCCGCTGATCTCCTTGAAGGCACCAACCCGGGTGGTGATGCGGCCATCCAATTCGGGTAAGGCCACCTGCAGGCTGAGATCGAGGGGCCCCAGGCCGATGGCGCTGTCCGCCCAGGTCTCGCGGCTTTGGCTGCTGCAGAGCAGCTGGAACACCGGCACATCCAGGCGCTCCCAAAGGGGCGCCCCCAGGCCGGCCTCCTCAAACTGCACCGAAGCAAAGGAGGTGGTGCAGATCACCGCCTCCACGGCCTCGCGGCCCAACAGGTCGGCCACGCCCCGTTGCACGGCCTGATCGCGCAGACCACTCACCCACAGGGCCCGGGGCGCAAGCCCCTGTTGGCGCAGGCTGGCCAGCAGGGCCCCCACCAACTCCAGATCACCGGCCTGGAGCAAGGCGCGGTAAAGCACCACCCCCACCCGGGCACCAGGCTCGAGGCGCCAGTCATGGGGCAGGGGGTCAGCCTGGGAGATGGCCCTGGGGGGCTCTACGGCCTGGCCAGCCAGGAGTTGGTCCAGGCAGCCCAGCACCATCGCCAGGTTGCCGGGGCCGCCCTCCCGCAGGCAGTGGCCGATGGCCAGGGTCAACTGGGGATCGGCCGTGCCAAGGGCGGCCAGGGTTTCGGCCTCGTCTTCGGTGCCGGCCACCACCAAGAGATGGCGCCCAGGCCGGGAAGCCCAGGCCCCCAGTTGTTCGAGGCCATAGCTCCAGTGGCCCCGGCCCCCCAGCAGCCGCACCAGCACAAGGCGCGTCTCAGCCAGGCTGGTGCGGATGTAATGGTCGATCACGGCCGGGTGGGCCAGGGCCTGGAGATTCAGGCCCCGAACCGCACCGGCGACGAGTTGGGGCTGGTCAGCCAGCAGGGAGGCCAGGCCGGCCAGGTCGCTATCGGCGCTGCTGAGCAGCACGACGGGAGCCCCGGGCTGCTCCACGTAAACGGGCCCCTCCTGGGGGCTGGTGCTGCCGGGAACCGCCGCTAACCGATGCATGGCGCCATCCTGGGACCTGAGAGGCGAGTTCTGGCTTGCCTAGGCCTGACGCAATCCTCGCCGCTTGGGGCAGCTGGTTCCCGCACTGGGCGGTGAGAAGATGCCCACACCCTTTGGGCCCCCGGCCATTCGGCCTGCGGCGCACGCAACCCCGATTCCGATCCCATGCATCAATTCCTTCCCTATGCCTGGTTCGGTGGGCGTTGTGTTCCCTTCGCCGAAGCCACGATCTCCGTTGCCACCCATGCGCTGCACTACGGCACCGGTGCCTTCGGTGGCATGCGCGCCCTGCCGAATCCCAGCGATCCGGGCGAAATCCTGCTGTTTCGGGCTGATCGCCACGCCCGGCGCCTGAGCCAGAGCGCCCGGCTGCTGCTCACCGAGCTCGCCGAAGACACAATCATGGACGGGATCGTGCAGATCCTGCGGGCCAATCGCCCCAGCACCCCTGTGTATCTACGCCCATTTGTTTACACCAGCGACCTGGGTATCGCCCCGAGGCTCCATGACATCGAGACCGATTTTCTGATCTATGGCATCGAACTCGGCGACTACCTTTCCCCCGATGGCGTCAGTTGCCGCATCAGTTCCTGGACTCGCCAGGAAGACCGCTCCCTGCCCCTGCGCGGCAAGATCAGTGGCGCCTACATCACCAGCTCCCTGGCCAAGACGGAAGCGGTTAAGAGTGGCTTTGATGAGGCCTTACTGCTCAATAGCCGCGGCAAGGTCAGCGAAGCCAGTGGCATGAACCTGTTCATCGTGCGCGATGGCGTGCTGATCACCCCGGGGGTCGATCAGGACATCCTCGAGGGCATCACCCGGGCCAGCGTGCTCGAGATTGCCCAGGCCATGGGCATTCCGACCCTGGAGCGCCCAGTGGATAAAACCGAACTCTTCGTGGCAGATGAGGTGTTTCTAAGCGGCACCGCTGCCCGTGTTACGCCCGTGCGCCGGGTTGAAAATACCGACATGCCGAGCCAGCGACCCATGATGGAGGCGATTCGCGATCGACTCACGGCGATCACCGAAGGCCGCGATCCGTCCTACGACCACTGGGTCACCCGCGTGCGGCTGGACGGCTGATGGCAACGACCCACCCCCATCCCCGGATTAGTTTTCTAGAGCGGCTGCATAGCCCCGAGCGACCGGTGTTGGTGTTTGACGGCGCCACCGGCACCTCCCTGCAACAGATGGATCTCAGCGCCGAGGACTTCGGCGGTGCCGCCCTGGAGGGCTGTAACGAGAACCTGGTGGTGACCCGCCCCGATGTGGTGCGAACGGTCCATCGCCAATTCTTGGAGGTGGGTTGCGACGTGATCGAAACCGACACCTTTGGTGCGGCCTCGATTGTGCTCGCTGAATACGGCCTTGAAGATCAGGCTTTTGCGCTCAACAAGCGGGCTGCCGAACTGGCCCGCGAAGTGGCGGCTGCCTTCAGCACCCCAGATAAACCCCGTTTTGTGGCGGGCTCCATGGGCCCCACCACCAAATTACCGACCCTGGGTCATGTCAGCTTTGATGTCCTTAAGGAGTCCTATCGCGAACAGGCCGAAGGTCTGATTGCCGGTGATGTGGACCTGTTTATCGTCGAAACCTGCCAGGACGTGCTGCAGATCAAGGCAGCCCTCCAGGGGATTGAGGAGGCCTTCAGCCGCTGCGGTGAACGACGCCCGCTCATGGTGTCGGTGACGATGGAAACCACCGGCACGATGCTGGTGGGATCGGATATTGCGGCTGTTGTTGCCATCCTTGAACCCTTTCCCATTGATGTGCTCGGGCTCAACTGCGCCACGGGCCCCGAGCAGATGAAGGAGCACGTGCGCTACCTGAGCGAGAACTGCCCCTTTGTGATCAGTTGCATTCCCAATGCCGGTCTACCGGAAAATGTGGGAGGTGTGGCCCATTACCGGTTGACACCAATCGCCATGAAGATGCAGCTGATGCACTTCGTTGAAGACCTTGGTGTGCAGGTAATTGGCGGCTGCTGCGGCACGACTCCGGCCCACATCGGCGCCCTGGCGGACTTGGCCAAGGAGCTGAAACCAGCACCGCGTCAGGTGCGTAGCCCCGACCTTCGCCGCGAGCGGCCAGCCCTTAGTTACGAGCCAGCCCTGGCCTCCATCTATGGGGTCACCCCCTACCATCAAGATCAATCGTTCTTGATCATTGGCGAACGGCTTAACGCCAGCGGTTCCAAAAAAGTCCGCGACCTGCTCAACGTTGAGGATTGGGATGGGCTAGTGGCCCTAGCCCGCGGCCAGCTGAAAGAAAACGCCCACGTGCTCGATGTCAACGTCGACTATGTGGGACGGGACGGCGAAAAAGATATGCATGAGCTGGTCAGCCGGCTCGTGACCAATGTAAACCTACCCCTGATGCTCGATTCCACCGAGTGGCAGAAGATGGAGGCGGGCCTCAAGGTGGCCGGTGGCAAATGCATTCTCAATTCCACCAACTACGAAGATGGCGATGAACGCTTCTTCAAGGTGTTGGAGTTGGCGCGTTCCTACGGAGCGGGCGTTGTTATCGGCACGATCGATGAGGAGGGGATGGCGCGCACGGCTGAGCGTAAGTTTGCGATCGCCCAGCGGGCTTACCGCGATGCCCTCGAATTTGGCATCCCGGCCCATGAAATTTTCTACGACCCCCTGGCCCTGCCGATCTCAACCGGCATTGAAGAAGACCGCAACAATGCGGCTGCCACCCTGGCAGCCATTGAAAAGATTCGCCGTGACTTGCCTGGCGTGCATGTGGTTCTTGGTGTTAGTAATGTCAGCTTTGGTCTCTCGCCGGCGGCCCGGATTGTACTCAATTCTGTTTTCTTAAATGATTGCGTTGCAGCTGGCCTTGATGCGGCAATCATTAGTCCAGCCAAAATTCTGCCCCTGGCCAAAATTTCTGAGGAGCACCAGCAGCTTTGCCGCGATCTGGTCTATGACCGGCGCCGTTTTGATGGTGCGATTTGCATCTATGACCCACTCACCGAGCTCACGAAGTTGTTCGAGGGGGTCAGTGCCAAGCAGGCGCGTGAATCGGGCCCGTCCCTGGCGGACCTGCCGGTGGAAGAGCGGCTTAAGCAGCACATCATTGATGGCGAACGCATCGGTTTAGAGCCGGCCCTGCAGGAAGCACTGGTTAACCACCCCCCCCTAACGATCATCAACACCTTCCTTTTGGATGGCATGAAGGTGGTGGGCGAGTTGTTTGGCTCCGGTCAGATGCAGCTGCCGTTTGTATTGCAAAGCGCTGAAACGATGAAGGCGGCCGTGGCCTTCCTCGAGCCCCTAATGGAGAGGGCCGAGGGCGAGAGCAGTGCCAAGGCTAAATTCCTGATTGCCACCGTCAAAGGCGATGTTCATGACATTGGCAAGAATCTTGTGGATATTATTCTTACCAACAACGGCTATGAAGTAATTAATCTAGGCATTAAACAGCCTGTCGAAGCGATTATCGAGGCTCAAAAACTTCACCACGCTGATTGCATCGCTCTTAGCGGCCTGTTGGTGAAATCTACGGCCTTCATGAAGGACAACCTTCAGGCCTTCAATGAGGCTGGCATCGATGTGCCGGTGATTCTGGGGGGAGCAGCCCTGACCCCCCGTTTTGTCAACAACGACTGCCGCCAGGTGTACCGGGGCCAGGTGATCTATGGCCGCGATGCCTTTGCCGACCTGCGCTTCATGGATGCCTACGTGGTGGCCCGGGCCAAGGGCGACTGGGACAACGGCCAGGGGTTTCTGCAGGGTGCCCCCGAGGGGCTCGGTCTAACCCGTGAGCCGGAGGAATCCGATCGGGCAACCCCTGCCTCGGAGAATCCAGCCAACGCATCCGACCAGCCTGGCGGTACTCCCGAAGCTGAGGAGTTGGCGACTCCCACGCCGCCTGCACCGCTCGACACCAGCCGCTCCACTGCCGTGCCGGAGGAGCTGGCGCTCACGCCCCCCTTCTGGGGTAGTTGCGTCCTCACGGAGGCGGACATCGACCTGGGTGAGGTCTTCCGCTACCTGGATCGCAACGCCCTGTTTGCCGGCCAGTGGCAATTGCGCAAAACCCAGCAGCAAAGCCGCGCTGAGTACGAGGCGATGTTGGCTGAGAAGGCCGAACCGGTGCTGCAGCATTGGCTGGGGCGCTGCCTGGCGGAGGGCCTGCTCACCCCCCGGGTGGCCTACGGCTATTTCCCCTGCGGCCGTAGCGGCAATGACCTGGTGGTGTTTGCTGCCCCGCTCGCGAGCGAGCCTGAGCCGGGTTCGGAGTTGGGTCGGTTCCAGCTGCCCCGTCAGCGGGCTGGCAACCGCTACTGCATTGCCGATTTCTACCGGGACCTGGCCGACGTCTCGGGCCCCGCTGATCTTGGCCCCACAGACGTGCTGCCGATGCAGGCCGTGACCATGGGCGAACGGGCCACCCAGGTGGCCCAGGAGCTGTTCCAGGGCGATCGCTACAGCGATTACCTCTACTTCCATGGCCTGGCCGTGCAGATGGCCGAAGCCCTGGCCGAATGGACCCATGCCCGCATTCGCCGCGAACTCGGATTCGCTGCCACGGAACCGGCCGAGCTGCGCGATGTGCTGGCCCAGCGTTATCGAGGCAGCCGCTACTCCTTCGGCTATCCCGCCTGCCCCAATGTGGCCGATTCCCGCCAGCAGCTCGCCTGGCTGGGGGCCGACCGTATCGGCCTACGCATGGACGAAAGCGATCAACTCGAACCAGAACAGAGCACGACCGCCCTGGTGGCCCTGCACAGCCAGGCCCGCTATTTCAGTGCCTGATCGGGCCTAAATCCTGGCTCCAGCAGCCCCTGCCTCCTAGGCGCTGCTGGAGCCATGGCAGGCTCGGGGGGACCACCCCACCCCCCAGAAGCCATGGCCATTGCCGGTCCCGGAGGCGTCGATGACGCGATTGCTGCAGGTCTCGACCTGGATGGTTCGCCGATCCCCGTTGCGATGCTGAGCCTTTACAACGAGGTCATGGAGCTGGAAAGTCGCCGGGCCCGCAGTGGTGTGACCAAATCGATGCGCAACCGCATTGTCAAAACCGGTTCCAAACATCTCGACCAGCAAACCCTTGACGCTCGCCTCAAGGGGGCTGGCTGGGAGGGCCTCAAGGCCAAAGAGATTGCCTTCTTCTACGGCTAAGCCGCAGACCTGGCTAAGCCGCAGACCTGGGTCGAAAACCCATGGGGCCTTGGTCAAAAAGGACGCCTGGGGCCCATCGCCAGGGCTCCAAGGACAACGGAAAGGTATCGATCCCCATGGTCTAGGACCGGATTTTCGACCAGGCCCTTGGGGATCCCCCTAGGGCTTGGCCTGCGGCATGGCAGGGCCGCCTGGATTTACAGACAGATCCGCTCCATCGTGTCGATCACCTCCTGCTGGAACTCCTCGAGGTCCGTGGAGTCGCTGAGGTCAATCCCCTCACCGGCCGCGTTCTGGCTGAGTTCCTGGAAGTGGAAGGCGCCTTCGCCATTGGCCAAAAATTCCATGGCGGAAGTTTCACCACTCTCCTTGAAGGCGTCACACAAGGCCAGGAAGGCCGCGTCTTCGGTGAATTCCCAGCTCATTTAGGGGGGTCTGCTGAATGACCTTTAACGCGCTCCCCCCCGAATCCGTCAACCTCTTGGCGAGAATTTGTGCCAGAGCTTCGCCAGAATCGCTCCGAACCGGGCGTCGCCCGACCGCCAAACCCATGAGCCAAACGCCTGTCACCAACCCCACCCCTAGCCCCCCTGCCCTCAATGTCCTCGGCCAACCGCTGGAGGTTTGTGGCTGTGAGCCCCTCACCGGTTGGTACCGGGACGGCAGCTGTCGCACCGATGGCCAGGATCAGGGAATGCACACGGTCTGCTGCATCGTCAGCGAGGTCTTTCTCACCTACAGCCGCGCCCAGGGCAATGACCTCTCCTCGCCGGTGCTGGCCTTCAGCTTCCCCGGCCTTAAGGCCGGCGACCACTGGTGCCTCTGCGCTCGCCGCTGGCTCCAGGCCTACGAGGACGGCATGGCCCCGCCGGTGCGGCTGGAAGCCTGTGAGCAGAGCACCCTCACGGTGATCCCCCTGGAGGTGCTCCAGGGCCATGCGGCGCCAGGGAATGGCGATCCTGATGCCGCATGATGCCCCCATGGTCCAGCTCCGCATCGCCATCTTGGGTTTGGGTGCTTGGGGCGGCACCCTCGCCGCCCTATGGCGGGACCGGGGCCACCAGGTCGAGGGCTGGAGCCGCCGCGATGGCGCCGATCCCCTCGCCCTGCTCCCCGGCCAAGACCTGATTGTGGCGGCGATGTCCATGGCTGGTGTGGGCCAGCTGGCCAGCCAGCTGGCGCCCCAGTGGCCTGCCGGCCTGCCCCTACTGAGCTGTAGCAAAGGCATCGATCTCAAGTCGGGTTGCACGGCTTCCGGCCTCTGGCAGCGGGCCAACCCCGCCATCCCCCTGCTGGTGCTGAGCGGTCCCAACCTGGCTAGCGAACTGGCCGAGGGATTGCCCGCCGCCAGTGTGCTGGCCTCCAGCGATGGTGACCTGGCCCGGACCCTTCAGCAGGACCTCAGCTCGGAGCGCCTACGCCTGTACACCAGTTCCGATCCAATCGGCACCGAGGTGGCTGGTGCCCTTAAAAACGTGATGGCCATAGCTGCCGGCGTCAGTGATGGGCTGGGTCTGGGTGCGAACGCCAAGGCCTCGCTGCTTTGTCGGGGGTTGGTTGAGATGGGCCTGGTATTGGCCGAACTCGGAGGCCATCCCAGCAGCCTCTATGGCTTGGCCGGGTTGGGCGATCTGTTGGCCACAGCCACCAGCCCCCTGAGCCGCAATTACCGCTTTGGTCTGCTGCTGGCTGAGGGCCTAAGCAGCGCTGCGGCTATTGAGCGAATCGGTGCCACGGTGGAAGGGGTCCCCACAGCCCGGGCCGTGATGCAATTAGCCGAACAGCGCGGCTGGACGCTGCCGATCAGCGCTGAAGTCCTCAATCTGGTCGCTGGCACCACCCCTCCGGCAGCGGCGGTGAGGCGCCTGATGGAGCGTCAGTTGCGGGAGGAGAGGCTGCCCGACCTGGTGGCTGCTTCCGCAATAGCCAGCGCCGCTAGTCCTGCCCCATGAACGAAGGCCCCCTCCAGGTCGCCCTCGTGGAGGCCTTTACGGACACTCCGTTAGGGGGCAACGGGGCCGGTGTGGTGCTGCTGAGGGAGCCCGCCGGGCCGGCCTGGATGCAGGCCCTAGCCGCCCGCCTCCACCAATCGGAAACCGCCTTCCTCTGGAGGGACACCGATGGCGAGTGGCGCCTGCGCTGGTTCACCCCCAGCTGTGAAGTGCCCCTCTGCGGCCACGCCACCCTGGCGGCGGTGCTCGCCCTGGGTCACTGGGGCCAGCTGACGGTGGGCGAGGAGCTGGCCCTGCACAGCCCCAGTGGACCCCTGGCCGTGCGCCTGGAGGGTTTTGGTCCTGCCAGTGCCCGGATCGTGCTGCCCAGTGCAGGTCTGGAGCCCCAACCGATCCCCCCCTATTTGGCCCAGCTATTGGGGGAAGCTCCCCTGGCCTACTGGAGTTCGCCCCTGGGCTACAGGGTGGCCCTGATGGCTGACTCCTTTGACCTGGCGGCATTGGACCAGCCCTCGGCCGAGTTAAGGGGCCAGGACCGCCAGGGATTCGTGGTGATGCAGCCCCTTGGCCCCAAGCAGCCTCTCACCCTGGCCCAACCGGTAGACCCGAACCAGCCCAGGCCTACGAAGGGGCCCCAGGTGTTGGGCCAGCCGGCCAATTACCAACTGCGTTTCTTCGCCCCTGGTCTGGGCATTGCGGAAGACCCCGTCACCGGCTCTGCCCATGCCTTGGTGGCGCCCTATTGGCAGGAACGGCTCGCTCAGACGTCCGTCGTGGGGTGGCAGCCCTCCCCCTCGCCCGGTGGCATGGTCTGCACCACGGCGGCAGCTGGCCGCATTGCCTTGACGGGCAGGGGCCACCTGCTTTGGGATGGGAGCCTGGAGGCTGGCTCCTGCGCCCCGGACCTGGCCAACTGGGGCGTTTGTGGTCCCTGACGATGGCAAGCCCACTCCCCTTTCCCCTTAAGTCGCTTTTGATTGGCCTGCCCCTGGGCTTGGGGGCCCTGGCAATCGGCTTTGCTGCTGAAGGGCTGATTCCGGCGCCCACACCCTTGAGCGCGGCCATGGTCACGGCCCTGCAGGAGGCTCCGCCGGCGGCCAAGCCCGCGCGCGCCGATGCCAGGGAGGACCTCGAGGGAGTAGCCGCCCAACGGCTTGGCCAGGGCCCAGGCTTGGCAAGCCTGGCCGCCGCGCAGCTGGCCGGTCCCCAGGTCAACCCAGGCCCGAACCTGGAGATCCGCATCGCCCTGCTGGCTCTGCCCCAAGACCTGCAGCTGGGTAGCACCGGTGGCTGGTGGTTGCGCAGCCGTGACGGCCGTGTCCTCGACCAAGGCGGCCCAGGCCAAGGTGTCTCCCTGGTCGAAATCTCCCAAGGGCAACCTGAGCTGTGGCTTGAGCCTGCCCGGGGCCAGTCCCTACTAGTCAATGGCCGGGCCTACTCGGGCCGCTTGCGTTTGGTGCAGCAAACTTCCGGGCTCCAAGTCATCAACCACCTGCCCTTAGAGGACTACATCGCTTCCGTCGTGGGCTCGGAAATGCCCAGTAGTTGGAACCTGGAGGCCCTCAAGGCCCAAGCGGTGGCAGCCCGTTCCTACGCCCTTGCCCACATGGCCCGGCCGGCTAGCCAGCATTGGCACCTGGGTAACACCACCCGCTGGCAGGCCTACAGGGGGCTGGCCGCGGTCAATGGGCGTACCCAGGCCGCTACGGCCGCCACGGCGGGCCTGATCCTCAGCTACCAGGGAGGAATCGTGGAGAGCCTCTATGCGGCCAACAGCCAAATCAGCTGGGAAGCCCATCGTCACCTGGGCGCCAGCATGAGCCAGGAGGGTGCAAACGTTCTGGCGAACAAGGGCCAGTCCTATCCCCAGATCCTTGGCCACTACTACCAGGGGGCATCCCTGGCCCGTTTGAAGATCGGTGCGGGCTGAACGGTTTTGGCAACTGGCCTTAGAGCGCAGCCAGGCGGCGGCGGCTAGTGGAAGCCTCGTGCCCCTGGACACGGAAGTTCTGCCGTTGGGCCCATTCATCAACGCCAGATCGACCTTTGACCGCCAAGGCGATGCTGGTGATCCCGCCACCACAGCAGCTGACGCCGTTAGCGGCGCTTCTACGGGTGCCAGCGCCCTAGCGAGCCAACACAACGGAGACCAGGGCGGCGCTGGCCCTGGCGCTGGTTTCTCCAACCCAGGCGACTGGCATCCCTTTGTAGTGCGGCGCCTGCTGTCGGCAACTCCCAAGCACCTCAACCGCGCCGG
>Ga0310327_10086_pt1 | contig 11363 bp, 9 predicted proteins | sample LakSupDCLTotalB7_FD_195541 | JGI IMG/M metagenome (GOLD analysis project Ga0310327, IMG submission 195541) | Enriched freshwater cyanobacterial communities from Lake Superior, Ontario, Canada - SU02.DCL.Total.B7 (v2) (version 2) | ecosystem: Environmental > Aquatic > Freshwater > Lake | place...
GCCTGTGTTGACCTAATTCCATGACCCTTGCCCTGCTGATTGCCCTAGCTGGTTCCCTCGTGCTGATGACCCTGATCGTGCGCCGGCTGGAGCGGACCTGATTAAACCAGCAGGCCCTGGCCGCCTTGAAAACGCCCACCCCAGGGCCGGCTCAGCGGCTCATCGCCAGCATGCGCTCGATCGGTGCCAAGGCCTGAAGCCGGAGCTCCTCATCGAGGTGGATGGCGGGGGCCAGGGTCTGGAGGCAGTCCCAAAGTTTCTCCAGGGTGTTGAGCCGCATGTAGGGGCAGGTGTTGCAGCTGCAACCGTCCTGGCCGGGCACGGCATGGAAGCTTTTCCCAGGGAGGGCCCGGGCCATCTGGTGCAGGATCCCCGGCTCGGTCAGCACGATGAAAGCCGGTGCCGGGCTCTCGACGGTGTGGCGTAGCAGGCTGCTGGTCGAGCCGATGAAGTCGGCCAGATCGAGGAGGTTTTGCTGGCATTCCGGATGGGCGATTACCTCGGCATCGGGGTGATCGAGTTGGAGTTGGAGCAGGGCCTGCTCGCTGAAGGTTTCGTGCACCTGGCAACTGCCTGGCCAGAGGGTCAGGTCCCGGCCACTTTGGCGTTGGACCCAGCGGCCCAGGTTCTGGTCGGGGGCAAACAGGATCGGCTGGTTAGCGGGCAGCTGGTTGATCAGGTCCACCGCGTTGCTGCTAGTGCAGATCAGGTCGCTTTGGGCCTTCACCGCCGCAGAACAATTGATGTAGCTCACCACGACATGGTCGGGATGGGCGGCGCGAAAGGCGGCAAAGGCGTCGGCCGGGCAGGCATCGGCCAGGCTGCAGCCGGCGTTCAGATCCGGGAGCAATACGATTTTGCCCGGGTTGAGGATCTTGGCCGTTTCGGCCATGAAATGCACGCCGCAGAACACGATCACATCTGCCTCGGTGGCCGCGGCTTTGCGTGAGAGCTCGAGGGAATCGCCAATGAAGTCAGCAATGTCCTGAATAGCTGGTTCCTGGTAGTAGTGGGCCAGGATCACAGCGTTGCGCTGGCGCTTGAGCTCAGCGATCGCATCGGGCAGCTCCGCCATTGCCGGGCGGCCTTCCCGGACACCGTTAGCTGTGGCCTGGGATGCCGCGAAGACCAAGTAAAGCCTCAACTGATGCACAGTGGATCCACCCTAGGCTTTTTGGATGGCTGTGATTGGGGCATCAGCCGATCCAAACAGCGGTAAGAACCCGCGTCAGGACCTGCAGATCGCCATTGCTGGAGACCTGCACGGCCAATGGGATGGGCTGGATGAGGAGCTCCTCGACCTGCTTCGGCCCGATGCCCTGATGGTGGTCGGCGACCTCAGCGATGGCGACCAACTGATCGCGGCCCGGTTGGGACGGCTCAAGCTGCCGATGGCCTGTGTGCTGGGCAACCATGACGCTGGCCGCGACGCCAGTGGCCGCACCCTGCAACGCCAGCTCTCCCTGTTGGGCGATCGCCATTGCGGCTGGGGTTTGCGCTGCCTGGATCCGCCCGGGCTGGCGGTGGTTGGAGGCCGGCCGGCCAGTGCCGGTGGCGGTTTCAGGCTCAACCCGGGTGCCTTGGCCGTGTTTGGTCCGGTGACCATGCAGGAATCGGTGGATCGGATCACGGCGGCGGCCCTGGCGGCCGATCCGGCCCTGCCGATGGTGATCTTGGCCCATTGCGGCCCCAGTGGCCTGGGCAGCACCTGCGCCGATCCCTGCGGCCGGGATTGGAAAAAACCTGCTGTCGATTGGGGTGACCAGGACCTAACCGTCGCGATCGAGCGCATCCGCCGCCACCGGCCCTTGCCCCTGGTGGTGTTTGGTCACATGCACCACCGGCTCAGACGGGGCCAGGGGGAGCGGCTCAGCTTCTTGCGTGATCGGGCCGGCACCGCCTACCTCAATACGGCCTGCGTGCCCCGCCACGGCAACGATGACCAGGGCCGGGCCCTGCGCCACTTCAGCTGGGTCGTGCTGCGCGATGGCCAGTTGCACCAAGCCAGCCACCGCTGGTACGGCACGGGCGGCCAGCTGCTCTACGAGCAGCGCCTCTACCAACAGCCGGCCCCGCAGGTGCAGGCCGTTGCGCCAGCGCCATGCTGATCGTCGCCTGCATCAGTGGCCATGGCTATGGCCACCTTTCCCGCACGGCCTCGATCCTCACCGCCCTGCACCAGCGCCAGCCCGACTGGCGCCTAGTGCTCTCCACCCCCTTGCCGGCAGCCACCCTGCGGGGCGCCTTTGGGGCGGTCCCGTTTGAGCACCGGGCTTGCCGTTGGGATGTGGGGGTGGTGCAGGCCGATGCCCTTGGTGCCGATCCCGTCGCCACCCTGGAGGCCTTAGGGGCCCTGGAGCGCCAGCTGCCCGCTCAGATCAGCCAGGAGGCGGCCTGGCTGGCGGACCAGGGAGAGCCCCTTCTGGTGCTGGGCGATGTGGCCCCGGCGGCGGCGGCCCTGGCCCAGGCCCTGGCGGCCCCCTTGATCTGGATTGGCAACTTTGGCTGGGATTCCATCTACCGGCCCATGGGGGGGGCCTTCGTGGGCTGGGCGGAGCGGGCTCTCCAGGCCTACCGCCAGGGGGAAGCGGTGATCGAGTGCCCCTTCGCCATGGCCATGGACTGGGGGATCCCCCACTGGCCTGTGGGGCTGACGGCCGGCCGGCCCCGCTTCGATCGCGCCAACCTTCGCCGCCTCCTGGCGATCGATTCACCTAGGGAGCGCACCGTGCTCGTCGGCTTTGGGGGCATGGGCTTTCCCCTGCCGGCGGAGCTGTTCAGCCGCTGGCCAGAGCACCAGTTCTTGGTTACCGATCCGGAGCTGGCCGCGGCGGCCGCCAATGCTTGCCTGTTGCCTGAGGGCCTGCGGCCCCTTGATGCCATGCCCGTCTGCGCCCGGGTGCTGACCAAGCCGGGCTACAGCACCTTTTGTGAGGCCCTCTCCCAGGGATTGGGGGTGCATCTGGTGCGCCGCGAAGGTTTTGCCGAAGCGCCCGTGCTCGAGAACGCCCTGCAGGCCCATGGCCAGCACCGCCTGCTCAGCCGCGACCAGCTGCTGGCGGGGGACTGGCAACTGGACCAACCCCTGCAGCCCGCAAGCAGGGGCCCGGTCCCTGGGGATGGCGCCGACCAGGCCGCAGGCCTGCTAATGGGCTTCATTCAGCAAAACTGTTGCGCTGCAAGGGCTTGACCCCTTGTCAAGTCAATGATCAGCAACGCGAATCATTGACGGCGATAGCGATTGCTACTGGCGATCGCCTTTTCTCTTAGTTGCAGCTCTCAAATCAGTGACCCACGCTGATCTGAACCTCGGCGCGTAGTTCTGGTTACAAATGGACAGCTGTGTGACTGTCACTCGATAGGCTTCCTGTTGCAACTTGTTCGACAAGCTGATCGGCATCAGCAAATTGCTGGTCTTGATTGAAGTGCTCCGCGGTTTTGTGGAGCCCAATGTCTCAATTTCCCCGTTCTTTTTTTCTTGAGTCGTTTATTGCGTCGCCCTAGCCAGGTTCCCTCAAACGATTCGCCCCCTTAATCAACCCGGCTTCTGCGCACTCCAGCGTTGCCCATCGCCTTGCCCTGACGGCAAAGCCAAGCACCTTGTCGACCTTGCCTGAACCGCGTTGAATCCATTTCTTTCAACCCAGCCCAATCGAGTTCCCCTTGGCGGTGCCGCCCGGGCCTTGGGACTCTCGCTCTCGGCACTCACGACAGGTCTGCTTCCCCTTATCGCTCCTTTGGCGGCTACGGCTTCGCCCAGGGACAGCCTGGGCACGGCCCTTGGCTATCCGACCTCGGCAACGCCGGCCCTTTTGCCAGCCGTCGCTTCTAGCCTCGATCGCCAGCTGGAGCAGCCGTCCCAGCGCCTGGCCATGCTTGATGTCGCTCTTCCTGGGCAGGCACCGATTCCGCTCGCCAGTCCCCCGCCCGTGCGGGCGAGTTATCCCATTACCCCGGCCCGCCGGGCCCTGCTCAACACGATCCGCTACTCCGAAGGCACCTGGGCTGGCGGTCAGGACATCGGCTATCGCATCCTGTTCGGAGGAAGCCTGATGCGCTCCATGGAGCGCCATCCCAACCTGGTGATCCGCACGGCCCGCTACGCCAGTGCCGCTGCCGGTGCCTACCAGTTCATGCCTTTCACCTGGTCGATGGCTAGCCGCCTACTCGGCTTGCAGACCTTCAGCCCTGAGGAGCAGGACCAGGCCGCCCTGTTGCTCATCCAGCGCCGCGGGGCCCTCCCCCTGGCCGATGGGGGCCGTTTCACCCGCAGGCTGGCGGCTCGCCTGGCCCCGGAATGGGCCTCCTTCCCGACCCTGGGCGGCGGCAGCTACTACGGCCAACCCGTGCGTCGTTTTGCCGACTTGAAGCGTTTTTACGAGGACAACCTGGCCCAGTTGCAGGCTGAAGTCTCGAACGATGGCATGAGCGATGACCTGGCCGGCTCCCCCGCCTGTCTTCGGGGCCAACTGGTTTGCCAGTTCGCCGAAACCGCCAAGCCTTCGCTTTGAGTCCTAGGCAGTCTTTGATCTCCAGGCCTGGCTGATCGCTTGAATGGCCAGTCCCAACCCTGGGCTCAACCAGCGCCGACCTGTCCTGGGTCGCCACTGGTTCCTTCCTCAGGATTCGCCACTGCCCTGGTCGCTGAGGCGAGAGCGGCCAACGGTTTGCTGGGCGATGAGGTATGCCGCGAGGGCTGCAGCTAGAAAGCCGAGGCAGTTGCGGCTGATCGGCACCCAGTCGCTGGTGCGGGTTAGCACCGGCCCGAGGCCGAAAACGATGAATAGGAGTCCCCACAGGGGCGAGAGCAGCAGCACCCAGGCCCATTCCACCGTGCGCCCTTCCTTACGCGGGTAGGCGGCAAAGCCAACGATCAGGCCGCCCAGAAGGGAGGTGCAGAGGGTGAGCAGCCACTGCTCCTGGGGTAGCCCTGGCACCACCTGGCAGCCGCCCCGTTCCAGGCAGCCCTGCACCGCAGAGAGGGCATCCACGATCGCGCCGTCTTCGCCGTGTTCGCGCACGTAGTACTGGTTGCCGTAGCGCGTTTGCAGTTCGACCCAGAAGGTGCGAGGCATCAAGGCGAAGAGGGCATCGCCGACGTTGAAGTTGAGCAGGTTGCCGCCACGGGGGTCGGCCACCAGCACCAAGCTGCGTTCATCGAGACCCCAAAACTCTTTGACCGCCAGGCCTGGAGTGCGGTCGTACTGGCTCAGCACCCGCAGCTTCCAGCCACTGCTCGCTTCAAAGGTGTTGAGGTTGGCCTCCAGGCTGGCTCGCTGGCCATCACTGAGGGCCTTGGCCAGGTCAATCACCGGGGTGGGGTGGTCGGGCAGCAGGTCGGGGTTGTCATAGGCCTGGGCGGCGGCGGGGCCAAACCCCAGCAGGCCGATCAGCAACAGCAGGCCGGCGGCGAAGCGACCTAGGCGCCTGAACGTGTCGCAAAGGCCCATGGCGGCTGCTTCAGTGGGAGCGCATTCTCACCGACACCAAGGTGGTGCCGTGAGCCCTTGACCTCGCCACCTTGACCACCCGCCTAAACGAGACTGACGTACCCGAGTGGTTGCGGCAACGGTTGCTAGCGGCGGGGGGCTCGGTGCCGTTTCGCACCTACATGGGCTGGGCCCTGCATGATCCCGAGCACGGGGCCTATGGCAGTGGCAGGTTGCAGATTGGCCGCCGCGGCGATTTCGTCACCTCCCCCTCCTTGGGCCCGGACTTCGCCGCCCTGCTCGCCCCCCAGCTGGCTGGGTGGCTGGCGGAATTGGCGGTCGAGATGGGGCTGGATCTTGAGGAGGCCGCTGGGCCCAAGCAAGCTGCCAAAGCAGGTCCTAGGCCCCTGGCCCTGGTCGAAACGGGCCCGGGCGAAGGGGAGTTGGCCCTGCAGCTGGCCCAGGCCCTGGCCCAGGGCTGGCCCGAGCTTGCGGCCTGCTGTGAGCTGGTGTTGGTGGAACCCAATGGCGGCATGGCGACCCGCCAGCGCCAGAGGCTCCAAGCGAGTCCCCTGCCCTGCCGCTGGCTCAGGGCCGAGGCGCTGGCCCAATCCCCCTGCACTGGCGTGGTGCTCGCCCATGAGGTGCTCGATGCCTTGGCGGTGGAGCGGATCCGTTGGGATGGCCGCCACTGGCGCCAGCAACGGGTGACTCTTAGCCAGGAGGCTGGCAAGCCGGAGAGCCTGGAGCTCATCGATGGCGATTCCCTAGGGCCGCAGACGGAACCAGTCCTGGAGTCCCTAGGCCTCTGGCCCCCCGACCCGCGCCGGGGCCCGGGCTGGGCCACGGAGCTGCATCCGGAGTTGGCGCCCTGGCTGGCCAGCTGCGCCGCCGGGATCAGCCGCGGCAGGCTGCTGGTGATTGATTACGCCCTTTCCGCCGAGCGCTATTACGCCCCCCAGCGGCTGGATGGCACCCTGATCGCCTACCGCCAGCAGGAGGCCAGTGGCGACCCCCTGCGCCAACCGGGCTCCTGGGACCTGACGGCCCACCTCTGCAGCGACAGCCTGGTGCAGGCGGCCCGCCAGGGGGGCTGGCGCCTGCTTGGCCAGCGCAGCCAGGGGGAGGCCCTGCTGGCCCTGGGGTTGGCCCAGCGGCTCCATGGCCTGCAAACGCCGGTGGCCGGCGAACGGCTCGATCTGGCCACGGCCCTGGCCCGGCGCGAAAGCCTGCTGCGCCTGGTGGATCCCGCTGGCCTGGGGGCGTTCCATTGGTTTGCCTTCACCCGGGACAGCACACCTACGGCGCCCTCTGGTCAGGGCAGGCCCCCATCGAGCCTGCCGCCTGGTCCGGCTCCCTACCCAGGGAGCCAGCCGAGCGGGGAGTCCCCGTTGCCGCTGTTTCTGCGCGATCCCTGAATCGGTTCAGGCCAGTCGCTCCAGGGCAGCGCCGATCACGGCGGCGCTGATGTCATCGCGGATCACCACGCTGCCGATGGCCGTGGGCAGCACAAAGCGCACCCGGCCGTCGCGCACCTTCTTATCCCCCTGCAGGCAGGTCAACACCGCCTCCAGGTCCAGATCTGGCCAGCGCTGGGGCAGGCCGGCGGCAGCCACCAGGTGCCGTTGCCTCCCCTGGTCGCTGGCTGTCCACAGGCCCAGGGCCAGGGCAATTTCGCCGGCGGCGACCATGCCGATCGCCACGGCTTCGCCATGGAGGTAGGTGCCGTAGCCGCAGAGGGCTTCCACCACATGGCCCAGGGTGTGGCCGTAATTGAGGATCGCCCGCAGGCCGCCCTCGCGCTCATCGGCTGCAACCACCTGGGCCTTGGCCGCCGCCGAGCGCTGCAGGATGGCCTGGAGGAGGTCGGGGCTGAGCCGCTCCAGGCTCGAAAGGGTGCCGGCACCTTCAAGGGCCGCAAATAATTCGGGATCGCCAATCACCCCGTACTTGATCACCTCGGCCATGCCCGCCCGGAATTCCCGTTCCGGCAGGCTCGCCAGGGTCAGGGGATCAATCAGCACCAACCTGGGTTGGTGGAAGGCCCCGATCAGATTCTTGCCGCCCGGATGGTTGACCCCGGTCTTGCCGCCAATTGCCGCATCGACCATGGCTAGCAGGGTGGTGGGCACCTGCACCACGGCGATCCCCCTCAGCCAGGTGGCGGCTGCAAAGCCGGTCATGTCGCCGACCACCCCACCGCCCAGGGCCACCAGCAGGGAGCGGCGCTCCAATTTGCGTTCGAAGGCGGCCTCGTGAATGAGAGCAATGGTGGCCGGGGTTTTCTGCTGTTCCCCCGCCTCCACCACCAAATGGGTTGTCTCGAAGCCGGACGCCTGCAGGCTGGCCAGGGCCGTGGCCCCGTACAGGGCCTCCACCTCCGGATTGCTGACGATCAATGCTTTCGTGCCGGCGCCAAAGCCCTGCTGGGCCACGAGGTCCCCAAGCTGGGCCAGGCCGCCGGCCCCAATCACCACTGGATAGGGCTGGCTCTGTAGGGCGACCTCAATCGTTTCAAAGAGCACGGGTTGCGCTTGGGAAGGGGAGTGGCCGGCCTGGATCGAGCTGGCTGGAGTGGCGGCGCTGCTGCTCACGGCGGGTATGGGCATGGGCATCTGGGCTGCCATCGAGTCTGCCGCCTAAGCCTGCCCGGACCAGAAAGCCCCTAAGGTTTGCCCCATGGCCGAGGCTTCCAGCCCCAGACGTAATCGCACCGCCTGGGCCTTTCTGGCACCGGCCCTCCTGCTGCTCGGCCTGTCGGTGCTGGTACCGGCGGGAATGGCCCTGGTGATGAGCGTCAGCCAAACGGGCCTGGATGTGTCCGAGCCCCTGAAATTTGTGGGGTTGGCCAACGTCCAACGCCTGCTCCATGACCCGATGTTCTTTCGGGTGTTGGGCACAACCTTGCTGTATCTGGTGGGCGTGGTGCCGCCGATTGTGGTGGGGTCCCTGATCTTGGCCGTGCTGGTCAACCGTCAGCTCCCAGGCATCCATTGGTTCCGGGCCGCCTTTTATGCGCCCGTATTGGTGTCGGTCGTGGTGGCTGCCATTGCTTTTCGCTGGCTCTACGCCGAAACTGGCTTGATCAATGGCTGGCTGGTCAGCCTGCTGGGAGCTGGTTTTTCGCCAGTCGGTTTTCTCACAAACCCCCTGTTGGCCTTGCCTGCAGTGATGCTTGTGACCCTATGGAAGGGCCTGGGCTACTACATGGTGATTTTTGTGGCCGGTCTCCAGGGCATCTCCAAGGACCTCTACGAAGCCGCCTCCCTCGATGGCAGCGAGGGCTGGCGGAAACACCTCGATATCACCTTGCCCCTGCTGAGGCCCTACATCACTCTTGTGGCCGTGATCTCGGCGATAGCGGCCACCAAGGTGTTTGAAGAGGTCTTCTTGATGACCCAGGGAGGGCCCGCCGATGCCACCCGCACACTGGTTTATTACGTGTATGACCAGGCCTTCACGGAACTCGAAATCAGCTACGCCTGCACCGTTGGCCTGGCCCTGTTCCTAATTGTGCTGTTGCTCAGCCTGGTGCGGCTTGTGGCAGCGGGCGAACGGGGCCTGGGCTGACCTCTGGGCTGGAGAACGGGGCTGGAGAGTGGGGCGGCCCGCTCCAGTGCCAAACTGGATGATTGGTCTGCTGCAGGCGTGAGGTGGTTTTGAGCACTAATCCCTCCTTGCCCAGCCAGCCGCACGGGACGCCCCCGGCAGTGGGGATCGGCATTGTCGGGGGCGGCCAACTGGCCTTGATGCTGGCCGAAGCGGCCCAGGACCAGGGGGTTTCCTTGCATCTGCAGACCCCAAGTGGGGGCGATCCAGCCGTGGGCTTGGCAACCACTGTCCTGCAGGCCCAGATTGGCGACGCCAGCGCCACCTTGGAGCTGAGCCGTCGCTGCGGTGCCATCAGCTTTGAAAATGAATGGGTCGATCTCGATGCCCTGGCGCCCTTGGCGGAGGCAGGCGTGGTCTTTCTGCCAAGCCTGGAGTCGCTGGGCCCCTTGATTGACAAGCGCCAGCAGCGGGAATTGCTAGGCCGACTCTCGATTCCAACGCCCCGCTGGCTGCCCCTCAACGCCCTAGGGACGTCCGACTCTTTCGAGTCCCTCTATGGCCTGGAGCCGGTCAGCAAACCTGGTTCGGCTGCAAACTTTTTCGACTCGGCCGTTCCCTGGCAAGTGGCGAGCCCGGTCCAAGCCGCAACTGTTGCACCAGCCCAGGGGCAACAGTCCCAGGGCCTAGGGGGGTTGCCCCTGGGGTGGAGTTTTCCGGTAGTGGCCAAGGCAATCCGGGGCGGCTACGACGGCAAAGGCACCTTGATTCTGCGATCAACGGCGGAGCTGGGCAGGCTGCTGGCGCAGGTGGATGCGGCGCTCTGGATCCTCGAAGAGTTCGTGCCCTTTGAGCGGGAACTGGCCCTGGTGGCCTGCCGCGACCGTGCTGGTGCGGTGGCTTGCTATCCCCTGGTGGAAACCCACCAACACCACCAGGTCTGTGACTGGGTGCTAGCCCCAGCCCAGGCCAGCCATGCGCTGGAGGCCATGGCCCGCAACATGGCCGCTTCCTTGCTGACTGCCCTGGACTACGTGGGGGTGCTGTCGATTGAATTGTTCTATGGGCCCGCGGGGCTGCTGATCAACGAATTGGCACCCCGCACCCACAATTCTGGTCACTACAGCATCGAGGCCTGCTCCATCAGCCAGTTTGCCCAGCAGGTGCGCATTGTTGCCGGCCAGCCCTTGCAGGCCCCTGAGCTGACGGCCGCCGGGGCGTTAATGGTCAACTTGCTTGGCAATGACAACGGCGAGGCCGAGCGTGCAGCCGCCCTGACCACCTTGGCGACCCTGCCCCAGGCAACCCTTCATTGGTACGGCAAGCAGGGCTCGGCCCTGGGCCGGAAACTGGGCCATATCACCGTGCTTTTGCAGGCCACTGACCCCGAGGAGCGCTCCCTGGAAGCACGGCAACGGTTGGAGGACATCCGCAGCATCTGGCCCCTGCCGCCCCACAATTGGGCTTAGGATTAGGAGGAACTGCTGTGTTGGTGACTGCCTTCTACAGTTTTCTGATCTGACTCCCTTTTCGACATGGGGTGTCTGTCGCGAAGGTGACGTAGACCGGCCCCGTAGCCGGAAACGAAGCCCCGCTCTGACGCCCCTTCTGGTTCATCCAGGTCGGAATCTGGGGCAGAACGGCACGGTGGTTCACCCTATTGCTTCGCAATGAGGCTTACCAAGTCAGGGATGTAAGGACGGACAATACATTCCGAAATTATTTATAAATCTCTTTCTTTGTATCGCAATCATAGGGTTTAGCTTGTTGTTCTTGCTGATAGCCGTTTAAGTTTCTAAATATCAGGTCTCCCCCTAGCCCTTCCGTGCCATGCGCCACGGTGACCGCAATGCGATCAATAACTTATTACTGAGCCGACAATCACTTAATTGAATAGCATAATAGCCTAGCTTACCTGCTATTTAAAGCGGGGTTACGGCTTTTGATCTTTGGTAGTGGTTTAGAGCGGATGTAAGGGGCACAGATTTGTACAACCTAAGCAAATTCTTTGGAAAAATGGGGTCGTGGTTGTAGCCGTGCCACTGACCCTACGCCTGGGCTCAATCGGTTCCTCAACTTAGCATTGTCTATCGTGCCCCAATGTCTCATTGCCTCTGTTCCAACAAGCCCCCGAGCGGTTGGACCTGGCCGCACTGGTAAAGCGTCATCTTTGCTGGCTGAGGGGGCCTGATCCATGCCGTTGATTGTTTAGCTCGATGGCTTGGGCTGATAAAAATAGCCACCAATCACTCCCCTTTGACTCACAGCTGCACAGCGAGTTGCGATGCGCCACAGGGCTTTATGGATAGGGGTGGAGTCGTAGCGAACCAACTCTGGAAAATTCTGCTTAAGCAAAGCGCTGGCATGCCAGGCGTTGTAGTGAGG
>Ga0310327_10088_pt1 | contig 11341 bp, 9 predicted proteins | sample LakSupDCLTotalB7_FD_195541 | JGI IMG/M metagenome (GOLD analysis project Ga0310327, IMG submission 195541) | Enriched freshwater cyanobacterial communities from Lake Superior, Ontario, Canada - SU02.DCL.Total.B7 (v2) (version 2) | ecosystem: Environmental > Aquatic > Freshwater > Lake | place...
TGTGGTGGCTATACCGCCATCCCCTAGTCGTACCGCGCAACGCCAGGGAGGCCGCCGGCCTGGGACTCTTACTGGGGCTAATGAGCCTGTGCAAATACCACTCCTTGCTGGTGTTAGTAGCACTGCTGGGTTGGTGCCTGGGAACGGCTGAGCGCCGGGCAGCCCTACTTAGGCCCTGGCCCTGGTTGGGTCTGGTGGTGTGGGCGGGCGTCTCCAGCCCCCTGTGGATCTGGAACCTGCAGCACCACTGGGCCTCCTTCCTGTTCCATGGCGGCCGAACCCTGGCCGAGCACACCTACAACCTGTCCGGGCCGCCCCTATTCCTGCTGACCCAGCTGCTGCTGCTGTTTCCGACGATCGGGATACTGCTGTGGGCGTCCCTAGGGCCCCAGGAGCGAACGGCGGCCAACCCACAAGCACGTCAACTGCTGCGAACCTTGGCCCTGCCGATCCTGGTCACCTTTACGTTGCTATCGGGGCGCATGCAGGTGCTATCGAGCTGGCTCGTACCCGCCTGGTGGTTCCTCTTGCCCCTTGCTGGCGACTGGCTAGCCCGCAGGCCCAGCCCCTGGCCCCAGGGTTTGGCCTGGAGCCGAATCGTCACGCTGGCAGTGCTGCCACCCCTGCTCTCGGTAGCGGCGTTGCAAATGCGCTTTGGCGTGCTGGATCAAGTCCTGCCGGCGGGGGTCGATACCTCCAACCAATTGATGCCAGCGGCCAGCTTGAGGCAGGCCCTTAAAAGCAATCCCCGCGTCTGGGCGGCCCTGGGATCTGCCGATCTGATCGCCAGCCGTCGCTATGAACTGCCTGGCTTTTTGGCCCTGGCCCTGCAACAGCACAGTCGGGCTACTTACACCAGCTTCAGTGGTGATCCCCGGGGCTTCACCTACTGGCAACCTGCCAATGGCTACCAGGGAGCCCGCGGTGTGATTTTTGCCCTCGAGGATCCCAACCATCCGGAAGATCGGATCGAATGGCCAAAGGAGGTGGGTCCCCTAACGCCCCTGGGCTCCGTTCAGCTGAAGCGAGGCGGCCGTCCATCCGTGCGGCTGCAGTTCGTGGGTTTTGGTCCCCTGGCCCAGCCCCTACCGGGTCCCCCTAGCCCCTAGGCGCCCCAGCCCTGGCTGCATCGGGTGCGCTGGCTAACACTCGAGCGGTCTTAACCGAGACAACTGTGGCAAGAGCTTTGGCCCCATGGTGGGCTTTGTTGGGCCGATGCCATGGGGAGCGGTATACCACGCTGGTCTGGCGCAGTGGGATCCTGCCTAGCCATCCAGGCGTCGATTTTGATCGTGGGGTTTTTACTGGGGCCTAGCCAACGCTTCGAGGCCAGGGGAAGGGTTACCGCCACCAGCCAGCAGCCAAAACTCCAGGACTCCCTAATCAATGAAGGGGGCCGAACGATGGCAGCCAAACTTTCCCCATCCATAACCGAACGTTAATCCCACGATTTGATCCGGGGCCCAGAGTGACGTTAGGGCTGGCTGTGATGATCCAGGCTCGACCAAATCCTTGAGGTGAGCGACATGGCAGGCGGTTCCAGTGCCGGCGCCTACGCGACGGGCCTGCTTGCAGAGCACCTCAAGGCGATCGTCTCCCTTCAGGCCGGAGTTCTGAAGGACCAGGACCCGGAACCCTTGCACCAACTGCGGGTGCGCTTCCGCCGCTTGGGCACCCTGCTGCTGCAATTTGGGCCAGCCCTGCAGTTACCCGAGCGGGTGACAGAGCAAACCTTGGCCAAAACCGGCCGCCGCCTAGGCCTGGTCCGCGATCTAGACGTACTGACTGGGCAGCTGCAGCACCAACTTGGCCTCGCGCTGCCAGCCGATGAACTAAGTCGCTTGAAACCGGTGCTGAAAACCCTGGTTCGCAGCCGCAAGCTGGCCTTTGCGGAGATGGTGGAAGAGCTGCGGAGCCGCCGTTACCTGCGCCTACTGGCGAAGCTTCAGGCCTGGTTGCGCCAGCCGGCCTGGACGGCCCTTGGTGAAGAGGATGCCAGGGACTGGCTGGTCGAATGGAAGACCCCCGTTCTGGCTGGGTTGCTGAGTCAACCCGGCTGGCGCGTCAGTGATCCGGATCGCGATCGGGCCTGCTTGCACGACCTACGCAAAAAAATCAAGCGGGCCCGCTATGGCATGGCCAATCTCAAGGAGCTGGCAGGGGACTCCCTAGGGACCTGGATGGAGCGCTTTAAAATCCAACAAGACACCCTTGGTGGCCTCAACGACCTACAGGTGCTGGAGCAGGCGATCGAAGAGCAGTTGGTCGGCGAGCTCGCCCAGGCCTTGCCGGAGCTCAGCCTGCGGCTACAGCAGCAAAAGCGCCTGCTCTGGCAGCAGTGGCAAGGTCAGGCCAGCTTGATGCTGAGTGAACCGGGGCGCAACGAGCTGCACGGCCTGCTCGGCAGGGGCTGGATTGGCCCAAATCCGCCTCCCAACACCGGCAAGGCTTGAGTCCAAAGCATGGTGAAATCTGGCGCCGGATCCCTTCAGAACCGTTGAAGTAGTAGCGGCTGGATAACCAGCAAAACCAGCCCTGATCGGGCAGATGGGGGCTTAGGAGCAGATTTGAAGCAGTCTTAAGCAGTCCATAACGACAGATGCAGGCAAGTAAGGGTAAACATATGAAGCTCATAAAAGGCCGATCCCATGACCTTCGCGAAGAAGGCCCTGACCCTGACAGCTCTGGCTGCCGTCGCCGGCGGCGGTGTTGCCACTGCTCAATCCACCAACCTCAATGGCGCGGGAGCCACCTTCCCGGCCCCCATCTACCAGCGTTGGTTCGCTGATTTGGCCGCCAACGGTGGTCCCAAAACCAACTATCAAGGTGTGGGTTCCGGCGCCGGCATCCGTCAGTTCATTGCTGGCACCGTTGATTTCGCCGCCAGCGACGAACCGATCACTGCGGCCCAAGCCGCCAAGGTGAAGCGTGGTGTGGTGCAGTTCCCCGCCGTGGGTGGCACGATCGCCATCGCCTACAACAAGCCTGGCTGTGACCTCAAGCTCACCCAGCAGCAGGCTGCCGATGTTTTCCTCGGCACCATCAATGATTGGAAGCAACTGAAGTGCGGTGCCGGCAAAATCACGGTGGCCCACCGTTCTGACGGTTCCGGCACCACCTTTGCCTTCACCAACTCCCTCTCAGCCTTCTCACCCGCCTTCAAAACCAAGCTGGGCGTTGGCAAATCGGTGAACTGGCCCGTGGGCGTGGGCGGCAAGGGCAATGACGGCGTTGCCGGCGTGCTCAACAACACCCCTGGTTCGATCGGTTATGTGAACCAGTCCTTTGTTAAGGGAGTGCTCAAGGCAGCTGCCGTCCAGAACCGGGCTGGTAAATTCGTCAAGCCTGATTTCAAGAGTGGTAGCGCTGCCCTGAACGGCATCACCCTTGATAGTGACCTGGCTGGAGAAGAGCCCAATCCTCCCGGCGCCCAGAGCTACCCGATCAGCACCCTCACCTGGGTTCTTGCCTACAAAAACGGCAACGGATCCAAGGCTGGTGATTTGAGGGAAGTGTTCGCGCACATGCTGAACAACAAGTCCCAGGGCCTCGCCGATAACTTGGGGTATGTGCCTCTCCGCGGTGACATTCTCAAGAAGGCCAAGGCTGCTATTGGCAAAGTTAGCGATTGACCGGCAAGTGGATCTGAATCTATCCAGCTCCTAAATAGCTGCTTAGAAAACTTTTTCCTTCCCCGGAAATTTCAACTGATCCATCCTTCAATTAAGGAGCCTTCACTGGCTCCTTTTTTTTTGGCCGGCTGCTTTTACCTTGAAGCGCTAACCAGAACTTAACCAGGCGCACACCAGGGCTTTGCTCAGACAGAAGTGTTGCTCCATACAGTATTACGATCCCACTGCAAGGATGCGCCATGGTGTTCACGCCACCCCGTGACTCCAGCCGCCAAGACCAGCTCCGTGTCCTTCTGGAAGACACCTATCACAAGCGCAACCTGGTCCACCTCTCGGCTGGAAGCGCGGTTCCCTTACTGCGCAACAGCATTTGGCTAGTGGTGCGGGGGATGGTGAAACTGGGCGCCATTTCCATCCATGGCGACGAACTGCTCCTGGGCCTCGCCGGACCGAATGAACCCTTCGGTGAGCCGATGAGCAATGTGGAGGCCTATGAGGCCAGAACCCTGGCCGATAGCGATTTGCTCTGCTTCAGCCTCGATGAGATCGAGCAAACCCCCTACCTGGCCATGGCCCTGCTTCGGGCTACCACCAGTCGCATGCGCCAATCGGAAGCCCTGATCGGTCTCCTGGGATTACGCCGGGTTGAAGAGCGCCTGCGCGGCTTTCTCGAACTCCTGGCAGCAGATTATGGCCAACCCTGCGATGAAGGCTTAAAGCTGAATCTGCGCCTGACCCACCAGGATCTGGCTAGCGCCCTGAGCACCACCCGGGTGACCGTGACCCGGGTGCTCGGCCAGCTGCGCGAGGAAGGCTGGTTGCAAATTGATAGCCAGCGCCATCTGGTGGTGGCCAACTTGCCGAAACGCTGGGTGGGCTGATCCACGCCCCAGCATCATCAAGATGGGGATCCGCAGGGTAGCAATACCCTGCTTTTTTTTGGATTGAACGAGGGCAAGCTCAGTTTTTGCGGATCCGTCAATGGGTTGCGCAAACCAATGGGTTGCGCAAGCTAATGGGTTGCGCAAACTAATGGGTTGCGCAAAACAATGGCTGGACGATCAGCTTGTTTGGTCCAAGCCCTGCTCCTGGCTCTTACGGAGCCCCAGACGCCGCGCCAACCGTTCCGCAAGCACATAGGACACGGGGGTGATATACAGCGTAACGAGCTGGGAGAGAATCAAGCCCCCCACTACTACAAGGCCAAGCGAGCGGCGGGTTTCAGCGCCGGCTCCCCAACCGATTGCGATCGGCAGGGTGCCCACAATTGCCGCAAGAGTAGTCATCGTGATCGGACGAAAACGCAGCATCGAAGCGCTGAGAATCGCCTGTTTGAGGCCAGCCCCTTGGCGCCTTTTGCTAATAGCAGCATCCACCATCATGATCCCGTTTTTCTTGACAATGCCGATCAACAAAACCAGGCCGATGGTGCTGTAGAGATTTAATTCTGAGCCAAATAGCATTAAGGTTGCCAGCCCGCCTACGGCCGCAGAGGGGAGACTGGTGAGAATGGTGAGGGGATGGATTAGGTCTTCGTAGAGAATGCCCAGCACCAGATAGATCACCAGCACGGCGGCGAGTAGCAACCAGCCCAGACCCGAGACGGACTGTTCAAACACCTTGGCTGACCCCACAAAGGCGCCGGTGGTTCCAACGGGCAACAACTGCTCGGCAAGGGCTCGAATTTCGGCAGTCACCGTATCGAGGGAGACTCCAGGATTGATATTGAAGGAGAAGGTGACCGATGGCAGCTGGTCGGTGTGATTAACCGTAAGGGCCGTGGCCGTGCGGCGACTACTGGCCAGGGTGGAAAAGGGAATCAGGCGGCCCTGGGCATTGCGCACCGTTAACAGATCCAGGTCGGCTGGACTGTTCTGGGCATCCAGATCGACCCCCAAAATCACCGGAAATTGGCCATCGGAGCGGTAGATGGTAGATACCTGCTGGTCGCCATAGGCACTGCGCAGGGCCGTTTGCACGGCGCTGGCGTCAACGCCCAGGCTGGCGGCCCGATCGCGATCAACCGTGATCTCGAGCTGGGGGTTATGGGATTGCAGGTCGCTACTGACATCACTGAGGCCTGGGAGCCTGCGCAGGCGCTGCTCAAACTCGGGAGAGGCTTCGAGCAGGGCGTCTTGATCGATCGCCTGCAGGCTGTATTGATATTGGGCGCGGCTTTGCACGGCCCCCACATTCACGGCCGCCGGCACTCTGACAAAGCCGCGCAGGCCCGCAATGCTGTTCACCTCCCGGCGCAGGCTGCGGGCCAGGGCCGCCGCAGACTCGTTGCGTTCGGAGCGGGGCTTCAATTTAAGGAAAAGCCGGCCGTTATTGGCCGTGGAATTGGGTCCACCCGAACCCACCGTGTTGTTCACCCCAGCGATCGCTGGGTTGGCCTGAAGCTTGCGGGCCAGGATGGTCTGCATGGCAGCCATCTCCTCAAAGGAGGTGCCCTCAGCCGCCTGGGTGTTGACCGTGAGCTGGCCGGTGTCGGCATCGGGAATGAACCCCTTAGGCACCAGCAGGAACAGCACAATGGTGAGTAACAGCAGGCCAGCCGACACCATCTGCACAAGCCGGGGACGGCGCAGGGCCGTCGCCAGGCTGAGGCCATAGCCGCGGCTGAGCTGCTCAAACAAACGATCAAACCGCTGCAGCAGGGGGTTGCCGCGCAGTGCAACGCCGGGTTCGGGCAGCAGTCGGGCCGCCAGCATCGGCGTGAGGCTGAGGGCCACAACGCCCGAGAGCAGGATCGCCAGGCTGAGGGTGACGGCAAATTCCCGGAACAGGCGGCCCAGCAAGCCACCGAGAAACAGGATCGGAATAAAAACTGCCACCAAGGACAGGGTCATCGACAGGATCGTGGGGCCGATTTCCCGGGCGCCTTGTAAAGCCGCCTGCCAGCGGTTCTCGCCCTCCTCCTGGCGCCGCACAATCGCCTCCACCATCACGATCGCGTCATCCACCACAAAGCCCACGCTGAGGGTGAGGGCCATCAGGGAAAGGTTGTCGAGGGAGTAGCCCAAAAGGGCCATCCCCCCAAAGGTGCCAATCAGGGACACCGCAATTGCCAGGGCCGGCAGGGCGGTGGTGATGCCTGTGCCAAGGAAAAGGGCGACAACAGCCACCACCAGGGCGACCGTCACCACCAGGGTGAATTCCACATCGTGGATCGCCTCGCGGATCCCTTCAGATCGGTCAAACAACACCTGCAGTTCAATCGCGCCTGGTAATTGGGCCCGCAAGCTGGGCAGCAGGGCATGCACGGCATCGGCAATCGCCACGGTGTTACTGCCGCTCTGACGTTGCACCGCCACCACAATCGAGCGGCTGCCGTTATACCAACTAGCGCTGCGATCGCTATTGACGCTATCCAGCACTTCGGCTACCTCGCCCAGCTGCACGGGCGATCCATTGCGGTAGGCCACCACCAGCTGGCGGTAGGCAGCAGCATTGTTGAGCTGGCCGTTGTCCTGGACGCTGACGGTCTGGCGTTTGCCGAAGAGGTTGCCGGTGGGTTGGTTGGAATTACCGGCCCGCACCGCCGCATTGACCTGGTCGAGGCCAATGCCTTTAGCGCTCAAGGCCTGGGGATCAACGCGAATGCGCACGGCATATTTCTGGGCGCCAAAGAGCTGCACCTGGGAAACCCCATCGAGGGTCGAGAGCCGTTGGGCGATCCGCACCTGGGCCACCTGGGTGACCTCGGAGAGGGGCAACAGATCGGAAGTGAGCACCAAATAAAGGATCGGTTGCTCAGCCGGATTCACCTTGCGAATCGAGGGGGGCGAGGGCAAATCTGCCGGCAACTGGCGCGCTGCCTGGCTGATGGCCGTTTGCACATCCTGGGCGGCCGCATCGATATCCCGATCCAGGTTGAACTGGAGGGTGATCTGGCTACTCCCCTGGCCGCTACTGGAGCCCATCTCGGTAATGCCGGCGATGCTGGAAAACTGCTGCTCCAGGGGGGTGGCCACCGAGGTGGCCATGGTGGTGGGACTGGCCCCCGGCAGGGAGACATTCACCTGCAGGGTGGGAAAATCGATGCTGGGCAGGTCGCTAATCGGCAGACGGGCATAGCCCACCACTCCAAAGATCACTAGGGCGACCATTAACAGGATCGTGGTGATCGGTCTGCGAATCAGCCGCTCACTAAACGAGCCCATCACTTCGAACCTTGCCCGCTCTGTTGTTTGGCCAGGCGAATCGTGGAGCCAGGGCTGAGGGCAAACTGACCCTTAACCACCACCATCTCCCCCGGGCGCAGGCCGGCCTTGACCACCACCTGCTCACCACTTGTGGGACCGAGCTGGAGCTGGCGGGGCTGGGCGACCATGCCTTTGGCTTCTTTGCCTTTGGCCTCTTTGGCTTGGGCCTCTTTGGCTTGGGCCACATAGACAAACGGACCCTTTTGGCCGCTCTGGATGGCGACCTGGGGAATGAAGACCACCTGCAGGAGGCGCTCCAGCTGAAGGGAACCCTTCACATAGGCACCGGGCACCAGGTGCTGGGAGCGGTTGGCAAAGGTGGCCTTAACGGCCGTGGTGCCCGTGCTCGGGTCAACGGCGTTATCGATCGAACTCACCTGGCCCCAATCACCGGCAGCCAACTTCACCTTGAGCCCCAGCTCCAGGCGAGGGATCAGCCTTTGGGGCACGGCAAATTGCACCGTGATCGGCCGAAACTGGTTGACCACCAGGAGGGGCCGGTCCTCGGCCTCGCGCACCAGGTTGCCGGCGGTCAACCGCAACTGGCCGGCCCGGCCCCGGATCGGTGAGCGGATTGTGGTGCGCTCCAGGTTGAGCCGGGCGTTGGCTTCGGCGGCGCGGCCAGCCGCCAGGTCGGCCCGGGTACTTTCCACCTCGCTTTCGCGGCTGGTGACCGTGGCTTCCAGGGAGAGGGCCTGGCTACGGAACTGCTCAGCCAGGTCAACACTGACCGCCCCCTGGGTGCCAAGGGAGCCATAGCGGTTGGCCCGTTGGCGGGCAAGGCGGGCTTCAGCCCGGCTGCGTTGCACTTCAGCCCGGGCTACCCGTTCCTTAGCGATGGCCTTATTGCGGTTGGCGATCGCCTGGTTGAGGGCCGCCTGCCAGGGGCTGGGGTCAATGCCAATTAGGGGCTGGCCGGCTTCCACTTCTTGGCCCTCGCGGAAATAGACCCTCTGCACCACCCCCGAAACTTGGGAGCGGATCGCTGCAGAAGCCAGCGGTTTGACCTCGCCCGTGATCGGGAACGTTTCATCGAAATCGCCCAAGCCCACCGGCGCCAGGGACACCAAAACCGCCGGTTTGCGCTTGGAATCATCCCCCTGGGGCCAGCAGCCCCGGGTAAGCAGCAACAGCACCACAATCCCCCCACCAAGGAGGGCCAGGCTGCGGGGTCGGATCGGGATAGTCACACCCCAACCCTAGGGAGCGAAAGGGCTGGCTCCGGGTATGGCTGGACACGCTCTTATTCGCAGAAAAAAGGCCAACCGGGTCAGGACCCAGCTGGCCCGAAAAAGGACTGGCCCTCCGTTGAGCAGCCCGGCAGAGAGGTTCTGTCCTTAGGACCGCTGGGTATGGTCAGACGCCGGTACAACCCTGCACGGAGATGCGGTAGCTAAAGCCCAGGGAGCCGGGATCATCACTGTTCCCCACCTTGAAGTTCATTTGGCTGGCCTGCTTGCCTGGGATAGCTGGGAAGGGGCCAAACATGCGGCCCGTGCCGATCGGCGGATTCATCGTTTCGTTGATGACCTGGAGGTTGCTGCCATCGCTGAACTTCATGAAGCCAGAAACGGGATATAGGGCGCCAGGATCAGCTGAATTGGCTGTGAAGAAGAATTTGAAGCTGCTGTAGGGCTGGTTAACGATGAAATCGGTGTTCCAGTTGGGACGGCCAATTAGCTTGCCGCGGCTCACCGATTTGGCCACAATTGGGGTAACGCCGTTGCCGCCAATGGGCTGCAGAAACTGGCACTTTGGGGCCGCTTGGGCAGCCGCGCCAAAGGAGAGCAGCAAGGGGGTGGCAGCCAGCAGCAGGGAGCGGGTCAGCATGGGCAGAACCAACGGGACCGGCCAAGGGTACGTTCCGAATCCAGGCTGGCTGGAGCCAACGGCGCCAATCCACCGGAAGCAGCTCGCCGTCATAGCCCCAGTTGAGGGCGGTATTGGCGGGACTGGGATCGGACCAGGTACCGGGGCCAAGGGACTGGGGCCAAGGAAACGGGGGATGGGGCCGGGGGATGGGGCAGGGGCCTTGGGGCTAGCCGGATCGTCGTCATCATTGCGACCCCCCACTGTTATGGAGCCAACGGCCAGGGCCGTCTGGCTTTGCCAGCATGGGAAAAATCCTGGCCGTTGGCCCGATGCCTCCCCTGTTTTCAGCCCCTGAAGTCAGGCGTATTTATCGGTTTGTCGACCGCAGCGGCCAGCCCCACCCGATCCTCGATGACCAGTTCGAGAGCCTGGATGCGGCTTGGGAAGCCGCCCAGGCCTGGCTGGAGGACCGGGGCCTCTGCGCCGAGGCGATGCCGGCAGCCCTGGCCGAGGAGTTTGGCATCGAGGTAACCACCGCCAACGGCCACTGGCGCACCCTGCGTCACCCGGGGCAACGATTCCTACTGGCCCCCAGCGGACCTCTGCCCCACCCACCCCTGGCCTAAGGACGATCAGTCCAGAAAGGGCTCCAGTTGCAGGGTGCTGTGGGCGATACCCAGCTCGGCTAGCCGCTGTTTGGCCTGGTGCAGCAGCTGCATGTCATCGGTGCTGCCAAGACGGCGACTGAGGTGGGCTGTTAGGGCGTTCTGGGACGTGCTCATGGCCCACACATGCAGGTGATGCACCTCCACCACTCCCTGCAAACCGTTGAGGGCCAGGCTGACCTCCTCGAGGTCCACCCCCGGCGGCACGGCATCGAGGGCCACGAGCAGGGCTTCACGCAGGAGTTGCCAGCTGCTCCAGGCCACGGCCAAACCGACGGCCATGGCCATGAGGCCATCGAGCCGGTTCCAGCCCGTGAGCCCCACCACCAGGGCACTGAGCAGCACAGCGGCCGACACCGCCGCGTCGGTGAGCAGGTGCACCACCGCCGCGCGGCGATTGAGGTCATGCTGGTGGGGATCGCCAAACAGGCGGGCCGAGAGCAGGTTCACAACCACTCCCGCCGCCGCCGCCCAGGCCACTGGGCCGCTCTGGACGGGCACCGGATCATGCAGGCGCTGCAGGCCTTCGACAAACACCACACTGGCTGCCATCAGGATCAGGACCGCATTCAGCAGCGAAGCCAGCTGGGTACTGCGACCAAAGCCATAGGTGAAGCGCTTGTTGGGCGGGCGACTGCTAAGCCTTTCGGCCCCCCAACCCAGCAGCAGGCCTGCCACATCGCCCAAATTGTGGACCGCATCTCCGACAAGCGCCACCGAACCAAAGCCAAAGCCGATCACCAACTGCAGCCCGGAGAGACCACTATTGAGAACCACACTCCAGCGGAAGGCAGCAGCCGAACCAAGGGAATGGACATGCTGGACCTGATGGGGCAGCCGCTGGATGATCACGGCGGGGTGGCAGAGCGGCTCGCCGTTTGGGGGGGGATGGGCTCCCATGGAGATTGGGTGGCGTCAGGCCGCTGGTGGGGTAGGCGAAGAGCGTGGGACAGACGCAGGGAACGGAGCCCCGGCAAGGGAATGGCCTCGACCTAACCATGGCAATTTTGACCGACCTTGGCCA
>Ga0310327_10092_pt1 | contig 11032 bp, 8 predicted proteins | sample LakSupDCLTotalB7_FD_195541 | JGI IMG/M metagenome (GOLD analysis project Ga0310327, IMG submission 195541) | Enriched freshwater cyanobacterial communities from Lake Superior, Ontario, Canada - SU02.DCL.Total.B7 (v2) (version 2) | ecosystem: Environmental > Aquatic > Freshwater > Lake | place...
CAGCGCAGCAGCGGGCGACGGGGCCCGACGCCTGAGGCAATTGCCAGAGCCACGGCCTCGGCGCTAATGCCCTGGCCCTCCAGCAGGGCGCACCAGCGGGACACGCTCCAGCCGTTCGTGGGCCCGGCCGTCTCCAGCCGCTCACCCAGCTCCGCCAGCTGGGCCAGGAGCCGGTGCTGGCGGTGGGGCAGTTGCAAACGCTCGGCCAGGGCCAGGGGCTGGGAGGCGCCGGCCACAAGCGCCACCAGGGGCGGCAGGCCCAAGCGTTGGGCCCAGGCGATGCGGCGGCGCCAGTGCTGGTCGGCCTGGAGGGCGGGATCGAGCAGCAGCAGGGCGCCCCACTCCTGCAGCAGGGCCAGGGCCTGGCGCCAGGGTTCGCGCTCGAGCAGCAGCTCCAGCTCCATGCGCAGGCGGGTGGCCAGGGCCGGCGGGGCGAGTTCGGGCGGATCGCCGTGGCGCCAGCGCCAGGGCCAGGCGGCCAGGGTGGCGCTCACCTGCTCCAGGCTCGCTGGATCGAGGCTGAAGCCCAGCCGGGCGCCGTAGCGGGCGCCCCGCACGAGCCGGGTTGGGTCATCGGCGACGCTGCAGCCATGCAGAAAGCGCAGCCGCCGGCTCTCCAGGTCTGCCAGGCCGCCATGGGGATCGAGCAGCTGGCCGCTGCTGCCCTCGAGCACTAGGGCCATGGCATTGACGCTGAAATCGCGGCGGGCCAGGTCGTCCTCCAGGGCGCCGGGGCTCACGACGGGGTTTTCGCCCGGTTCGGGGTAGGTCTCGCAGCGGGCCGTGGCCAGATCGAGCAGCACGCCGTGGAGCTCCAGCTCCACCGTGCCGTAGGCGTCATGAAAGTGGCAGTAGCCCAGGGCTGCCGGATCTTGGGCCTGCAGGGCCAGGGCCAGCCGGTGGGCGGCTGAGGGGTTGGGGTCTTCCGGATCAGCGCCATCTCCGGCGCAATCTGCGGCCGGTTGGCCCAGCTCGGGGGGCCCATCGGACACAACCAGATCAAGGTCCAGCAGGCCGCGCCAGGGGTCGCGGTGGACGCGATGCAGCAGCAGGTCGCGCACGGCGCCGCCCACTAGGGCCAGGCGCTGGGAGCGCCCTTTGCCTGCGGCGGCCTGGATCAGGGCCTGGGCTACAGGGGGGGGGATCGGCAGGTTGCTGTAAATCAGCGACACAAACCTCAGCTGACTAGCCGTTGACGGATGGATCTAGTCTCACGGACCATAGCCAACCCTTCCAGGGGCCATGATTCAATTGGTGGCGCCGATGGATTGGGCTCCACCGTGAAGGCAGTGATCCTGGCTGGGGGCCTCGGCACCAGACTTTCAGAAGAAACAAGCCTCAAACCCAAACCGATGGTGGAGGTGGGTGGCAAACCGATTCTTTGGCACATCCTCAAGCTCTATAGCCACTTCGGCATCAACGAGTTCATCATCTGCTGCGGTTACAAGGGGTACATCATCAAGGAGTACTTCGCCAACTATTTCTTACATACCAGTGACGTCACCTTCAACATGGCTGATAACAGCATGGAGGTGCATGCGCGCAAAGCAGAACCCTGGAAAGTGACCCTGGTGGATACCGGGGAGTCGACCCTCACAGGGGGTCGCCTAGCCAGGGTGAGGGAGTACGTGGGCGATGAACCCTTTTGCTTCACCTATGGCGATGGCGTTGCCGATGTGGATATCGGGGCCCTAATTGCCTTTCACCAAAGCGAAGGCCGCAAGGCCACGCTCACCGCCGTGCAACCGCCCGGTCGCTTTGGCTCCCTGGCCTTTGAACGGGGCCGGGTGTTGGCCTTTGAGGAAAAACCCCAGGGCGATGGCAACTGGATCAACGGCGGGTTCTTCGTGCTGGATCCCTCCGTGATCGACCTGGTGGACGGCGACCAGTGCACCTGGGAGCAAAAGCCCCTGCAAACCCTGGCCGAAACCGGCCAGCTCTCGGCCTTCCACCACAGCGGCTTCTGGCAGCCAATGGACACCCTGCGCGATCGCACCCTGCTTGAAGGTCTATGGCAAAGCGGCCAAGCCCCCTGGAAGCTATGGAGCTAAGCCCCACCATGGCGTCTTCTCGTTTCCTGGCCCCCGATCCCGCCTTTTGGCGCCAACGCCGGGTGTTGCTCACCGGCCATACGGGCTTTAAGGGCAGCTGGCTGGCCCTCTGGCTGCTGGAACTCGGCGCCCAGGTGAGCGGTCTCTCCCTGGCTCCAGACACCAGCCCCAGCCTGTTTGAGCAACTGGCTCTCGAGAAACGACTCCGTCACCGGCTGGGCGATATCCGGGACGCCGCGGTGGTGCAGCAGTGCGTGGCCGAAACCAAGCCGGACGTGGTGTTGCACCTGGCCGCCCAACCGTTGGTGCGGCGCAGTTATCAAGAACCGGCAGCCACCTGGGCCACGAATGTGATGGGCACAATCCACCTGCTGGACGCCCTGCGCAGCCTCGACTCGCCCTGCACCGCCGTGCTGATCACCACCGACAAGGTGTATCGCAACAACGAATGGCTTTACGGCTATCGCGAAAACGATCCGCTCGGTGGCCATGATCCCTACAGCAGCTCCAAGGCCGCTGCTGAGCTGGCGATCGCCTCCTGGCGGGCCAGCTTCTGCGGCTCCCAGGCCCACCAAAGCCCCCAACTACGGATCGCCAGCGCCCGGGCCGGCAATGTGATCGGCGGTGGCGACTGGGCCGCTGATCGGATCGTGCCCGACGCCATGCGCGCCCTTAGCCAGGGGCAAGCGATTGGGGTGCGGAACCCCGCTGCCACCCGCCCCTGGCAACACGTGCTCGAACCCCTCAGTGGCTACCTCTGCCTGGCCGAACGGCTCAGTGGCCACGGCGGAGCCGAAGCGGCAGGGGAAGCGGAGCTAGCCAGCAGCTTCAATTTCGGGCCCCAGTTAGGGGCCAACCGACCGGTCCGAGCCTTGGTAGAAGAGGCGCTGCGCCATTGGCCTGGCGATTGGGTCGACCAAAGCGATCCCACCAGTCCCCATGAGGCCGGCATGCTCAACCTGGTGGTCGACAAGGCCCATCACCAGCTCGGCTGGGTGCCCCGCTGGAGTTTCGCCACCACGATCGAGCGCACGGTGAACTGGTATCGCCGGGTCCAAGCGACGGAGGCCACTGCGGTTGAATGCTGCCTAGACGACCTCTCCGCCTACAACGGAGCCCTGCAAACGTGAAGACTCCCGCAGAGCTGAAGCAGCAGATCCTGGCGCTCACTCGGGAGTATTCCAAGCAGGTGCATGCAGGCTTCCGACCCGGGGCCGATAGCGAGCGGCCGGCCTATGCCGCGGGTCAACCAATCCCCTATGCGGGACGGGTGTTCACGGAAGACGAAGTGGAGGCAGCTGTCTCCACCACGCTCGACTTTTGGTTGACCCTGGGCAGCGAAGGCCAGGCCTTTGAACAGGAACTGGCCGCGTTCCTTGGCGTGCGGTCCTGCCTAGCGGTGAACTCGGGCTCCTCCGCCAACTTGATTGCCCTCAGCGCCCTCACCTCGCCCCTGATTGAGGACAAGAAGCGTCTGCGCAAAGGCGATGAGGTGATCACCTGCGCCGCAGGGTTTCCCACCACCGTGTCCCCCATCCTGCAAAACGGCTGTGTGCCGGTGTTTATCGATAACGATCCGATCACCAGCAACCTGCGGGTTGATCAGCTGGAAGCGGCCTATCGCCCCGGCAAAACCAAAGCTGTGATGGTGGCCCATGCCCTAGGCAATCCCTTTGATGTTGCTGCGGTTTTGACCTTCTGCCGCAAATACGACCTGTGGCTGGTGGAGGACAACTGTGATGCCTTGGGCTGTAGCTATTCGATGCCCAGGCCCCAAGCCGAGGCCCTCGGCTTTAAGGACAACAGCCCTGGCCTCGATGAGGGAGCCGATCGGGTCGTGCGTTGGACCGGCACCTGGGGTGACATCAGCACCCAAAGCTTCTATCCACCCCACCACCTCACCATGGGAGAAGGGGGCTCGGTGAATATCGTGAGTAGTGCCAAACTCAAACGGGTGGCCGAAAGCTTCCGCGATTGGGGCCGGGATTGCTGGTGCCCCTCAGGCAAAGACGACACCTGCAACAAGCGCTACGACTGGCAACTTGGAGAGCTGCCAGAAGGCTATGACCACAAATACATCTATTCGCACCTTGGCTATAACCTCAAGCCCCTGGATCCCCAGGCCGCCATTGGCCGGGTGCAACTCCGGCGCTTGCCTGAGTTCATCGAAGCCCGAAAGCAGAATTGGGAGCGCCTGCGCCTTGGCTTAGCGGATCTGGAGTCTGTGTTTGACTTCAGCCTGCCGACCCATGCCACCGGCTGGGGTCCCGATGGCTTCCAATGGGACGACTCAGGATGCCGCACGACCTGCAGTTGGTTTGGATTTCTGCTGCGGGTTAAACCGACTGCACCCTTCTCGCGCGCTGAATTCGCTCGCCATCTCGATCAAGAGAAAATCGGCAGTCGCATGCTGTTTGGCGGCAACTTACTCAAACAACCGGTTTTTGTGGGGATCCGCCAAGAAACGCCGGAGGCCCTTCGCGTCATCGGTGAGATGACCGGGGCGGATCAGCTCATGAATGAGGCGATTTTTCTAGGAACCTATCCGGGGCTAACCGAGGCGATGGTGGATCGGGAAGTGGCGGTGATTCGCGACTTTGTCGCTATAAGGAGCAAGTGCTAATGGAAGCCCTGGTTTTTGGAGCAAAGGGTGCCCTCGGAAACGCGATTGTGAACGAACTCCAACAACGCCACTATCGAGTGCATACCCACAGCCATGACCAATCAATCGAAGCCCTCGATGCCTTACCTGTCCTTGATGCGGTGGTTTGGGCCCAGGGCATCAATGGGGCCGATTCGGTTGTAGACGGCTTTTCTGAAGCCATCTATACGGCCGTCATGGAGGCCAATGTGACCTTTGTGGCCCGCAGCATGGCCCAACTTTTAAAAACCAGCCGAGTCAACAATCCAGGGCGATTCTGTGTGTTGAGTTCTATCTGGCAAGAGCAAGCCAGAGCCAACAAGTTCTCTTACACCATCTCAAAAGCGGCCGTGGGCGGCCTGGTGCGCTCCTGCGCGGCTGACCTTGGCAGTCGCGGCATTCTGATCAATGCCGTGCTTCCCGGCGTTGTTGACACACCGATGACCAGAAAGAACCTCTCGAGCGAACAAATTGATCGCATCACAGGGGCATCGGCCCTAGGCCACCTAGCAACGCCAAAGGATATTGCAACCACTGTTGCTTTCCTAATCGGCCCCGAGAACCGTTCGATGACGGCCCAAAGCCTGGCAGTTGATGCTGGCTTCAGCCTAGTGAGGGGACTTTAAGATGACTGTGACTGCCAGCGCTTCGTACATCAAACCTAACCTCACAATTAAAAGCAGCAGCCACAGCTATGACGTGGAGTTTCCTTCTGTAGGGTCACTGGCGAACTGGCAGCCCGAAGCAGATCTGCTGCTCGTTGACGCCTATTTCCGAGGGCAACTGGCAGAGAGCCTGGAAGGTCGAGTGATCTATATCGAGGCCACGGAAGCGGCCAAGTCGTTGGACAAAATGGGTGAATTACTACTACAGCTCAAACAAAGGGGCATCAATCGATCCTCAACCCTGTTGGGTTTAGGGGGCGGCGTTTTGCAGGACATCACCACCTTTGTCGCCTCTGTCTACATGCGCGGCATCCCTTGGATCTACGTACCGAGCACGTTCCTGGCGATGGCCGATTCCTGCCTGGGAGGCAAAAGTTCAATCAACGTAGGACCCGCGAAAAACCTCGTTGGCACCTTCCATCCACCCCGCTCTATCGCGCTGATGGCGCCGCTGGCCCGTAGTTTACCCTTGGTTGAAATCCGCGGCGGGCTAGCAGAAGCAGCCAAGATTTGTTTCTGCCAAGGATCCAGCAGTTTTGAACGATATTTAGACCTGGCGCAGCCGATCATGGCCGGCGTTTGGAGTGACGCGCAACTAATTGCCTTACTCCACCATGTGCTGCGGGTCAAACAATGGTTCATTGAAACTGATGAATTTGATCAGGCAGAACGCCGACTACTCAACTACGGCCACACCTGGGGCCATGCGCTTGAATCAGCCACGGCCTATGCCGTACCCCATGGACTAGCGGTTGCAATCGGCATGCTCGCCTCCCATCAATTCATGGAACAGCCAGAAGCATCAGAACGGCTAGCGAGCCACAGCAAGGCCCTGCTAGCAGGGGTAGTATCTGCCGACCAGCTTAATGGCTTCGACGAAACAAAATTCCTAGATGCCTTTCGCGGGGACAAGAAACACGGCCGCCACAACTACAACCTGATTGTGCCTTCCCAATCAAATAGGGAATCGCCCCAAGGCGTGGTGGAAATCTCGCTAGCGAAAACCCACGAGCAGGAACGGGCTGTGCTGGCAGCCATGACCAGCTGCCTCCAGGAGTTACCCCAATGAAATACGCCGAATGCCTGGTGCAATGGCTGAAGCAGGAGGGCTATGGCACCTGTTATTTTGTCGCCGGTGGCAACATCATGCACCTGCTCGATGGGGTACGCAAGCAGATGCGTTGCATCCCCGTTGTGCATGAAGTCGCAGCCTCGATTGCGGTGGAATACCACAATGAAGTGCTAACAACGGGCCCTACTGATAACAAGGCGTTTGCCTTAGTCACTGCTGGTCCAGGATTGACCAATGCCCTCACCGGACTGGCAGGGGCCTATCTAGAAAGCCGGGAGCTGCTGTTAATCGGCGGCCAGGTGAAACGGGAGGATCTAGCCCCCAAGCAACTCCGCCAGCTCGGGATCCAGGAAGTGGATGGCGTGGCCATGGCCGCTCCCGTGTGCAAACGGAGTGCATGCCTACTCGAAGCCTGGGATCAACGCCGGTTCCTAGAGGCGGTTCGGGTCGGTTATGCAGGCCGCCCGGGGCCCGTGTTCTTGGAACTGCCACTGGATGTGCAGGCCCTGCAGGTACCAGACGGATGGGCAGAAGCGGATTCCAACCTGGCAGCCGATCCACCAGCTGGATTGGATGGGGCAACAGCGAAGCTATTCAGCGAGGCGATTCTGGAGCAAATCCGGGGTGCTGAACGCCCCCTGCTCTTGATTGGGGGAGGCGTCTCACGGGAACACTGCCAACAGCTCAGAGAACAGATCAAACGACTCAACCTGCCGGTGATGACCACCTGGAATGGAGCTGACCGCATCAGTGCCGATCAAGAAAACTATTTCGGACGCCCCAATACCTGGGGCATGCGTTACAGCAACCTGCTCCTGCAACAGAGTGATCTGTTAATCGCCCTTGGCAGCCGCCTTGGTTTGCAGCAAACGGGCTTCAACTGGCAGGCCTTCCTGCCTGTGGGCCGGGTGATTCAGGTTGACATTGACCCTGAAGAACTAGCCAAACCGAATCCCCATGTTGATCTACCCATCTGCGGTGATGCCAACCAGGCCTTAGTAGAACTAACGACAGCCGATCTGGGCCAGCACTCAGCATGGCTAGCCTATTGCCAGCAGGTTAAAGCGGCGCTACCCGTCTCAGAGGCGTGCAATACCCGCGCCCCGGGATTCCTCAACCCCTACGACTTTGCGATCGCCCTTTCGGCCCTCAGCAGCGCAAAAGATGTGGTGGTGCCCTGCAGCAGTGGGGGTGCTTTCACCGTGATGATGCAGGCCTTCGCCCAGAAACAAGGGCAAATCCTGGTGACGGATAAGGGCTTGGCCAGCATGGGCTATGGCCTTTCCGGGGCGATTGGCGCCGCCATCGCCAAGCCCGATTCGCGCGTGATCTTGGTGGAAGGCGATGGCGGATTCACCCAAAACCTGCAGGAACTGGCGACCGTTGCCGCCAATCAACTGAACCTCAAAATCTTTCTATTCTCCAATCACGGCTATGCGTCGATCCGCATGACCCAGAAAAACTATTTCGGGGGCGCTTACCTTGGTTGCGACGAAGAATCGGGTCTTGGCTTCCCAAATTGGTCCTTACTGTTTGCCGCCTATGGCATTCCCTTTCAACAACTAGAACCCGGCTGGATCCACGATCAAGCCAACCTAGGGGCCTGGGCATCGGTGGGGCCGGCGGCCTTCGAAGTTCCCCTCGATCCGGAGCAAACCTTTTTCCCGAAGATCAGCAGTCGGGTTAAGGCCGACGGTGGCATGGAATCGAATCCGCTGCATCTGATGAGCCCAGACCTAGGGGAGGAAGAATGCCGCCGATTGATGCGCTATCTACAGAGGAGCGGGGAATAGATCAACTCCATTTACATGCTACGATCCCAACATCTGTGACTCTCAAATGAACGGCTACGAAAAGAAAATGGCTACCCTGCTACGGAGGGGTAAAGAAGTTCATGGAGTGGTCGCCACCAAAGCCGAGTTTGAGGCGGAAGGCACAAGAACAGATGAATTGCTGCGACTGCTTGAAATCGCCCATCGCGCTGATGTCGATATTGCCCTCAAGGTGGGAGGCTGCGAGGCAATTCGCGACCTTTTGGAGGCTAAACAATTTGGTGTGCGCTACATCATTGCCCCGATGGTGGAGACCCCTTACGCCCTTAGCAAATACATCAGTGCCATCGACAAAGTTTTCTCTGAAGACGAACGCAGTGAAACAGATTTTCTCTTCAATCTAGAAACCATCACGGCCTATGAGCATCTCAACGAGATGGTGGAATTGGCTTGCGTGAAGCCTGGATGCGATGGAGTTGTCTTTGGTCGGGTCGACTTTTCCGGCTCGCTTGGCCTTGGTCGAGCGGCGATTGAATCGGAAGCCATCACGGCTCGGGCGGAAGACGCCGCCAAAATTTGCCAGCAAGCCGGCTTGGACTTTGTGGTCGGGGGGGCAGTGTCGTTCGATGCCTTAGACAACCTGAAACGCTTTCAGGCCATCCACCTCAGCCGCTTCGAAACCCGCAAAGTTGTGTTCACAGGCGATGCCCTAGCAAGACCAGAGCTGGAGCAGGCCCTTAAGGATGCCGTGCATTTTGAGTTGCTCTGGTTATTGAACAAACGCGATTACTACGGCTTTATCCACAGGGAAGATGAAAGCCGGATCCAGATGCTGGAAGATCGCTGGAAAGTGCTGGGCGAGGATTAATGGCGGGCCGAATGGAAGCAGCCCCGCCAAGGCAGCAGTGGCTACTCACGGGAGCGGGTGGCTGGTTTGGCAAAACGGCGCTGTACGAATATGAGCAATCCCATGGGCCTGGGGCCCTACGCGAGCAAGTGGTTGCCTTCGCCTCAAAGCCCAGGTGGATTGACTTTGGTAGTGCCCATGGGCCGATCCAGGCCCTGGATCTACGTGACATCCGATCGATTGAAGCGCCCACCGGTTTACTGCATCTTGCCTTCCTGACCCGGGATCGAATAGCCCAGGTGGGATTGAACACCTATATCAGTACAAACCGGGCAATCACAGCTGCCGTTAGGGAGGTCCTACAGGCCAATCCGACAATTCCTGCCATCACCACCTCCTCAGGTGCCGCCGCTGCCTTAGACGGGCTACCGGCAAACGTTGAAGCCAATCCCTACGCCAGCTTGAAGCAAGAGGAAGAGGCCCTGTGGAGAGAAGAGGCTCAGCAAAGGATGGCCGTGGTTTTCCGAGTGTATGCCGCCAGTGGCAGGATGATGGTGGAACCTGAACGCTTTGCCCTAGGCGATCTGCTCCTGCAAGCACTAGCAGGCCACCAACTGAACATCAAAGCCCGCCATCGGGTGGAACGCAGCTATGTCCATGTGGGCAGCCTGATGCAATTGGCCTGGGCGATGCTCAAACAGCCCAAACCGAACGGCTTCTATGGGGTGGATGCTTGTGTGGACCGCATCGACCTGCTGGAGCTGGCCCAAACCATTAGCGATAGATTTGGGCTACAGGCGCCTAGGCATGGGATCAACCCTGATCTACCCGCCGACCGCTATGGAGGAGACGGCCGGATCTTTGCTCAACTGCTTAAAGACTATCGCCTGATTCATCTAACTCTGGAGGATCAGATTGCAGATACACTTGCTGGCCTGCTCCAGCGGGCCAAGCTTACTAGTAAATAGTAGACTGCCTAACAGCAAGTCGGGGCGAACAAAGGCCCACACGATTTAATCATTGTGATCAATCGCAACAGCAAAAAACGGAATAATCAAGGCGCAACAAAATCAACACCATTGGCAATGTCTTGATTTACAGATTTACGCTAAGCAGCTGACAAAAACCACAGTCAGGCTCCAATCGGCTGCCCAAAGAGAGGACAGGAGTGGCCCATCGAAAGCACAGACCAACAGCAGAGCATGTTGGACGCCCAGGCGCTAAGCTAGTATAACGAGAAAACAGCTTATGGTAATATCAAAAGGACTCAGAAGTTTTTATTATGGCAATTTGCAGAAATTGCGGGTCAAACAACATCTTGCGCATCGAGAACGGAGCCTATCTGGCCCCGTTCTTTGCCGAACGCGTCTATGGCATCAAAATAGAAACAAAAAGAGGTAAAAAATTAAAACTCATCGAATCTATTTTTTTTAAACTAACAGGATTAGCACTTCAGGGCTCAACCTCCTTGACCACTGACTCCATAATATGCAAAAACTGCACCTTCCTGTCCACCTACCAGGAAATCCCAGAAGAGCTTCTTACAAGCCTATACGCTGACTACAGAACGAGCACATACAATCAAGACAGGGATAGACATGAGCCCGGCTATTCGCAGACAATCGCCCCCCATGTTGGCAGCCTATTGGAAGCAGTCAATAGAAATCTCTCCTTGAATCTCTATTTTAAAGATCTAGAGAACAAAGGACTCCTTACGTTGGCAAATTACAAAAAAATTCTTGACTGGGGCGGAGCAGATGGAAGATTTTTGCCTGACTTCCCAATAGCAGCAGAGAAATATGTTTTTGAAGTGTCTGATTGCAGCCCTGTACCCGGGGTTGAGCGAATGGAAGCGACGCCGGATCGCCCCGTTTTCGACTATATCCAAATTGCCCACGTCTTAGAGCATATTTCCAATCCAGCAAGCTTTATCAAAAAGCCCTTGGCAAATCTTGCACCCGGCGGGATTCTTTATCTTGAGGTT
>Ga0310327_10095_pt1 | contig 10972 bp, 17 predicted proteins | sample LakSupDCLTotalB7_FD_195541 | JGI IMG/M metagenome (GOLD analysis project Ga0310327, IMG submission 195541) | Enriched freshwater cyanobacterial communities from Lake Superior, Ontario, Canada - SU02.DCL.Total.B7 (v2) (version 2) | ecosystem: Environmental > Aquatic > Freshwater > Lake | place...
AACTCGGCGACACAGTTCCAAATTTCACCCAAGACTCTCAGCTGGGATCCATCAATCTCTACGACTTTGCTGAAGGCAGCTGGGTGGTGCTCTTCTCTCACCCAGCTGACTACACCCCGGTATGCACCACTGAGTTGGGCGAAGTAGCAAAACTAAGGCCCGAGTGGGAGAAGCGCAATGTAAAAACAATTGCTCTAAGTGTTGATTCAGCCGAAAGCCACAAAGGTTGGATTGGCGACATCAATGAGACCCAATGCACCCTTGTTGATTATCCAATCCTTGCCGATGCCGATAAAAGTGTGAGTGATCTCTACGGGATGATTCATCCAAATGCGCTTAACAATCTCACAGTGCGTTCAGTTTTTATCATTGATCCAAACAAAAAACTGCGTCTACAAATCACCTATCCAGCCAGCACTGGTCGCAATTTCAATGAAATTCTGCGGGTGATCGATTCCTTGCAACTCACCGATAATCATCAGGTGGCAACACCTGTTAATTGGGTTGATGGCGATGATTGTGTAGTGGTGCCCTCGATCTCTACAGCAGAAGCACGGGTCAAATTCCCTAAAGGTGTAACTGAAGTAAAGCCATACCTGCGCACTACCCCCCAGCCAAACCGCTGATATGGCAACAACGGTGCTGGGCCTGATGAGTGGCACCAGCGCCGATGGGGTGGATGGTGTGCTGGTGAGGTTTTGGGGTAATACCCAGCGGCCCAGTTGGCAGATTCTCAATAGTGCCCATCACCCCTATCCAGGTGATTTGCAGCAACGCGTAGTGGCAGCCGGGCAGGGAAAACCCTTACCTGCTGCTGCTTGGCTACAACTCGAGCAAGAAATCACCAAAGCCCAAGCTGTTTGCGCCCGCGCCACTGACCCAAAAAATTGTGCGCAGCTGGTGGGCTGCCATGGCCAAACCCTCTGGCATCAGCCACCCCAGCCACAACTGCTTGGCAGTAGTTGGCAAAGCCTTAATGCCGCAGCACTGGCGGAAATGCTGCAAAAGCCGGTTGTAAGTAATTTCCGCGCAGGTGATCTAGCCCGGGGCGGACAAGGGGCACCATTGGTGCCCAGCACCGATCAAGCACTACTGCCAGCGATTGGAGGTTGGCGTGCTGTTTTAAATCTTGGCGGCATTGCGAACGTAACTTTGCTGCCGCCAGCCCATGGCCCCGATCAAACAAAGCCGTTACGGGGCTGGGATTGCGGCCCCGCCAATAGCTTGATTGATTTGGCGGTTCAATTTTTTAGTGCTGGCGCCCGCAGCTACGACCAAGACGGCAGCTGGGCTCTAGAGGGAAAGGTGCAAGAAGAATTGCTGCAGCAGTGGCTTAAGGAGCCCTACCTACAGAAAACACCACCAAAATCAACTGGCCGCGAGCTCTACGGACGGCAAGACCTGGAGGCTAGAGTTTTAAGCCTTAGAAAAGCTGGAATTGGGGCAGCGGCAGACGCGATTGCCACCCTCACAGCTTTTAGTGCTGCTGCTATTGCAGCCGATCTGGATCGGGGTATAAAACCACTTGAACTTTTGACTTCTGGGGGCGGCTGCCGCAATAAAGCCCTGATGTTGCAATTGCGGAATCGCTGCCACGGGGTGTGGGTTAGGCCCTTAGCTGAGCTAGGAATTGGCCACCAAGAAAGAGAAGCCCTGGCCTTTGCGTTGTTGGCCTGGTGGCAACAACGGGGATTTGCAGCGGGTATACCTTCTGTAACAGGAGCTAAGCGCTGCGGAATATTGGGGCAATTGGTGCGCCCTTAGCGATTGAGGCGAATGCGGCGAGGCCGTCCCCGTAAACGCTTAACCGGGCTTTGTTGCTGGCGCTCCAACTGATTGCGTAATTGCTCGCTCTTGCTTTGGGGGTTGGCAGCTTGCTCCCATTGGCTGAGCCCCTGCTGGATCAAAACCTTGGCCATATTGCTAACTGTGCGGCTGTCTGCCTCGGCAGCTGCAGAAAGGCGCTCCCAGAGCCCCTCAGGCAGCACCACCTGGATGCGCGGAGACTTGGATCTCCCACTGCTGGAGGTTTGACGAGTGGGCACAGGATGGAACCCAGAGGCAGCAATACTGACAAGTGTAGTAACACTGTCATGGGTAGTATCCAGCACTATAGTTGACAGCAAGGGGTTGGCTTTCAATTCCTTGCTCTTCATATCCCGTGGCAGTTACGCCCATGGCTCTAGCCTCTAAAAAAAGTGCTGAAAAAAGCGCTGAAAAAAGTGATGTGCTGGTTTCAGCCGTTATCAGCACTTACCTGCTTACCCACCTTCACCACGTATTGCAAAGGGCTGAATACGGAGCAAGCCAAGAGGGTCGTGCTGCAATGGCGCGCAACTATGCCCAGCTGCGCAAGGTGCTTTGCCTTGATGCCCGCACAATGGAAGACGCTTCAGCCGTAGAGAGCGTGGACGAACTAGCCGCCTGAGATCAGGCCAGGCAATTTAGCGTTTGATTAGTGCTACTAATCAAACAAGCTTTTCCACAGCCGCAGCAGCTTTTCCACCTCAGCCGCAACTCTTTTCCACAACTAGGCAGCATCTAAGCCTCACTGCCTTTGAAGCTTGGGGAAATTGATTAGCAGCGCAGCTGCACCCTTGACGGAAGCAAGCCTCGAGCCTCAACTCAAGCAGGAATTTTCGACAACCGGAACAATTCAGTGGCCATAGGCAATCTCAGCTCTGTGATCAGATAGACAGCCAAAAAGCGGCAGTTTTGACGAAGCCCTTTTTCTGTGGCGTATTGGTGCAACTGATAAACGTCAACATTGGTTAATCGCACTACCACAGCCGCAGTAGTAAATGAATATCAGGTGAGTTTTCAAACCTCTCTGCCGAGTTCTTTATTTGAGGCCATGGTTCAATTCATTGATCTTCATCCTCAATGGGATCAATACCGCCTTCTACAGGCTGCTCTTGCTGGGTTTTTGTTGCAACAGGGGGGGCAACAGAGTTCGCAGCAACGGGAATTAACCCGCAGATACGTGGATTGCATGTTTGGCAGCCGTAACAACCTCACTTAATAAGGCGTTCATTTTTTGGGATATCAGTTCTTTGGATATCAGCTGGTTTTTTTTCGGCTCCCCCCTGGGCCCAGCTAAAAAACAGCCAGTAGCTCACGATTGCCAAGCCTGCAGCTACAACAAGAGCGGTTACCTGTTCCAAACGCTTGAGCATCTAGGCAGCAAGGTGGCTGATTAAGAGTCTGCCGCGCCGCATGCTTGGTAAGGTCTGCCCATTGGTGCTGGCAAGATGCTGCGGCTTGAACGGGTCAGCAAGATCTATCCCACCGGGGAAGTGCTGCGGGATGTTACGTGGGAGGTAAAAGCGGGGGATCGGATTGGCCTTGTGGGGGTTAATGGCGCCGGTAAATCCACCCAGCTGCGGATCATTGCTGGCTTAGAAGATCCCACCACTGGGCTTGTGGTGAAGCAAGGGGATCCTCGAATCGTGTATTTGCAACAGGAATTCGACGTTGATCTGAGCTCAACCGTGCGCCAAGAACTGTTTCAAGCTTTTGGCGAAGCAGCAAAAGTGCTCAATAAACAAAAAGCGGTTGAGCAGGCCATGGCCAGCAGCGAAGCGGCGGAAAACCCCGCCCATTTAGATAAATTAATTGAGCAATTAGGAAGCTTGCAAAACCAATTTGAAGCATTACATGGCTATGAATTAGATGCTCGCATCGATAAATTATTACCCACTATTGGTTTCTCTCAATCAGGGGCGGAAGATCTTGTTGGCGACTATTCCGGCGGCTGGCAAATGCGGATCGCTCTTGGCAAAATACTATTACAAGAACCAGACCTGTTGCTCCTTGACGAGCCCACAAATCACCTTGATGTAGAAACAATTCAATGGCTTGAAAACTATCTTCGCGATCAAACTGTTCCTCAAGTTGTAATTAGTCATGATCGCGCATTTCTTGATCGCGTATGTAATCAAATTGTAGAAACAGAGCGCGGTGTATCACGTTCTTATTTAGGTAATTACAGTGAACACCTAGAGCAAAAGCTCTTAGAACAGGAGGCAAATCTATCCGCCTTTGAACGGCAGCAAAAGGAACTTGCTAGTCAGCAGGCATTTATCGACCGTTTTAGGGCTAGTGCCACCAGATCTACCCAAGCAAAAAGTCGCGAAAAATTGCTGGATAAAGTAGATCGCCTCGAAGCTCCAACTGAAGGTATTGGGGGACCTCGCTTCCAATTTCCCCCCGCCCCCCGCAGCGGTCGCGAGATTGCTGTATTTGAAGATCTAACCCACAGTTATGGCGACAAGATTTTGTTCTTAGGGGCCAATCTTGAGGTGGAACGGGGTGATCGCATTGCCTTTGTGGGCCCCAACGGAGCTGGTAAGTCAACGCTGTTGCGCTTGGTTATGGGCAACGAAAAACCTGATGAGGGTTCAGCTCGTTTAGGGGAGCACAACGTGATTGCTGGGTATTTCGAGCAAAACCAAGCCGAAGCTCTCAACCTTGAAAAAACAGTAATAGACACCCTTTTTGAAGCAGTGCCTGATTGGACCCAAACTCAGGTGCGTTCATTGCTTGGCAGTTTTTGTTTCAGCAATGAAGCTGTATTTAAAGAGGTGGGCAAACTTTCAGGGGGAGAAAAAGCACGGCTAGCATTGGCCTTAATGTTACTGAGTCCGTGCAACTTGTTGGTGCTAGATGAACCAACAAATCATCTTGATATCCCCGCCAAGCAAATGCTGGAGGCAGCCCTTAAAGAATATGAAGGGGCCGCTTTAATTGTGAGCCACGACCGTTATTTCTTAGCCCAAGTTGCTAATAAAATAGTTGAAATTAAAGATGGCGATCTTGTGCTTTACCGAGGCGATTACGCCTACTACCAACAAAAAAAAGAAGAGGAAAAAGAACTGTTGCTGCTTAGCGAAGTAGAGGCGGAAAAGGAGGCTAAACGCAGCGCTAACCGTCAAAAACAAAAAAGCAAGGCCGATAGCCGCCGCAAAAGGCCCAGCTGAGCATGTTTGAAAATGCTCATCATCTCCTTCTTTTTCACACCATCCATGGAGCATCGCTGATGGAACTCACTAGCCCTATGGGCAAGGTTCACACCCCTTATTAACTCGCGGAAATTGGCCGTTGCGCCAACTGGTTATCGGTGTTGAGCTGATGTTCAACGAAGCTTTTACAAGTGATGGCATCCCCATTTGCCAGGGCTCAGCGCAAATTGCGAAAGCAATGGTCGAATGATGCCCAAATAGTGGATTGCTGCATGTTCCATAAACTTGGAGAGGTGCGTGGTTTAGTGGCAGCACAGGGATCCCTGAGTCGCTACAAGTTCCACCTAGCTAGCGACACCCTCAGCATCAGCCCAGTGTTGAAGGCATTTTCTTGGCAACGAAAATGCGCAACAACACGCAACTTCACAGTTGACTAGGCAACAAGACTCATTTTTGTAGACCAAACTGAAAAGTGTTCATACGCTGACTGAACTACCGATATCTAGCCAAAGTGAGCCAATTCAGCCAGGTCAACAGCTCAAACGCTCAAGCCGATCAATTGCATGGCCAAGGCCACATTCAAGCTTGGGATGCGGTTGAGGCTTACTTTCAATGCATTACTGAATGCTCTCTCGAGGATGGTGCCTGCGTAACTCGCTGCGTAGACGACTTACGCGAAGGGGGGGATGTGGAGCATTAGGCGCGGAGGTTCAGCTGCTACGCAACAAACTGAAACAGTTCCTAGGATTTGAGTAGCAGCATTAAAACCATGGAAAATTCCTTGAATCTCAGCCTTGGTCAAAAATTTGAAGTAGAAAGAATTAGTAGGGCAATAGATTCGGAATCAGATCTCGAGGTGTTGCGTGGTTTGTCTAAGCAGTTATTGAATGCCTGGCAAACCCAAAAAGCTGCCACAAACTGGGTTATTAAACAGCAAATTCCTATTGGACCATCCATTTACTAATATTTTTAAATACTGTTAAATAGTGGCTAATATTGCTAAATGCTGGAATTTTTATCTTTTGTTTATTTCACTCATTTCAACAGGCACTAATGAGTAATTAATTATTTTGCCTTCGCGCATTGCCATTACATCGAGGGATTGCCCCACTCCATTTGCTTCAACTGCTTTTAAAAATTGAGCAGGGTCTTTAATCTGCTTTCCAGAAGCTTTTGTTATCAGATCACCAATTTGCAATCCAGCCCTTGCCGCAGGGCCCCCAGGCATCAAAGATGCAACTCTTACCCCGCGAGGATCAGTTTGCAAAACCAAGCCAACCATGGCGTGGCTTGCTCGACCATTTTTCACTAGTTGATCTGCAATATTTCGGGCCCTGTTGATAGGTATTGCAAATCCCAAGCCAGCACCTGGGCCAGAGCGCACCATCGCATTAATACCCACTACTTGACCTTCAGCATTCAAAAGCGGTCCGCCCGAATTACCCGGATTGATAGCAGCATCAGTTTGAATTAAATCCAAACGTTTATCGGTTATACCAAGCTTGCTGGCATTGCGATTTGTGCTGCTGATGATGCCCAAAGTAACGGTGTTATCAAGCCCAAAAGGATTCCCCACGGCAATTGCCCAATCTCCAACTTGAACCCCATCGGAATTCCCAAGGGGTGCTACCGGCAAGGGCGAATTAGAGCTAACACGCACCACCGCCAGATCGGTTATTGGGTCGCTGCCCACCACGGAACCCTCCAAACTGCGGCCATCCACCAGCACCACAGTGACCCTGCTGCTGCCATCCACCACATGGGCATTTGTAAGGATTAGGCCTTCCGGCTGAAAAATCACTCCAGTGCCTTGGCCCCTTTCCGTGCGCTGGCTCGGAATGCCCGCCCCTGGCACCCCAAAGAACTGCCTAAAAAGGGGATCCATCAAAAGCACCTGGGGTACCCCCCTTGAACCTGTACTAACCACCGTGCGTTCCGTATCTATCCGCACCACTGCCGGACCTGCTCTGCGTACTGCATCAGCAACAAAAGAACTACGCCCAAGGGGCAGCCCACCCTGGGCTAACGCAGGTGCTGGCATTGCGAGCAGAGCTGCTGAAATAAGCAGTTGCGTGGGCAATTTTGCTATTTGCAGAAACAAGCCTTTTGATCTAACGCCCATAATGGTTGCTATACGAAGTTGAGCAAGATGAATCAAGTTCTTCCACTCCTTTATCTAGCTTGCATGGCTGCACTGCTCTGGCAGGCCTTCCGTGTAATGGGCAGGGGATTTAGTTCTAGCGCTGCAATGCTTCAACCACGCCCGCCAATCAATATCCACCCAGAAATGCTTGATGCCAATGGCAAAATCACAACGGAAGAATTGCTAGTAGTGCGCTTCAGCGGAGATAACGAACCGCTGAAGGCCGACGATCGCGCAAGCTAGTAGAAACTGCAAACTGTGTACCGATGCAAGCCGGAGTTACCCAAGTGGATCAACGCACCAAAGTGGTGGCAGCAGTACTCAAAGCGGTGAAGTTGCCGCCAAGATTTCGGTTGCGGATGGTTAAAGACAATCCCGTTCGCCTAGAGCTCACCATGACACCGGCCTATGGCCAAGAGCCAATTTTGGTGGGGCTTGTGGAATCTCAAGATCTTGTGGCCCGCAGAGATCGTGAAGGCCGTATACCAAGAGATCTTCAAGGCACTTGGGATTGGACCGTGCGTCACGGCAAGGTTTCTACCGGTGGCTGGAATCCCTATTTAAAAGAAGCACTGCAAACCATGTTTGAAACAGGTTTACCCGCGATTGTGTTTGAGCAAACCACGGGTGAGCCGTATCATCCAGTAGACGGCGCCCGCCATGTGCGCTAGCTAGCTAATTGCGCTGATTCAGCAGAGATTTTATTTTGCGTTCAAGGATTGCAGCGGTAGCAGGAAAAGTAATCAAGTTAGCGGCAAAAACTGGCCAATCACGGTTTAGCCAGCCATAGATCCCCCAGCCTGCTACCCCCAAAGTGAATAGCAAATACATCCTCAGGGAAATTCCTCTGGTTTCGTTTGTGCGGAGAACCTTGATGGCCTGCGGGAAAAAGCTTGTTGTAGTAAGGAAAGCGGAGCCATATCCCAAAAGCTGCACGGCTCGATCCGTCACTGGAAGAAAAGCTAAAGCTCAGCCTTAAGCCATAAACCTGCAAATGTCAATCCTGGATATGCGCCGCACCTATTTTTGGGAATACTGTCAATAGCGCGCTATTAAACGTTACAATTAGCGCAGTTCACAACCTCGCACCATGTCCGATTCTGATTCACGCTTCGGTTTTGTGAGTTTCGCTGAAACCTGGAATGGACGCCTTGCCATGATGGGTTTTGTAATCGGCCTTGCTACTGAGCTTCTTACCGGCCAAGGAATCCTTGCCCAAGTTGGTCTCGGCTGATTCGGCTGAATTTATTTTTAGCTAATTAAAAAGGGGGCGTCAGCCTCCTTTTTTATGCTCAAAACTGCCAATCCCCACAGGCAACTCGATATTGTGATTGGGCTTGCATAGATGCCATGGGGCTATTCGCTCAAAATCGCCGAGATGGCTCAAGGATATTGAGTAGTTCATTAGCGATTACGTTTATTGGCCTAGTTCGCAGCAACACCACCTGGGGTTTAATCGTGTTGCTACTGGGAACTGCCACGAGCATTTGGTTTTGGCACTGCTACAAGCAACTAAAGAATTAATGGATTTACCTAGGTATTCCGTTCAGCAATTAAACGAAGCAATAGGGGTGCTGCTTGAAAGAGCTTTTGCGCCCCGCTTTTTAATTGAGGCAGCAGCCTTAAAACCAGTACTTAAGAAAGGACATCTTTGGTTCACCCTTAGTGATGGCGACGCCACCATTCAAGCGGTGGCATGGGCATCCACCTTGCAACGCCTAAATTTTTGCCCGGAAGATGGTGATGGCGTGGTGGTGGTGGCAAAACTAAATTTTTGGGCGGCTAGGGCAAGCCTGAGCGTTCAAGTACTTGATATGAGGCCATCTCTCACAACAGTGCTACGACGCTTTGAAGCAGTAAAAATTAAATTGGAGGCAGAAGGCTTGCTAGCACTTGAGAAGAAGCGCAGTTTGCCGGCATTTCCAAGTTGTATCGCCTTACTCACTAGCGTGCCAAGCTCCGCATTGGCAGATTTATTACGTACAGCTCAACAACGCTGGCCTGCTTGTGCAATCCGTGTGGTGCCAATTCCAGTGCAAGGCGATAAAGAAAAAGAAATCTGTTCAGTATTTGAAAAGCTTGAAAAGCATTGGCAGCAATTAGGTATAGAAGCTTTGGTGCTGGCAAGGGGCGGCGGTAGCCGAGAAGATCTAGCAATATTTGATTGCGAAGCCATAGCTCGGTGCATCAGCCGTTGCCCAATACCAACAGTTACCGGCATTGGCCATGAAGACGACATCACAGTGGCAGATCTTGTTGCTGATTACCGAGCGGCAACACCAACAGCTGCAATTGTTGCCCTACTACCAGATGGCAAACAGAAGCAACAACAGCTGTATCAGCAGGGCTTGCACTGGCGCCAATACTTGCAAAATCGCATCCAAATAAAAATCGATAATCACAATCAAAAGCAAGGAACCCAACAGTGCAAAAACTCAGTGGAAAAACGCATTGAACGCCAGCTCTGGCAGTTGAAAAATTTGATTAACTTAAGAAGTGCGGTGTCGCCACTGCGTCTAGCAAAAAGGGGGTATTGCATCTTGAGAAGTGAGGCTGGGGATGTAGTAAAAAACAGCAAGAATCTAAAAAAGGGAGACTTAATAAGTGCAGAATTAATTGATGGCAGCCTAGAATTAATAATAAACAATTTTTCAAAAGGAACAAATGGGGGGCAACCATGAAAAAATCGAACAAACAGCAATTGAACTACCGGCAAGCTCAAGAAGCACTCGAGCAACTAATTAGTAATTTACAAAATGAAGAGTTGCCAATTGAAGATATACCAAGCCTATATGCAGAGGCACTAGAAATGGAAAAAACTTGCCGTGAAATACTCAACCAAGTAGTTCAGGATATAAAAAAACTAGATCCGGAAGGATTAATCCTTAATGAATTAAGCCTCGATGCTTCTTGAGCGCCTAACTACGGTCAAGGTCATCCCAAAATATAGAATCAAACCAATTAACCAAACCCAAAGATTAAGCACAATCACACTGCCAACCAAACCATAGGCAAGGAAACGAGAAGAAAGCCAGATTAATAAACTACCCAGCAATGGATTAAGCAACGTTAGAGTTGTTGCAACAAATAGTGCACCATACCAAAGGAATTTCAGGGGTGGCCGCCTGCGGGGCAAAAAACTAAACAAGAGCGCAATACCGAGCAATAAAGCACACCAACTAGAAAAAATAGAAGTGGCAGATCGAGCGGGTAGTTGCCACACTTCAGGCAACACTAAAGACCAACTAGCCAAAGAAGACCAAATACCAAGCCAAATCAACTTAAAAGGAGTTGTTAGCTGATTAATTAATAATAAAAATACAAGCAACAATGCGCCAAAAATAGCTTTAGCCCTTTGCAATAACAAATCGCTAAGGTGCCAAAACCAGGAATAATTAGGTAACAGTGGCTCCTTAAATCCAAGCCAAAGCCGATCGTAACCTCGCTGCAACGAAAGGGTTGCATTACTAGCGGTAATTAATAAAGCAAATGCACCAATTATTCCTGCCGCTCGACCTTGACCTATTAACGTTTCCAAAACATCAGCAATTAGAAATCTACTACCAGGTGGAAGCACCTGATCTGCAAAATCTAAAATCCGTTCAAGTGCACCATCTGCCTGACCAAAAACACGAGCTGCTACACCAAAACAAAGCAAGAGGAATGGAAAAATTGATTGCAAACTATGAAAAGCAAATGCAGCACTTAGATCAACACAGCCGTGGCGATTCCACAAACGAATCACCTGCCTAAATTGCCAGAAAGTTAACCTTGATAGATTTTTAAACATAGCCCATAAAAGCACAAAAAAAGCCACCCTAGAAGGGTGGCAGTGGGATTAGAGCTAATCAAAGCACTAATTTAAAAA
>Ga0310327_10097_pt1 | contig 10926 bp, 10 predicted proteins | sample LakSupDCLTotalB7_FD_195541 | JGI IMG/M metagenome (GOLD analysis project Ga0310327, IMG submission 195541) | Enriched freshwater cyanobacterial communities from Lake Superior, Ontario, Canada - SU02.DCL.Total.B7 (v2) (version 2) | ecosystem: Environmental > Aquatic > Freshwater > Lake | place...
GTTAATACATTGCAATTGCTTGAATTGCAAGCTCGCTCGCTCCAGGGGGTTTTAGCCAGTGGAGGTGATCCTAGCCGTTTTCCCCTATTGCCTCCGTTGCCTGTGATTAGCGACACTATTTTGCTTGCTCAGCTTTCCACTGCTAGGGAGCAAACCATGCAGTTGCGTGCCCAGCTTGAGCAGTTGCAAACCCGCATGCGCAGTCGCGGTACCAGTCTTAAATTACAAAAAAGATTGGCGGCTGATTTAAAGCCATTATTTGAGCAAGGGGGCATGGCCCGTAGCCAATACCTCACCCAGCTAAATACTGTGCAGGAAGCGGAGGCTGAGGTGAGTACCCTTGATGCCGAGCAGAATCGTCTTGTAGGCCAAGCGGCGGGTCAGTTAAATGATCTAAATCGCCAAATGATTTCCCTCAAATCTGAACTGGTAAATTTAAAGGAAACTATAAGCTACCGCACCATTAAGGCACCCATTGATGGCAAGGTGTTCGATATTAAGGTTTCATCCCAATCAGTTGTTAACGGAGATCAGAATGTTCTTAAGATAGTGCCGGCCAATCAACTGCAAGCCAAGGTAGATGTGAGCGACGCAGATATTGGATTTCTTAAGGTAGGGCTGCCGGCTAATGTTTCAATTGATTCTTTTCCTTCCGGTGAGTTTGGCTATATTCGAGGCACTTTATCAAGGCTTGGCTCAGATGCTTTGCCTCCAGACCAAAAGGTTAATCAATATCGTTTTCCCGCCACAATAACTTTGCAGCAACAGCGTGTGGAGTCTGGCGGAAAGTCTTTAAATCTTCAGAGTGGCATGAGTGTGAGTGCAAATATTAAATTAAGATCTCGTCCTGTTATCACGGTCGTTACTGATATGTTTACCAAGCAGCTTGAGGGTGTTAAACGTTTTCGCTGATTTTTAATATCTTATATTGTGTATTACCCGTATGATTTAGTGCTTTTGTCTTGGTTTTTAGGGTTATGCTTCTTGCGTTTTTCTCAGCCACGTTGTTTCATCACTTTGTTGTAGAGCTTTTCGGTAGCATCTACCGTCTGTTCCCAGTTGAACTCCTCAAGTACCCGTCTTTTCATCCGAACCGGCCTTTCGCTGTGTCTTCCTGCTCTCCAGGCTGCCAGCACAGCTTTGCGCAGATTGTCTGGATCAGCCGGATCCGCATACCAGGCATCCCCCTGTAGATATTCCAGTTCGTGGCCGAATGTGCTGCCCACCAATGGGGTGCCACTCAATGCCGCTTCTAAACTAACCAGTCCGCAGGTTTCCATCCAACTAGGCAGCACATGCACAGCTGAAGCGGCATAGGCTGATGCCAGCACCTCCTGGGGTAGATGTTCAATTATTTGAAGCCTATTTCCACTGATTTTTTTGCATAAATCGGCATAACTTGGCCAATTTTTGCAACTACCAATAAGAACAATCTGCAAGGGTGTATCTTTAAGCGCCCAGCATAACATTGCCTGATTTTTTGATGGTTCTATTCTGCCTGCCTGCAGAGCAAAAGGCCCCTCAATTCCTGTGCGGTTGGTAAATAATTCTGGCTCAACATCAAGAAATACGCCAGGATCTACTCCGTAGTGGGCCACTTCAAAGCAATCCCCCTTCCATTGAAGATCCCTGCGTACCTCCTGCAGCTCTAACCAACTATTGGGCAGTAAACCATCAACTTTATTTAGCCACTTACGCACAATTTTAAGGCCAGATTGATCCCAGCTGCCATGGCCATCGGCATGGATCTCGCCGTCAGGTAGGTGTACAACGAGTTCCCGGCTTCTGAGCATTTCCAGCAAATGATCTTCCTTGAGCTTGCCGTTTTCTACGGCTTTGCTTAGCACTCCTAGGGTTCCTCTGCTTCCCCAGAGTGCTCTACTGATTGATACCCATATGGGAGATAAAACCACTGGCACCCCTGCTGATAGGCAGGTTTGCATTTGTTGCTCAAAGGAATAGTGCACTCTGCAATTGAAAAGGTGAACCAGATCAAATCCAGCCACCTCTGGCCTATCACTATTAACAACTTCCACCGAATGGCCCCGTTGCTCCAGCCGCTTGGCGGTTTCGCGGATTTGCACGCCATCGCCACCACCCCAGTCGCTGGCCGTTCCGTGGTTTACGAGGAGGATTTTCATGGCCATGAGCATCCCATCCAGTGAGGCAGCATGGGTTGGCTATCGGGCAGTTGCTGGTGCGGAGCGATGGGTTAGACCGCCTCGAGGCCACTGGCCATTGGCAAGAGGCCCTTGGGGAGCTTCGTGAGGATTGGCGATCAGGCCTTTCACTGGCGGATCCCGATGCTTTGCATCGCATCGGCCGTCTGCTCCAGCGGGGCGGCAGGTTGCCCCAGGCTGCAAGGGCCTATCGAGCTGCTCTGGAGATTGATCCCCAGCGGCCCCGTACCCTCAACAATCTTTGTTTGCTTGCCCTAGCCCAGCTTGATGGCTCCGCCGCAGACTATTGGTTGGACCGTGCTCTAGCAGTGCCAACTCTTACCTTGCAAGAGCAAGAACTAATTCATAACACCGCCTGCAGCCTGCGCATATTTCAGCTTCAACCAGAGGCAGCAGCGCACCATGCTGAGCTGCTATTGCGCAACAAGCCTAGTGCTGCCAATTTAAGCAATCTGGCCACCTGTTATCGGCAATTAGCCCGGTTTGAAGAGGCTCGTTCTCTGCAGCGGCAAGCTGTGGCCCTTGATTTATTTGGTTCGGCTCAGGCAACAAATTTCTGCCTTAATGCTCTTGTTCCACTGATCGGGCAATCGGCAGCAAATGTGGATATATCCCAGCAGCGGCATACGCGATTGCTGAATCTAGGTATCTTTGAACTTAGTATTAACGTCTTTAACATCCAAGCCCAGCAGCTATTGCTTGCATGCCAAGGGGCCCAGGCTTCTTTTTGGCTGGATACAGCCATGGCAAATACCCAGTGGAATGGGGAGTTTGTGCAGGAGTTAATCCTTTGGGAAGATCAAGGTTTTGGCGACACCCTGCAGAATCTTGCGTGGCTCGAAGAAGCTAGCCAGAGAGTTGGGTCCCTGCGTCTTTGGTTGCGTGAACCCCTTCAGCAGCTTGTGCGCCAGCGTATACAACTTCCCCCTAATTGCCTTGTTGAAACGATTTCCTCAGATTCCAGGCCCTGCCACCAAGGCCTTCCACAGTTAGGAATCTGGTTTCTGCCAATCTTGATGGGGGGATGGCGATCTGGCCATCGGTGCCTAGGTAGATCTCATCTGCGTAAGTTCAGTAATCACAAGCGCCCAGCCATTGGCCTTGTTTGGCAAGCCGGTAGGCACTCCGCACCCCAGCCTGAGAGTGCTGCTAGGCGCAGAGATGTGCCCTTCCCCCTGTTATTTCACCATGCTCAGCAATGGGCAATTCCTAGCAAGCTTCAATTGTTTAGTTTGCAGTTAGGCGCCCCAGATGACCCGTCTGTGCAGCAAGCCATCGCCGCTGGCCAGCTGTTATCTGGCCTTGGGGGGGGCGATTGGGAAAGTACCGCCCAGGTGGTGGAGCAGTTGGCTTTGGTAGTTACTGTTGACACCTCCATGGCCCATTTGTGCGGCTCCCTTGGGATTCCTTGTGTGGTTCTTCTCGGTTGCCCGGCAGACTGGCGCTGGGGGCAGGAGGGATCCCGGTCGTTTCTGTATAACAGTGTGCGCCTGGCCCGCTGCCCTTCCCCAGCCGATTGGCAGGGGGCCGTGCAGGCTGCGGCCCCTCTAGTAGCAGAACTGTTGGCTGAAACTTAGTTTTAAAAGCCCAATTTATTCAGGCGTTTGGTTAATTTCTGATCCACTACTTCTCGCCTCTCCCATAGTTTTTTGTAGTAGTTGAATCTCCAGATGAGCTGATTCTTTAATTGTCCTTGGCTGCTTACCCAATTGTGCGCTTTTGATATCTCGTTTAAGCGTTTTTGCTTATCCCGTGCAAATTCACGGGCTTTCGGTGTGATCTGATCAAGCTGATTTACAAGACCTTGGCTTTCAATGCCTAATGCCCGTTGATAGAGCTCTGGCCCAGCCACTACAGCCACCGATTCCGCTGCACATTCCAGCCATTTGATCGCTGTTTTGCAGCGATTGGCACCATTTAGCCCCAGGGGTAATAGGGCGATATGGCAATTCTGCAGTAGTTGGCGATAGCTTGCGTAGGGCAAGAGTGGGTGTATTTCCAGCCTGTCTGCTGATAGTGATCTGGTTAGCCCCCTGTCGCCAACTATTACCAGTTGCACATTCGGATCCTCTCCTAGCCATTCCCGTAATGGTTCAAGCAGCTGTTGGTGTTCTTGTTCACGGTTTTGATTTCCGATAAAGACTCTTAAGGGACCCCCTGTTGAATGTTTGCTTAGATTTAAAGGGGGGATTGAGGCCACTGTGTTGTCTAGCACCAATGCCACAGGATTCACCGGCGTGAGCAGCGCTGCCAGTTGGCTGCTTGAGGTGTGTATCCCATGGCAAAGCTCTAGGGGTGCCAGCTGAACTCTTGCTAGCTCCCATTGCACTTTTTGCGGAAATAAGCGTGGGTGATCGTCCCATTCGGTAAGCAGTAGGCAGCCCCGCTCGCGTAGCCATTGCAAATGTTCCCATTGGCGCTGGCGGCTTTCTGGCATTGGCCGCTGCCAGATCACCAGGCTATGGGGACGGATGCAGCTATTGAACCGGAATGGTCGTTCGTGGATTCGGCAATCCACCCCCAACCGCTGGAGGGCCAGGAAAGGATCCCGCACCCGCACCTGGTCATGGGGGCCCGGGCTGTTGATCAGCACCTCGATTTTTAGTGGCCGATGGCCATCCATCAGATTGGTGGCCAGTTCTGCCATGTTGCCGCAATGCCGTCTATGCAGCGCTACGGCGGGGAGTCGCTAGGTCCAAACCCCCACATTGTGGCTCTCGGCTCCTGCAAGGTGGGAAACTTTGTAGTGAGTACCCCTGTTTTGCAAGGCCTTAAGGCCCGTTTCCCTGGGGCGGTGCTCGGTTTTATCGGCAGCGAGGTAACTGCAGATTTTGAGGCCGCCCACCCTGCAATTGATTGGCGCCATTCCTGGGATGATTTCGCCCCAGGCGCTGGCTTAGCACTTCAGCAGGCAATAGCCGCAAACATTGCCCAGCATGGGCCCGTGGCTTTGGCGCTGAATCTGGATGGTTTTAACCCAGTTACCTGCTGTTTGGTTCCCTGGTTAGATCCCACCTATGTGGCAGGTGGCAGTTTGGTGGCAAACCTGCGCCGCTCATTGCCTTGGGGTGATGAACCCCAGCAGCGATTTCTGGCAGATCCCGATTGGGATAGCCCTGCATTTCAGGCTCGCTACCAGGGGGTATTTGGTTCCAACTACATCGCCGAGTTGTTTTGCCAGTTGGCCTATGTGAGCGAATACAGCGATCCCACGGCCATCAGCCTGCCCAGCGCTGAACCTCCTTTTGTGGTGCCAGATCTCTTGATCCATTGCACCACTGCCCGCAGCGCCAAGCTATGGCCCTTTGAGTGCTGGCGCCAAGTGTTGCAGCACTGTGGCGAGCGCGGCTGGAGTGTGGGCCTAGTGGGCAGCCCTCCTGCCGCCCAGAAGGAGGCCTACAACGCTGGCGATGGCGAAGAGCAGTTGCTTGCTAGCACTGATTTGATTGATTTGCGCGGCCGCACCTCATTAATTCAATTGGCGGGAGCCTGTGCCAAAGCCAAGGCTGTTATCAGCGTGGATGCCGGCCCCCTGCATATTGCTGCTGCAGTGGGCACTCCCACCCTGGCAATTGTTGGCAATGATCAAGAGGCGGTGGGGGCTAGCCCCCTGCGGCTCTGGTTGCCCCGTTGCGCAAATGTGAGCCGCACTATTTCTGAGGCCAGCTGCAGCGCCTGCGCAGATAATCGTTTCCGCAATGATGAGTGCCTAGTTGAGGGGCATCCATGCATGAATTCAGTGGATCCAAAGCAGGTAATTGAATGGCTTGGGCGAGTGATAAATGGTTAATTTTTTTTATAATCAGGTGTTTATGTATATATCTTTATTTGCCCAAAGTTCTTTGTAGTTATTTGTTCCTTCTAATCCTAAAGCTGTAAAATCCCCGCCTTCAGAGCCAGGTAACCATGAGGTTTTATGTTGTGCAATAAGCTGACCAGTACGTGATACATACATCAAGTTATTAATGCTTAAATCTGCTGTTATTGGTCGAAATTCACCAAAATAAATATTGTTGTTGATTTCGTTGCATGCCACAACTTTACCAAATAAATTTGGGCCGGTAGGATCTAATGCTGATTTGCCATAGTATGAGTTTTTGTAGTTAGCACAAATTGCATCTATGGCAGAGTAAAAGATTTGATTTTCCGGTTTCGAATAGATTAATCCATTTTGAATTGCCCATGGCGCACAACTGCCACAACCTCGATCTGAAAATAATATAAGATCAATTTCATTGCTTACATGCAAAGATTGCAGTAGTTTTAAGCCAATATCAATGTACCAGCCACCAGTTTTTGCAAGTATGCAATATCTACCTAGATCTGATTTGTAAGCATAAGGCTTAAGATTGTCAAATATTTCTAAAACATTTGCCTCAAAGTGCTCTGCTATAAATTTTCTTAGCGTTGTATTTGTATAAAGAGTATAATGCATTTCTTGAAAACCATTTTTTACGGTATTGATCGCATCTGTAAGTGAATTTGGCAATTCGGAGTTTTCAAACTGCCGGTCCCTTAGAAGGATTTGGAAAACATTCATTTTTACAAAAGTTTATCAAATGATTTTAGCACTAGTGCCTCCTATGATACTTTTAACTTAATTATCCTTGGATCTAATGCAAAACCCAGGCCAAATTGGATTAATGGTTCCAGATAGTGCCCCGAATGAAGATAAAATAATCTGCGATCTTATAAATAAAGGTTTTAGTGCTAGGCAACTTTTAAAAGCATCATCTAGTTTTTATCGCCATGAGTTGGAGCAGAAGTTACGCATTAAAAAGCATATTAAAGTATTGGGTGGCCTTTTTTCTGGAATGCTTTGCAGCACCTCAACTCTTTCATCAGTTTTGCTCGCAAAATATCAGGGAACTTATGAATGTGAGGTTCAAGATTTAATAATTGAATGGGCTTCAGACGCAGATTACTTTTTAGATATTGGCTGCGCTGAAGGATACTATGTTAATGGTGTGGCGTATCGATATAAAATACCAAGTGTGGGTATAGATATTAATTTGGCTGCAAAGCAGCTTTTACTAGAAACAGCGGCTGCTAATAATCTAAGTGATTACGTAAGTTTTAGCGATTCTATTGCCGCTACCCTCTCAGGTAAAACTGGAAAGATACTTATTTTGGTTGATGTGGATGGTGCTGAACATGATGTTCTCAATCAAGTTTTTGAATCATTAGCATCTGTTTTGGGTGGCATGCCAATAAAAATTATTTTTATCATTGAAACTGATTTAACTTCTAATAATAAGCAAAATACGCCCGAGTTGATTAATGTTTTAGTTGAACGTGGCGCATTAATTCAATCGATTGCTCGCCAGGATCCTTTAAGGCGCTTTTCTAATTTTAGTAGGCATTTATCATTTATGGATCAATGGGTTGCTGGCCTAGAAGGGCGTGGGGCTGGCCAGCAATGGATAGTAGCTGAATGGGCCCCTTAATGATATTCAGACGCTTTTTAACTCGCTACCTAGTTGTTTTGCATAATCTTGCCAATTAAAATAGGGGCTCAGCATTTCTTTTTCACAATGGGTGCTCCTACCGGGTAAGCAAGTTCCAACAGAATATCCCCGTTGGCTTAAATCAAGAAACATCTGATGGTCTTGTGGAAATTTTAAACATCGATTGATGTAGTGGCTTTTCAAGAAGAACTCATAACATTTTATTAATGTATTATGAGTTATTGCAAAAGTCATCACTGTGCTAGGCGTGCCAGAAAAATGCCCAGCTTTTGTTGCAATTATTTTACGCATTAATCCCTCGTATCCTTTATACATATATTTATCTGGGTGATCATATAAAGAAACAAAATCAAAATGGTTTAAACCTGCACTGATATAGTGCTTTTGCTCTGGTTGGTGGAGATGATCATCTTCTACGAAATAGTATATATCAGCAGGATGCCTTTGAACAGCTAATTTAACCTGCAGCTGAAAAGAACCGCAATTACCTAATGCTGTTAAATAGCAATGCTTTGCCTGCTGCATAAAATATCTTTGTTGCTCAGTGCTAGCGTTATCTGCAATTACAATGATCTCATTGGCTCCAAAGCTTTTAAGGAGAGAGTGGTATGTTATGTAGCAATTAGCTTCGCTAATGGGATTTTTACCAAATTGCTTTGATGTTCTAAAAAAAACGGTATAGGTTTTAGGTTTATTCATCTAAATTACTTCTGGCCATTGCTAATGCCCATGTGTGTTTCCAGTGGTTTTCTAAATGTTCTCCCAGTTCAATGCTATTGAAGTATTTCCAGGCGGCATGGCTTCCTATAGAGGAGGCGTTATAACGGCTTTCGCAAGCGAAGGCCTTTGCTATTTCCAGTGGTGCTGGCTCACAGTAGTTTTGAATATTTTTACTAAAAAAAACATCTTCCATTTCATTTTCCGAACTAAATTGTGCTTGTTCATGGCATATTTTTATCATTAGGTTTCGCTGCCTGATTGATAGGCCTCCATTGCCATGAAGATGGGGGTATACCAATGGATTTGGGCAGCCGTGGATTTCCGTATCAACCTTGTAAAAACTTTGAAGTTCTCCAATTTTGTTGCGCTCTTCAAAATATTCACTTTGTTGTTTTGGCAGGAATGGGGCGCCTAGATATGGAAAATTTAAAAAGTATTTTGGTAATGGTTGTACCAGCAAAGAGTCTGTTTGAGTGATCAGTAATTGCTCATGAGGCAATGATTCCCAAAACTCTTTCTGTTTCAGCATGCGATTATAGCTTTGTTTTTGTTTTAGATCTGTCCCTGGCACAAGCTCCTCTACAACTCCCCACCAAGGTTCTATGGGGAGCTTTATATCCTTTAGGTAGCCCTTTGCCATTTCTAAGCTTTCTTTATCTGTAACAATGCAAATTTGTGTGCCACTTGGGGCCATCAAAATTGTATTTAAAACCCCAAAAAACCATTGTGAATCAATTCTATTTTCAATTAATACGGCACCGTATTTTGTGTTTTGATCGCTCTCCTGCTGCCATTGATTAGCCAATGGAATCAATAGGTTGCTTAATACATAATTACAGTGGTTTTGCCACATTTGTTGCCTGTAGCTAAGTAGAGCTGGAAGGGCATTAGATTTATCCATTTTTATGCCCTTTCTTCTGGGTGCCTACGCCATAGCTCGTCTTGATGGCGCAACATTAGGAAGCGGTAATGCGCGGGGGTGGGCTTCATAATTTTTAGAACTGGTAGCAGCATCCCACTAGCTGCCTGCTCTAGCGGCCCAGATAATTGAAAATTAGCAACCCAATTGCAATTCTGCCAGTAGTTCAACACCCTCAAGGCCTGCTTACTACTTAAGAAGTAGCAACCAGAATGGGGGTTAGTGGCACGGTAGAACCTTTTATTTCCGAGGGGCCAGGATACTTCGATAACCTCTCCAGTATCCCAATAAAGGTCGGCCCTTCCTCCATCTGGATCGCCGGAAAGAATCACGTCTCCTTTTTGGGGGATCAATTCACAGCGATGGGGCATAAATGCGTAGCTACTATCTGACAAGTTTTCGAGATATAATATTTTTTTTAGTAAATCAACGTCTTCAATTAGGATATCATCTTCTATGTAACCAACCAGATCGTAATGCGCAGCCTGCTCAAGGGCGCTGCGGGAGGCTAATGATGGTATTTTTGCATAATCATCACTATCAATATAAATAATTTTAAGGTTAGGATGACTTGGCAAATTATTTGATAAAGTTGCATTTGCTGGCGTGTATAACTGTATGGTTAGATCTACTCCGTCAAATGTTGTTAGCTTTCTTGTTATTACTGGTTGTTTGTAGCCGAGTGAAGCATGTATCCAATGTTCTCGTCCATGTCTTATTAGATTGCCAATGGTGGCTTCTAGCAGTGCTGCCTGTTTAACATGTCGCTTTTCTTCATTTTGTGAGGAATATAATGAGCCCTTTTGCGGGGCGAAAACGTGGGGAATTGTTATTAAAACCCTCATTTTATTGCACCTCTTCTAGCCAGGCTGAGCAATCCCAGTTCAGCATAAACTCTAATTGTTTTATTTCAGCCCTAAATGTATTTAGCAGTAATTTTTTTGCTTCAGTTGCAATCGGTTCGTCATATTTTAAAGTATGAATATCATCCCCCGTTTTGATTTCCTGGTTCTCAACTTCAAGGAATTCAAAAATATTTGCAAGTATTTGCTTTGCTTTTACGATGAGTTCTTCCTGCCTTAGTACTAATAATTGTTCTTTAGGAAAGAATCTCAATATATGCCTTAGTTGCTGGCTGTAAAAACCCCTGTCTATATATGAATATACCCTGTTTTGTAGAGGCAGGCTGTTGCGGCTGCGTGTCTGCTCGGTTTCCAGCGCTTTAATAAAGCATAAGGAATCTGCATTGCGTTGTTTTTCCATATTCCAATGGGAATAGGCCCTTGTAATTGGATTTCTTAAGATGATTATGATTTTTATTTTTTTGTTGTATTGCCATATTCGCTCCATGCTGTTATTCCAATACATATAAATTGGTGTTACTTCTCCCCAGGTTTTCCCAATTGAGCTTTCATCACAAAAATAATCATGGTAATTATCATGATTTGGTTTCCTCCAATCTAGTGATTCATCATCAAAATAATGCAACTCCTTTTGTTTTGGCAAATAAAGTTCTTTGTGTTGGCCTAAATAATTGTGCAGCGCCGTAGTGCCCCCTTTTTGGGTTCCACAAACAAGAAAATCAACCCTTCTCGCCATGATTTATTTTTAGCTTTCGAATTCTAGGTTGTTGCGCTAA
>Ga0310327_10098_pt1 | contig 10880 bp, 10 predicted proteins | sample LakSupDCLTotalB7_FD_195541 | JGI IMG/M metagenome (GOLD analysis project Ga0310327, IMG submission 195541) | Enriched freshwater cyanobacterial communities from Lake Superior, Ontario, Canada - SU02.DCL.Total.B7 (v2) (version 2) | ecosystem: Environmental > Aquatic > Freshwater > Lake | place...
GCTGAGGGGCCCGCGGCTGGGGCTCGGCAGGCTGGGTGGCAGGGGCGTCAGGCGACTGGGTGCTGGCGAAGGGCTGCCATTGGAGCCAGGGCCAACGCTGCCAGGTCCCTGGCTAGGGGGCGGCAACGCCAGGCCAGCGTCGTCTGGGCTAGGGGCTGGATCGGAGCGCTCACCGGGGAGCGGATTGGGCATGGCCTCCGGCTGGCTGGACAGCACGGGCCGGGGCCGGGGCGGTGCTTGGAAGCTGCTGGTCAGCACGGGTTTGGGCGGGAATTGGCGCACCGGCAGGTCCCTGACGATCGGCGCCATGTAGTCGTTCCAGGCGTAGGTGGCGAGCACGCTGGTGTTGCGGGTCTCGCGGCTGTCGTCGTAGCCGAGCCAGACGGCGGTGGTGAGCTGGGGGATCGAGCCGATGAACCACAAGTCCCGACCCGATTCGGACGTGCCGGTCTTGCCGGCCACGGGGCGATCCTTAAGGGAGGCACCGCCGCCGGTGCCTCCCTTGACCACCTGCTGCTGCATCCAGAGCATGGCGTCGGCCAGGGGGCTAGCCACGGCCCGGCGGCCCCGGTCGCCATCGACGCGGCGGCTCCAGAGCAGGTCGCCATTGGGGCCAAGGATTTCCTCAAACGGGGTCGGCGCCACGTAAACGCCCCGGTTGGTGATTGCCGCATAGGCGGCGGTCATGTCGAGCACCGTCTGCTCATAGGCGCCGATCGCCATCGGGTAGTAGCGCCCCAGGGGCCGGGTAATGCCCAGGCTGCGGGCCGTGGCGATCACCGGGTCAAAGCCCACTTTTTGCAGCAGCTCCACCGCCACCACGTTGAGGGAGTTCTGCATCGCCACCCACATCGGGATGCGCCCCAAATAGCGATTGCTGAAGTTTTTGGGGCAATAGCCAGCAAAACAGCGCGGTTCATCGACCACGGTGTCTTCGGGCTTCATGCCCTGTTTGAGGGCCGCGAGATACACAAACAGCTTGAAGGTGGAGCCCGGAGAACGCAGGGCCTGGACGGCCCGGTTGAACTGGCTCTTGTTGTAGTCCTTGCCGCCCACCAGGGCCCGCACCAGGCCGCTGCCAGGCTCCATCGAAATCAGGGCCCCCTGCATGGCGCCCGGGGTGCTGGCATCGATCACCTTCTGGGCCTGGTCCTGCCAGGCCAAATTGAGGCTGCTGCGGATCGTTAGCCCGCCCACCTCCAGTTGTTCGGGGCTGAGCACCTTGGGCAGCTCCTGGGCCACCCAGCTGGTGAAATAGGGCGCCCGGCTTTCCCAATACTTGGGCACGGCTGGCTTCAGTTTGAGCGGCGTGGCCAGGGCCTCAAGCTGCTGGCGATCGTCGATGAAGCCGGCCTCACGCATGCGCCGCAGCACGATCCGGCGCCGCTGCAGGGCCAGGTCGGGATTAACCAGCGGCGAATAGACCGAGGGGGCGGGCGGCAAGCCGGCGATCAGGGCCGCCTCGGGCAGGGTTAATTCCGCTGGGATTTTGGAGAAGTAGATCCAGGCCGCATCGGCCACGCCGTAGGCACCGGAGCCCAGGTACACGTAGTTGAGATATTGCTCAAGGATCTGCTCCTTACTGAGTTGGCGCTCGAGCTTGCCGGCCAGGGCCGCTTCTTCGAGCTTGCGGGTGATCGTGCGGTCCTGGCTGAGGAAGACGGTGCGGGCCAGCTGCTGGGTGATCGTGCTGGCCCCCTCCTCCAAGGAGCCGCGGGTGATGTTGCGCACCACCGCCCGGCTAATCCCCACCAGATCGATGCCATCGTGTTTGTAGAAGCGACGGTCTTCGGCGGCGATAAAGGCCCGTTTGACCAGCTCCGGCATCTGGCCACTGGCCACCTTGTCGCGGGTGGCGGGGCCCAGTTTCTGGATCACCTGGCCATCGGCCGACAGCACCGTGACCGTGCCGGGCCGGTTGAAGCTGTTGATATGGCTGACATCGGGCAGCAGCTTGTCGAACCCCTGCATCAGCAGGGACTGACCCACGGCCACCACTCCGCCGATGCCGGCGGCCCAAAGGCCGGCGACCAGCAGCTGGCGCCTTCGCCCTTTCACATGCCCACCACTGGCGCCAGGCCCGTGGTGAGGGAGCTGTGGCCAATCGCCAGGGCCGTAACAAGCATGCCGATCACCAAAAAGGGCTGGGCGCTGGCCTGGTATTTGACATCAAAGGCCACCGGATCGCGCAGCAGCCAGATGTCCTGGAAGGTCATCTGGGGCACGATCAGCAGCACCAAGAGCACGGCCGAAAAATGTTGGCCGATGGCAATTAATACGGCCACCATGGCCAGTTGGAAAAGGTTGATCATGCCGGCGCTAATCCAGCTGGCCCGCTGGGCACCGAACACCACTGGCAGGGACTGGAGCCCCAGGGCCCGGTCGCCTTCGATGCTCTTGAAGTCGTTAACGACGGCAATGCCCAGCCCCGCCAGGCTGTAGGCCAGGGTGAGCAGGGCGGTGGTCCAGGTGAGCTGGCCAAACAGGGCCTGGCCGGCCCACCAGGGCAGGGCGATGTAACTGGCGCCGAGGGCATAGTTGCCCAGCCAACCATTTTGTTTGAGCTTCAGGGGTGGCGCTGAGTAGATGAAGCTCACAAAGGAGCCGCCCAGGGCCAGCAGAAACACCACCGGCGTGCCATGGCCAGCCCAGAGGTCGAGGCCGTAGGCCACTGCCAGGCCCGCCAGCAGCAGGATCCAGATCTGGGCCTTCACCTGGCCAAGGGGGATGGCCCCGGAGGGAATCGGCCGGTAGGGCTCGTTGATCGCGTCGATCTCGCGGTCGTAGTAGTCGTTGATCGTTTGGGTGTAGCCAGCCAGCAGGGGGCCGCTCATCACCATGCAGGCGAAGGAGGCGGCCACTTCGGGCAGGGTCCAGTGGAAACGGCCCGAAGCGGCGGCACCACAGAGCACCCCCCAGATCAGGGGAATCCAGGTGACCGGCTTCATCAGCTGGAGCCGGATCTTCCAGATGGTGGAGGTGCCGCTGGCACCCTTCATGCCGAGCAGTTGGCGGGCTCCACCGCCGGGACCCTGGTCCCCAGGCTGGGTTGGGGCGGGGCTGGCTTGGCCTGGGCGATCGCTCACGGGCTGACTGGCCTCAGGCGGGGGTGATTTCGTCGTCGAAGAACCAGGTGGTACCGCCGCCACTCAGTTCCACCACCACGCCGATGCCCGTGCCATCGGTGAGCTTGAAATCCTTGACAGTGCCGGTGGCATCGGCCTGGAGGGTGGCAACGAGGCCAGCGGGGATGCGGTCACGAACCCGGGTGACCCGCACCTTCGAGCCGATGGTGATGGCAGCCTGGGACATAACCGGCGTAACTCAAAAGTTGCGCAACCTTACCAGCGCTTACCCGCCGCCTTGCCATGGTCGCCAAACGGATCATTCCCTGTCTGGACGTGGCCGATGGCCGGGTGGTGAAGGGGGTCAATTTTGTTGGCCTGCGCGACGCCGGCGACCCGGTGGAGCTGGCCTGCCGCTACAGCGCCTCCGGCGCCGATGAGCTGGTGTTCCTCGACATCGCCGCCAGCCACCAGGGCCGCAGCACCCTGGTGGAGCTGGTGCGCCGCACCGCCGAGGCGGTGACGATCCCCTTCACCGTCGGCGGCGGCATCCGCTCCGTGGAGGGCATCACCGAGCTGCTGCGGGCCGGTGCCGACAAGATCAGCCTCAATTCCTCGGCCGTGGCCGATCCCAACTTGGTGGCCGAAGGGGCCCAGCGCTTTGGTTGCCAGTGCATCGTCGTGGCGATCGATGCCCGCGCCCGGCGCGATCCCTCCGGCAGCCCCTTGGGGGGCCTAGGGGGTGGCTGGGATGTATTTGTCAAAGGCGGCCGCGAGAACACGGGCCTCGATGCGGTGGCCTGGGCGAAGCAGGTCGTGGCCCTGGGGGCGGGCGAGATCCTGCTCACGTCCATGGATGGCGATGGCACCCAGGCCGGCTACGACCTGGCCCTAACCCGGGCCGTGGCCACAGCGGTGGCCGTGCCCGTGATCGCCTCGGGCGGGGCCGGCAGCATCGCCCACATCGGCGCCGCCCTGGGGGAAGGCCAGGCCGCAGCGGCCCTGCTCGCTTCCCTGCTCCATGACGGGGTGCTGACCGTGGAGCAGATCAAAACGGAGTTGCTGGCCCAGGGGGTGAACCTGCGTCCCTTGGAAGCAGCCATGGCCGGCTGAATCGGTGCGCGACTGGCGATGCAGCACCGCAGCACAAGTGGGGCAGTTTTTGCGCCAATCCAGCGCCGATCCGATGCAACGCCAGCCGCAGCGAGCGGATCGCCTGCTTGACGCCCCGCTGGGCGATCACGCGCCACTTAACCTCTAGGTACATTTGCGGGATCTGGCACGCCCATCCCCCTGGCGTCCTGCGGCCTGGCCCCTGAAGGCCGGCACGCTCCAGCCCGATTCCAGCCCCCCTGCGCCCAGGCCTCCGTGTTGACCTCCCTCCCCTCCACCACAACGGCCCTCGCCGTGGCGATGGTGCTGGTGGTGGTCGCGTTGGTCGGCTGGGCCCTGCGGCTGATGGAGGTGGCCAACCAACGCAAGGAGTTTTCGCTGATGCTGGCCGGCTGCATGGTCTGCTCGGCGGCGGTGGGGCTGGCCACGGTGATGGTGCTCACCCTCACCAGCCCCGATCGGCTCGAAGCCCGGGGCCTGTTGCCCGATGCCTACGCCACCGGCAGCGAAGCGGGAATCAGCTTGGATGCCATTTCCCTTCCCTGGGATGGCCCCCTCAATCTGCATGCAACCCGGTGACCCAGCGGCCGTACGCCAGCTGTTTGAACAGATCGCGCCCAGCTACGACCGCCTCAACGACACCCTGAGCCTCGGCCTGCACCGCCTCTGGAAGCGCCAGGCCATCGCTTATGTGGCCCCCAGGCCAGGCCAGCGCCTACTCGACCTCTGCTGCGGCACGGGCGATCTAGCCCTGCTCCTGGCCGAAAAAGTGCGTCCGGGAGGCCAGGTGCTGGGCCTTGATGCCGCAGAAGCACCCCTGGAGCTGGCCCGGCGCCGGGCCGCTAGCCAGCCCTGGTTGCGCCTGGACTGGCGCCTGGGCGATGCCCTGGCCACGGGCCTTCCGGACGGCTGGGCCGATGGGGCCGTGATCGCCTACGGCCTGCGCAACCTGGCCGATCCCCTCGCCGGCCTGGGCGAATTGCGGCGGCTGTTGCGCCCCGGCGGCCGCGCCGCCGTGCTCGATTTCAACCGGCCCGAGGATCCCGCCGGCCTGGTGGCCCGCTTCCAACGCTTCTACCTGCGCCAGCTGGTGGTGCCCCTGGCCCGCCAGGCCGATCTCGAAGCCCATTACGCCTATTTAGAGGAGAGCCTGGCCCGCTTCCCCACCGGCCCCGAGCAGGAATCCCTGGCGCGCCAAGCGGGCTTTCAGCGGATCCAACACCGTCCCCTGGCGGGCGGCCAGATGGGGCTGCTGGAACTGGTGGCCTGAGCGGGCAGGGCCCCGCTTGCGGCGGCTCGGCCAGGGCTGCCAAGCTGCGGCGGTATCCCCCTTGCTGCTCGGCCCGCCGGCCATGCCATGAGCGATCAAGCCGAAGGGGACCAGCGGGAGCTGGCGGCGATCCAGGGGCGGCTGGCCGACACCCGCCAGCACATTGGCGAGCTGGAGGCTCTGATCGGCGAACTCCCTGGGATTTATGAGCGCAAGTTCGAGCAACAACTCCAGCCCCTGCTCGAGCAAGAACGGCTGCTGCGCCAGCAGAACCTGCTGCTGCGGGACCAATTGCAACGGGCCCTACCGGCGGCGGCATCGCCCCGACTCCTGGCTCCAGGGCCGGCCCCGGGGTGGCGGTCACCGCGATACCGGCTGGCCCTAGGGGCCGCGGTGGCCGCCCTGGCTGCCTTTGGCCTGCTCCAGCGGCAGTTGGCACCGGGGAGCCCCCAACCGAACCCCGCGCCCCTGGGGGCAAACCAGGTAGCCCCCCAGGCGGGCGGGCCCGCTCGCGCCAAGGAGCTGCTGGTGATCACCAGCGGCCCCAGCTGGATTGAGCTGCGGGATCCCCAAGGGCGAACCGTCTACGGGGCCCTGCTGGAGGGCCGCCAACGCTTCCGCCTCGGCGCCGGGCTCAGCCTCAGGGCTGGCCGGCCGGAACTGGTCCAGGTGCAGCTAGGTGATGGTCCGGCCCAGGCCTTGCCCCCGGGGGAGTGGTGGAGCTGGCATCGCTTCCAGCCGCCTGGGGCCTAATGCTCCAGGTCACAATGGCTTAATTCCTGGCCCACCAGCCCGTTTCGAGCGCCCCTACGGATCGCCCCATGCACTTCCAGGACATCATCGGCACCCTGAATCGCTTCTGGGCGGAGCGGGGCTGCCTGATCCTGCAGCCCTACGACACCGAAAAGGGGGCCGGCACCATGAGTCCCCACACGGTGCTGCGGGCGATCGGACCGGAGCCCTGGGCCGTGGCCTACCCGGAACCCTGCCGCCGTCCCAGCGATGGCCGCTACGGCGACAACCCCAACCGGGCCCAGCACTATTTCCAATACCAAGTGCTGATCAAACCCTCGCCTGAGGGCATCCAGGAGACCTACCTGGCCTCGCTCGAAGCCCTGGGCATCCGCGCCGCCGACCACGACATTCGCTTTGTCGAAGACAACTGGGAATCGCCCACCCTGGGGGCCTGGGGGGTGGGCTGGGAAGTGTGGCTCGATGGCATGGAAGTGACCCAGTTCACCTATTTCCAGCAATGCGGCGGGATTGATTGCCGGCCCGTGTCGATTGAAATCACCTACGGCCTTGAGCGCCTGGCCACCTACCTCCAGGACGTGGAGAGCATCTGGGACCTGAGCTGGGATGGGCGGCGCAGCTACGGCGACATCTGGCTGCCCTTCGAGAAGGGCCAGTGCACCTACAACTTTGAGGCCTCAAACCCGGAGCGCCTGACCCAACTCTTTGCCCTCTATGAGGCCGAAGCCACGGATCTGGTCGCCGCCAAGCTGCCGGCCCCGGCCCTCGATTACGTGCTCAAGTGCAGCCACACCTTCAACCTGCTGGAGGCCCGCGGCGTGATCTCGGTCACCGAGCGCACCGCCACGATTGGCCGCATCCGCCACCTGGCCCGCCAGGTGGCCGAAGCCTGGCTGGCGGAGCGCCAGGCCCTGGGCTTCCCCCTGCTCAGCGCCGACCAGCGCGAGGCCATGGGGACCCAACCATGAGGCGCTTAGCCCTAACTCTGGTGGTGGCGGTGCTGTCCTTTCAGGGGGGGCGGCTGGTGGAAAGCGCCGTGGCCCCCTGCAAGCTGCGGCCCCTGGCGGCCCTGGTGGCGCCGCTATTGGGCAAACAGATGCCCAGCCAGCAGGTCTGTGACCTGATTCTCCAATTGCCTAGCCCCTAGGGGGCGGCAAAAGGGGCCCCCGGCAGGACTGGAGGGGCGGGAGGCAGGGGCACGGCCGGATCGTTCAGGGTGTTGCTGCAGAGGTCGAGCACGATCCGCTGGCCCACCGACCCCGGCGCCGCCGCGCCCCAGGGCAGCCATTGACCATTGACGCGCCAGGTCTGGCGCAGGGTTTCGCACTGCACGGCCACGGCGGAGGCGGCGCCGCGGCTGACGCCCAAGTCGGCATCGGAGCCCTTCACCAGGGTGAAGCGGGCGCCACTGCTGGTGAGTTTCCAACCGGCCCAGTCCACCGCCGTGCGGTTGAACCATTTCCAGCGGGCCTGGCCCGACTGCTCCCGCAGGGCCAATTCGGCCCGGTCGCGCCGCTCCGCCGGGCTCAGCAACAGGGCGGCGCTGGCCGCCAGGCCCATGCCATCCCCAGGAGGCTCAACGGGCCCCTGGGGCTCGGGTGCTGGGCGGGCCGGGCTAGGGCGATTCGGCACCAGCAGGCGCTGGCCGATCTGGAGGCCCCGGGGATCACGAATCCCGTTCAAGGCCATCAGGGCCTCCAACGACACCCCCTGCTGCAGGGCCAGCTGCTCCAGGGTGTCGCCGGCCACCACCGTGATCGAACGGGCCTGGGCCCGGGCCGCCCCGAAGCCGACGACACTGGCGCCCAGCAGGAGCAACCCCAGGGCGAAGCCAGCGGCAGCCTGCGGCCCCGATGGACTTAGACCCCAAGGACTCAGCAGAGATCGGCGCAGCACGGGCAGACGCAAGTGAGAAGGCGGCGCGGGGGCGGATCCGGCAGGATCGCGGCCAATCGGGCCGAAACCCCTAGGGCCGAAACCCTAAGGCCGCTTCCCCCCTGTCAGCTGTCGGCCCCCTTTCTTGGGGCTCACCAAGGACCGGCCCCTAGGGCCAGGGCGGCTGGAGCAGGGAACCCTCAGGATCCCGTTCCCCCTGGACAGCGCCAATGGCGGCCGTCGTGGTGTCGTTGGCCCTGCTATCCCTGGGCCTGGGGGTGTTGCCCCTGCCGCTGGGCCTGCAGCTAGGCGGCACGGGTCTGCTGGTCGGCCTGGGCCTTTGGCTCTGTCGACCCCACCGGAGCCGCTGGGGACTGGTGGTGCTCCTGCCCCTGCTACTGGCCTGGGGCTTGGGCCACCAGCCCGGCCCGGGACCTGGCGATCCGGTGACCCTGATCCCTGCCGGCACCAACCAGCCGGTGGCGATCGAACGGATCGGCACGCTCCTGGCCGATCCCCAGCCCACCCTGGACGGCAAGGGGTGCCGGGTGCCCATCCAATGGCAGAAAGGCCGCAGTGACTTGCGCTTCCGCAGTTGCCCGCAGCTGCAGGAGGGCTGGCGCCTGCAGGTGGGCGGCCGACTGCGGCGGCCCCGGGCTGCTCCCCATCCCCTGCTGGCCGGCCCGGCGGAACGGTTGGCCCGCCAGGGCATCTGGACGGTGCTGGACGTGGGGCGGTGGAGCCTGCTGGCCAAGCCGGCCACGCCGGTGGCCGACCTGCGGCGACGCATGGCCCAGGCCCTGCTGGCGCGGGGCGGCCCCGAGGCCGGCGGTGTGTTGGCGGCCCTGGTGCTCGGCAGTGCCGTGGTGCCCGTGCCCCTGGAGGTGCGCGACGCCTTTCGGGTGTCAGGCCTGTCCCATGCTCTCGCGGCTTCGGGGTTTCATCTCACCGTGCTGCTGGGCGCGGTGATGGCCCTAGCCCGCGGCGGCCCCAGGCCCCTGCGCTGGGGCCTGGCCCTGGGGGCAATGCTGCTGTTTCTGCTGCTGGCCGGCCCCCAGCCCTCGGTGGTGCGGGCCGTGGTGATGGGGGCGATGGCCTTCCTAGTGCAGGAGGGCGGCCGCCGCAGCCGACCCCTAGGGGTGTTGCTGCTCTGCCTCCTGCTGATGCTTCTTTGGCAGCCGAGCTGGCTGCTGGATGTGGGCTTCCAGCTGAGCGTTGCTGCCACCGCTGGGCTGCTGCTCACGGCCCGCCCCCTGGAGGAGCGGCTGGCGGGGCCAACCCCCGGGAAGGCTCGCCGGTGGCTGGCAGTGGCGATAGCGGTCCCCCTGGCGGCCTCCCTCTGGACCCTGCCCCTGCAGCTGCTCCACTTCGGCAGCGTGCCCCTCTATGCGGTGGCCGCCAACTTGGCGGTCGATCCCCTGCTCACCCCCCTCACCCTGGGGGCGATGGCCATGGCCCTGGTGTCGGTCACGGTTCCAGCCCTGCTGGGATTGATCGCCTTGCCCATACTGCCCCTCACCCAGCTGCTGCTATGGATCAGCCGCCAGTTCGCCGCCCTGCCCCTGGCCCAATGGCAGCTGGGGCGGCTCGATCCCGTGCTGGTCGTGCTGTTCAGCGCCGGCCTGGCGCCCTGGCTCCTGGCTGGCTCCGCCAGGGTCAGGCGCTGGCGGGGCCCCGGCCTAGGGCTCCTGGCCGCCGCCATGGTGTTGCATCTGGCCAGGAGCGCTGGCGATCATCTGCTGCTGGTCCACGAGGGCGAAAGGGACCTGCTGGTCGCCCGCCACGGAGGCCGCGGTGCCCTGGTCAGCCGCTCCGGCGATCGATTCAGCTGCGGCCGGGCCCGCCAGCTCGCCACCGGCCTGGGTCTGCAGCGCTTCGACTGGGTCTTACTCAGCGATCCGGTGGCCTCCCTGGGGAGCGAGTGCTGGCAGGAGATGAGCGACACCGTCATCTGGGCCCTGGGTGAATCGGACCCCGAGTTCGGCGCTGCACCTAGCCCATCCCTCCAGGTGGGGCAACAACTGCAAAGCCCGGGTTTGAGCTTGCGGCCCCTGGCCACTGACAGCCAGGCGGCCATGCTGCAAGCCGGCCGCCTTTACTGGCTCTTGTTACCCGATCGCCAGTCCTGGCGGAGCTGGCAGGAGCGAACCCCAAGGCCTAGAGCAGCCATCTCAGGCCTGTGGCTGGGCTTTGGGCTAAGGCACGCGGAACGCCTCAAACTGCCCAACCTCCGGCCCGATCACCTTTGGATCACGGCCAGCTCAACGCCCGGATGGCGGGCGCTCTAAGCGCCCCGACGGCTGCTTAATGTGGTGTTGTTGTCCATGGTGCCGCTAGCTACCGCTACGCTCACCAGCCAACTGAGCCGAATCAGCCCCTCTGCCAAGGGGAGCCCAGCCCAGTTGGTAACCAGACAATTTGGAGAGGTGGCTGAGTGGTCGAAAGCGAACGACTCGAAATCGTTTGAAGGGAAACCTTCCGTGGGTTCGAATCCCACCCTCTCCGTTTTCGATAGTGCTCAAAGGTCCTAGTCCGTCCAGACCTTCTACCTATCAAGGCTCTTAGTGGGCGAATCGCTCGCCTAAACCCAGTCTAAATCAAAGTGGCTGGAAAAGTTAGCGGGGTAGCCATTGGGGCTGGTCGCTAAAAAATGCACTCAGGAAACCTTGATATTAAAAACTTGCCGCTGTTTTATCTGCCCATTGCGAAAATCACAGGGGCACTTCCCACTCTTGTGACTTCAGCTCCTTTGCCCAGATCCGCTCTAAGGACTGCCTAAACTGGCCAGTGCTTAGGGTTTTGAC
>Ga0310327_10101_pt1 | contig 10807 bp, 10 predicted proteins | sample LakSupDCLTotalB7_FD_195541 | JGI IMG/M metagenome (GOLD analysis project Ga0310327, IMG submission 195541) | Enriched freshwater cyanobacterial communities from Lake Superior, Ontario, Canada - SU02.DCL.Total.B7 (v2) (version 2) | ecosystem: Environmental > Aquatic > Freshwater > Lake | place...
GTGCGGGATGTGTCGGGCAGCTACCGGCGCGCCCTTAGCGAAACGGTGCACCATTACGGAGGTTGGCGCCCGGAGCCGGCCAGCATCGATGCCCTCAAGGGCGAAGGGCGCTGGAACAACGACTGGGAGGCCTCGCTGGAGTTGTTGCGCCGTGGCGGCCACAGCCCCCTGCCCGCCTTCGATGCCCTGGTGACGGTGTTCAGCGCCTTTTATTTCGGCGGCGACCCCGAAGGGGATCCAGCCAGCTGGCGGGGTTTCATCGGCAGCGAACCCCTGCTAGTGAGCCCGGGCTTTTTTGAGGCCTTCACCGACCAGGGGATTGCCTGGGGCTTCGTCAGCGGCGCCGAACCGCCTTCGGCCCGCTACGTGTTGAATCAGCGCCTCGGCCTGATCGCTCCACCCCTGATCGCCATGGGCGATGCCCCCGACAAACCCGATCCCACGGGGCTCCTGCTGCTGGCAGAGGCCCTGGCAGGCCGGTCCCTAGGGCAGGAGGCCCCGCCGATCGCCTACTTGGGCGACACGGTGGCCGACGTGATGACGGTGCAGCGGGCCCGTCAGGCCCAGCCGCAGCAGCGCTGGCACAGCCTGGCCGTGGCACCCCCCCACCTGCATGGTGCGGAGCACTTGGAGGGTCGCCAGACCTACGAGCAGGGCCTGCTGGCCGCCGGGGCCGACCGACTGCTCAGCCACACGGCCAGCCTGACGCCGGGGCTGCTGCTGGATTGGCTCGAGGAAGGCCCTTCGCTCCCCTAGAGAGTCAGCGCCTGGCCTAGCGCTCCATCGCCTCCGGCGCCTTCTGGGCCGCAGCACTGAGCACCTCGTGGCCGTGTTCTGTGACAGCCACGTCATCCTCGATGCGGATGCCGATCCCCTTCCAGCGCTCCTCGATGGCGGGCTGGCCCTCGGGCACGGGCAACCGATCACTCACATAGAGGCCCGGCTCCACGGTCAGCACCATGCCCGGCTCCAGCACCACCGGGTGTTCGCCCAGCCGGTAGGCGCCCACATCGTGGACATCGAGCCCCAGCCAATGGCCGGTGCGGTGCATGTAGAGGTGGCGGTACGCCCCCTGCTCGATCACCGCATCGATCGAGCCGCAAAGCAGGCCCAGGTCCAGCAGGCCCGCCACCAGGGTGCGTACGGCGATGTTATGGATGGCCTCGGCCGTGGCCCCGGGCCGCACTGCGGCCACGGCCGCCTCCTGGGCCGCCAACACCAGCTCGTAGAGGGCCCGCTGTTCGCCGCTGAAGCGGCCATTGATCGGAAACGTGCGGGTGATGTCGCCGTTGTAATAATCGCTGAGGCTGCAGCCCGCATCGATCAGCAGCAGGTCCCCGTCCCTCAGGGGAGCCGTGTTGCTGGTGTAGTGCAGCACGCAGGCGTTATCGCCGCCGGCAACGATCGAGCCGTAGGCCGGTCCGCGGGCGCCGTTTTCAAGAAACACCTGGTCAATCACGCCCTGCACCTGGCGCTCGTTGAGCCCGGGCCGCACCACGTCGCGCGCCACCTCATGGGCCAGGGCAGAGATGCGCGCCGCCTCCCGCAGCCGCTCCAGCTCCTCGGGCGCCTTGCGCAGGCGCAGCTCGTGTAGCAGGCCGCAGGGCGCCACCAGGCCCAGGGCCGCCTGGCCGCTGCGGGGGGCCCGATCCAGTTGGTCGGCCCAGGCCTTGAGCACCAAAGGCTCCACGGCCGAATGGCGGCCCACCCGGAAGGCGATCCCTTCCGCCCCCTTCAGGTACTCCGGCAGACGCTTGGCCAGCTCCTCACGGGGGTGGGCAACGCTGGCACCGAACTGGGCCACGGCCCCCTCACAGCCCCAGCGCCGGCCCGCCCAGACCTCGGCCGAGGGCTCCTTCGGCTCCACGAACAGCACGAAGGGAGTCTCCGGTCGGTGGGGCAGGAATAGGGCCACCGCCTCGGGTTCGTCGAAGCCGGTGAGATACCAAAAGTCGCTGGCCTGGCGGAAGGGATACTCCACATCGGCGTGGTGGCTCACCAAACTGGCCGCCGGAATCACCGCCGCCGCACCGCCTAGCTTCGCCAGGAAACGCTCGCGGCGCTGGGCATACAGCTCAGGGGCAATCACCATGGGGGCCGCTCCAACAGGCGGGGACAGCGCGACGATGGCACAACCGAATCCCATTGCAGCCGACTTCCCCATGGGACCTGCGCCAAACCCAGCTCCCACCAACGGGGCCACTCCCTGGCTCGAGGATCTCTCGGCATGAACGAGTTCCTTGGCCTGGCTGCTCTGGTGCTGATGATCCTGGTGGGATCAGCCCTCTCTTCCGGCGTGGAGGCGGCCCTACTCACGGTCAACCCGCTACGGGTGCATGAACTGGTCGGGCGGCCCCAGCCCCCCCGCGGCGCCCTGACGCTGCAACGGCTGAAAACCCGCATGGGTCGTGCCCTGGCGGTGCTGGTGATCGCCAACAACGCCTTCAATATTTTCGGCAGCCTCATGCTGGGTGGCTACGCCGCCCAGGTGTTCCAAAACCAGGGCGTCAAGGGGATCGCCCTAGCCCTGTTTTCGATCGGCCTCACCGTGCTGGTGATCCTGCTCGGCGAAATCCTGCCTAAGGCCCTCGGCAGCCGCTTTGCCCTGCCCGTGGCCCTGGCCAGTGCCAGCTCGGTGAGTTTGCTGTTGAAGCTGATGTTGCCGATGGTGCTGCTGCTGGAGCAGTTGATGCCCGCCATCACCGCCGAAAACGAACTAACCACCGACGAAGAGGAGATCCGCCTCTTGGCCAGGCTTGGCTCCCAGACCGGCCAGATCGAGGCCGACGAGGCGGCCATGATCGCCAAGGTGTTCCAGCTCAACGACCTCACGGCCCGCGACCTGATGGTGCCGCGGGTTTCGGCACCAACCCTGCCGGGCCAAGCAGAACTGGCGAGCCTGGAGGCCATCTTGGTGGCCACGGGCTCCAGCTGGTGGGTGGTGCTGGGGGAAGGGGTGGATGAGGTGCTGGGGGTGGCCAGCCGCGATCGCCTCTTGGCCGCGCTGGTGCAGGGCCTGGGTCCCACCCCCGTCGCCCAGTTCAGTGAGCCGGTCGAATTCGTGCCGGAGATGATTCGCGCTGACCGCCTGCTCACCGCCTTCCGCCGCCGCAGCCAGACCCCCCGGGTGGTGGTGGATGAATTTGGAGGCTTTGTCGGTGTGATCGGCTCCGATGTGGTGTTGGCGGTGTTGGCGGGTTGGTGGCGCCGGCCCCAGTTCCAGGCGGCCGAGCCCACCCCGGCGACCAACAGCGTGGTGGACCGGGGATGAGGAGGGCCCCACGGCCAGTTCAGGAGCCCCCCGCCGTGGTCGATCGCTGTGACCTACTGCTGCGGCGCTGGCGGACCGAGCTGCAGCTCAGTGGCCGGGAAGAGTCGGTGCTGGCGCCTGAGCTCGTAGGCCTCGATCGCCAGCTCGGGGCCCTAGCCGATCGACGCCTGCGGGTGGCCGTGTTCGGCCGGGTGGGCGTGGGCAAATCGAGCCTGCTCAATGCCCTGCTCGGAGCCCCCCACTTCGCCACCGACGTGGCCCATGGCTGTACCCGCCATCAGAAACGGGTGGCCTGGCCCGTGGCCGTGCCTGGCCTGGGCGGAGTGGAGCTGGTGGATACCCCCGGCATTGATGAAATTGCCGCTCGAGCCCGCCAGCGCCTGGCCGCCCGGGTGGCCCTGGGCGCCGATCTGCTCCTATTTGTGCTCGATGGTGACCTCAGCAGCCCCGAGCTCGAAGCCCTCGAGCAGCTGCTGCAGGCGGGTAAACCGATCCTGCTGGTGCTAAACCGCATCGATTGCTGGCCCGAAGGCGAGCGCCAGGCCCTGGTCGCCAGCATCCGCAACCGCCTGCCCCCCAAGGCGCGCCAACTGGAGCTGGTGGCAGTGGCCTCGGCGCCCCGCCTGGCCAGCCTGCGGGCCGATGGGCGGGTGCGCAGCCAGCCGAGCGCGCCCCAGGTCGAACCCCTGCGCCACCAACTGCTGGGCCTGCTCTGCGAGCACGGCCCGTTGCTACTGGGGCTCAACGGCCTGCGGGCGGCAGATCGGTTCAGCCAGGCCTTGCACCGCTGGCGCCTGGCCCAGCGACGGGATGCCGCCCAGGGGCTGATTGGTCGCTTCGCAGCCCTTAAGGCCGCAGGAGTAGCGATCAACCCCCTCTTACTGCTGGATCTAGCCGGTGGCGTTGCCCTGGACACGGCCCTGGTCATGCAGCTCTGCCAGCTCTACGGCCTGCCCATGGGCGGCGCCGGCGCCCGCCAGCTGCTGGGCCGCCTCTCAACCCAAAACGCCCTGCTTGGCGGCGCCCAGCTGGCCATCCAGCTGCTGCTCGGGGGCGCGCGCCAGCTGCTGCTGCTGGCGGCGCCGCTCACGGCCGGCCTCAGCCTGGCCCCCGCCGCTCCAGTGGCCCTGGCCCAGGCCGCCCTGGCCGTACACACAACCCGACTCACCGGCCGGTTGACGGCGGCGGAACTGCTGCGCAGTGCCGAACGGGGCCAACAACGGCCCGGCTCCCTCATGCGACGACTGGCCCGCCAGGATCCCCAGGTGAAGGCCTGGCTGGTGCAATGGCAGGGGCTCGACGAGCCAGCGACCAGGGACTCCTCAGCCCCGGCACTCCAGGCCCTGCTGCCATGAGCCCCGGCCAGACCATCGCCCTGTTCGGCACCAGTGCCGATCCCCCCAGTACCGGCCACCGGGCCCTGCTGGCGGGACTGCTCGACCATTACCCCCAGGTGGTGACCTGGGCGAGCTCCAATCCCTTCAAGCAGCACGGGGCCCCCCTAGAGCTGCGGGCCGCCCTGCTGCAGGCCCTGGTTGAACACCTGGCCAATCCGCGCCTGCGCCTGGAGCAACAGCTCAGCAGCCCCCGGGCGATCGAAACCCTGGCCCGGGCCCAGGAGCTCTGGCCAGGGCTCGAACCGGTGTTTGTGGTGGGCAGCGATCTGGTCGCCCAGATCCCCCGCTGGTACCAGGCCCAGCAGCTCCTGGGGGAGTGCCGACTGGCGGTAGTCCCCCGCCAGGGCTGGGCCCTGCAGGAGGCAGATCTGGACCGCCTGCGCCAGCTTGGCGCCCGGGTTGAGCTGCTGCCCTTGGCGGTTCCGGCTAGCGCCAGTTCCCAGATCCGCCACCACCCCAGTCCCGAACTGGTGCCACCGGCCCTCTGGCCCGAACTGGTCAAGCACAGGCTCTATGGCGCCGGCCACCTGGACGACGCCAGCCCAGAGCCATGGGACACCAGCCCTGGCACGCTGTCGCTTGAATCGTCGACCCAGCCGCCGACGGAACAGCCGCTTGGGGCACCCCTGCAGCCCTCGCCCCTTCCTTAGCCCCGGCCCTGATGCGCCTTGCCCTTTGCCAGTTCAATCCGCTCGTGGGCGACCTGCGCGGCAATGGCGCCCTGCTCCTGGCCGATTGCCAGCGGGCAGCCGCGAGTGGCGCCGACCTGGTGGTGGCCCCCGAGCTGGCCCTCTGGGGCTATCCGGCCCGGGACCTGCTGCTGCGGCCCTCCCTGCGCCAGCTCCAGGGGGATGTGCTCGATCAGCTCGCGAGCGCCCTGCCGGCGGGCCTGGGCCTGTTGCTCGGTATTGCCGAGCCGATTAGCGACGGCAACCAACCCGACCTCAGCAACGCCGCTGCCCTGGTGGACGCCGGCCGCTGGCAGGTGGTGGCCCGCAAACAGCTGTTGCCCAGCTACGACGTGTTTGATGAGCGACGCTATTTCCGCTCCGGCTCTGGACCCTGTTTGCTTGAGCTCGAGCGCCAGGGCCGCCGCTGGAGGCTGGGCCTAACCCTCTGCGAGGACCTCTGGGTGGAGGAACGGATCGCCGGCCCCAGGCTCGCCGGAGCCGATCCGATCGCTGCCCTGCAACCGCTCAAGCCAGACCTACTCCTTAACCTCTCTGCCTCGCCCTTCAGCCAGGGCAAGGCAGCCCTGCGCCAACAACTCGCCGGTGCCGCCGCCCGGCGCCTGGACTGCCCGGTGGTTTACGTGAACCAGGTGGGCGGCAATGACGAGCTGGTGTTCGATGGCGCCAGTTTTGTGGTGGACGCCAGCGGCGCCATCTGCCAGCAACTGCCCTGCTCCCAGACGGCCCTGGCCTACTGGGATGGGGGCCTCTCCCCTGCTGGCGCCCAGGCGCCCCTTCCCCCGCCAGCGGTCCTGCCGGGCCCGGAGGAGCAGCTGTTTCGGGCCCTGGTGCTGGGGGTGGCCGACTATGCCCGCAAGTGCGGCTTCCAGCGGGCCCTACTGGGCCTGAGCGGTGGCATCGATTCGGCCCTGGTGGCCGTGATCGCCTGCGCCGCCCTGGGTCCCGGGGCCCTGCAAGCCCTGTTAATGCCCTCGCCCTACAGCTCCAGCGGCTCCCGCAGCGACGCCGAAGCCCTGGCGGCCCGGCTGGGGTTTAGCCAGCAAACCGTGGCGATCACGGCCCTGATGGGTGCCTTCGACGACGCCCTCACCCCGGCCCTAGGGGGCCCACCGGCCGGACTAACGGCGGAAAATCTGCAATCGCGCATCCGCGGCACCCTGCTGATGGCCCTGGCCAACCAGGGCGGCCAGCTGCTGCTCTCCACCGGCAACAAATCGGAGCTGGCCGTGGGCTATTGCACCCTCTACGGCGACATGAACGGCGGCCTGGCCGTGATCGGCGATCTCTATAAAACCACCGTGTTTCAGCTCTGCGCCTGGCTCGATAGTGACGGAGCCCGGGCCTGCCGCCGCGACCTGGGCCTGCCCGAGGCGGGCGACCTAATCGGAGCGGCGATCCGCTTGAAGCCACCCAGCGCCGAATTACATCCAGGCCAACGCGATAGCGATTCCCTGCCCGATTACGCCCAGCTCGATCGCCTGCTCCAGGCCTACATCGAGCAGCACCGCCGCCCGGAAGACCTGGGCCCCGAATTGGAGGGAATGGATCCGGCCCTGGCCCAGCGGGTTTATGGCCTGCTGCGGCGGGCCGAATTCAAGCGGCGCCAGGCGGCACCGGTGTTGAAGGTGGGTCCACGGGCCTTTGGCAGCGGCTGGCGCATGCCGATTGCGGCCGGTCCCTAACGGGGTCCTGGCCAGGCTCCGCCGCCGGGGCCACCCTGGGGGGAAGGGAATGGCGACATGGCGAGCCCCAGCTCTGGGGCATTCAACGCCACAACCAACGCCCCGATCGCCAGCATCGGCGTGCCGACTGAGATCAAACGGGATGAGCAGCGGGTCGCCCTCACCCCAGGCGGGGTGCGTGAACTGGTTAGCCATGGGCTCGAGCTGCGCATCCAGAGTCAGGCGGGCGCGGGAGCCGGCAGCAGCGACGCCGGCTTCGCGGCGGCTGGAGCCCAACTGGTGAGCGCGGAACTGTTGCAGCAGATGCGGCCGGGATCGGGGATTGTTGATGTGGCGATCGACCAGGGCGGCTGCATTGCCACCAGCCGCGAAACGACCCACACCGAGCCGGTGGTGACCATCCACGGCGGGCCCACCGAAGCCCTGGTGAGCGTGACCCTGCCCTCCATCCTCGCGATCGCCGGCCGGGGTCTGGCCGAAGCGATCACGAACCGGCCGGAACTGGCCTCGGGGCTGAACACGATCGATGGGGCGGTCTGCCATCCGGGCGTGGCCGAGGTCCTGGGGGTGCCCAGCCGCCATCCGATGGCCTGCCTGGGCTGAACGGCTGAACGTCCTGACTCAGCTGGCCAGGGGCAGCAAGGGCGCCAGGGGGCGGGTCAGGGCGGCGGGGCTGATCCCCTCGCGCAGGGCCAAGAGCAGCCCAGCCGCTTCGCTGTAGCTCGAAGCCGCCAAAGCCGGCAAGCCCAGGGCCCCTGCCGTCACCTGCAACAGGCAAGGGTTGGCCACGGAAATCAGGGGAACGCCCCGCTCAGCGCAGGCCAGCACGGCCCCACCCCCCAGGGCCCCGGCCGGGGCCACCACGGCACCAATAGCCTCCGGCAAAAGCAGGCCTGGATCGGCCATGGCCACCCTGCGCTCCAAATCAGCCCCCAGGCTGACCAAATCGGGCGCCCGACTCAAGCCCACCAGCACACAGGCCAAAAACGTGTGGCCCAACTCTTCGCCGGCGGCGCGGGGATCGAGCCTGGGATCCGGCTCTAGGGGGGCCAGGGCCGGGGCGTGGGCGCAGGGCAGGCCCAGGTGGCCACTGAGCAGGTGGCTGATCACCGCCTCGGCGCCGGCCAGCCCATCCACGCCACTGCCCTGGCGATAGGCCTGCAGGGCCTCACTGCCGTCGTCATCGGGGAAACGGCTGACCACGGCGATTGCCGTGGCGCCCAGGGCCTTGAGGCGCTCCCCCGCCCTGAGCAGGGCATCGGGCTGCCCCAGGCGGCCCCAGCTCATGCCGCTCGGCCCCCTGTTGAGGCTCACCTCCAGGGGCCGATCCGTTGTGACGACCGGACCAATCTCCAGGCCCAGGCTGGCGCGGCAGCCCTCGGCCACCTGCAGGTGGCGCAGCCGCAGGCTGTCTTCGATGCCGGCATCCAGCAACACCCCCAGCCGCTGGCGCCGCACCGGCCGCAGGGCCAGCTCACCAGCGGCAAAGCGATCCAGGGCCGAGCCCTCCACGTAGTGGATGCGCTGATCACTCCAATAGAGGGAGGCCCCGTTCATGACATTGGGGTGGGTCACCAGGCAACCACTGGCGGCCGCCAGCAACCGGGCCGCCGGCAGGCCGTCGCCGGCATAGCCACCGATTGCACAGCCAATCCCGGTGGGAATCACCAGCAGGGTCAAGAGCGGCGCGGCGGGAGTCATCGCACCATCACCGCCTCAAGGCGGAGGCGGCCTGGGCGATCACCGCTTGGGTCCCCTAGGGCGGTGCCATCGCTGGCAACGGTCGCAAAGCCGCTGGGTTCAACCGCCGTGATCGCCCAGCGCAACGGATCTCCGTGCTGGCGCAGGGCAGCCAGGATCTGGGGCCGCAGGGGGCCCGGGCCCCGCTCCATCCAAATCTCCAACGGTTCCAACCTCACCCGAGCCGCCTCACTTCTGGAATTTGCCGAACTGGGCTTCGTAGAGGTTGTCCTCCTGGCGGGCCAGGACGGTGAGATCACTGCGGGGATAGGAGACGCACAGCAGGGCGTACCCCTGTTCCTGCAGGTCGGCGCGCACGCCCATGGCATCGCTCTGCTGCACCGTGCCGCTTTTGATCAGGGCCGCGCAGGTGGTGCACACCCCAGAGCCACAGGAGGTGGGCAAGGCCAGCCCGGCCGCTTCACCGGCGGCAAGCACGGTCTGGTCGGCGCGGCAGGCAAAGGTATGGGAGGTGCCATCGAGGTCGACGGTCACGGAGAAGCTGTCACTCATTGGCAAGGGGACCCCTGGGGCGCTCGATCTGGCTGCCCCCATCTTCCCGGATGGCGAAACCGGCCGGAGCCGGCAGGGCCGTCCAGTCACTGGGGTGGGGGGAGAGATATTCCGGCGCCTCCCCGGCCTCGCAAGCGGAGCCCGCCCCGGGCCGAGAAGCTCTAGCTGGGGCCGTGATCGCCAGATCGAAGCTCACCGACAAGCGCAGCTCCCCGTCCTCGTCGTTGCAGGTCACGGCATGGTCGGTGCTGGAGGGGAAGAGCACCAACAGGCCCGCCTGGGGGGCGAGGTCGAACCAGGCGGAATTGAGCGGATGGTCCGCAGCGATAGGACCGCCATGGCCCACGGCCAAACCCGGCACCAGCTCATTGGCCTGGCGATGGGGATAAAGGCGCAGGCAGCCGCTGCGACCTGTGCCATCGCCATTGACGTAGTAAACAGCGCTGAGATGGGCATTGGGATGGTGGTGGCGCCCCACCCCCTGGCCCGGGGCACTCACCACGGGCCAGGAGCGCTGGATGTGGACGGCCAGCTGGTGCGGATCAAAGCCCAGGGCCTGCAGGTAGGCCCAGACCTGCTGATGCAGCAAGTCAGTTAGCCAGGCAAAAGGGGGCAAGCGGTGGATCTGGGCGACGCCATGGAGGTCGCCAGTCCAGGCGTAGCCGGGATTGGGATTGCCCTGCTGCTCGCCCCGCAGCTGCAGCAGCGCCTGCATCATCACGGCCGAATCGAGCGGATCGGGACGCAGCTGAACCTGGGCCAAGGCCAAGGGGAAGAGCTGGCACAGCTGGAGCTCGGGAACGGGAGGGGCCATGGGATGTGGGCAGCAAAAAGCCGGCCTTGAGCCGGCTAGAGAAACATTGACAACAACGCCGCTTGGCGCCTTGAAGACAGGTCGACTTAAGACAGAAGACCTAACTCAGTTCATCGCGGCAGAACCACCCACCACTTCAAGGATCTCCTGGGTGATGGCGGCCTGTCGGGCCTTGTTGTAATCCAGGGTGAGCTTCTTAGCCAGGTCCTTGGCGTTTTCGCTGGCGTTATTCATGGCGGTCATGCGGCTAGCCAGTTCGCTGGCTGCTGCTTCCTGGAGGGAGCGCAACAGCTGGTTCTGCAGGTACAGGGGCAGCAGCACATCGAGCAGCTGGTCGGGACTCTGTTCAAACACAAAATCAGGCTTCAACGCCGGCTGGGGGTTGGCCCGCTTGCCAAGCTCAACACCAAGGCGACCATCGCGGGTAGTGAGACGGAAAATCTCATCGTCCGGGTTGGCAATGCCCTGGGGATCAAGGGGCAGAAGTGTTTGCGCAACAGGAGAAGAGCTCACCAGGTTGATGAACTTGGTGAAGATGATCTCAACGCGGTCGGTGCTGCCGGAAAGAAACTCCGCCAGAATTTCGTTGGCGATCTTGCCGGCCTCGTCGGCATTTGGGACCTGCTCCAGGCCAGTGAAAGTGGCTCGAATCGAATAGAGATGGGCTCGGTTCTGGAAGTAGGTGATCGCCTTACGGC
>Ga0310327_10111_pt1 | contig 10509 bp, 12 predicted proteins | sample LakSupDCLTotalB7_FD_195541 | JGI IMG/M metagenome (GOLD analysis project Ga0310327, IMG submission 195541) | Enriched freshwater cyanobacterial communities from Lake Superior, Ontario, Canada - SU02.DCL.Total.B7 (v2) (version 2) | ecosystem: Environmental > Aquatic > Freshwater > Lake | place...
TCGCTAGTCTGCCCCCATGCTAGAAACGCCCAGCCTGGAGCAGCAGGTGCAGGAGGCCCGCGAAGAGGCCGAGCTCACCCTTGAGCAGCTGCATCTGGTGCAGGAAGAACTCGAGCACTACTTCCTGGCCCACCAGGAAGCCGAGGCCAAGCTGCAGCGCTACCAGCAGGAGCAGCAGCGCGCCGAAGCCCTGATCGAAGCCCTACTGGCACGGCTCGAGACCCGCCGCTTCTAAGCAGCAGCCTTATCCCGCTAACGCCAATCGCCCGCTGGCCTCGTCAAGGAAGGCTGCGAAGCCATCGGGATCTGGCACACCACTTACGCCGGCTGGGCTGAGCGTCACCCCGGCCCGTTCCGCCCAGGCCTCCAGCCGCTCGGCAAAGCGATCCAGCGCCTGATCGCCACTGGCAGCTTGCATCGGCGGCGTCTGCGTGATCCATTCGGCCTCCCATTCGGCCTCGCGCCGCCGCTGGCGAAAGAGCTCTGCCAGCTCTTCGTCGCCGCTTGAGCCCGCCAGCCGAATCGCCTCGTCCCAGCGGCCCAGGGCCTCCCGCGGCTGCTGCCGGGCCATGGCCAGCCGCGCCTGGATGTCACACAGCCAGGGCAGCTGGCGTTGGTCGTCGGTCGCCCCATCCAGGTGTTCGCCGCAGCTGTTGAGCTGCTGCAGCTGCAGGCTCAGGTCGGCCGCCTTGAGCCGGGCGTAGGTCCAGTGGGGCACCCGCCGGCTCAGGGGACCCCACACCGCCAGCGCCGCCGCCGGATCGGCTACGACCTGCTCCTCTCCCACCAGCTGCTCAATCGCTGGCTCCAGCGGCCCCAACAATTGCTCCGCCCGGCCCAGCAGCAGCCCCATCAACGCCAGCTGCGGTGGCTCGGCTGCCCGCTGCCACCGGTCCTGCACCGCTGCCAGCCAGCTGCGCCACAGCTCCAGGGCCGGTAGATGGCGCAGGAGCAGGTAATCGTCCACCAGCTGCAGGCAGTGGCGCTGGGCCTCCGCGCTGCCGGCCTCCAGGGCCGCCAGCGCCTGCAGCGGATCCACTGGCCAAAGGCCCCAGCGATCAGGCACCAAGCCCCAACCTGGGGCCAGCGCGTCGGCCTCCAGCACCAGGGCATCCGCCAGGTCTACCAGGCCCAGTTGTAGAGCCCCATGGGCCTGCTCCAGGGCACCATGGGCATCCCAGCCCGGCAGCTGCCGCCCAGCCGCCAGCTGCTGCTCGAAGGCTGGGGCGCTGCCTGTGGCTACCGCCTCGGCAAGCGGCCGCGGCAACGATGGCAGTGGCAGCTCAAGCAGCGGTGCCCGCAAGGTGGGAAGAGGGTGGCTGGGCACCATCATGGCCAGGAGTTGCCCGGCCGGTCCCATGCGGGTGGTGATCGTTGACCCCTCCTATGCCAGCCCGGTAGGTCACCACCAGGAGCTCAACGGCGCCCTACTTGCGGCCCTAACGGCGGCGGGGCACAGCGTTGAGATTTGGGCGGATGAAGCCCTGGCCGAGGCTCCTGGCCTGCGGCGCGTGAGTTGCGGCTGCGGCTATGTCGACCAGCGCCATTGGGCCGATCTGGCCGGCTCGCTGCATCTGGCCGCCAGGCTGCGTCGTCAGTTTGAGACCGCTCTGGCCACTGATGCTGCTGCCGGGATTCCCGAACCCGCTGTGTGGCTGGCCCATGGCCTGCTGCCCTTTCAGCAGATTGCCCTGGCCCAGCTGCTGCAGCATCAGCCGCCGGCCAGGGTGGTGGTCAGCCTGATGTTTGCCCCCGGCGAAACCCTCAGCGGCATGGCCGGCCCCGACCCCACCCGGCTGCGCCAGCAGGCCGGCACCATTTCCCGCACGGCCCACCAGGCCCTGGTCCAGGCCTGCCGCCAGGCCGGCCACCAGCTGGTGCTGGGTTCCAGCTCGGCCACCACCCTGGCCCTGCATGCCCCCCTGCTGGAGGCGGCAGCCCTTCCCGCCGGCCAGTTGCATCCGGCCGTGGTGGGGGCTGGCTGCCAGGTGCGGCCCCCGGCGGCAGCGGATTCACCGCTGGTGCTGTTGCACTGGGGCGATCGCAAGCCCGACAAGGGCTGGCAGGAGGCCCTGGCCGCGCTACGGGCCCTGATGTTGCGCGATCCAGTGCAGCGGCCACCCTGGCGCTGGCTGTTTCACAGCTACAGCCTTCAGCCCTGGGCCCCGCAGGAGCGGGAGCTGCTGCACCAGGCCAGCCAGCAGCTCGGCGACGCCTTGCTCTGGCTGGATGGGCCGGTGACCAGTGCCGAGATGCAGCAGCTGCTGGCCCATTGCCCAGTCGCGCTATTGGCCTACAGCCCCAGCACCTACGCCGAGCGCAGTTCCGGGGTGCTCTGGTGCTTCGGCGCAGCCCGCCACGCCGCTGGCTTACCGGCTCAGGCGGTGGGCTACGGCGGCCACTGGCTGCAGAGCGAGGCCGAGAGTCTCGGCATGGGCTGGCGCGCGGCGACCATGGTGGCCGACAGCCTTGATGGCGAGTCCTGGCTCGGCGGGATCGAGCAGGCCATGACTGCGATTGCCGAGCCTGTTTGGCTCCCAGCCGCTGATCAGGCCTTGGGGCGCCCCTTCGCCGCCTGGGTGCTGCAGCAACTGCAACTGGCTAGGGGCTGACTGGCTCCAGCTGCAGCGATAACGTGCTTGCCAGGGCATAGCGCCTGGCACTAGCGCCAAGCGCTGGCAACCCTACCTTTGATCTTAGTGGCTGAATCGAGCATGCAACAGGCCCTGGATCAACAGCTGCAGGCGGCGCGCGAAGAGGCCGAGCTCACCCTGGAGCAGCTGCATCTGGTGCAGGAGGAGCTGGAGGTGTATTTCCTCAAGGCCCAGGATCTGGAAGAACAGCTCAAAATAGCCACCGAAACTTCCGCCAAGGCCAATCAGGCCAACGCTGGCCTAATCGCCGAACGTGATCAGCACAAAGCTGCTGCCACTAAACTCACCGAAGAAGCCAAGAAAGCCGCCAAACAGCTCGACGCCCTCAGCAAACAGCTCGACGCCCTGACCAAAGAGCGTGATGGCGCCTTGAGTGCCCGTGATGCTGCCGCCGCTGAGGGCGCCCAGCTGCGCAGCGAACGCGACAAGCTTTCTGCGGAAGCGAAGGATGCCGTCAAGCAGCGCGACGCCGCCAACAAGGCTCGTGATCAAGCCATCGCCGAGCGAGAGGCCATTCTTGCCCAAGATGAACAAAACAGCAATCTTCTTAAAACAGCTCAGCGCATGCTTGATGGCCAAGCCCGCTACTTGGAAGATCTCAGCCTTAAGGAAGAACGGGCGGATAATGCCTTGGAATTGCTGCGTCTGCTAGAAGACGAAATTCGTTATTATATTGGCCACACAAAACCCACCTCTACTATGAATCCTGATCGGGTTCAGAGGCTGGTGGAAATCGCCAAGAGACCCATATCAATTGGCCGTTAGTCCTGCCAGTTCCAAAGCTTTTTTCAGGTTCAGGAGCACCGCTTCTTGCTGGGCCGCCGCCACCGCCGTCGCACTAGCCCCTTCTTTCTGGGCATGGACAAACGCCAAGGCCGCCTGCTGCAGCTGCTTGCCTGCCTCGGCGCCTGGGGTGAGCGTTTGTAGGAGAGCCACCCCGTAGCGCAGCCACTCGGCCGGATCGTTGCTCTCCAGCTGGTGGGCGTTAATTACCGCCTGCCAGTCGCCCGGCTCGAAGGCCTGCTTAGTCATGGTTGGTATGCGGCTCCCTCCCATGATGAAGGGTGTGCTTGCCGGCACCCACCGTGATGGCAGCTGTGGCAGCTGCGTGACAGCAGCTGATACCTCTGAGGGGGAGTTACTCCTCCGGCCTGCTCCAGCGCCCCACCAGGTATCCAGCAACGGCCCCCGCAATGGCTCCCTGCAGTTGCCAGAGCTGCTTGCGGTAACGCCAGGGCACCCCACCCAGCTGGATGCCCACCACAAGTGCCACAACCAGGGCTGCCGTCAGGGCGCCCCTGGGTGCTTTCGGCAGCCGGCGGGCCAGCTCCTTGCCAGCCAGCTTCGGTGGGGTCATGGGAACGGGGCGCTTCAAGAACCGCGGCCGAGGCCTTGGACTGCCCATTTTGCTGCTGTCCAACCCCAGCATGGGCGATTCTGGGCCCAGCGGTTGATCGGCGCACCCCGTCTCCTATCGGGGCCTGGATTGCCCAAGCGTTGCAACTAAAATCCCCGGCAATGCTTGATTTTGTTCTGTGTTGTGGTGCTGGCAGCACCAACCTTGAGGCCGCCGCCGCCAACTGGCAGGCCCTTGGCCTGCAGCAGCTTGTCTTTGGCGAATCCAGTTTGCAACCCACAGCTGGGCGACAGCTTCTCGAGGAAGTGCCCCACACCCCCCAGGATGAACCCTGTTTAGGGGCGATTCTCTCTGCTGCAGTGGGCCTCAGCGCCGCTCCCTGGCTGCTGCTTGTGTCTGCTGAGGCCCACCTCACGCCAACGGCCGTTGACAACCTCAGCCAGCTTGCTCGCCCGGATCACCCCAAGCAGCTCGTCATCGGCCGGGCCTGGCGCCTGCCGCCCCAGCGGTTGCGGGACCTGGCCAGCGCCGAGGAGCAGGGCCCCTGGGATGACGCGATCGCTGCCCAGGGCCGGCTAGATCCGCCCACCCAGTTCAGCTGGGTTCTGCTGCCCCGCGCCGCCTTGCTCGAGGCACCGGCCTGGCTCGGTGCTTCACCGGAGCAGGCCGTGCCCTGGCTTGTGGACCAGGCCCGGACCCTGGGCTGGCCAGTGCTAGAGGCCAGCTCGGCGATTGCCTTGCTACGTCCCTCCGCCCCCGCTCTCCAGCTGCCCAGCCTCCGCCAGGCCCGCCCTCCGGAGTGCACCGGGGTCGTGCTGCCCCATGCGGGTGGAGCGCCGCGACTCAGCGTTCTGGTGGCCGCCCCTCCGGAGGACCTGGAGGGGATCGTTGAGACCCTTCGCCCGGCAGTCTCGTTGCCCTGGGAGGTGATTGTGCGCCCCGATCTGACCGATTGGGAACCCGGCAGCACCACGGCCGCCTGGAACAGTGCCCTGGCGGATGCCCGGGGGGATCTGGTGTGGCCCCTGGCTTGTCATCATCCTGCCTTGGCCTATTTCGCCTACGTGCTGAGGCTCTTTGACCAGCCTTGGGTGGATCTGGCCCAATTTGCTTGGCGGCTGGGAGAGCACCACCACCCAGCCGATGATCCCCACCGGGTGGAACCCGGCACGCTGGTGGCCCAGCGGAGTTGGATCCAGCGTTTGGGCGGGTTTGATGAATCCAAGGATGCCCGCAGTGCCCTCCTCGGCTTAAGGCAAAAAGCCCTGGAGCGGGGAGCCTTGCTCCGCTCCGTTCCCCTAGAGGTGCTGGAGATTTGAGCTTCAGCCCCAGAAGCCGCTGCCGCCTGCCGGCGCAGCCCGGCGTAGCCACTGCCATTGGCGTTCCAGGGTTGGGTTCGTTGCCAACAGCAGGGCGTCACACCTCTCGATCTGCTCCAGCAAGGCGTCCCGATGGCCGGGCAGGGGGAGGCGGGCCAGGGCCGCCATCAGGCTGCGCAGCACGGCGTCGCCGTGACCAGCTTGAACCAGGTGCCTGCTCACGACAACCCAGTCGTTATCAGCACTTTGTTGCCGCTCCCATTGCCGCTCCAGCCATTGCAGGCTGGCCAGCGGGGTGGAGTTTAGGGCGATGGCCCCTCTGAGGGCCGCATCGGCTTCCGGTTTCTGGCCGAGGGAACGGAGGGCATCGGATCTCAGCTGCTGCAAGACAGACCTCTGCCAGGGTCCTAGGGCCGCCCCGTTGCCCAGCCGATCAAGGGCAGCGATCAATTCCTGCCAGTGGCCATGGGCATGCAGGTCAAGCCATGCCGGAAACTGGGGATCACTGGTGTTGGTGTCGTTGGCTCTCAAGGGTGTGGCTCAGGTGCTGGTGGCCGACCCCGGGTTGGGCAGTGCCAGTCACAAGTTGGCCCAAATTGTCCGTTATGGCCAGGACCAGCCCCATCTGCGCTGGCGCCTGTGGATGCCCGCCAGCACGCGCTTGCATCCCGAGAGTCCTTGGCAGGCACTTGCCAGCAGTGGTCTCCTGTTTGCCCAGCCCCATCCGGCTCCGGCCCTGCTCCTGCTCAGCGATGCCGCCGACTGGCGAGAGGCCAAACGCATCTACGGGGATCGGCCCGATCTGCCCAAGCTGCATTTGCTCCATGGGCTCGATCTGCGCCACTGGGGTCACGGGGCCCTGGGGCAACCGGCTGTGCGGGTCGCCCTAGGCGAGGGGCTGGCGGAAGGGCTGCGCCGCAGTCAACGGCTGCGGGAGCCCCTGCAGGTGTTGCCGGCCTGTCTTGATCCGGAAACCTTGCCGCCGCCATTGCGGCTGAAGCAGGGCTGCCTCGTGCTCGGGCGGGACCACCCGGAGCTGGCCCTGGCGGTTCAGCAGGGCCTGCTAGCGGCCGGATTCTCCTGTCGCTGCGAACTCTCCCCCTGGCCCCGGACGCATTGGCAGCAGGCCATGGTGGATTCGGCGGTGGTGGTGCATCTGGCCTCCCCCGATGGGCGCCCTGACCTGGGCCAGCGGCAGTTGGCGGCCATGGCCATGGGGGCGGCTCTCGTTGTCGATGGGCGTCCCCTGGTCGATGGCCTCCATCGCCATGGCAGCAACGCGCTGGTCTGTCTTGCCGATGCGGCTGAGCTGATCCAGGCTGCTACGGGGCTATTGCAAGACAGTGCCCTGCGCGCTCGTTTGGTTCAAGGTGGCAAGGCCGTTCTGTTGCGCCACCGCACCGCCCTAGAGCGGCTGAGGTTTCAAGAGGTGCTGGACCAACTTCCCAGCCATTGGTCCGCGGCCCGCTTGGCCCATGCCGCTCCTGCCCTCTCTCCGTTGCCTCCCTCCCGATGACCGACATCAGCAGTCACCCCCTCTGGCACAACACCGAGCGGGAGTTCCTGCGGGCCGAGCGGTTGATCGAGCGGGCGGTGGACCAGTTGCAGGCCCAAGGCCTTCAACATCAGCAGGAGCGGGCCCGGGTCGGTCTTGAACTGGAGCGGGCCCTCGCCCCCATCCAGTCCCTCAGTGCCGGCCTGCAGCAGGTGATTGAAACGATGGCTCAGCAGCGCCAGGAGAATCGGCTCCAGCGTTGGCAGGGGGAGCTGCAAAACCTGCTGATACCTGTGGATGAGGCCGAGCTTCAGTTGCAGGAGCTGCTGCTCCAACTCGAACAGCCCACATCGGAGCACTGGCAGGGCCAACCGTTGGCGGAAGCCCGACCCGCTATTCAGCGTCTCCAGCTGCAGCTGCTGCTCTCGCAGCGACAGCGGCAGGTGCAGCAGTTGCAGGCTGAGCTCAAGGAATTGCGCCTGCGTTGTTGGACCCTGGAGACCTCTGGCTCGGCTGGATCGCCGCAGCCCGAGCCGGATGGGTTGCAGGGAGGGAGCGCGCCAGGCCCCCCCGCCATTTTTGGCTGACTGGCCGCGATCAGGCTTGCGGCAGCTGGTTCTCGAGCCTGTCGAGCATGCGGCTGAATTGCTCCAGGCGCAGCCCAGCTGCGCCTCGGTCGTCGCAGGCTGACGGCTGGCTAATCCCCAACTCGCGCGGATCGAGACTTGCTAACAGCTCAAGCCTGGCCAAGGCCCGCGGTTGATCACCAAATTCCAGCAAGGCCCGAAAGTGCTGCTCGGCGGTGCTCCAATCGGCTTTGGCAAGGGCTGACTCCCCCTTGAGCCACAGCTGCTCCCGCCGGGCCTGTTCAAGCAACTGGGCGGCTTCCCTTGACTCCGGTTGCAGGGCGACTGCTCGCTCCAAACTGGCAATGGCTCCACCCCAATCATTGAGCCGCATCTGCACTTCCCCCAGCGCAATTTCGGCGGCAGCCATCGAAGGGGCTAATTGCAAGCTGCGCTGCAATAACGGCAGGGCCTCCAGGTCATGGCCAGCCTGCAAAGCGCAACGGGCCTGGAGAAAGACCAGTCGGGCGTCCTTTGGGGCTAGCTCTAGCAGTGCTGGAACGAGGGCTTCCAGGTTTTTCCATCTGTTCTCTTGAACGAGGGCCTGAAGCAGCAGCATCGGCAGCTCCATGCGCTCCAGCAGGGGGCTGGGGCTTAGGGGCGGTTGGATCAGCGGCAACAGCTGATCGATCACGGCACCGCTGTCGCCGCGACGCAGCCTCAACTGCGCCAAGGCCCGATGGAAGGGCACGGCCTCTGGACGGGCCAGCACTAGCTGTTCAAAGGCGGCCTCAGCCTCGGCATGGCGACCGGCTTCTAAGTGCCCCTGGGCTTGCTGTAGCGCGGCCGCAACGGCGGCAGTGGCAGCGCCTTCCTGCAACGCCGGTACCGCATCCTGGGCGGCCCAGGGATCATCGATGACCTGCAAGGAGGCGGCCAGTTCCGCCGTGGAGCCAAGGCGGCGTTCCGCCTGTTGCAACACGACCCGGGCCGCGTCCGGGGCTCCCCGTTTGCGCTGGAGCGCTGCCAGGGCGAGATAGGGTTCGGGCCTCTGGGAGAACCGTTGGGTCAGGTGGCGCCAGAGGGTTTCGGCCTGGTTCCAGTCGGAACGGGATTCAAAACTCAGGGCCAACCGTTGCCAGATCGCCCAGTTCTCGCCATCGCGCTGCAGAATTTGCTTGCAGAGCGCTTCCACCCTGTCCCAGGTTTGATCCCGCTCAGCAGCCTGGAGTTGGTCCAGCAGCGGGGCCAGCCAGCCATCCTGATCGCGGCGGAGGGCATCGGCGGTATCCCTGGTCGACACGGGCAAAGACTCCAGAGGAAGGGGAGGATTAAGGCGGAGCGGGTTGGGGACCCAAGTGCTCGCGCTCAGTTGGCCCACTGGGCCAGCCAGCGCCGCACCCAGGTGCCGCGAGGATCACCTATGTGGCGGCGTCGGCTCAACAGCCACAGGCGATTGAGCTGAAAACTGAAGCGGTTGAAGACATCAAGCTCAGCATCGCTCTGGATCGTGGCGCTCTGTTCCCGGTTAGCGGCAGCCATCGCTTTTTGAAGCTCAGGCAAGTTTATATGTGTTACATCGGCGCAGGACTCCACTCTCTCAAGATAGGCCATGTCTTCGCAGTAGGCCGGATAGAAGTTGTCGTCAAAGAGGCCAATAAGATTCCATGTTTGATGGCCAATGAGGAAAGCCGAGAAGCTGCTTGGTGAGGGGAGTAGGGGTAGGAAAATGGCGCTTTGATGATCAAAAGCGGCTAACGCCGTAGCCAGGCTCTTAGGTGCAAAACGAATATCATTATTGGCCAGTAGGGCAACTGGGGCTTCTGGAAAGCTGGTGAGGATATGGTTCCAGCTGGCGGCAACACCGAGGTTGCGAAAGGGAGTGGACACTTCAATCCGTTGGATCAAGGGGTGGCCGGATGCTTGCAGTGTCTTTAACTGCCGGCTGACGTCGCCCCGGCCCCCACTGTTGTCAACAATTGCAAGCGTCTCGACGGGGTGATCGAGGCTTGCGAGCAACTGCTCTAGGAGGTCGTAGCGATTCAGGATTGGAATTCCCAGTAGCGCCAGCGGTTTATCCTCTGCCTGGCCACCGCCAAGCCGCATCACGGAAAGACTGTTCCAGAACGTCTCTAGGAGGCGTTGATCGGCTGTGTGCTCAACGACATCGGCCACACAGCGCCAGAGCTCGTGCCGCCGGGCAGCCCTGCGGGTTGGGTTGATCGCCAGCTGGTCGCGATAGCCCAGCAGCCATCGATGCACCAGCGCCCTGGCTTCCCGCCGGGAGCCGAGCTGGTGGAGAAGATCGATCAGGGAGGCCCGTTCTTGGTCGTGGTCTGGAGAGCAGCTGGAATCAGAGCGCTCGATTTCTAGAAACCGTGCAACACTCTCGGTGGCAATCGTTTGGCTAGTGCTGCGCCAGTGGGCCAGGGGCGTTTCCTGCTCAGAGCTCGCGGCTGGATGGATCACGGAGAAAAGCGCTCAGAACACTGGATCAAAGTTTCAGAAGTCTAACGCAGTAAAAAACTGCCATCTTCTTAGAACAGAATAGTCGCCCATAGGGAAATGTTCAGTGGGGAGAGTCAGCTCAAAAAGACGTGATGCACCCCATTGATCACTGACCTCCTGCGAATCCCTTACGCAATCCAAGGGCCGTCCCAGCCGGTTGACCTGGTGGAGGAGCTCGGACGGATAGATGGTTGAAGGGGGTTCGCAGGCCCCAGTTAAGTATTCAAATCAATGCGTCCTAGTTTATTGCAGCAGATAAAACCCCTTAAGAATGGTGCTTTATGGCTCCAAGTGACCAAGCCTGACCCTCTTAAAAAAGGCGCGGTGGGCATCACGGGCTGGACTTGGAGGGCATTCCCTACCCATGTCCTTGATTAAAACGGAGAGGGAGGGATTCGAACCCTCGACAAAAGTTGCCTCCTGTAACTCCTTAGCAGGGAGCCGCCTTCAACCACTCGGCCACCTCTCCAGGTGCTTTGCCAGCTTATCAGCGGGCTGCCCAGATCGCCCAGTCCTGGGATGGCCTGTTGTGATCCCAGCGGCCAACCAAACGGCCCTGGGCTTGCCTAGGCCCGGTTGGTGGCTGCGTCGCCCTGGCCAGGGGGTGGTC
>Ga0310327_10119_pt1 | contig 10134 bp, 8 predicted proteins | sample LakSupDCLTotalB7_FD_195541 | JGI IMG/M metagenome (GOLD analysis project Ga0310327, IMG submission 195541) | Enriched freshwater cyanobacterial communities from Lake Superior, Ontario, Canada - SU02.DCL.Total.B7 (v2) (version 2) | ecosystem: Environmental > Aquatic > Freshwater > Lake | place...
AGGCCGGCCAGCTCCTGCCCGACGACTCCTACAGCTTCAAGGGCTTTGCCTTCCTGCACGATTTCGCCATCACCCCCAACTGGGCGGTGTTTCTCCAAAACGCCGTGGCCTTCAACCCCCTGGGCTTCGTGCTCGGCCAGAAGGGGGCTGCCCAGTGCCTTAGTTCCAAGCCCGGCCAGCAGGGCCAGTTCTGGCTGGTGCCCCGCGCCAGTGGTGCTTTTGCTGGCCAGAAACCACGCCTGATCAAGGCGCCGGAAGGCTTTGTCTTCCACCACCTCAATGCCTTTGAAGATGCCAGCGGCGAAGTGGTGGTGGATTCGATCTTCTACGCCGATTTCCCCTCGATCGGCCCAGACGTCGACTTCCGCACGATCGATTTCGACAGCCTGCCGGAAGGCCAGCTCAAGCGCTGCCGCATCGACCTCAACACCGCCAGCGTCAGCTTGGAGCTGCTGGAGCCGCGCTGCTGCGAGTTCGCCATGGTTAACCCGGCCCACCAGGGCCTGGCGGCCCGCTATGGCTGGATGGCGGTGGCCGAGCGCGAGCACGGCAACGATCCCCTGCAGGCGATCGAAAAATTTGACCTGCTCAGCGGCGAACGGCTGGTTTGGAGCGCCTCGCCCCGGGGCTTTGTCAATGAGCCGGTGATGGCGCCCTACCCCCAGGCCGCCGGGGCCGCTGGCGCCACGGTTGCTGGCGTCACGGTTGCTGGCGCCCCAGCCGCGGGCCAACCGGAAGATCGGGGCTGGGTGCTGGTGCTGGTCTGGAACGGGGCCCGCTGCGCCAGCGACCTGGTGATCCTCGATGCCGCCACGATGGCGGAGCAGGCCGTGGTGGAGCTGCCGCTGGCCCTTCCCTACGGCCTGCACGGCACCTGGAGCCCGGCCTGATCAAGCTGGGGCTCTGGGGCCTGCTTTGGCGTCAGCCCCTAACCCTGGAGCCCTGCCATGGCCTGGTTCATCAAAACCGAAACCTTTCGGCTGCCGCGCCCCCAGCTCCTGGCCCATCTCCAGGCCCACCACGCCTGGGTGGCGGAGCTGCGCCAGCAGGGCGTGGTGATCACTAGCGGCTACCTGGTCGACCAGGCGGGCCGGCCGGGTGGGGGCGGCTTGCTGCTGCTGGCGGCGGATGATTACGCCGCCGCTGAAGCCCTGGTGCTTCAAGACCCCCTAATCGCTAACGGCTGCGTCGACTGGCAGCTCCAGGGCTGGATCCCGGCGGTTGGTGATCTGGCTGTCGGTGATCTAGCTGCCGGTGACCTAGCCGTGGGCGATCTGGCCTCAGCCGCGGATGTGGCGGCTGAGGGTGGCGGCGGAGAAGTTGTGCCCTTCGGTGATGGCAATCGCAACCACGGCATCGGGGCCGGCGGCTGAATCGACCCGGGCCTTGAGGGCGGGATCCGCATCCACCTTGAGGAAAAAGGCGGAGAGTTGGGCTTTGGACATGCGGAACCAAGGGTGGGGACCCCCTTAGTGCTAGTGCCATTAGCCAGCCGGCGCCGCGCTGGGCCGGGCGGTTACCCGCTGCGTCAGGGGTACTGGGCGCCGGCTTAAGTGCCCAGGAGGGAAGCCAGCCTCGGAGCCAGTTGGGCAAAGGCCCGGCCCCGATGGCCGATGCGGCCCTTGAGCGCCTTGTCCATCTCGGCGAAGGTTTGCCCCGTTTCCGGCACGAAAAATACCGGGTCGTAGCCGAAGCCGCCGCTACCGCGGGCGGCCTCCAGGATCGTGCCGGGGCAGTGGCCTTCCACGTCCAGCACCACCTCGCCAGCCGGGTTGGCCAGGGCTAAGGCCGCGGTGAAGTTGGCGCTGCGGTCCGGGGCCAGGCCGGCATTAAGGCGCTCCTGGTTGGCGTCCTCCAGGGCCGCCAGCAGCCGGGCGATGCGGGCCGGATCGCTGTCGGCGTAGCGGGCCGATTGCACCCCCGGGGCGCCGCCCAGGGCCGTGACGGCCAGGCCCGAATCGTCGGCGAGGGCCCACTGGCCGGTGGCCTGGGCCACGGCGATCGCCTTGAGCCGGGCATTGGCGGCAAAGGTGTCGCCGGTTTCCTCCACCTCCAGGCCCTCGGGCTGGGGCTGGATCTCCAGCTGGAACGCCGCCAGCAGGTTGGCGAATTCGCGGATCTTGCCGGCGTTGCCGCTGGCGATCACCAGGGTTGTCAGGCCGGCCGGCGCGGGGGTTGCCTTGGCCGACTCGCTCGAATGGGCGTCCATGCTCAGATCGCCTCGGCCAGCTGGCGCGCCCAGGTCAACACATCTGCCACCCGCTCCGGATCGGGGGCTTCGCAATAGAGGCGCAGTAGGGGTTCGGTGCCCGAGAAGCGCAGCATCAACCAGTGGTTGGGGCCCAGGCGCAGCTTGACGCCATCGGTGCGAATCACCGCCCGCACCGCCACTCCCGCCACCTGCTCGGGCGGCTGGTCCGCCAGCAGCTGCTCCAGCCGCTGGCGGCTGGCCATGTCCTTGAGGCGCAGGTCGAGGCGGTCGTAGTGGCTGGCGCCGCCACAGCGCTGCTGCAGGGCATCGATGCGCTGTCCCAGGGGCAGGCCGCCCTCCACCAGGGCCTCGAGCAGCAGCAGGGCGGCAAACAGGGCATCGCGCTCGGGCAGGTGCATGCCGAAGCCCACCCCCCCGATTCCTCGCCTCCCACCAGCACCTCGCTTGTAAGCATCTCGGCGGCGATGTACTTGAAGCCCACCGGCATCTCGATCACGCTGCGGCCCAGGTCTTCGGCCACCAGCTGCATCAGGTCGGAGCCGCTCACGGTTTTGATCACCGTGCCCGGCAGCTGGCGGGCCCGGGCCAGGTGGTCGATGAATAGGGGCATCAGCAGCTGGGTGCTGCAGAAGCGGCCGCGCTCATCCACCGCCGCGATGCGGTCGCCATCGCCATCAAAAACAATCCCCACCGCCGGCAGGCCGGCGGCCGTGGAGGCCTTCACCTCGGCGATCAGTTGCTCCAGGTAAGGCGCCAGGGGCTCCGGCGGGTTGCCGCCAAAGAGGGGATCGCGGTTGGAGCGGATTTCGCGCAGCACCCCGGTGGCGCTGGCCCCGGCCAGTAGGGCGCCCAGGCCGCCGGCGGCGGAGCCATGCATGGGATCCACGATCACCCGCAGGCCCAGGCGTTCCAGCCCCTGGGAGAGGGCGGCGGTGTCGATCCGGCTGCCTAGGCCGGCCAGGTAGGTGCCCATGGCATCGAAGCGGGGCGTGGGGCCGTCGATCGGCACGCTGATGCCGCCGGCCGCCAGGCGGGTCTCCACCCGGCTGGTGAAGTCGCCCTCCACCGAGCCGCCGAAGGGACCCTTGATCTTCAGGCCCAGCCATTCGGGCGGGTTGTGGCTGGCGGTGATCACCAGGGCCCCAAGGGCGCCCCGCTCCACCACCGCCCAGCTGCAGGCCGGCGTGGGCACGGGCGTGTCGCTGAGTAGGGGCTCCAGGTCGGCGCCGCGCACGGCGGCGGCAATCGCTTCGGCCAGCTCCGGCGCCAGAAAGCGGCGGTCGTAGCCGATCACCACCTCGCGGCTGGTCAGGCCCGCCGGGGCCGAGTAGGCCAGCTCCCTCGCCGCGGCGGCGGCCACGCTGAGCAGGCGCTCCATGGTGATGTCGACGCCAAGGATGCCGCGCCAGCCATCGGTGCCGAACTGGATCGGACTGGCTTCCAGGGGAAGCGGCGCGGACGCCATCGGAGCTGCAGCAGGTGGGCTGGTGCTAGCAGCCGAATGGGGGCTAGCGGGGCTTCAGGGTGCCGGCCCGGCGGCAGGCCACCGGCGGTTCGGGCCCGGCCCAGCCCCTAGCCGCAGCAGGACGCCGCCCTAGCGTCCAGATGCGGCCCTTGGCGGCCCTGCCCCTTCCCCAATCCTTTGGCCGTTTCCCCCTTGGCCCTTTCCCCGCTCACCGACCGGCTCCTGGGTAGCTGGCTGCGGTGCAAACGGCGGGCCTGGCTTGATCGCCATGGCGATCCCAGCGAGCGGGTCTGGAGCGCCCATCGCAGCCTTCAGCTCGATGGTCAGCGCCGCAGTTTTTCCAGCTTGAGCCCCGAGCGGCCCCGCCATGGCCTGGCCGCCTGCGAGGCCGGTGCCGCCGCGGTGGTGGGGGTCAGGCTCTTTGGTGTCGGGCCCGCCGGCCTGGCGGTGGAGGCCCATCCCGCCCTGTTGGTGCGGGGCGCCGGCCAAAGCCGTTGGGGCGCCTTTGCCTACCAACCCGTGCTGGCCCGCCAGGGCTACCGCCTCAGCCGCGAACCCCGCCTCAGCCTCACCCTCTGGGGCCGCCTGCTTGGGGAGGCCCAGCAGGCGCCGGTCAGCCATGGGCTGGTGCTGGCGGGGGTGGGGGCCGGCCAGCAGCGGGAGTCCCTGGCCCTGGGCAGCAGCCTCCAGCACCAGCTCGATGAAAGCTTGCAGCGCCTGGCCGGCGACCTGGAACGCTCCAGCCCGCCGCCCCTGGTCAACGACCGCAAAAAATGCGTGCTTTGCAGCTGGCGCAGCCTCTGCGACCGCGAAGCCGCCGCCGAAGGGCACCTCAGCGAGGTGAGTGGCATCGGCGGCAAGCGGCGCGAGTTGCTGCAGCAGCTGGGCCTGCAGCGCCTCGGCGACCTGGCCGCGGCCGATCCCCAGCAGCTGGCCGATGCCCTGGCCGTGCATGGCGAACAGCTGCGCGAGGTGGCCTCTGAGCTGATCACCCAGGCCCAGGTGCAGCAGGGCGGCCAGCCCCTGCGCCGCGATCGCCGCCCCGCCCTGCCGGAGCTGGCCCAGGCCCCGGGGGTGCTGATCTACGACATCGAGTCCGATCCCGATGCCCGCGACGATTTCCTGCACGGCTTCCTGCGCCTCGGCCGCGATGGCGCCGGCGGCTGGCTCGATCCCAACGAGGCCCCCTACCACCCGCTCTTGGCCCTGCAGGAACAGGGCGAGGCCCGGCTCTGGCAGCGGTTGAGCCAGCTGCTGGCCAAGTGGCCCGAGTGGCCGGTGCTCCACTACGGCGAAACCGAATCCCTGGCCCTGTTGCGGCTGGCCCAGCGCCAGGGGGCGTCCGATTTGGAGCTGGAGGCCCTGCGCCGCCGCCTGATCGACCTGCACCAACGCATCCGCCGCTGCTGGTGGCTGCCGGTGTCCAGCTATGGCCTCAAGGCGGTGGCCAGCTGGCGGGGCTTCCGCTGGAGCCAAAAGGGGGTGGATGGGGCCCGGGCCCTGCTCTGGTGGCGCCAGTGGCGGTTGGGCTTCGGCGGCGCCCATGGCCGCGGCAGCCGCCACAGCCTGCGCCGGATCTTCACCTACAACCGCGACGACTGCCTGGCCACCTGGGCCGCGGCCCGCTGGCTTCTTGATGAGGACCAGGTTTAAATCTGAGCACCGGGCTCCAGGGGCCTGAGCGAGCTCCTTAGGCCCCCTTGCCCGCCCCCACTGGCGGCGCTTCGAAGGCCGCCGGGGTGCTGATCTCCAGGGCTCGCCCACCGGCCAGCAGACCGGTTGCGGCCAGGGCGGAGCGGCGCACCAGGGCTAGGCCAACCACCGGCCCCGCCGGATCCGGAGCGCCCAGGTGCAGCACGGAGGTGATCACCCCGGCCCGTTCGCCGGCGGTGGTCACCAGTGCCGTGCCAGGGCTCAGGGGATCTCCATCTGGGGGGCTTCCAGGCGGAGTTCCCGTTGCGTCGGCCCGCCAGATCCAGCGCCGCAGCTGCTGTTTGACGCCGTCGTAGGTGGCGAGCTTGGCCAGGGTTTCCTGGCCCACGTAGCAGCCCTTGCTGAGGCTCACCCAGCCGGCCAGGCCCAGCTCGAAGGGATTGCAGCCGTCGTTGAGTTCGCCCGGGGAGGCGGGGAAGCCCTGGCCCAGGCGCCAGTGCTGCCAACCAGCCGGGTCCAGGGGGCTCAGGTCATCGAGCCAGGCCGGCCGATCGTCGCCGCAGCGCAACAACACAGCCGGGCTGCCGGCGGTTCCGCCCAGGCTCACCTCGGGCTGGAGCAGCAGTCCAGCGCCTCCCGGCACCGGCTGCCACTGGCCCGATGCGCCGCTGACAACCCCTGCTGACAGGGGCCCCGCCAGGCGCATCAGGCTGGCGGGTTGGGGGGCGTCCAGGCGCACCCGATCGGCGGGAAACAGCACCCGATCGAGGGCCTGGTGGATGGCGGCGCCTTCGCCCTCCAGCACCACCAGATCCAGACCCGTGCCATCCACCAGGGCCAGGGCCAGGCCCCGCAGGCGGGCCGTGGGCGTGATCAGGCAGGTGGCCAGGCAGGCCCCTGGCGCGGCCAGCTCAATCGCCTGGCTGCTCTGGCCATGCAAGAAGCGCTTGCTGTCGGGCCCCTCCAGCCGGATCAGGCTCACCGGGCTGGTCCAGTAAGCCGGATTGGTTGGCCCGCCCCAGGGATCGCGATTGGCGATGGCTTGAGGGTTCGTCATGGCTGCTGGCGGGCGGCGCTGGTGGCGGCCACCTCCTCCAGCAGGAACAGGCTGACCAGCTCCAGGCCGGCGGCGGCCATGGCGGCCCCACCCCCTTCCTGGCGGTCCACGATCGTCACCACCCGGTTCACCGTGTAGCCGGCCTGGCGCAGCTGGGTCACGGCTTTAAGCGAGGAGCCGCCGGTCGTCACCACGTCTTCCAACACGGTGATGGCGGCGCCGGGTTCGGGCAGGGGCCCCTCCAGCCAGGCGCCGGTGCCGTGGCCCTTGGCCTCCTTGCGCACGATCAGGGCATCCAGCGGCCGGCCGGCCAGGGCCGCCGCCTGGGCGACGCCACTCACCAGGGGATCGGCCCCCAGGGTGAGTCCCGCCACCGCCACCGCCTGGGGCTCCACCAGGTCCAGCATCCGGGCCGCCAGCAGGGCCAGCCCTTCGCCGCTAAGGCTCACTGGTTTGCAGTTCACGTAGTGGTTGCTGCTGCGGCCCGAGGCCAGGGTGAAGCTGCCATGGCGATAGGCCCTTTCGGCCAGCAGATCGAGCAGGCGCTGGCGTTGTTCAGGGGCGGTGCTGGGAAGGGGGGGCGCCATGGTTGCCTTTGGTGGCTGGCCTTTTGAAGAGTGTTTGATTAGTTTGCTTCTTAATCCTGCGTCGAACCAATGGACCGCCCTGTAGGCCCTAGCGCGGTGGTTCCTCCCCAACCGGCCGCCACCCTGTCCAGGGACCGTGGCCAGGGCCCCCGCCCAGGCCAATCCCCTAGTCATGGCCAGGATTGCTCCCGCACCCTGACCCTGCTTGCGGCACTGTTCGGGTCTGCCCTGGCCCTGGCCCCATCGGCTCCGGCCCAAGCCGGCCCGGTGGTTTGCGTCAGTTCCCTGGAAGCTCCCCTGCCGCTGAAGGGGGCAGCCGCTGCGGCATCGCCCCCCCTCTCGCCGGTGGTGGTGACCCGTTGCGGTCCCGTCGTGACGACGCCCCAGCTGGTGGAGCGCCGCGCTTACACCTGGACGGCGCCCTTCGCCCAGGGGGTGGACCTGGTGCACCAATTCACCGATGTGCTCGGCATTGCCGTGGCTGGACGCGATGGCAGCACGGTGATGGGGCTCGGCTTCCCCGACCAGACGCTGATCTGGGATGCCACGGCGATCGAAACGACGAATCGGGTCCTGCTGGAAGCCCAGTCGAATCCGATGCCCCTACGCACCGCCGATGTCTTCAACGGCTACTGCTCTGGCCTGGCCCAGGGGGGCTGTGGACTGCCCCTGGCCATGGAGTCGCCGGCGCCGTCCCCGCGGGAGCTGGGTCCAGCTCCTGCGCCAGGCCCCATGCGGGGCCCCTGGTAGGCCAGCATGTCCGGGGCGCTTCAGCTGGCACGCCCCATGTCGGGGGTCTAGCAATCTGGTGAATGCAGCGAACTCATAATTCGCCTTAGCCGGGTTCGATCCCCGGGACCCCCATCCAGAGCCCGATCCATGCTCTACCTGGCCCTGGCAGCACTGCTTGCCCTGCTGGCCTTCTTTGCCGCCGGGGAATTTGCCCTGATCCACCTGCGCCCCAGCCGGGTGCAGCTCCTTGCCGCCGATGGCCACCGCGGCGCCCGCTCCGTCGCCCGCCTGCAACACCGGCTGCGCCGGGCCCTGGTCGCCACCCAGCTGGGGGCAGCCCTGGCCCTGGTGGCCCTGGGCTGGGCCGGCCGCGGCGTGGCGGTGCGTTGGGATCCCACCGCCCAGCGGCCCTGGATCGACCTGGGGGTGTTTCTGCTGCTGGTGGTGCTGGCCACCCTGCTGGGCGGCCTGGTGCCCAAGGCCTGGGTGCTGCACCGGCCGGAAGCCTCGGCCCTGCGGCTGGCGCCCCTACTTGAGGCGGTCAATGCCACCCTCGCGCCCCTGCTCATGCTGCTCGAGCGCCTCGGCGATGGCCTGCTGCGGCTGCTGGGGTTGCCGCGCAACTGGGATGAGCTCGTGCCAGCCCTGTCAGCTGGCGAGCTGGAAACCCTGATCGAGTCCAACAGCGTCACCGGCTTAATGCCCGATGAGCGCAGCATCCTTGAGGGCCTGTTCGCCCTGCGCGATACCCAGGTGCGCGAGGTGATGGTGCCCCGCAACGGCATGGTCACCCTGCCTTTGGGGGTGCGCTTCGCCGAAATGATGGAGGCGGTGCACGCCACCCACCACGCCCGCTTCCCGGTGATTGGCCAGTCCCTCGATGACGTGCGCGGCATGCTCGACCTGCGGCGCCTGGCCGAACCGATCGCCCGGGGCCTGCTCCAGAGCGACACGCCCCTAGCCCCCTACATCAGCCCGGTGGCCCGGGTTCAGGAAACCGCCTCACTCGCTGACCTGCTGCCGGTGATTCGCAGTGGCCAACCGCTTTTGGTGGTGGTGGATGAACACGGCGGTACGGAAGGTCTGGTCACCGTGGCCGATCTCACTAACGAAATCGTCGGCGATGGCGCCGATGCCGAGAGTGCCGATGACGACCTCCAGCAACTGCGCGATGACAGCTGGCTGGTGGCCGGCGATTTGGAAATCGCCGAACTCAACCGGCAACTCCTCTTCAACCTGCCGGAGGCCGATGGCCACCACACCCTGGCCGGCTTTTTGCTCGAGCGGCTGCAGCACATCCCAGCCCCCGGCGAGAGTTTGCGCTGGCAAGGCCACCAGTTCGTGATCGTGGCCATGGATGGTCCGCGCATCGAACGGGTTCAGATCACCGCCCGCGGCCGCGAGCCGGCCAGCTGATCGTCGATAATCGTGGCGCTGGCTCCAGGGAGCACATCTGTTGTTCCCCCGTCTGCCGTGATCCTCAACTCCGACCCCAGCGCCATGAAGCCCGTCCGCGTTGGCGTCATTGGTATCGGCAACATGGGTTGGCACCACGCCCGAGTGCTCAGCCTGCTGCGTGATGCCGAGCTGGTTGGTGTCGCCGACCCCGATGCCGAGCGCGGCCAGCTGGCAGTCGAGCAGTTTGATTGCCGCTGGTTTCCGTCCTACACCGACCTGTTGCAGGAGGTGGAGGCGGTTTGCATCGCCGTGCCGACCCTGCTGCACCACCGCGTTGGCATGGCCTGCCTGCAGGCGGGCCTGCATGTGTTGATTGAGAAGCCGATCGCCGCCAGCCAGGAGGAGGCCGCCGACCTAATCCGGGCGGCAGAAGGCTCGGCCCGGCTCCTGCAGGTGGGCCATATCGAGCGCTTCAACCCCGCCTTCCGCGAACTCACCAAGGTGGTGGCCAATGAGCAGGTGGTGGTGCTCGAAGCAAGGCGCCACAGCCCCAATGGCGACCGGGCCAATGATGTGTCGGTGGTGCTGGATCTGATGATCCACGACATCGATTTGGTGCTGGAACTGGCGGCGTCGCCGGTGGTGCAGCTGGCGGCCGCCGGTGGCCGCAGTGGCGATGGCCCGATCGACTACGTCAACGCCACCCTCGGCTTTGCCAATGGGGTGGTGGCCAGCCTCACGGCCAGCAAGATGGCCCATCGCAAGATCCGCAGCCTCAGCGCCCATTGCCGCGACAGCCTGGTCGAAACCGATTTCCTCAACCGCAGCCTCCATATCCACCGCCGCACCCACCAGTCGGTGTCCGCCGACCACGGTGAATTGCTATATCGCAACGATGGCTTCATCGAAGAGGTGAGCACCACCTCGATTGAGCCCCTCTACGCCGAACTCGAGCACTTCCTCCAATGCGTGCGTGGCCGGGAAATTCCCGCTGTCGATGGCCTACAGGCCTCTAGAGCGCTCCAGCTCG
>Ga0310327_10120_pt1 | contig 10115 bp, 16 predicted proteins | sample LakSupDCLTotalB7_FD_195541 | JGI IMG/M metagenome (GOLD analysis project Ga0310327, IMG submission 195541) | Enriched freshwater cyanobacterial communities from Lake Superior, Ontario, Canada - SU02.DCL.Total.B7 (v2) (version 2) | ecosystem: Environmental > Aquatic > Freshwater > Lake | place...
ACCTAGGAATGAACTGACGCTGCGGCTCCTGAGCAAACAGTTTCAACGGATTCAACGCGTCCAGGCCATTAGGTCACCCTTTGCATCGTGCCAGGTGCCCCAGGGGATGGACATGACACTTAAAGCCCAAGGCCCCAGGCGACGCCGTTTGTAGCTCCGAACCGATTAACTTCCCCACATCTGCCATAAAAACATGGCTATAATTTAAGCAATCACTACTGCTTACTGCGCTGTTTAATCAGGAAGAATGGTTTATTAGCCCGGTGCCTCGTTGCCGGGCTTTTCAATGGGCTGCTCTTGCAGCTGTTTGCTGCGGGGGCCATCGCCCTAGTGGATCCAATCTTTGGATTGGCGGCTGTAGCGATGGGGGCAGGGGGACTTGAACCCCCACAGCCTTGCGGCCTGCGGATTTTAAGTCCGCTGCGTCTACCAATTCCGCCATGCCCCCGGCGCGATGCCCCCTGGGCGGCCACCACCTAGCCATCCTAGATTCAGGGGGCTTGATCGTTCGTGGCTCCGTGGTTTTGCCTGGCTTGCCAAGCACCGACATCCTTTTGGCCCTCGGCGCGGCCGTCGCCCTCGGTGGTGCCTACCTGGTGGTGGTGCCCCTGGCGCTCTACTGGTGGATGAACCGTCGCTGGATGGTGATGGGCAGGCTGGAGCGCACGGGGATTTACGGCCTGGTGTTCCTGTTTTTCCCTGGCCTGATCCTCTTTTCACCGTTCCTGAATCTGCGCCTGGCAGGCCAGGGCAAGGCCTGATGGCCATCCCCCCCTCTGAGCCCGCCCCTAAGCCGAATGGCATGACCCGCGGTAAGGCCCTGATCCTGGGAGTTGCCTTTTTTGGCCTCGGGGCTGGGGGCTACGGGCTCTTCCAGCTGGCCGGCTTCGGCGAGGCGTCAGCCGGGATTGCCGCTGAGGCGGTGCTGATCCTGATCGTGATCGGCTGGATCGGTTCCTACCTATTCCGGGTGGTCAACGGCAACATGACCTACATGCAGCAGCGGCGGGATTACCGCAGCCGCTATGAATCCGCCACCGAAGACGAGCTTCAGAAGCAGTTTGGGGCCCTGCCGGTGGCTGAGCAGGAACGGTTGCTGCGGGACCTGGGTCAATTGGACGATTCCGCCGAGCCCGGTGGACCGATCGCCCCATAGGCTCACGGTCATTGCCTGCCAATCGGCCCGATGAGCGCTGACGCGATCTCCCCTGTTGCCGGAACCGGCACTTTGATCCAGCGCTGTTTCGCGCGGCTCAAGCAAGACGGGCGCTGTGCCCTGATGCCCTTCCTGGTGGCTGGCGATCCAGACCTGGCCACGACCCGGGCCAGCCTGCTGGCCCTCCAGGGGGCCGGAGCCGACTTGATTGAACTCGGCATCCCCTACAGCGACCCCCTCGCCGATGGGCCCGTGATTCAGGCCGCAGCCGGCCGGGCCCTGGCCTCAGGCACCACCCCGGGCCGTGTGTTGGAGATGCTCGCCAGCTTGAAGGGGGAGTTGCACACTCCTGTGGTGCTGTTCACCTACAGCAACCCCCTGTTGAGCCGGGGCATGGAGCGCTTCTGCCAGGAGGCCGCCGCCGCCGGCGCCGCCGGTCTCGTGGTGCCCGACCTGCCCTTGGAGGAAACCGCCAAGCTGTCGCCCATGGCTGCCGCCCAGGGCCTGGATCTGGTGCTGCTGGTGGCCCCCACCACCCCAGCAGAGCGGATGGTCCGTATCGCTGCCGCCAGCCGCGGCTTCACATACTTGGTGTCCGTGACCGGTGTGACCGGCACCCGCACCAGCCTGGAGGGCCGGGTTGAAGGCTTGGTGCAGCAACTCAAGGCCATGGGCCCCACCCCGGTGGCGGTGGGGTTTGGGATCGCCAGCGCGGATCAGGCTCGCCAGGTCAGGGACTGGGGGGCCGATGGCGCCATCGTCGGCAGCGCCTTGGTGAAGGTGATGGCGGCGGCGGCGGCCGCTTCCCAGGAGCCAGCCGCCGCAACGGCCACTGCTGCAGCAGTTTTTTGCGCCGAGCTGCGCGCGGCGCTAGACCGCTGATCTTGACTGTGATTGCCCCTGTCCCATGCCTGGCGAGCGTCCAGGCGGGTCTGGACCCAGCCATGCTCCTGAACCAACCCCTGGTGGCCGCCGTTTGCCGGCTCGCTTTGGGTCTGGCGGCCGTGCTGGTGATGCGCACCTTGGCCCATCGCCAGCTGGGCCTGAGCCGGGTCCAGGGCCAGGCCGATCCCTTCCTGGCTGGCCCGACCTTGCGCACCGCCAGCCAGCTGGCCCTCGTGCTTGTCGCGGATTGGAGCTGGGCGGCCCTGCCGCTGGCGGCCCAGGTCAACCAGCTCTACCAAGTCGCCTCGGGCTTGGTGGTCCTGCTGTTGGTGGTGCGGCTGATCAATGGTGGCCTGGATCGCCTGCTGGCTGTGGTGGCAAGTCGCCTTGGCGAAACCACAGGTCTGGAACGGATTGCGGACCTGCTGCCGATGCTGCGGGGCGCCACCTGGCTACTGGGTGTGCTGGTGTATCTGCAGAACCAGGGCCTGCAGCTCACGGCCGTGCTGGGCGCCCTGGCCGGGGCTGGCCTGGGCATTGGCTTAGCCCTAAGGGCACCAGCCCGGGATTTTTTCAGTTATCTGACAATTTTGCTGGAGCAGCCCTTCCAGCTGGGTCAGTTGTTGCGCTTCGACGATGTCATGGGCCGGGTGGAGAAGGTGGGATTGCGCTCCACCCAACTGCGCAGCCTTGATGGCGAATTGGTGGTGATCAACAATGCCAACCTGCTGTCCAAAACCCTGCGCAACTACGGCGACCAGCAGGAGCGGCGCGTTTTGCAGCGACTGCTGCTGCGCCTCGACAGTGGCGCTGAGGCGGCAGCCCGTTTTCCCCAGCTGGCCCGGGCCGCCATCAGCCCCTGGCCCCAAGCGCGCTTTGATCGCTGTCACTTGGTGGAGTTGACCTCCGCTGGGCTGTTGTTTGAGCTGGCCTACTTTCTCGATGCTTCCGACCCCAACCTGGCCTTTGATCGTCAGCAGGCGATCAATCTCGAGCTTTTGGCCTCCCTGGAGCGCTCTGGGCTGGCCCTGGCGGATTCAGCAGGGCTGCTTCCGGTTCCCAGGGTCAACCCGGGCCCATAGCCCTAAAGGGTCAAGGGCAGGTTTTAACTTCCAACGGCCTGGCGGGCGACTTGGCATGCCCCGATGCTGCTGAACTTGGGCTGGGCCGGCCAGGTTTTAGGGTCTGCACTTGTGCTGCAATCGGTTGCCATGCGCTTTGTGCTTTGGGGTCGCTATTGCGACAACGCCCTTGAGAAGCGCACGCCCTTCCGGGAGCACCATCTGGCGGGATTGCGCCAGCAACAGCAAGATGGCTTGCTGATTACCCTGGGCCCCACCGCCGATAGCCGCCAGGTCTTTGGCATCTATGAGGCCGAAAGCCAAGATCAAGTAGAGGCCCTGCTCCATGGCGACATTTATTGGCGCGAAGGTATCTGGGTGGAGCTGTCGGTGTATCCCTGGATCCAGGCCCTCTAAACCCAAGGCCCCCTAAAAAATGAGCTGTTACCCCGGGTTGATCGGATTGTTTTAACTGGCTGGAACGCTGTTTTTGGGCTGGAGAGCCGGCGATGGCAGGGGCGCCCAGCCGGCTAAGGCCTGCTGCCACACGTAGAGGCCCACCTGCTCGGCCCCCCCGGTCCCTAGCACCTGGCCATAGCCCCCCATCTGGCCGATCCCCTGGTTTGCAATCGTGGCAATCGCTGCCGGGCTGGTGATGCCCTGCTGCTCGAGGGCCTTCAACTTCAAGGTGCGACCGCGGCGGATGATGTTGCCCCCATGGATGTGGCAACCGGCGCAGTGGGCCTCAAAGAGGGCTGCGCCATCGGGACCTGTCGCTAAGGCCGGGACGGGCCCAGCCAGCAGGCCACCCGTCCATAAAAGGGCACTAAGGGACAGATTCAGGACCAAGCCCAGGCGGAGGATTTGGCCTAAGGATCCGGCAAACGATCGGGCCTTAGCGCTCAGCGTTTTGGCGATTTGACTGAACAGATCAAGGGGCACGATCAAGCCAATCCGGCATCTGGAACGAGCCTAGGTTGGGGTCCGTTGGGGCTGGCTGGATTTGGGGTAGGCCTGGCAATTGGGTGCCTAGCCTCATTCCTCTTCGTCGATGCCGCCGGCGGGGATCAGGCGGATCTGCTTGCGACCTAGCTTGATTTCGAATTCATCGCCTGGATTGAGTTCTAGTAGGGCGGTATAGGCCTTGCCAATCAGCAGGTTGCCATTGCCCTGAACCGTGGCCACATAGCTGAGCTTGCGGCCTCCTTTGCCGATCTTGCTGTTGGCTCCGAATTCAACCCCTTTGGCTTCCAGCAGGGCTTCGTAGAAGGCCGTGAAGTTCAAGCGATCGGCGCCGTCCTTTTTGCTGGACACATAGCCGCAGGCCCGCACGATTTCGGATTTGCCGGCGTCGCCGAATTCCTTGACTTTGGACAGCAATTCAGATCCGGTGAGCATCGGGAGGTGGAAAACAATGACCCTTATAAATTACAGCATCGACCGCTATCAAGACAATAGGCGCGGCCGTTGAGCTGGCTGTTGCGTTCTCTGCAATAGTTTTGTTGGCATCGTTAGTGCTAGCCGTGCTTGTCGGCCCAATCGCTAGGGTTGGCCCGACACCATTGCTGCCCTCCGGGCAATCGACGAACCGTTCGCCATGGCCCCGATTCGTGCCTTGACGCCTGCTGATCACTCCGAGCTGTTGGCGATCTATGGCGATGCGGTATCAAGCCAGGCCCCCGAGCTTTACGGCGACCGTCAAGTCGCTGCCTGGCTGAGTCAGGTTCTTGCCCCTGGCTCCTTGGCGGCCGACCTCCACCAAGGCAGCGGCTTGGTCAGTTGTGGGGAGTCCGGCGAGATCGAAGCCTTTGCCGTGATGGAACCGGTCGATCGCCTGTCCTTGCTCTATTGCCGTGGCCGTTCCGCCCGCCAAGGCCACGCCACCCGCCTGTTGAATCGCTTGGAGGCCCTGGCAGCAAGCCAGAACCTGGGCCAGCTGAGGACCGAAGCCAGCCAGTTCTCCCGCCCCCTGCTGCTCCGGCGGGGCTGGAGAGTGGTGTGGATCGAGGCTCTCCTGATCAACGGCATTTTGTTTCGGCGCTACCGCATGACCAAAGCCCTACCCACGGTGAGCTGATGGCGGAAGCCCACTTGCAGCAGTTCCTTGAGAAGGTGCGCCAGCTCAATGCCTTCGTGGCCCTCAGCGAGGCTGATCCCAGCTTCCGTCAGCGCTTGAGTGACTGTGCCAACCACCAGCAGGTGGTGGATCTCGCCAGCAGCTGTGGTTTTGACATCGCCAGGCGCTGGGGAGAGCCTCCTAGCCAGTCCAGTCAGGCGATGGTGTCGATGGCTGGGGAGGGGGCAGATCTCCAGGACATGGGCCTGGAGCTGCTGGCTGATGGGGACAACGATGGGGACAACGGTTCAGGCCAGAACCTGCTCTCAGGACCCTGTCCCCCTCCAGGCCAGGAGCGCAGCGAGCGGTTGCTGGGCCCGGGCCAGCTGCGGCTTGAGCTAATTCATTCCTGTGTGTTCGCCAGTCCTCCTGGCTTCTGGTACGACCAGGTCGAAAGCGAATGGGTGCTGCTGCTTCAGGGCGAGGCGCAGTTGCGCTTTGCCGATGAAGCCCAGGCCCGCAGCCTCAAGGCGGGCGACAGCCTGCTGATCACCCCTGGGCGGCGTCACCGGGTTGAGGCAACCGATCCTGCTCCGGGAACCCGCTGGCTGGCTCTCTTCTGGTTGGCAGGCGGCTGACATGGGACTGGCGCACCAGCCAGTAGGCGCTGGCCAGGGCCAGCACGGCCACCCCCAGCCCGGCCAGTTCGCCGGGGGTCTTGAGCATCCCCTCAGGCATGACGATCACCTTGCGGGCCAGGGCCGTGAGGGCCGTGATCAACACCAGCTCGATCTGTACAACATGCTCGCGCAGGTAGGCGGTGAGATTTTGCAAGACTTCCAGGGCGATCAGCAGGCCGAGGATCTTGTCGAGAAACCGGGTCATGTCGTCGCCAAGCCAGTTGCTTGACCCACCGAAGAGCTGGTTGACCAGGGTGATGACCAGCTCGGCCGTGGCGACAAGCAGCACCACACTCAGGACTGCCGCGAGCAGCTTGGCCAGGAGGCGCTCGAAGCGATGGACCTGGCGTAGGAAGGCCTGATCGCCCAGCCCGCTCGCTTTGAGGCTGCGGCTGAGCCGACCTGGGGCAAGGCGTGCTTGCTGGCGGATGCGATCGAGGCCCAGGCGGATTGGAGCCATCGCCATCACTGATTAAAGGGGGAGTAAATCGGTTTGGCCGGCGTATCGCCCTTGGGATTCACGATCTTGGTGTCACAGGTAATGCTGCCGTCGGCGGCCGTGACGCAGTTCTGCGGCTCAATCTTGGTCTCCGTACCGATGTTGCTGCCAGGACCGAGCAGGAAGCGCTGGCTCTGGGCTAGGCCTGGGCCGGCCAGGGCTGCCGCCAGGCCCAGCCAGGCGACCAGGGTTTGTAGGGACTTGGCTGCTAGGGGCTGGGGACGGGGGACCATGGCGATCGCTACAACGGCCCCCACTCTGCCTGCCCTGGCGGCGGTTGGCCGACTGGAATTGGCTCGTCCCGCGGTTTAGCCGCCGGCTTGGCCGCCAGAGGCAGCCTCCTGACGAATCTCCTCTAGCAAGAGGTCCAGCTGGCCCAGGGAAGAGTCCAGATCTGGGAGGTCAGCTCCCCCGCTGCCTGGCTGTTCCTGCCAGAGCAGGTCGATGCCGCAGAGGCGCTCGGCCAGGCCGTTTAGGCCCTCGCGGCCATGGATCCGTTGCAGTTCATCCAGCAGCACTGGCATGCGAATCGAGCTGACCCTCAGGGCCCGGCGCAGATCTGCCTGGGTGCGGCCGCTATGGCGCAGCCAGTCCTTGAGAAAGCTCTGGAGATCCTCCAGCTCTTCGAGGCTGAGGCTGGCCATCAACGCACTGGGGGGAACCACTGGTCCAGTTTGCGCTGGGCCCGGGTGCGCACGGCTTCACCCATGTGGCTGCGATAGAGGCCCAGCAGGGCTGTCATCGCCACCACATCATCGCCAAAGCCAGCCACGGGAATGAAATCCGGGATCAGATCCAGGGGAAACACCAGGTAGGTCAAGGCCGCCACCATGGTGAGACGCACCTGCAAGGGCGTATTGGCATCGAGCACTAGCTCCAGGCATTCGATCGCCGGCCGGGCGACGCTGCGGCCGGCCCGACGCAGCAGTTTCCAGAGCAGGCCCTCATCGATTTCGGCGCTGCCCAGCACCTCGGCCTCGATGGTTTCCGGGGTCTGGCTCGATCCAGTCTGGGGCTGCGGGGACTGGGTTGATGGACCCATGGAGATTCCCGTTGGCAGAAGTCCTATCACTTTGGCCAAATCCAGGCTGGACGGACGGCCTGGAGGCACAGCCAGCGGCCAGGCGCCCGTCCCTGGCGGCGAACGGCCTTCAATCGATCTCGACGAGACCGCTCTGGATGCCGGTCTTGCGCAGCTTGCGCAGGGCCCGTTGCACCACCTGGCGGCAGTATTCGCGGCTGCAACCCAGCTGACGGGCCACCTCGGCCAGGGTTCGCCATTCGTTGCCGCCATCGAGGCCAAAGCGCAGCATCACCACCGTGCGTTCCTTCGGGGTGAGGTTGGACTGGTCCAGCAGGGTCCAGGCTGAGGCGCTGCGTTCGGCTAGCTCGGCCCGCTCCATCGGAGCCATTTCATTGCTGGGCAGCACATCCACCAGCTCGGTGGGATCGGATTTCGACTTCAGCACCCCCTGCAGGCTGACGGTGACACTGCGCAGTTCACAGCCGAGGAGCTCTTCCACCTCCTCAAGGGGGATGGCCATGGCGGCGGCCAGCTCCCGGGGGCTTGGCAACAGGCCATTGCTTTGCAGCAAGCGGGCCTTGGCGGCCCGCAGGCGCGTCAGTTTTTCATTCACATTCACGGGAATGCGGATGGTGCGGCTTTGGGTGGAGAGGGCCCGGTTGAGACCCTGGCGAATCCACCAGTAGGCATAGGTGCTGAATCGGTGGCCGCGGGTGGGGTCATATTTCTCGACCGCCCGGGTGAGGCCCAGGGTGCCTTCCTGGATCAGGTCGAGCAGGTCCAACCCCTTGCCCTGGTAACGCTTGGCCAGGTTGACCACTAGGCGCAGGTTGGCCGTGATCATCTGGCTCTTGGCCCGCTCCCCCAGGCGCATGGTGCGTTTTTCGTCATCGTCGTAGCTGCAGGCTTCACCGACACCACCGGCGCTGCTGCAGCGTTCCTGCAGCTCAACAAGGGCCTGTACCTTGCGGCCCAAGGTAAGTTCCTGCTCGGGTGTGAGCAATTGGTGACGCCCAATTTCGCCTAGATATGCACTCAGCGAACTCGCCATTAATCCCTTTGACTTTGCAACGAACCTAGGGCGAATTTCTGCCAATGCTGGAAGTAACTGAAAGGCTTCGGACTTTCGCTTTTTCTCCCCTTTTGGGCCCTTTAACTGGTTTTCGCTCCGCAAGTATTTCCACAGATTGGCAATGACGTTGGGTTCAGTCAGCATCTCCGCGTCCGCGGCGCTATTTGGCACGGGCGCTGAAGGGCCCCGCTACTGTCAAATTCCTAGCTTTCAGCGCCCCATGCTCGGGTTCGCCGCACCGATCAACACCCTCTTCAGCAACTTGCCCCCTGACCTGCTGCCCCGGGCAGCTGGGGCCTATGTCCACTACCTCGGCTTTATGGTCTGCTTCGGGGCCCTAGTGCTGGAGCGGCGCCTGATTCGGCCCAATCCGGACCGTAAGGACGCGATCACCATGGTGATCACCGATGTGGTGTACGGCCTCGCAGCGCTGGCATTACTGGGCAGCGGCATCCTGAGGGTTCTTTATTTTGGCCAGGGCAGCGAGTTTTATACCCACAACCCCCTGTTCTGGTGGAAGGTGGGGGCGTACCTGTCGGTTGGGGCCCTGTCCCTTTATCCCACTGTTACTTACATCCTCTGGGCGATTCCCCTGCGCAAGGGCGAGTTGCCCAAGGTGAGCGAGGCCCTGGCCACCCGCCTGGGCTGGATTTTAAATATTGAACTGGTCGGCTTTGCCCTGATTCCGATGATGGCAGTGTTGATGGCCCGGGGAGTGGGCCTGCCGGCCTGAGTCCAGGCCTAGGACGTCGATCCGTCTGTGCCGCGCCGCCCGTGCCCTTCTTGCCACTTCCCCTGCTTGAGCCACCGCCCCTGTTGAGCAACGGTGGCAGCCAGGGGGTTCGGCAAAACCCAAGCTTCGACTGTCCGATTCAGCAGCAAAGCCGGCCCTGGAGTGCGCCGAGGGAAGTCACCGGCATGGGCATTGCCTCGAGGCCAGTTGACAAGCCCCTCCATGGTCTGGAAACCCCGGGGGGCGGTGCTGCTGGAGCCGATTACCACCAGCGCTTAAACCCAACCCCTGCTGGCTGGCCGGTTCGTTCCCAATGGTGCGTGTGGGTGGAACCATTAGCTGCAGGCACCCCATCCGGTCCTTTTGGGGCCCGCTGGCAGCGGGCAGTGCAGGCGGCGCTGGCGACCTGGCAAGCCGAGCTGCCGATCCAGGCGGTAGCCACCCCCGACCAGGCCCAGGTGCGCCTCTGGCGCCGTAAGCCGCCCCTCGAGAGTGGCCCCGATGGGCCCATGAGGGCCAGCCATGGACGCGCCCTGTTGGAACTGCGCCAGGTGCAGCGGCTGGGCCAGTGGCAGCTGGAGCCCCAGGTGGACGTATTGATTAGCCCCGGCCAACGGCCCGAAGCGATCCAGGCCACCAGCCTGCATGAACTCGGCCACGCCTTCGGCCTTTGGGGCCACAGCGACCAGAGCGGCGACGTAATGGCCGTCAGCCCCACGGCTAAGCCCGTTCTGTCCCTCAGCCCCCGGGACCGGTCCACCCTGCGCTGGCTGCTGCGGCAGCCGGGCCTTAGTCCCGTGCTGGCGCCGGCCTACTGAGGGCGCCTGGTGGCGTTGTTTCACCCAGGGCGCCTGGGGGCGTTGTTTTACTCAGGGCGCCTGGGGGCGCCACGGCGTTCGGCCAGCACCTCCTGCACCTGGCGCCAGGGGACGCCGTGGTGGGCCAGGGC
>Ga0310327_10125_pt1 | contig 9926 bp, 9 predicted proteins | sample LakSupDCLTotalB7_FD_195541 | JGI IMG/M metagenome (GOLD analysis project Ga0310327, IMG submission 195541) | Enriched freshwater cyanobacterial communities from Lake Superior, Ontario, Canada - SU02.DCL.Total.B7 (v2) (version 2) | ecosystem: Environmental > Aquatic > Freshwater > Lake | place...
AGTATTAATAGTGGAGGCTGAAAAAGATCAAATTGTGCTCGAAGCAAGCAAGGCAGAAATGCGCAGAGAATTAAATAACGCAGAAATAATCAAACTGAATGGAATTGGCCATGGGCTATTAATGCCAGCACTCACGGAAATTGTTCTGAATTGGCTGGAAAAACAATAAGCAATGAATATTAAACCCTGTAAGGCATTTGCAAGCGGTGCCGATATTTATGCAAAGAATGCAAAACTGCAACAAGCAGTGGCCTGGCGACTAGCTAAATACTGCCAAAATCTAATAATTCCTGAAGGCCTAACATGGGATTTTGGGGCTGGCAGCGGGCACCTTGCCGCAGCCCTAGAAAAACAAAAAAAGAGTTTATCTGCGATATTAGTTGATGAGTGCAGGGAACTATTAGATCAATCAGAAGTAGCGAGTATGCGGAAATTGGAATGGGATTTGAACCAAGGAGTACCACCTGAGGCAATAGGTGCTGCATTAATAGCGAGCAGTTTTGCTTTGCACTGGTTGAAAGATCCTGTTGGCCAAATAAAGCAATGGGGAAAAGCAATAGCTCCAGGGGGCTGGTTAGCAATCACAGTTCCTATTCAAGGAAGTTTTAGAAGCTGGCACAGAGCAGCCGAAATAGCAGGAGTGAAATGCACAGGTATCACACTACCAATAGGGGCAGAGTTAATCAAAAGCCTTAGGCAAGTTGCTGAGATCAAAGAGCACAAAATACTTAGATATAGCAAGCAATATAACTCAGGGCTGGAATTTCTAAAGGAGATGAAGTGGATGGGAACAAATGGGGGCGCCACTGGCAAACTAAATCAAAGAGAATTAAGGAAATTGAATAATTACTGGTTAGAAAACCCAAACAACGGTAGCGCAAGCAAAGGAGAACACAATAAATCAACAAAAATTACTATAAATTGGGATATATTGCTAATTATTGCCCAAAAAGCAACTGAGAATAACTAGCACAATGAAAACACCTAACCGGCTAATTGTTGCAGGAACAGACACAAATGTGGGCAAAACAATTGTAAGCAGCTTATTAGTATCAAAGCTAAATGCGCATTACTGGAAACCGATACAATGCGGGGAACTCGATACAGGAGGCGATAGCGCCACTATTAAAAAACTAACCGGTATCAATGAAAACAGGATTATACCTGAAGCCTATAGATTGAAAATGGCAGCATCACCAAATCAAGCTGCAGAAGCAGAAGGAATAACGATAGAAGACAAAAACTTAATATTACCAAGCCATGATGGCCCCCTTGTTGTTGAACTAGCAGGAGGTTTAATGGTGCCACTACGAGATAACTGGCTACAGATTGATCAAATTAAAATATGGAATCTACCAGTAGTGCTTGTTGCACGCTCTGGACTTGGCACATTAAATCACACGCTGCTATCATTAGAAGCGATGGAAAAAAGAAACATTCAGGTAGTAACACTCATACTTAATGGCGAGAAGCACGAAGGAAACTATAAAACATTACTAAAAATTGTAGGTGCAAAGATAAGCATAAAGAAATTATATATCCAGTCTATATAACTTAGTTTCACCCATTACATATACCCCGTTGGGTGCCAAGGCGAAGTTACTAACACCCCCAGGCACGGGGATAGCAACTTAAGGAGTGCCATCCTTATCAAATACCTCAAGCCCTGCTCCCGTACCGGTCCAAACCCGAACTACTACGTCAAGCTGCGATTAACAACGGAAATCATGTTACATCCGTGCCATCACTTGCTAAGTATATTTTAATTGCATTTGTCTTTAAATCTTCAAACCCCCTTGAACCCACTATCAGGATGATTTAGATTAAAATAGTGAAGTATTCAATCCATATTAATATTTCCGCTCTGAATATGCTGGCTAATAAGACAAGTACCAGGAAGATAGTTCCAGTAATATTGATAACTTGAGGGCTGGGGCATTGCGCCTTAATTTCTCAGTGCTGGACAAAATGTTCACTTATTTACCAGGCCAGCGATTCGGCAATTGCGTGCATTTCCCAACATTTCAGCCTCTTTTGCGGGGTGTATCTAGATTTAAAGCTAAATGTTTTGTATATTTGCGTCAGAAATTACTAATCCTCAAGTTTTCCTAATGATTGATCAATTTTTGAAAGGAAAAGTTGCCATTGTTACCGGCGCCAACAGTGGAATAGGCAAATCTATTGCACAAGAATTAGCACATCGCGGGGCCAAGGTAGTTATTAATTACAGGTCCCATCCAGAGCAGACCGAAGCCGTTTTATCTGAGATTTCAGCCGCCGGTGGCATTGCCATCGGCGGCCAGGCAGATATAACTAATCTTAACGCTTTGCAAGAGGTTGTTGATCTGGCTGTTTCAACTTTCGGGCGGCTTGATATTATGGTAAATAATGCCGGTCTTGAGACTCGCACATCAATTCTTGATACAACTCCAGCTGATTACGATAAAGTTTTAGATGTAAATTTAAAAAGCACTTTCTTTGGTACTCAGTTTGCTGCTAAGCAGATGATTATTCAGGGGGGAGGAGGTCGAGTTATTAATATCTCCTCTGTCCACGAAGATTGGCCAATGCCAAATAACACTGCCTATTGTTTAGCTAAAGGTGGTGTTCGGATGTTGGCTCGTACCGCTGGTGTTGAACTTGCCCCCCACGGGATCACGGTGGTGAACGTAGGCCCTGGGGCGGTGAATACACCTATAAATGCTTCAACTATAAATAATCCATTACTTTTAGCAAAGCTAAACTCTGCTATTCCTATGGGACGCATGGCGGAGCCAGAGGAGATTGCATCATTGGTTGCCTTCCTGGCCAGCGATGCCGCCAGTTATATCACTGCAACCTCAATTTTTGCCGACGGTGGCATCATGCATAGCAGCCCAGGTCTCTAAACACTATGCCTAAGCCAAATAATAAGCATACCCAGCTCCTTAGTGATCACAAAACTGAACAGTCCTTACTGCTCATGGTTGGCGTCATGCAGGGGGTGGCTTTGGTCACATTCCCTGCCATCAGTGGAGTTTTAACGGGAACCAATGGATACGGTCTCTCGAATAGTGACTATGGATTGATCTTTTTGCCTCAGGTGATAGCGGCCATTACCTCCTCCCTTATGGGTGCACAAGCCTCCCGCCTTTGGGGTGCCAAAAAGGTTCTCCTCTGGGGTCTGATTGCGGATGTGGCCTCTATGGCTGTGCTGCTTTTAAGCATTTTGGTAATGCATGAGCAGGGACTAGGGCTGCCCCTATTAATGCTGGCCACAGCCTTGATGGGATTTGGCTTTGGCGGTGTGGTGCCCGTTCTGAATACTTTTGTGGCTGATTTTCAGCCCTCCCGAGTTGACCAGGCTGTGTTGATGCTCAATGCCCTCCTTGGATTGGGCACTGCGCTGGCTCCAGCTCTAGCGGCCCTTGTGGTGGGTCCTGGGATCTGGTGGATGCTGCCCTTGTCTGTGATGCTGTCAGCAGCCCTGCTCTGGTTCGTTTGTCGCAGTCAGCCGTTCCAATTGAGTGCTCCGATTCCAGAGCAAGTTGCCACGTCTGGAGCTAGTCAACGCCAGTACGGGAGGCTTGTACTCTTCGTTTGTGTAGCCACTTTGTACGGATTGAGTGAGACCCTCAACGGGAATTGGGCTGTTTTGTTGATGTCAAACCATCTCGACAGCCCTGCCAAGGTGTCATCGCTAGCGCTGACACTGTTTTGGACCTTTGTCACGCTGGGGCGTCTGCTGTTTTCAAGATTCCCGATGTGGTTTCCGCCCCGTTTATTGCTGCCTGGTTTGCCAACGTTTTTGGCTGTAATCTTTGTGGGCATCAGTCGCTTGGGGCCGGGCAATAGTTATGTGGGCCTCGCTCTGTTTGCCATGGCAGGCTTAGGTTGTTCTGCACTATTGCCACTAATTATTAGTTATGGGCAAAAACAGCTTTGCCAGATGGGTTCCTCGGCGTCAGGGGTTTTAATAGCGTTTTATCAGCTGGGCTATGGATTGGCTGCCTTTGGGGGTGGGGCACTCCAGCAGTCTTTGAAACTTTCGATAACTTCTTTATTTGGGTGGGGTGCTGCTGTGGCAATCACGCTGGCAATACTGTCTGGCTTAATTACGATCCGTAAGCCTTCAGGCTCAGCATTGAGTATGTCGTGAATGTGTCTTGTTGGTTAGCTTCTATTGCAGGGGGCTTTGGATTTGGAATATTCCTCCACAACTCCGTTGCTTTCGCTCAAGATCAGACGGGGCCCAAGGACCTAGATCTAGGTCCCACCCAAATGATCAAGATAGTTATTCCCCAGCCCTATTCATCCAACAGGGCTGAATACGATTATGTCTTGCCTCTTTCCCAAAGTTCTACTAAACGTGTTTTTTGGGATTCAAAAATATTCGCAGAGCAGCGTCCTTTCCTAGGGGCTACCCCTGGTACAGATAAGCTTCAGGCATTTGGACAGAGTGCTCGCTTGGGTTTGCGTGAGCTTGTTTCCCAAGGCAATGCTTACTGGGGGGTGAGCGTTGGCTATGACAGCCTTTGGCAGCAGGAAAGTTACTTCCAACAGGCTGGGCTTGCTTTGGAATATTCAAGGCCCTCATATCAGTTTGTTCTGACAGCTGGTGTACCTTTTGCAGCATCCAATACGACAGAATCTGGTAATAACCCCCTCTCCTCCGTTAATTTCCAGGTTTCGCTACCAACGGGAATTGAACGACTGGCGGTACAACCTAGAATTTATCTAGTTGGAAGTGAAAGTACCGGTACGACCACCGGTGGGCAGTTACAATTTACATACGGTTTTTACCAAGGTTTTAGCACCACTCTGGCGTCCAACTATGACGCATTCGGAGGGGCTAGCGGTTCATTGACATTTCAGGTTGTGTTCCCACAACGTTCTGCTGAGAAGGTTGGATCTACGATCAATCCAGTATTAATCAACAGCTATGCAGGGCCAGTTGGCAATAATGGATCAAGGGTAATTAGGTTAAATGGAATCCCCTTGTCTTCTGGAAATTAATTGATGGTTAATCAGCAGAATCCTAGGGTTCAGACCTTGTACGAATTGGCACTAATCCTTGGGTGTTGAGTTTGACCGCCCACAGGCTATTGCTAGATCCAATAAATAGTATGTTGTTATCTGAACCGCCGAAGCTCAAATTAGCTGTTTGTTTGGCCATAAGGAATTTGCCAATTAACTTGCCCTTGGTATTCAGTACGTGGATGCCTTCCAAGGTCCCCACATAAATATTGCCCTTGTTGTCAAGCCGCATCCCATCGGGGAAGCCGGGCGCAACATTGGCAAATAGGCGCTTATTAGTAAGGGTTTTACCATCGGCAGCAACGTTATATTTATAGATGCGATGTGGGAGGTATGGGAAATAAGTTCGAGGGCCTTGAATCGCACCACTATCTATAACATAGAGGGTTTTCTCCCCTGGGCCGAATGCGATTCCATTGGGCATCACTAGACCAGGTACTACAACTGTGAGTTGCTTATTTTTAGGGTCAAAGCGATAAACGTTGTTGGGTAGTTCTGCCGGTTGGGGTGGAAACTGCAAAGAACCATAGCTGGGATCCGTGAACCAAACCGTTCCGTCACTTTTGACGACAAGATCATTAGGGGAGTTAAGGCGTTTGCCCTGGTAGCTATCCACAAGGGATGGGGCCTGTGGCGCGGGGCTTTTGAGGTTTGCTTCGATGTTGCGGGTGATTGAGACGCGACGGCCGGTTGTTTCGGCGGTAAGCAGATGACCCTGAAGATCCGGTGTCTGACCATCCGCAACTCCTGAAGGATTGCGGAATAGCTTGGGCTTCTCCCAAGATTCTGGTGTTATCTGGCCATCTATTAGCCCATTCCAGCGCATCGAATAGATGCTGTTGTGGATCTGGTCGGTGATGAAAAGCATGCCGCCTTGTCCCTGGCGATCCTTGAGGAACACGGGGCCTTCAGTGAAGCCAAACCCTGTTGCCAGGGGAACCAGCTGAGGTGTGCGACCCACGATGGCTGCAAAGGTTGGATCAAGGGCCTGAACAGTGAGCTGAGGTGATTGGGATTCTGGATAAAAGGGATTGCTAGTGATATTTATGTCTTGGCATTGCTTGGCTATTGGACTTCCTGGTAGGCATGCTGCTCCCATCGGTGCTGGCCCACTACTGGGCTGACAACCAATCAAAAGGGCTGTACCGGCAATCAATGTGATTGGGAACAACCTGCCAACGCAAATGCGTTGCATGGAGCGAGATATCAGGCGCATCATGGGCATGGGGAATGTCACGATTACTGAAATTTATATAGAAAATTTAGGTCTTTCTGGAGGTCCTGCACAACAATGTGCTCAATACAAAACCGGACAAATGTTTAAATCCAGAAAAGATCAAGCTGTTAGTTCATCACCACAGGGGTAACCAGGGTTGCAATCGGAGATGCTGCTGGTGCTGGCCAAAGTTTTCATCAGAGCCAACAGAATTAAAACTAATAAATTGCCGATCGACAGTATTATCAAATCTATAGGAGTTCAAATCACCACAATAAAATGCCATCAACTCTCCTCCAGGAAGAATTTCTGCAACAGAAGGAGTTGGCTTTATAAGACCTTAACGAGGAAAACCTGCAAAATACGTGCCTTCGTTGAAAGTCCAACAGCAATCAATGGCATAGAGGGGAGATCACAATAACAGTGGATTCAAGTGATTGTGGCCTAGAATGCAAAGAATACCTTAGAATTTAATAAAAAATAAAATGCGAACAATATCGTAACTTAAGTAATTGGATCAACAAGCATTTCTATAGTTTGCTGAATTTCAATAGACGATAAACAGATATCAGAAGGAAACCGCTTAACCAGCGAGCCATGCCTATCAATCAAAAATTTCTCAAAATTCCAAGCTATTGGCATGGAGTCATGCGTGAGCAACTTAAATAAAGGATGTATATTAGGTGCAACACAAATAATTTTAGAAAAAAGTGGTATATCTAATCTAAATGTAGAGGAAAGAAACTGCATAACCTCATCAACAGACTTAGGCTCCAGAGCACCAAAATCATTTCATGGAAATGCTAAAATCTTTAAACCTCTAGGGCGATACAACATATCAAGTAAGCACATCGATTCATATTGAACAGTGTATCTGCACTCACTAGCAACATTAATAATAAGAAGAGGCGAACCCCAAAAATTGCTCATTGGGAGTAATGAGCCATCAATAGCATCAACCGTAGAAGTATGCAACCGACTGTATTCAGAAGACTGGGTGAAAGCAGAAGAATTCATACTTGAAAATCAATTTAAAATATGAGTCCAATAAACGATAGGACTTATATTTTACAAAGTAATAATTATACCATATAAAGATTAGGCAAGCCTGTCAACCAAGTGCTCTGAAACCCTGATCGCATTTGCAATAGCCGTTAATGACGGATTAACTGCCCCAATGCTGGGAAAGAAGCTTGTGTCAACTACGTATAAATTATCTAAATCATGGGCCTTGCAATTTAAATCGAGAACTGAATCCTCTGGATTAGTGCCAAACCTACAAGTTCCAGCCTGATGGCCAACTGCTGCGATTGCCATATCGGAAGCAAAATAAATTTGCCTCTCAGCCAAGTGGTCCTGTTGATATAATTTTTCAAGTACACGCTCAAGTCTATTCATCAATTCACTCGATGCACGATCATTTGTTGCTAAATAGCTGAGGGTTATTTGACCGCTTGAATCAACAGTTACCCGATTATCAGGCTTGGGTAAATCTTCAGTTTGCAACCAAAAGTCTAAGGATCTTTCAGCCAGTTTATCCATAGACCAAGTGGGTGCAAGGGCTGTGAGCTTAGGCTTGTAGCCCTTCATCATTGCACCATTAGTTTTACCCGTCATCTGAATATTACCAATGGGGAAATCAAAATCATTGTCGCCAAAATACCAATCATTAACCGCAATAGTTTTTTGAAAGATGGTATCATTAGGCTCCCGCCCCAAAGCAACAACTGCCTTGCAATTATGATACATATAATTGCGGCCAACCTGGTCTGATCGATTAGCTAAACCATTAGGATGCTTATCGTTTGCAGACATGAGAAGCAGCCTGGCAGAATTAGCGGCTCCACAACTTACAACAACAATATCACCGGTGAATTTTAATTTTTCCCCATCTCTATCAACAAGCACTTCTGTAATAGTGTCACCGGCTGAATTGGTATTTAATTTCAAAACATGGCAGCGGGTTAAAAGAGTTAGGGAACTATTGACTAAGCCAAGACCTGCCCTTATTCCCATAACCTCAGCATCCCCTTTGGCATGGAGAAGGCAGGGAAAACCGTCACATCTATTGCATTTCACACAAGCACTAAATGGAAGATTGGCCTCATCTAGATTTACCCCGGTTGGTGCATGGAAAGGATGCAATCCCGCTGCTTTAAAGCCATCAACCAATTGCTGCATGCGGGGTTCATGCTTAATGGGTGGGTATGGATATGGTGCACTGGCCCTTGGTTCAGTGGGATCTTCACCCCGTTCGCCATGAACGTGATACATCGCTTCAGCCCTTGTGTAATAGGGCTCAAAATCGTTGTAACGGAGAGGCCAAGCAGGAGAAATGCCATCAACGTGAATTAACTCCTCAAAATCTCTCTCCCGCAATCTGAAATGAGCTGCACCATAAAGCTTGGTTGCACCACCCACAAAATAATGGCTTCCCGGCTGGAATTGTTTATTATTTCGATCCTTCCATGGATCAATAGATACATAGCGATTATTTTGGAAAACTTCAGAAGGGTCCCAGTTTTGAGGTTCGCGAGGCAGCCAGTCGCCACGTTCAAGAACCAAAACTTTTTTACCGGCTTCTGCGAGGCAGCGAGCAAGTGTACCTCCGCCAGCACCACTGCCAATAATCACCACCTCATAATGGTTCGTCATGATGAGCTCCACATAAAGAAACCACTACATAGGTGTGTAGCGGTTTAATTGGGTGATCATTTTTAAAACCATCGAAGTCCAACCTGTTTGATGGCTAGCTCCAACCCCAGCACCGTTATCACCGTTAAAATATTCATTAAACAATATTAAATCACGCCAATGTGGGTCATTTGAAATTCCAACATTGTTGCCGTTGAAAGGTCTTTGAGAGCTTTTATCTAATCTAAATAAATTTGCCAACCTTGCCTCAAGCTCAAGAGATGCAGCCCATAAGCTAATGAAATTACCAGATCCCGTAGGGAATTCAACCATAAAGGTATCTCCATAATAATGACCAAACTTCTGCAGTGCTTCAATAATTAAATAATTAATAGGCATCCAAACAGGTCCGCGCCAATTAGAATTTCCACCAAACATAGCCACTGGGCTATCAGCAGGGTTATAAGCAAGAGTTTGCTCTTGAGAACCCTCTCGGAAAGTATAGGGAGATTTTTCATAGACTTTCGAAAGAGAACGGATGCCAAAGGGGGACAAAAATTCATCCTCATTAAATAAATACCAACAAATCCTTTGCAACCTATCCCTAGGAACCAGGCTAAATAAAGATCTATTATTATGCCAGCAGCCAATATTGTCCTCTAGCCAAGTGTGAGATGAGCGCTCGCTAAAAAATCTAGCAAACGTTTTACTTGTATCTAACCAAGGCAATCTTTCAACAGTAGCCACATCAAAGCTTGCTACTGCAAGCAACGGAATTAAACCTGAAACAGATCTGGTTCTAAGGTAGGTCCAGGAGTTATCAGGGCGTTTTATAACATCATAATAAAAACCCTCCTCCTCATCCCAACTAACATAATCACGACCGTTTAAAGATGGAACATTAAGAGTAATCGCAAGTTGCGCAAAATCAAAAACAAACCTCTCGCAAATATTAGAGTACTCAGGATCCTGCGCACTTAGTTCAACTGAAATTTGTAATAAGTTAAGGCTTAACATAGCCATCCAAGCAGTGCCATCACATTGTTCAATTCTGCTCCCA
>Ga0310327_10128_pt1 | contig 9833 bp, 8 predicted proteins | sample LakSupDCLTotalB7_FD_195541 | JGI IMG/M metagenome (GOLD analysis project Ga0310327, IMG submission 195541) | Enriched freshwater cyanobacterial communities from Lake Superior, Ontario, Canada - SU02.DCL.Total.B7 (v2) (version 2) | ecosystem: Environmental > Aquatic > Freshwater > Lake | place...
GGGCATCTGGATTAGCCATCACCACAACCTCCGCTAGATCAGCTACTTGCATGGCGGGGGCATTTGCATAACTATCTACTGCGATTACGCGGCAACCAAGGCGCTGCGCCGCGATAGCCACCTCCTTGCCCAGTTCTCCACTGCCAAGCAACATCAGCGTGAGGGGTAGGGTATTTGGAATGCTTAGTGCCATAGTTGTGGGGTTTGTATTATGTTAACAAAATTCTTGAGATAATAAACCCAACATGATAAAAACATCCTGCAATTAAAACCATCCAATCAAGAAACTAGCAATTTTAGCAATTAAACCTTCTAAATTATCAATATCACCGTAACGAAGACCGATCCAAACAACCGATACAAACGCAGCTAGCATTAATAAATAAGCAACAATATAAACTTGATCAGAAAAGTAAAAAAGGCAAAAGTGGTAGATCTACCCGACAAGTTTATTGCAGAAAAACAAGTGTTAGTAGCACAGTAACAGGGAAACTTGCGCGGGCATCTTCCTCATCACTACGTACCATAAACACTAAAATGAGCATAGACATTAATACAACCAATGGTAGCAATAAACGCCAAATAGAAGCCCCTGGCGATGTACCAAAAGAGATTTCAAAAAGTATAACACTGTAATCGCTTTCATCCCCGCCCTGCAAAAAATTTGTTGCATATTGGTGACGATATTCAGCAATAAGCCAAACTTGATTTAGCCAACCTAGGATTCGAGAATTAAAACCAATTCCGCTATTGCGAATATCGGGGTCTAATCGGAGTGTCTTGCAACTTAAACTACCATCATTATCATCAGGTTCAATAAATAAAGGCAAACTGATGCTCATGAATGGAAAACGTCGGAAATTTGCCTGATCGATTAGAAATTGACCGCGATAAGTAAAAAGCTGATAATATTCGCCATTAGCCAACTTCTTTGCACCATCACCAACGGGAGTAAGTTCTGAACTTGATGGCTCCACGCCGATAACGGCACGTCAATGCGGGCGGCCACACTTGAGGTGCGCTTAGAAGAGCTAGGGGTACTCAGATCCTTCTCTAGGCCACGGGTTAGCAACGACAATCCTTATTCCGAATCGCTATTCCGCACCGTTAAATACCGGCCTAATTATCCCAACCGGCCATTCAGCAGCAAAGAAGAAGCCTGCCAATGGGTTTCCTCTTTTGTTGATTGGTACAACCACCAACACCGCCATAGCGGCATCAAATTTGTGACGCCCGAGCAACGCCATTGCGGTGAGGCTGTGGAGATCTGCCGCCAGCGAAACCATGTTTATGAACAGGCTCGCTTGGCAAATCCAAAACGCTGGAGCAGATCAATTCGTTGCTGGAAACAACCTGAACTGGTGTGGATCAACCAGCCCGCTGATGATTTCATCGCTCAAACAGCTAAGTTGGAATTGGCCGCCTAATCGGCAGCAGAGACGTCATCTTTCCTGACAGTTACCGAGCATCAAAACATTCTTATCTAGAAAATTCATCAGCGCAAATGGTATTAGAAAAGGCATGTCAGAAATGACTAGCGTTAACTACCGCGCTGCCAACCTGACTCGAAATCCTTGGGGGCCAGAAGGCTGAGGCCCTGGCAGAAATAGGCAGCGCCTCAGCCCAGCGGTTCCACTCGCAACGTAATGGGCTTGAGGGTTCTGAGGGTGAAGTAACTGCTCAGTTCGGGCGTCGCTTCGCCGTCACTGATCAATCTGTGCCGCTGCACCAAGGCAGCTAATGCCAAGCTCATTTCATAGAGCGCCAACCATCTACCCACACAAGTGCGAGGTCCGATGCCAAAAGGCATGAATAGATGGCTGCCGGAGCCTCCTGCCGGTTGTTTCAAGAATCGCTCGGGACGGAACTGATCGGGCTCATTCCAGTGCCCAGGATGGCGATGGATCACATAGGGCGAGGTCAGAACAATGTCGCCAGGTGAAACGGGCTGTCCCATCACGGTCGTGGTGATGACAGCTTCGCGCCCTAGAAACCAAACGGGTGGGTATAGGCGCAGCGCTTCCTGCACTACAGCCAGGGTGTAAGGGAGTTGGCGGGGAAGATCGGTCGGGCTGATCTCGCCATCACCGAAGGCTGTCTGAACCTCCTCGCGCACAAGCCGCTGGGAGTCAGGGTGACGGGCGACCAGGTCGAGGCAGAAGAACAGCCCACTGCCGGTACTATCCAGTCCAGCCAGCACCAGCGACAACATCGCGCTGCGTAAATAACTGCGTCGCTCGCCAGGGGGCATGGCCTGCACATCGGGGTCGGCCAGGTAGCCCGACAGCAGACAGGGTGTTGGATCGCTACTGGAGAGCAGGGCGTCGATAGCGCCGTAGACCAGCGCATCGAGCTCTGACAACAAGCCTTCCATCGAGGCGGACGTCTCATCCGCGCACGCCGTAGCCCGGGCGGCTTTCGCCTCGCTCAACTCGGACTGGGCCAGGTAGTGGAGCGGCAGACGCCAATCCGTCTCGGCGCTAAGAGATGCCGCCAATCGCTGGGAAACCGCCGACGAAATCGGACCGAACAGCTTGTGCAGCGTGATTTTCAGAGTGATCGTGCGGCACAGATCCGCCAAGTTGCGGGCGGCTGAGTTGTGGTCGCCCTTACGTTCAAGCAGACAGCCTTGGCTGATGGTGGCAAAATCCCCCGCCATCGCCTCGACCGCCTGACGTGTCAAGAGTGGCTGGGCCCGATGCCGCTCGCTGTGCCATGCCGGTCCCTCTGTCGTGAACAGGTTACTGCCATCAGTGACCATGCGGATGCCTTCAAAAACCTTGCCGCGAATGAACTCTGATGATGGTCGCTGCATCAACTGCTGCACCTCGGATGGATCACTCAGCAGATGGATAACCTGGCGGCCCCAGCGCAGGCTTAGCCAATCACCGTGCTCGAGCTGGAGCTGACGCAGATGGTCGGGCAGGCCAGCCAGCATCAGACCGCGAAGAGCGGGGGAGTCGTCGAAAACGGCGTCGGCCTTGGCGTGGCCTTCAGCCGCCATCAACTCACAAAGCCGTTCTGCCAACTGCCTCAGGGTCAGGTCGTCCAGAAACGGGCCGATCGGCAGGTCGGTTTGTAGTTGTTGGTCCAGGGCAATCTTGAGTTCGGCCAGTTGCAGCGAGCCGATTGCAAAGTCCTTCAAGGTCTGACCGGCTTCAATGAGTAGAGGTTCCTGTCCGGTCAGTGATGCCAGCTCAAGTTTGATAATTGGCAGAACAACATTGGCGTTGACTACCTCACTCAGCGCCTGGGGCCAACGGGCCATTGGATAGAAACCAGAAGCACAATATTGCTGTTTAGCGTCCAATCGTCGAACCTTGCCGCTAGTCGTGATCGGCAGGGCATTGGGTTCCAGCAAATAGACGCAATCGGCCTGAACTCCAAAGTTGCCGCCAATCTGAGTGGCAACAGACGACAAAAGCGTTTCATCTCCTGGACCGAGTCGTTTTGACTGTGATTCGATCAAGATGACCAGTCGCTCGTCGCGCTCTGGAGTCAAAATGCCGAAGCAGATACAGCGACTTGATGCAAAGCGTGGCGATGAGGAACGCACAACAACTTCAACATCACTTGGGTGAATATTGCGCCCACCTACGATGATTAGATCTTTAATGCGACCAGTGACATACAGCTGTCCCTCATCAAGGAGGCCTAAATCACCGGTATTCAAATAACCTTTGTCTTGCTCGCCTTGTTCATTGAAGATCGCTTGATCAAAGCCTGTGGCATTGGCATCTGGTCTATTCCAATAGCCGCGATTAACGCTTGGGCCTTTGACCATGATCAAACCTTCGCTCCCATGGGGGAGCTGAGTCATGTTTTTAGAATCGACAATTCGTATCGTCTGGCCATCGATACTGGATCCAGAGCTGGCCAAATCAGCTTCAGCGCAGACTTTGAGATGGCTATCGGAAGAGTTATAGAGATAGCGACTTGCAGTGGTCATCAGTGTGGCCTCAGCAAGACCATAGGCGCTGAGGATACAGTTAGCTCTCAGGCCAGCAGGCGCAAGTGTTTTTAGAAAGCGGTCAAGAACAGATCGACGAATCGGTTCACTCCCGCAGGCCAGACATTCAAGGCAGGAGAGGTCAAGTGTGTTAACCAGATCTGGGTCTGCAGCCCTCTGAACCAGATTCAGAGCTGATTCTGGCCCCATGGTGAAGCCCACGCGATGGGCATGGATCATATCCAGCCACAACACGGGACGCCGCATGAATTCGCTTGGCGCCATCAGCAACAACTCTGACCCTGAGTAAAGAGCCTGCAGGATGCCACCGATGAGCCCCATGTCATGGAAGTGGGGCAGCCAGCTAAGCATTTTCCTTGGTTTATTACTGCCGCATCTTTCAATGATCTGCTGAAGGTTGTGCAGCACATTTGAATGGCCAACAATCACGCCTTTAGGGTTGCCTGTTGATCCGGATGTGTACTGCAAAAAGGCAATGTCGCCTTGACTGGCAGGCCGGCGAAGTGCCTTTAGTTCTTGTGCCTCTGCTTTGACACTTGCCCAGTTGAGCCAAATGAAGTCGTGGTTTTGATCGCCTGAATTTGCATGGAACTTCTGACGCTTCCAAAGCAACTCCGGGCCAAGTACGGCGGCGGCTTGGCAATTGATGAGTATTGGCAGAATCGGTGCGAACTGATGGCGCCCAAGCGAGGGGCTCAGGGGAACGGGAATCAGTCCAGCACGGGTGCAACCAAAGAAGGCCTCGATGAATTCGAGGCCCGGCCCGAAAATCAGCGCTATTCGTTCGCCTGGCCTGAATTGGGATTGCAAGCGGGCTGCAATGTTGTCGGCTATTTTTAGTAAGTCTGAAAAACCGATAGACGCCTTGATTTCGCCCTGCTCACACCATGAATAAGCCGGTCGATCTCCATATGTGCTGGCCTGCGCTGCCATGAGGTCTTCCCACGCCCCATCCAAGTTCATGAACCTGTTGAAATATTCTTACTAAATTTTACTATTGCCAAGACCTTGCTGGACGGCCAGGGAAGTTCAACTACAACCATAAAGACGTGTCCGGTAAAACCTCTGCAAGCCAATCCAGGCTCCGGAATGTTGTGGTAGAATGTAAAATGTAAAATGTAAAAATTTTGAGTTAACAATGAGAACTTTTTTTTTAATAGCTTCAACAGCTAGCTTGATTGTGGGAGCCGAAATTTTGCTTATGTCTCCAGGATCTGCCCAAGAAGGAGACAGTTCAGAAGCAATTAATGCCAAGAGTCTTTGTGGCACATGGCAAGTGATAGCTGGCTCCGGTGGTGCCCATCAGCTCACTACAGCAAGCGGAAACGGAATGCTCAAGATCTCTAAGCAAGATAGCGAAGGTGATTCTGTCAAGTACACGATTGCTGATGCAAGCTCACGCACGGCTATGGCTGTTCAGACCGTCAACATGAAAAAAGGACCTGCTTTTCATATTGGCGATGGTTTCAAAACAAAAGCCGTTCGAAAACTGATCGGCGTGACCACTGAAAACAAAATATTATTTGCAGTTCAGGGTGAAACTAATACCGAAATATGGACACCTTCAACTCAAGGAGTTTATAACGTAGCGGGAATTGAAACTGGCCCTAATGCCATGGCTTATTACTACAAGATAAAGCAAACATCTAAATCAACCTGCAAGGCTGATTAACCAGTCTTTCCAGGCAAGCCGAGTACATATGAATAATCGCTCGGGAAGCGTTTTCCCACCCATCCTTAATGGCTTAGTTCATAAAGGATGGGAACCTGTTTATCACCTGTTACTGGCAGCGACGATTCAAACCCGTTAATCCACTATCACTTACATTAAACCAATCTATACCACGATAATATTTCCTCTCGAATCGAAAAAACTTTTCCCCTGCGAGAGAAAATACTAGTTACAACATCAAACAATGCGCTGTTTGTTTTTGCTTGGGGCCCATCGTTCAGGCACTACGTGGCTGCACCAGCTCCTGGCGTCATCGCCGCTGATTTCTTACATCAGCTATTTGGATGTATTGCAACAACTGCACCAAGGAGCGCCCCCACTGGATCGTGATCAGGTGCAAAAAGCACTTGACCAGGAAGGGGATAGCAGGGGCTTCGATGGCGTAGCGGTGGGGTTGGACCTCCCGGAGGAATATGGGTTTTTGCTCGAGCACGGCGCCTTCGGCATGTACACAAGGCGCCCCATTTCCAACAGGTGCTTTGATCCCTTACAACAACTCATTACCAAAAAGTGCGAACAGGTCGACCAATCGCCCTTGTTGTTGTTAAAGAATCCAGTCGACTTTTACGATGGATTCCTCAACATTGCCACTCAGTTCCCTGATGGCAAACTCATTTTCTTACATCGTCACCCCCTGGCGGTCTTCCGCTCCCAGGTGATGGCATGGCGCCATCTAGCGAAGTCGAAAAACACTTACCTGGCAACCCTGGATCCCACCTATGCCGAGACTATGGTGAATCCCAGGGCCAAAGTTGCTCTGCAATTTTCCCTCCACAGCCGATCGTTCCTTGAAACCATGCTGCTCACTTTGGCTGAGTCTTTCGACTTCCATCTTGAGCACGAAAAGGATCTCGCCCATCAGGCCATTCGGCTGCGCTACGAAGATCTTTGCAGCGACCCCGTTCCCGAACTCAATCAGATCTCGAGCTGGCTTGGGCTAGCCGATGGGTTTGTCGCTCCCGAGCGGCTCTCGGCCCAACCTCGAAAACTCAACATCGACCCACTGATTCAGGAGGTTTATGCGGCCCATAGCCATCGGTTTGTGGCCTATCGCCAATGGCTTGGCTACTCGATTGAGGAATCCCCGCTCTGATGCCTGATTCTGGGGTTTTGGTTACTGGTGCCAACGGCTTTTTTGGCCTACACCTCTTGCAGGAGCTGCAGCAGCTTGGTGTCAGCCCGTTAAAAGCCCTTGTTCGAGCTGAAACCGTGGATGGGGCCAGGCAGCGTCTGAAGCTTGCGGAGCAGCAGTACCAACTGGCCCTCGAACGCGAAGGCCTGGACGTAGTGCCCTGCGATCTCTCGCGTCCGGGGTGTGGGCTGAGCGAGCAATCGCTGGATCACTTGCTGGAAGGGAACGACACCCTGGTGCACGCGGGTGCCTGTGTGAATTTCACCGCATCACCTGAGCAACTCATCACCACCAATGCCGGCGGCACCACCCGGCTGTTGGAAATGGCGAGAACTGCTGGTATTCAACGCTTTCTACAGGTGTCTTCGCTGGCGGTTTGCAATGGCTTGAACCTGAGCGACCAGCAACCAGTGCCAGAAGCACCCCTCAACGATCAACCGAAGGCAGGCTTGAGCAGCTATGGCCAAAGCAAATTAGCTGCTGAACAGAGCTGCTACCACTTTGCGGCGGAAGGATTGGAGGTGAGTGTGCTCCGTCTGCCCTATCTCCTGGCATCGGAATCGAGCTTCGCGCTTAATCCCCATGGTTACATCGATGTGGTGCTGCGGGCGGCCCTGCGGATTGGCGCAAGTTTTGATGATGCCTTCAGCCTGCATGCTTTGCCGGTGGATCTCTGTGCCCGTTGGGTTGCGAGGATGGTTTTGGCCCCCGAGGTCCCCCTGGTCGTGCATGTGGTCTCCGATCCGCCTGTGCAATGGCGCGATTGGATCGATGCTGCATCGGCTCTCGGCGAGCCGTTGCCTCTGGAGCCGATGCAGCAATGGTATGGCCGGCTGCGGAATGCAGCTGCCGCGTCCCGTAGCCCTAATCTACTCGCAGCGATTGCTTTTCTTAGCCTGGAAACCAGTCACAAGCGCTGGATGCACGTGAATGCCCACCGCCTTTCCTTTGCGAACCACAACCTCTGCTCTCTCGTTCCCGAGGCCGCCAGACCCTTGGAATTGTCGATGGATTACCTGCAAACAGTGCTGCGCCAACTGGCTAGCTGAACCATGGCCGAACCCATGCGCTATTTGCTGTTGCTGACGCTGGCAGCCGCCTCAAGGTTTTTGGTCTTGGCCGATTTCACCATCGCCGATCTCATTGCCCCAGACCTCCAAACCAGCTTTCACACCACTCCCACCGCATTGCTATTGGCACGCAATGCGATGCCGATCAGCCTCGCCATCGGTATCCCCTTGGCGGTGCTGTTGGTGGAAAAGGCGGGATTAGCCAAAACCTATCTGGCGGCACTTGTTTGCTTTATGGCGGCGCTCCTGATCTCGGCCAACGCCACCAGCTTGGACATGTTTGTCATTGGCAGGATTTTGCAGGGGCTCTCTACCGCCGTTGTGTCGTCGCAGGTCTTCGCGGTGTTGTGGTTTTTCGCCCCGAGCCGCCGCCTCAATCAAGGGGTTGCCCTGGTGGCTGGAGTTGGGGCCGTGGGCATGGCAGCAGGGCCGGTGCTGGCTTCCTTGGGGGGCACTGGCGGCCAGTGGCGCACGATTTTCATCGTGTTAGCCCTGGCGGTATCGCTGCTGATTCCCCTGGCATGGTTGAGTTTGCGACGACCAATGCAAGCCGTGAGCCGGATCCCGGAGGCAGGCTCCTATTGGGGGGGATCCCTGTTTTGTGGTGCTTGGGCCCTGCTGTTGACGCGATGGCCAGAGGGAAGCCCCCTGGATTCCGCCTGGATGCGTAGTACTGAAGTGCTGCTACTGATTGGCTTGGGGCTTTGGTTACGCAATCGGCGCCAAGGAGAAGACGGCCCCTGGAAAAGCGCCCTGTTTCGCGCAGGATTTTTAATTCGCTTTGCGTTGTTTGGAGCGATTGCAACCCCTTCATTCTTCGTTGTGCTTTATCTGCGTAACCAGCTCGGCTGGTCGATGGAACAGGCGGCCCTGATGGGAGTTGCCATGAGTGCTCCCATGATCTTGGGCATTCCCCTTTCGGCCCGGCTACTCAGGCAGATCTCTCTGCCCCGCCTTACGGGCTTGTGCCTCCCTTTGATGGCCCTCGCCATGTTCGGCTGGGTCTGGGCATTGGCATTCCACCTTGTTGGACTGATGCTGTTGTGCAATGGCTTGGTTGGAATCAGTATTGGCTTGCTGATTCCAACCATCACCTCCAAGGCGATGCAAGCTGCGGGCAGTAGCTTTGCTTTGCAGTCTTCTGGCTGGTTGGTGTTAGCTGAGGCCCTTGGACCCATGCTTGGCTTGGCCAGCCAGAGCAGCCTGATGCTGTTCGTGACGAGTTTGTCTTGGCGACACGCCATGGCAGAAGCCAAGCTACCAAATGCCGTAATGGCCATGGACCTCAATCGCATTCAGCAAGCACTACCCCTGCCCAACGCAGTGGATCAAGCCATTGCATCGCAAGCCTTTCTGCATGGCCTACAGAGTATTTACCTCTGCTCTGCTCTGATTCTTTTAGCGACAGCCTTTGCTTGCAAAAAACTATTGCAGCCGGCAAAATAAATGGGAAAGGTTGTGCTTCATTTTAACTGCAACACATTTAAAATTTAACGCACGCCAGGATTGCTCGAATATGGAGATATCAGTGAAAACAACCACATTTGAAGAGTTTGCTCAACATGCCAATTACTCCCTTCTGGATTCACTAAAAGCAGACCCTCAAGCCACCTGCGATGGTGAAGATCACATGCCACGACAGGTGTTTTCTGGTCACTACGTGCCGGTAACACCCACTCCGCTAGCAGAACCGCAATACGTGGCACATAGCAAAACATTATTTAAAGAGTTAGGCCTCAGTGATGCCCTTGCTCACAACGAACAATTCCGCAATCTATTCTCCGGAAACATCAAAGCAGCAAAAGCACCAATACGTAGCTACGGCTGGGCAACGGGTTACGCGCTATCGATCTACGCAAGTGAATACATACAGCAATGTCCCTTTGGAACCGGAAACGGCTACGGCGATGGACGAGCTATTTCGATATT
>Ga0310327_10129_pt1 | contig 9801 bp, 9 predicted proteins | sample LakSupDCLTotalB7_FD_195541 | JGI IMG/M metagenome (GOLD analysis project Ga0310327, IMG submission 195541) | Enriched freshwater cyanobacterial communities from Lake Superior, Ontario, Canada - SU02.DCL.Total.B7 (v2) (version 2) | ecosystem: Environmental > Aquatic > Freshwater > Lake | place...
TTTCATAACTAGTTGCATCCATAAGTACGTCTAAGTCTTTACCTGGTAGGAACGCACGCAGAAGTGCTTGATAGAGATGGGCAGCATCTTCATTAATTGCACCTTCCTCTCGTGCAATCATCTCAAAAGTAATAGTAATAGAGGTAGCAATGATCCCTGTGTGATCGTTTAGTAATACCGGTAGTTGCAGCAAAATCGGATGATCATCTGCAAACTGCCTCGCTTCCGTGGCTGGATCGCTCATGAGATGTTGTTACTAGGCGACATAGGAGGTGTTAAATAATTAAACTTTTGTTTTTTTATTATCCTTTGCTGGGATAAATTCCTCCCATCCCTTCTTGATATTTGTTAAAACCAACGCATCAGCAATAGCCATGGCCTCATTTTGGTCGCGGGCCGTACGAAGGGTGCGATCAAGGGGAGCTTGGCGATCAGGGCTGTAATCGGTGAAGTGAATGAGCCAAGCTGGCCAACCCGGCCAACTGTCCTGTTTACCGCTGCTCCAGACCAACAGCTTACGTACAGCTAGCCCACTTTTACTGGCTTTACTCCACACCTGCCTACGTACAACTTCGCTAGCTGGAAGTTGGCGTGGATCAGCTGAAGGCTCTAGGTTGAGATTAGGTAAATATTCATTTAACTGGGCTAATCGAATGTCTAAAGAGTCTGCTGTTTTATCTGGCCGAGTGCGCACCATAACCGGATGAATCAGGCTGATTGAAGGGATGTCTATTAATCCTTTCCAGCCTTGATCGCAATACTCCAGAGCCCAACGACGAATTGGTTGCCCGTCACCGCCCTCTACCTGAAGATCAGTACAATTGATCTCCACCACCACCTCCGGTCGGACAAACCGATAGAGGTTGCCGTCACTACTGGAATGGCGAAAGGAGCTAGAACATTCCAAACTTTCAAGCTTTTTAAACAGTTCTTCCCGCATACTTTCTCCTGGCAAGTTGCCACATGCACCGATCAGTTGAATTGCGTCATCTGTGCGGCGAAGGCCATATAGCAATGAACGTACTTGGCAAGGTGTCGCTGCACGAGTAGTGAAACCAACTACAACAACATCTAGGCTCAATGAAGGCTTTAGTTTATAAATGTCACCAAGAAGTTCACTACGTACCACGAGACCTTCTGCTATTCCACTAGCAACCCACCGCTTTATTAGCTTCTGAATAGGTTTTGTATCCAGGAGCAATTCTGTTTCAATTAGCTGAAGTGGAGGAGCCGGTTGCGCTCCTATTAGGCCCTCTAATAACTTTAGTCTTTCACCGTATGAAACCGGTGGAGCTTGGTTGTCCAATGCAACCACATCAAAGAGAGTAAAACGAAGGTTGCTTTGGTCGTTATTGGCCATAGCCGATGCCACATCACCAACCCGTGGTCGACGTTCGGCTGTCCCTTGAGAATGCAGCTCACCTGCAACAATGACTGACTGATCAATGCTGCCTGCAAGGCTCTTTAGTGCTGCATAAATGGGACCATCTGAGATGATGCGGCCTCCTTTGGCAAATAAATTAATATGGCCCTCCTGGAGTTCAGCTAGCCACAACTCGCCATCGATTTTGGGGCTTACATAGCAAGGGCCGCTTGGAATTTGGGCGAAGTCATCAAGCTTTAATGCTCTATAACGGCTTGCCACCGTATTCTTGTAACGAGCTGAAATTGTCTCTAGCCGAGGGTCAATCATTGTTAAGTAGGGAGTGACTTGAGCTCAAGGTTTGAGAGATGTAGCAGTAGGCAATAACCATCTGAATTTATCCTGCCTTCCAGAAAAGCCCTCCAGGGGAGACCGTTGAGCTGAAAGATCAGAGGATCTTTTAAACGCTCACCGCCTGCAACCATGACCATTTCATCGCTTTCATGCAGCTGCTTAGCAATATCAAACAGGTATTCATAAGTAAGTCCGTCATTATGCCAAAGCTGAAGAGTGCGGGTGAAAACAAAACGCCTTACGGCAGCATTGCGGCTCAGCCGTGTTTTCGTAAATCTAATAGGAAGCTGTTCGGCAATATTTGGAAGGCGATCGATCGGTTCACGGCGATCAGTTTCTTTACCAGATGGGTCGAGTATCACTTCTACAACATCCGGTGCAAACCTTAGGACTTGCTGCTTGTTGTCTAAATAAACGGTGCTAGTGCGTTCAATCGGTTTTCCTACCAATTCGAAATCCACTTCCGGATCTGAATTAAGTAGAGACTCGCCCAATTTTTCGCCGTACTGCTGCTGCAGGGCTCTATGAGTATTAGCTTCACCGGCGGAAATAAAGCGGCGCAAGCTAATTGGTCTCCCGGCTGCAACTCGTTCTGGCGGTGCGGATGGTCGAACGGCAACATACCGGATATAGGCATCTCGTGAATCCTGATCAGCCAGATGTAAGGATCTCATGGGTTAAAGCATTTCGAAATCAACGTCTTCAGTATCTTCTACATCAGCAGCTTCAACAGGTGGAAGTGCATTTAGCTGAAGGTATGGGGCAGTGGTTGGTTGGCCGATCAAAGCGAAGATGCCCGCATCATTTGCAAGCAGATAGCCAGTTTCGGCAAGAAAGTCTGATCGATAGTTAAAGCGAAACCGCCAAACTTCTCCACTAGTGAGTGAAGCTGCTAGCTCATCAGCGATTGTATCTGCGGTTAACTGATAAACAGAGCTTACGGCTAAATCCAGCACTTCCATTGGCGAAACAGGGCCCTCGAGTGGTTGACTAACACCGAGAGTAGATGGAACTAGCTCTAGGGCAATTCCATCGGGAGTTTGAGCTTCCATTTCTGAAGCTTCCACCTGTCGACCTAAATCGTCGAACCATCCTTGAGCAGCCATACCACTAAGAATCAATACCTCGCCATCGTCTGTAAGTGCCGCTCGAACGCAGGGTTTTCCATCTACATCAACGGGAATCCTGCGTTTGCTGCCATAAAGCTTGCTGCGTTCGAGCTTCTCAAGCTGAAAGTTGCTGGCTGTTTCGTTGTGAGTGAGAATAATCGGCTTAGCCATTGATTTTTAATCCGACTTGGAAAGAAGCTGATTGACCTGATAACAAATTTGCCATATACTTATTGTTGCACTAATTTGGGGAATTATGACTACTAACTCCAAAATCAGCAATAATTCAGAGGCAGGCGAGTGGAATCCATCAACCGCGCCTATTAATTCAGAAGCTTTCGCAGGGCTTACTGTGGTTATCACGGGAAAACTTCTCTATTTAGAGCGAGCTGACGCTGAACTGCTCGTGGAACGGGCTGGCGGATCCGCCACGGGATCTGTTAGCGGAAAGACTGACGTACTTGTTGCTGGAGACAAAGCCGGGAGCAAACTAGAGAAAGCTAAGGCCCTTGGTATTAAAATCCTTGATGAGAAAGCATTTATAGCCAAGCTCGGCATTGTTATTCCTTAAAAGCGAGTGCTCTTCCTCCTAGTCACCCTTTATGGAGCAGCTTTGTTCACATTGCTTCAGATGTCGCAAAGGGCAAGAAAAACGCAAGATATCAATACGAAAGTTTCTAATCCAGTCAACTACAAAATAGTGGGCTCCGATGGCGTAACCTGGAAGGGAATTAATATTCAAGAAAATCCACTAAAAGCTTTTTTAGGTATATCGATATCAACCTTATACAACCTTGACCTTACATCAGGTTCCTACTACGCTGAAGGATATGTGTGGCTCAAATATAAAGAGGTGCCTGAATGGATGAGGGAATGGGATCTAGAGATTTACGAATGTCCGTTAAAAACCGTCGGCTTTATCAATGTTGTAGAAGCTCAAGATTTTGAAACGCAATTAGAACCAAGCAAGCCTACCCTTGATGATGATGGTCATTACATTCAATGGCTTGAATATTCTGGAAAGTTCATTGCATCTAGCCTTGATTTAAGCCTTTTTCCTTTTGAGACTATTGTTCTTCCTCTTTGCATTGAGCTTGACGACTTATACGCAGGAGAGTCTGATGTTAAATACTTGGCTGCCGGCCAAGTTATTACTGCGCCCCTATCAATTAATGGATATAGCTTAAATCATTGCCAAGTTATACCGTACATAAATACCTATCAAACAAATTGGGGCTATCAATATGCCAATAATTACTTTAATAAACATAATTTCTCAGCATATCAAGCTTTTAGAATTGAGACGACCCTGACTCGGGATCCATGGAACTCATTTGTTAATATTTTTCTTTCATTGATAATAGTAATGGTAATTGTAATCACGGCTCCCCTTGTCGCTATACAGGATTATCAAACCAAGTTGGCTATACCTGCATCTGCGCTTCTTGTTCTTGTGTTTTTACAGGATGGTTACAAGAAGATATTACCTCCTGGATTAAATTATCCAACCCTCGCTGATTTAATATACACCTTTAATATGTTTATTACAATTATGGTCTTTTTGTGGTCATTAATTCAGACTAAACTTTATTTCGCATCTCAGCTAAATGGTGGCCAGTTAAAACAGGCTCAGCTTGCAGGCCTAATGGATAATCAGTTTTTTTTGATCACTTTGTTTTTCTCATTACTAGCTCCTTATCTTTTTTATACATCCTGTAAGCGCAAAAAGCTTTGGTAAATATATTTTGCTCTGCTAAGAGCGAAGTTAACAGCTATTTATCGTTCGGCTAAGAATATGAAAAAATTATTTTTCCACCCAGTAATCTTTACGTAAACGATTTAGCGTAAAAAAATATGTTACTATTTAGAAAATTCTAAATATATGACTGCTTTTTTTTCCAACCTTTTTGCTAATGAGCCCGACGAGGACGGTGATATCAGCTTTGATACCGAACTGACTATCACCAACAACACCGATCAGCCCGTCTACCAGATTCAATACAAAATATGGTTATCGGATCCCGAGGGAGCGACTTTTGATGTAACCGACAGCTACGAGGATGTCTTCCTGTCGCCGGGCGATGGGTACACCATCTCCTCGTCCGGACGCGCCAACCAGCGAGATCTGCTTGGAGACGGCAGTTCGATCTTGGTTCGAGGCATCGGTTGTCTAGCCCGGCGCGACTTCCGGTTGCTTGGCGAGGTTCCCATTCCAGGCCCTGGGGAGTCTGCGCGGCTGAAGACCAGCCTTGATCTTGGCTGGTCTTCCGGGCCCCTCGTTGTTTTGGTTTCACGCTCAGCCACGGATGAAGAGGGAGATATCAGGCTTGAGTACAAAGTTCTGATCGAAAACACGAGTACTCAGTTTCTAAAGGTGGTGACTATTAAGGGCCAGCTTGTAGACGCCGGAGGCGTAGAGATTCAGAACGACGAAACTGAGCAGGAAGTCCCGCCCGAAACTGCCGTTTTCTATTCCAGCAATTTCTATGGCGCCAAGGCCGGTCAACTAGATGGCGCCAAGGCGATCTTCTCGCTCAAGGCCCTGATCCCGGTTGCCACCTTTGACGCGAACGAGACCACCGAAGTTGGTGAGGGATGAAGCCGTAAGACCATGAAAAAACGAGAACTCCTCCTCCGTGTCCTGCGATCGCTGTTGCTGGGCGAACGTAAAAACCCTGAGCTTGCCTCTGTGAATCCCGTGCGGCCCGGCCCACTCGATGAAATCACCTTGATTGAAAGCCCCATCCAAGTCTCCCCTGCTGCCGCCATGCCTACCCCTGAGTTCGACTTTGTGCCGCCGGCGCAAGCCCCGGCAGCCGATCAATTTCCTACTGTTGACGATGAGATCAAGGGCCTCTTGGCTTCCAGTGACTGGGAGGAGGTCAACCAAGGGCTCGAACTTCTGGTGTCTTCACTGGGAGAGGAGGCCATTAAGCCTTTTGCTGCGTTGATTGACGCCACCGCCCTGCAGGTGCGGTACATAGAGCCGTGGCAGGCAGCGCTGGGGATAAGGGACACCCACGAAATCAATGCCGTGGCGAAGCTGGCCGAGCTCACAGGTGCTCTGGCTGGGATCCGGTCAATTCGGCTTAACCAGGTTTCTTACGCTGACGAAATTAAACTTGATCTCTCACTGCTTTCCGGTGCTTCATCACTGGAAGAGCTGATTGTGAACGGCGGATCTGTTTCTAACCTGAGTGCACTGGGTTCGCTGAGCTCGCTCCGCCATCTGGCTCTCGTCAGTGAAAGCATTGACTGGGACACAGAGGAGCACACCGCTCTTTTTGAGGATCTTGCCGATCTGCATTCGCTCTGCCTAAATCAGTGGCCCTGGGAGGACTTGAGCCCTCTCGCCGGCCTCAGCAAGCTTGAACGCCTTGACCTGCGGGGCGGGGAGCTGAGCTCCCTTGAGGGGCTTAAGCGACTTAGCTCGCTGACCAACCTTTCCCTTCGAGACTTCTACTCCCTCTCGGAGATTTCCGAAATTGGTAGCCTCAGCCAGTTGCGCACGCTGCAGCTGATGAGCCTTGGGATAACTTCGCTTGAGGGGCTCGAGGGTCTGGAAGAGCTCATCTCCATTGATCTGGAGGGTTCTGATCTGGTAGATGTTTTGGCGCTCGGCAGAATGCCTCGTTTGTCCTCGGTAAGGCTGGACTGTGGCCAGGAATTACTGGGCCTAGGTTCTCTTTCAGCCACCGGGAGTGTGCGACAGCTCAAGCTCGGAGACATTCCTTATTACAGCTATGGCGAAAGCTCTAGCCAGCGCTTCGGTCGCCGGGAAATGGATCGTCTATGTATTAGTTGGAAAGCATTAAAGACCAACAAACATAAGATCAGCAGTTTAGTTGCGGATGGCGCCGATTTGCCCGTAGTTCTGCTGGGTATTTCGGTTCTTGAAACCCTCTCGGGACAGATCAGTGCCGCCGACTTCAGCGAACGTGTCGACCAGATTGCTTCCCACTGGGGGCCGGAGCTTTGTTCACGGGCGTATTGGCCCAAGGGCTCAGTAGATAAGCTCTACTCAGATACCGCACCGATCGGCAACTGGCTTACTCGCGCCGCGGGCTCAGTTTCGGCTGAGATAATCGATCAGATTGCTGCAACCTTGAGCAGGCAACTTCCGTTAATTCCGCAGCGAATTTGATTCAGGATGGGAATCTCTACTGAAGCCTACGGCGCCGAACTTGATGCGTTAGCTCTTGATCGCATCCTTGCCCACATCTTTCGGACCAATCTGGCCAGTGAGGAAAACACGGGCCAGCGCCCCACACCCATCTGCATCTGGGGCAGCCATGGCATCGGCAAGACTTCACTGATCAAGGACTTCGCCAATCGCAATGGCTGGAAGTTTCGCTACTGCTCCCCTGCACAGTTCGAGGAGATGGGAGACCTGCACGGTCTGCCGGTGACCCATGATCCCGACCCAACGGTGTATGGGGACGAGACCACTATTTATCTACCACCAGACTGGGTGCCAAAAGCCGATGACACCGGCCCGGGAATCCTTCTTCTCGATGACATCAACCGTGCCGACGACAGGATCCTCAGGGGTTTGATGCAACTGCTTCAGGAGTTTGAGATGTTTTCTTGGACCCTGCCCAGCAAATGGCAGATTGTTTGCACCGGAAATCCAGACAGTGGCGACTATTCAGTAACAACCATGGACGAGGCCATGCTTACGCGCATGCTGCACTTCACCATGGTCTACAACCACAAGGCATGGCTGGTATGGGCTAATGACCATGGCCTCGATCAGCGCGGCATCGCCTTCCTGATGACCTATCCGGAGACAGTTAGCGGCCATCGCACCACCCCGCGATCCCTGGAGCAATTCTTTAAGCACATTACTGGCATTGCAGATCTGCGTAAGGAGCTAGAACTGGTCAGCGCTCTTGCCCATAGCGCCCTTGATCAGGCAACCGCGACGGCCTTTATCGCCTTTGTGAACGACGAACTTTCAGAGCTGATAAATCCCGAAGACGTTCTCGATCCCGCGCGCTGGCCCGAGGCAAGCCAGCGCTTAGTGGTCTTGGCTCAGGGGGCTGAGCAAGCCAAGCGGGTGGACCGACTCTCCACCATTTGTAACCGCCTGGTTTTGCATCTCAAGCGCAACGCTCAGCAGTTCGACGAGCGCTCATCAGACTGCCTCTGTGAGTTCGTGATGCATTCTTCCCTGCCAGGTGATCTCCGCTTCTCGCTGCATCGGGAATTGGCCCTGATCGGCGGGCGTGTTGCTGCAGCAATGCGACGTGATGATGTCGCCAAGTCCGTCACAGCAGTGCTTTAAAACCGAAAGATGATTAGCTCTCAGTCCGCTGCAGCTGATCGTGAACTCGATCAGTGCATCGTGATGGTACTGAGGCAGGAACCGTTCTTTGGACACCTGCTGGGTTCGCTTGTAAGGCGCCTTGACTACCGCATCCCGACAGCCGCTGTCACGCTCTCACCACTTGGCGTCAGCCTTGTAGTGAATCCATCCTTTTTTATGGATGAACTGTCACGCTCTGAGCGCTGTGCCGTGATCAAGCACGAAATTCTGCACTTGGTGTTCAAGCACCTGTTCCGTTTTGAAGCTCCGGGCACCGATCGCCTGCGATTGAACATCGCGGCCGATCTTGTGGTGAATCAGTTGATTCAGCCCTGGCCCCTGCCGAGCTCCGCCGTCACATTGGCCAGTTTCCCCGCTCTTCAGCTGAGCCCAAACAAAAGCGTTGAGCATTACTACCGCCGGCTAGAGCAGCACGCTGCAGGCAACCCCGGATTTGATGCGTCGCTGCGTGATCGTTTGGACAGCAGCCACAGCCACCACGGCCAATGGGCCGGTAACGGGGGTGAAGGCTTTGCTCCGATCAAGGGGGAGCCCGCGCAAATCTCCTCGGGCTGCAACGACGATCAACTAGAGCTCAGCGAGGACCTTGCGCGGATCCTAGAGGAGGCTTTTGACCGGCAGCTGCAACGGGCAAAGGCCAGGCTCAGTTCGAGTCAATGGGGAGATGTGCCCGGCTCCCTGAAATTATTGCTGCAGCACTCCGCAAGTGAAGCCAAGGCCCAGGTTGACTGGAAAAGGACACTGCGCCTCTTTGCTTCCTCGGGATATCGCACTCGGATCGTCGGTACTAATCGCAAACGCTCCAAGCGCTTTGGCACCTATCCCGGCGTTCGTATCCACCGCGAAAAAAGGTTGGCAGTGGTTGTGGACACCTCGGGGTCCATTGCCCCCGAAACTCTGGCAGCGTTCTTTGCTGAGATCACTCTTATCCAGAGAAGCGGCGCCGAAATTGTGGTGATCGAAGCTGATACTGTCGTGCAGAACGTCTACCCCTTTCGGAGCAGAACACCAGAGCAGATCGGTGGCGGTGGCGGCACCGACTTCAATCCTGCCTTCCGCTGGCTGAGGGAGGAAAGCCGCCAGCGTTTTGATGGATGCATTTATTTAACAGATGGTTTTGCGGAGACACCAACCATTCGCCCTCCTTGCCGGTTGCTCTGGGTGATTTCAGAAGATGGGCGAATGGGGGAGCACCTGCCTTGGGGAAAAAGCATTCGTATCGCCGCCTAAGAGGAACGGCCCCCTGCGTTTCTCTTACAGACCCGCCAAGAGTTTTAGCCGCAATTTGTCAATCTGCTCCTTCCCTTCGAATATGGCCTTTCCCAATGACTTACTAAGCTCTGTTCTGGGTTTTATCTTCAAAAGTTCAAGATTTTCAAGGCCGATTATTCCCGTTATGTCACTTAAATCACAGTTGGAGAGATCCAGCGATGTCAGGGTTTTGACCATGCCGATTCCTGTGATTTTCTGCAGTTCGTTGCCGTAATTTGTCGTTACCTCCAGGTGTGTGGGTTCAAGAACCAGCAGAGCATCCCCGAGTGAAGTGGGGATGTCTTTGATGACAATGCAATGTCCCTGATCCTCCAAGCCGAATCCTGCGCAAATAGTAATCGCTACCTCAGGGTATTTCTTAAGAGCCTCAAGGT
>Ga0310327_10130_pt1 | contig 9754 bp, 10 predicted proteins | sample LakSupDCLTotalB7_FD_195541 | JGI IMG/M metagenome (GOLD analysis project Ga0310327, IMG submission 195541) | Enriched freshwater cyanobacterial communities from Lake Superior, Ontario, Canada - SU02.DCL.Total.B7 (v2) (version 2) | ecosystem: Environmental > Aquatic > Freshwater > Lake | place...
GTGAGTGTATTTTCACCGGTATCCACAAGGGTTACTTTCCACGGCTCTGCATTTTGTTTATGAATTTCCATGTGATTGCGATCCATATGGAATGTAACATCACTAGTGTGTAAAAAATAATTAGCAAAATATTCTTTAATCATATATCCCTTATATCCACAGCAAATAATGAATTCATTTATGCCGTAGTGGCTATAGGTTTTTAAAATATGCCATAGAATTGGTTTGCCACCTATTTCCACCATTGGTTTTGGCCGCAGATGGGTTTCTTCTGCTAAACGCGTTCCAAGCCCACCAGCCAAAATAACGGCTTTCATGAATTTATTTGTTGATCATAGCGATCAATATTAAGCAACTTTGCAATTGACCGTCAATTTCTAGTGCATTCAAAATGCTTATTATGAGCATGGGCAGTGTCTAAGTCAAAACTTAATATATTTTAATACTAATGATGCCTGGCTTTAGGGTCTGCATGTCCTTGCGTTAGTGGGCACAGCTGCTATTAATTGCAATCACTAAGTATTGCAACATTGATCACTTCTTTTTTAGGATTTTAGTAAAATAAATAAATTGATTTAGTTGGAGATGATAGAGAACAAGAAAATACTTATAAGTGGAGGGCTTGGATTTATAGGCAGTAACTTGGCGTTATCTCTTATTGGTATGGATCTGCGAACCGTTTTGGTTGATAGCCTCAACTCTAATTATGGCGGTAGTTTTCGCAATATTGCGTATGGAGCAAACGATTCACTTTTAAAAGTCAATATATCCGATGTTAGAGACCGGCATTCTCTAGAGATTTTGCTTAGTGATGTTGACTTTCTTTATAACCTTGCAGGCCAAACCAGCCATATGGATTCCATGGCTGATCCGTTCACAGATCTCGATATCAACGCCAGGGCCCAGCTCTCACTGTTGGAGGTGTGTCGTGAGGTGGCTCCTCAAGTTCGCATCGTCTTTGCTTCAACGCGTCAGATTTATGGGCGGCCGCACTATTTGCCAGTTGATGAGGCTCATCGTCTCCAGCCAGTAGATGTGAATGGCATCAATAAGCTTGCTGGTGAGCAATATCACCTTCTCTACAGCGATGTTTATGGAATTCGCTCCACGGTGCTGCGCCTCACCAACACCTACGGCCCCCGCATGCGCATCAAGGATGCCCGCCAAACATTCCTCGGCGTTTGGATCCGCAACCTGCTCCAGGGCCAACCCTTTGAAGTTTGGGGTGGTGAGCAGCTGCGCGACTACACCTACGTAGATGATTGCGTTAGCGCCCTCCAACTCGCTGCCAGCTCGGATGCGGCCATCGGTGAGATCTACAATCTCGGCGGCTGCGGCCAGCCCGTAAGCCTGCTGGAAACAGCTGAAACCTTGGTAGCAGCTGCCCGCGATCTGGAGATCCCCCTAGCGGCGGAGCCCTTTGTGGTGCGCCCCTATCCCGCCGAGCGCAAAAAGATCGACATCGGCGATTACTACGCCGATGACCGCAAGATCCGTCAGCACTTGGGCTGGGAACCAAAGGTGAGTTTGCGTGAAGGCTTGCGCCTTACCCTCGCCTATTACGCCAGCGAGCTGGAGCACTATCTGTGACGGCGGCTCCAGGATCAGTTGATTCTCTGCTAGCTGCAGCGCGCTTGCAGGAGGCTGAATGGCTGATGCGGCGGGGTGCTCCTGCACCCCTATCCCTTGGCCAACTTGCTGAGCGCCTTGGCACCCGCCTAGATCCAGGGCCATTTTTTGTTTCACCCGGTTACTACGCTCCGCTTCCGAGCTGGGCTGAGGCAGAAGCCTGCTGTGGTGATGCCTATCAAGCCACATCCGTAATTGAACGCTACCGGCGTCAGCCAACAGCTGAACCAAATCAAGCCATCGGCGCTTACACAATCCGTCAGCTGGCAGCCTTTCAGCATGTGTGGCTCGCCCTCGGCCAGCCGGCCACCCTGCGGGTGCTGGATTTTGGTGGTGCCTTAGGTAGCCATTTTCATGCCCTGGAAGCCCACTTTCCCTGGTGCCGTTTGCACTGGGTTGTGTGCGAAACCACTGCCGTAGCAACTGCTGGCACTTCCGAATTTACGTCTGATAAGCCCAATGGATCCTCTTTGCGCTTTTGCGATAAAGCAGCACACGTGCTTGCAAATGGCATCGATCTTGTTTTTGCCAGCTGCAGCCTGCAGTATTTGGAGCATTGGCCGCAGATGCTCCAGGCATTCAGAGCAGCGCCGTGGTTGTTGCTTGATCGTGTTCCCCTTATTGATCACCCCACAGATCTGATCGCCATTCAGGTGGTGCCGGCCAGTTATACCGATACCCGTTATCCCGGCTGGAAATTTGCCGCTGGTAGCTGGCTGCCGCGGCTCGCTCAAGCCGGCTTTGAACCCGTGCTGCAGTGGCTGGTGCCGGAAGACCGCTGGACCGTGCTTGATCTCGAAACCGGTCAATACCGCTGGAGTGCCCAGCAAGACCATGGCTTTTTGCTGCAACGCCAACCAGCAGAATCTTTAAACCAGCCCGCAGTTGTTTTTTGAGTAAGCCATGAGCCATCAACAAGCCATCCTCCAAGGTTTTCAGCAACTAACCCAGCAACTACTCCAAGAGGAACATCAAAAGCCTCCTGTTGCTCCAGAGCACGGCCCCCAGCAAACACCAGATCAACAGCTGCAGCGCCTTGCCTTTGGTTTTGGTTTTTACCTCAAGCCGCGCCTCAGTGAATTGATTCAATGGGCCCAGCGCTCTCGCGAAACCTCAAATTTCACCTATCACCTCACTGAATTAAACCTTGCCCATTTGGCTGGTTGGGTAACGGTGATCGCCGGTTGTTCTCTCAAGCAAGCCAGCCAATGGATCAATGAATTGCACCTGGATGATGGCTTGCGTAATCATTTAAACCAGCTCACCGCTAGTTCAGGTGCTGCAATATCCGCAGATTTTAATATGGGTTACGGCCGCCGCCTTGGTTGGTATGCCCTAGTGCGTGCATTAAAACCACGGGTTGTTGTTGAAACTGGAGTGGATAAAGGCCTAGGTAGTTGTGTGCTAGCAGCAGCGCTGTTGCGCAACCAGAGCGAAGGTCACCCCGGCCGTTATTACGGCACTGATATCAACCCCCAGGCCGGTTGGTTGTTTCAAAATCCATACCGTGAAATTGGCGAAATTCTCTATGGCGATTCGATCGAAAGCCTTAATCGCCTCGATGGCACCATTGATCTTTTTATTAACGACTCTGATCATTCTGCTGAATATGAAGAACGTGAATACGCTTGTGTTGCAGCTAAGTTATCGCCAGTAGCAGTGTTGCTCGGCGATAATTCCCATGTAACAAATAAACTATATCAATTTGCCTTGGCTACAGGGCGTGATTTTTTATTCTTTTCTGAAAAGCCAGCTGATCATTGGTATCCAGGTGCAGGCATCGGGGCCGCCTGGGCTAAAAAAGCCCCCACGCCAACTCTTTTCTAACCGCAAACTTTTAGTTACTAATTATTTAATTACCTGCAGCAGCTGTTCAGCCACATGCACCACTTGCTCCGGCTTTAGGTGGGGCCCCATCGGTAATGAAATTATGCGCGGCAATAATGCCTCAGTATGCTGCAAACCTTTTGGATCTAAACCCACCCAGCTTTTAGCTGCATAAGCTGGCATTTGATGGGCTGCTTGCGGGTAATGAATCAACGTACCTATTCCTAAATCACTTAACCGTGTTCGCACCAAATCGCGTTTTGGGGCAGGCACTTGCACCACAAATTGATGATAAACCGGTTCAATATGTTCATCTTTAACTAGCGGCAGTTGTATCTCAGGGCAATTAGCAAGCATTTCTTGATAAATCCCAGCTACTAATTTTCTATGCTTATTATGATCATCTAGATGTTTTAATTTCACCCGCAATATCGCTGCCTGCAATGGATCTAATCTACTATTTATTCCAGGTTCTTCGCTAATAGCAGTTTGCTCCCAGCCATATTGCCGCAATCGCCGCAGCCGAGTAGTGCGAGCACTATCGCAGCAATTGATCACCCCAGCATCACCTAAAGCACCTAAGTTTTTTGTTGGATATAGGCTAAAAGCTGCAGCAACGCCAAAGCCGCCAACCCGTTTATTTCGCCACTTCGCCCCATGGGCTTGGCTGCAATCTTCAATTAATGGCACATCATATTGGCCGCATAATTCAAGTAGAGCATCTAAATCAACCGGATTGCCATATAGGTGCACTGCAATCACAGCCTGCACTGGATCACCATCATCAATTGCTTGCTCAAGGCAACGGCTAACACTGGCTGGATCTAAGCCATAACTTTTTGAATCCACATCAGCAAGCATCGGCCTATTGCCAGCGCGCATAATTGCTGCAATTGTTGCCACCGCCGTGTGGCTCGGAGCTAATACCCTGGCGCCTGATTTCAAATCAAGGCTGCGCAGAATTAACTCCAGCCCATCGGTGCCACTAGCGCATCCAATCGCATCATTCACGCCACACCATGTGGCCCATTCTTCCTCAAATAATCGAACTTCCTCACCAAGAATATATGGGCCGTTAGTTAATACCCGTGCAATTGCAGCATCAAGCTCTACACGCAGATCATTAACTACTGCAGCGGGGTTGCATTGGGGGATATTCCCATGGGTTGCAGAACTGTTTTTATACATTGCCATAGCGGGCGTTGCCTCGATCTACTGGTAATCCTAGTGATTGCAGCTTATAACTAAGCAAATTTAAACGCTGCACATATAGGTTATAAGCCCAGTTAACCACTGGTTTGGCTAGTAGGTCTTCCCGCAACACGGCTTTGTATCCCCCATCGGGCTGCTCAAAAAGGCAATGCATATGCCAATAAATAACAGGCAAACCGTTTGCCATTGGTTGTTTGCATTCATTAAATTCCAGCACTAAATTATCAATGTTGTATTCAGCAATATTTATGCCTGGGTATTTTAATACATGCACATTCCCAAATTGCCGTTCCAGCTGTGTTAGGTAGCCTTGATCGGCAAATTTTTCTCCTTCCACCCTGTCGTAACACCACTGCAGGCATTTTTCAGCCCACCATTGCAAGGCTTCTTGGGCGATATTGCTGCGATCAAAGCTATTCCAGCTAACATTAAATTTACCAAATATTATTTTATCCGCATACCCTGGTGAAAATCGATGTTCAACAAAGGCCATTGCTGAGCTGCTGATTTCATCCCAAAGTGGTTTTGGTGAATTAAAAAAATAAAGGTCGCTATCTAAATATGTTGCCCTGCGTGCATCCGGAAATTGCTTTAAGGCAGCGCTTATGAGCCACGGCGTTAGCGTAAAAAAATATTCAATGGTGCTGCGGTTTGATTTGGCCTGCAGAAGCCTTGGTTCCTGATCTTCCAGTTGCTTAAGTGAGATCACCTCTAAATCGGGTAGAGATAGCCGCTTGAGGATATGTTCGCAACGTTCACTTAGTGCCAATACAACCAAAACCGCCCGTTCTGGTTTTGATGCGCGCCTAAGGCTTAGGTATAGAGCAAGCCCCTTGCGCAGGTAGTTGTGATCGAAGTAGGTGCAGTAGAGCTCGATGATGGCCAAGGCGCCTAGGCACCATGATCCCATTACATGGTTTGTTCCCCGTGCTACCGCTTCCAGCTCTGATCGTTAGTTCAGATTTTGTGCCCGGTGGCGGCCCTTTAAATGGCAGGCGCTTAGCAGGCCAGCAGTTGCTGCGGCTTTGGGCTGGCATTGCCCAAGCCCAACCGATCACTTTGCTCATGGCGCAAATAGCTGATGCGCCCTTATTTAAAAAGCTTCTGCAGGAAGCTGGCCACACTGGCCCTCTACATGCGTTGCCCTTCCATAGCCCTTTGCCGCTAGCTGATGTGGGAGGCATGTTTGTAGCAGATGCATCGATTGGCAGATGGGCCCAATGGCGCCGCCCCGCTAGCCAAGCTGCTTTTTCTTTAATTGGTCAAATTCACACCATTTGCACGCCAGCTGCCATCGCTCAAATTACGGATTTAGCAACAGAATCACTGGCCCCTTGGGATGCATTGATTTGCAGCAGCACTGCAGGCAAAGCTGTGGTTGAGGCCTTGATCTCAGATCGCGAACAACAATTAATAGATCGCACTGGCGGCTCGATGGCCCGCTTGATCGCCCAGCGCCCGCAATTGCCCGTTATTCCATTGCCTATTCCAGCGGCGCAAATTGCCTCTGCCATGCCAAGCCGGGCAGAGGCAAGGGCTGCCTTGGCCATACCAAACAATGCCCATGTGCTGCTTTGGCTTGGCCGTTTATCGATGTTAACCAAGCAAGATCCATGGCCCACTTATCAAATGCTGCAGGCAGTAGCCACCCGCCTTGATCAGCCTTTGATCTTGCTTGAGTGCGGCCAAAGCGACACACCAGCCCAAGCGCAACATTTCCAGGAACTACGCAATATCTGCCCAGCGGTGCAATTTTTGCGTTTGGGTGGCAATGAACCAATTGCAGAAAAAATAAAATATCAAGCCATGGCTGCTGCTGATATTGGTTTGTTTTTAGTTGATAACCTCCAGGAAACCTTTGGCCTTGCAGTGGCAGAAGCCATGGCCGCAGGTTTGCCCCTGGTGGCTTCTGATTGGGATGGTTTTCGCGATTTAGTGCGCCATGGCATCGATGGTTTTTTGGTGCCCACTCGCTTTGCTAGTTCGGCGTTTGCCCTATCAACCCCCTTGGCGTGGCAGCAACTGATCGGCTTGCGCTCCTATCCAGAGGTGGCTGGTGCTTTTGCCCAGCTGGTTCAAATTGATATGTGTAATGCCTTTTCTGCCCTATTAACCCTGCTGCTAAACCCTGATTTACGCCGTGCAATGGGTAAAAAAGCAGCTGAGCGAGCCTTAAATAACTTTGATCAAGTGGTGATAAAGCAAAAATACACTGAATTGTTTACTTCCTTAGCTGAATTGCGTAAAAACGCATCCAGCCAGTGCCATCAGCCTCAAAATCCACCTGTTGCCCAGGATTTAGCCCGTGCCTTTGCTGCTTTCCCCAGTGATCCGGCCCAGCAGCCATCGCCCTTGCTTCAAGCAACCCCGCTAAGTAACTTGCCAAGCCAAGTGCAGGAAGGTAGAGCCGGCTTGTGGAAGTTGCTACTTGATTTATTACCCGCCAGCGATCAGCAGCAATTGCTTTCAGAAATAGCTGCTAAACATTCCCCTATGCATAGTTTCAAATGAGCCCAGCCATCCGTCGTTTTCCAATCCATGTGCGTTTGCGCCATCTTTTGATCATGAGCCAATGGAAGCGCTGGTTGCTTCCATTGCTTTGCTTAATTCCCTATCTAGGTTCCCTGGTTTGGTTGATGTGGCGTGAGCTCTATTGGGTTGTGCAGGTGCTGCTTGCACCAATATTTATGGCTGCAGTGCTGGCTGGGCTCACGATTTGGCTGGCCCAGCAGGAGTTCAAGGGCCCCAGGCGATCGGGTTAACATGGCCCAAGTGAGTGTTGCGGCTTTATTTTGGATCTTCCATCCCAACCATGGTTTGCTGCTAGCGGCATATCAGAAAGCCAGCGTGATGCGTTAGTGCGCTTCTGGTTAGCGGCTCCCCAGGATTTATTGCCTTCCCTTTGGGATGGCCCCACAGGAGAGGCCAGTAGGTTTTTAGTGCGATTACTCAGCCAATCCCATTCTTTTACTTCTGCTCAAATTTCCTGTAGGGATGCCATAAATCAGCGCTTGCAACAGGGTTTAAACACCCCTTTGGCACCCCAATTGCTATTGGCAAATTTTTTACTATCCCCTCCAGGGTTAATGAAGATTGCCTCGCCGGATTCAAATCTTCCCCCTTGGCTAGCAAATGCCTACAGGCAGCTCTATGAAGGTGCCCAACAACCGGCAGCGCCTGTTGCAGTTTCAGTTAACCCGCAAGCGCTACCAGAGCCTGATTTTGGGCCATTCCCTAATTCACTGCAGGAGCTAACTCAAAATCGGATCCATCTAAATCGAATGCTTGGCCTAGCTAATCTCTATTATATAGATCCTGAAGATCGCGAAATTGCTAGCGAGTTAATACAACTACGCAGGCAGCTGGCAGTGATAATTGAGCGCTGCCAAGAATCACAATTAGCTGATATTTGGGCAACTGATCTTGGTGAGCGCTATTGGGCATTGGTGCGCTCGGGTGTGCAAAAAGAACCTTTAGAACCGCAAGATGAACAATTAAAAGCGGGTATCACAAAACGCTTGCAGCCAACCCAAGGCGGTGGTTTTGGCACCCCAGGTGCTTTAAATGCTTTTCTAGTTGCCATGATGTTTTTTGAACCTGGCAGCATGAGAGTTGAAGGAGCGGAGCAGAAATTACCAAGTTGGTTGCTTCCCGCCTACCAGCAAATATTTGCTGAACCACTTAAAACCCAAGCCTGAGCCGCCTAGTGCGGATTATTTTCTGTCATCCCAATTTCCCTGCACAATTCCGGCGCATAGCTCCTGCCTTAGTGGCAGCAGGCCATGAAGTTGTATTTGTTGCTAAACAACGGGAATGGCATGCCCCTGCTAGCGAGGGCATTCATCTGATCACCTACACGCCCCATCGATCCGGCGGTGGTGCAGCAATTCATCCCTACCTGCGCCGCTTTGATGCTGCTGTTTTAGAAGGGCAGGCTGTTTATAGGGCCATTCAACCATTGCTAAATCAAGGTTGGCAGCCCGATTGGATTGTTAATCACGTTGGTTATGGCAATGGTTTGTATCTGAGTGATGCATTCCCAGAAGCTAGTAAAATCGGCTTTTTTGAATGGTATTACAACCCAGTTGGCGCTGATGTTGATTTTTTGCGCCGCGCACCTGTAGAACCCGATAGGCGTTTGCGCTTACGCACCTGGAATGCCCAAATATTAATTGAGTTAGCTGCCTGTGATGTGTGTGTATCGCCCACAAAATGGCAAGCGAAACAATTTCCAGCCCATTTACAAGAGCGTTTTAGGGTTGTTCATGAAGGAGTTGATTGCGCTCAATTAGCTCAGTTGCGTAATAGCAATATTGCAAAACCAACTTGCCTACCAGTTGATGCTGATATCGAAATACTCACCTATGTGAGCAGGGGTTTTGAAGATTACCGTGGTTTCCCCCAGGCGATGCAAGCGATCGAGATCTTGCTCAAGCAGCGCCCAAACCTGCATGTGTTGATCGTTGGAGCTGATTCCGTTGCCTATGGAGCGCAACGCAGCGATGGCCGCAGCTGGGGCACATGGGCTAAGGCTGAACTTGAATTAGATCCGGCGAGGGTGCATTGGCTTGGAATATTGCAAGAAGATCAATATCACGCTGTTTTGGCTTGTAGCACTGTTCACCTTTATCTAACTGTGCCTTTTGTGCTCAGTTGGAGTTTGCTGGAAGCCATGGCAGCCGGTTGCGCCATTGTTAGTAGTGCAACTGCTCCTGTGCAGGAAGTTCTTGTTAATTGGGAATCAGCATTATTGGTGGATTTCTTTGATCCCACAGCGCAAGCACAAGCCATATCAATGCTTTTAAACGATTTTCCTTTGAGAAACAGGCTTTCAGCAGCAGCTCAACAGGCAGCTTTCATCTATGATTGCAATGCAGGGCTAGCCGGTTGGCTTGATTTGCTTGGTGTGGACACCACAACAACTGTGGGTTCCACTGGTAAAAATCTCCTAAATAACCTATAAATAGCGAGCTGGCATTTTTTGCTGGCACACGCCGCCCCCATGGTGGGTGCGGTTGTGAGGAGACCAATCCAACCCACCCACCACACTCAAACCACAAAAAAGGCTATGAGCACGAGTTACAAC
>Ga0310327_10132_pt1 | contig 9728 bp, 13 predicted proteins | sample LakSupDCLTotalB7_FD_195541 | JGI IMG/M metagenome (GOLD analysis project Ga0310327, IMG submission 195541) | Enriched freshwater cyanobacterial communities from Lake Superior, Ontario, Canada - SU02.DCL.Total.B7 (v2) (version 2) | ecosystem: Environmental > Aquatic > Freshwater > Lake | place...
CCTTGCCAGGAGCACTGATAAACTTTCCAAACCACTGGAGAGGTGGCTGAGCGGTTGAAAGCGGCTCCCTGCTAAGGAGTTACAGGGGGCAACTCTTGTCGAGGGTTCGAATCCCTCCCTCTCCGTTGATCATAGGCACCGGCAAGCCTTACAACGTCCCAGAAGCCTTTGTTTTAAAGGAATCTGGGATTTTTTTTGTGCCATTGGTTTTCAGAAGATCTCATAAGATTCCGAAATTGCGTTGTGGTTTTTGTTGTGGTGCAAAGTCCATACTGTTGTGGCATTCTCTATCAGCCCTAACAGCCTCCATTGCCACTAACCGAGGCCCAGCTACTTGCCCTTCAGCCAGACAAGAAAACCCACCTAAGCCTTGGCAACTCCCTCTACCTGCTGGTGGCTCCGCAGGCCCATGGAGAAGGCTATGGCCGTTATTTCATTGGCAGATTCCGTTTCCAGGGCAAACAGAGGGAAGTGCGCATCGGCCCATACGGAAAAGGAGATGGTCGTTTCAGCCGCAAAGAAGCCAGAGAGAGGTGGGAGGAGATACGCCAATGGGCAAGAGAAAACAAGCGCAGCCCTGCCGATTGGAAAAGGGAAGAACGAGCAGCTCAGCACAAACAAAAAGAAACACCCACAATTGCTGCAATTACTGAACAATGGTTAGCAACAATTCCAAATGCTTCCACGCGTAAAGACTATGCCAATAAATTGCATAATCAAATACTTCCTCAACTAGGCGAACAACGACCAATAACAGATTTTACTTTCGATAAATCAAGGCGCGAAATATTAAAAGTGATGGATAGTTTTAAAGCGAGAGGGAAAGCAGAATCTGCTAATCGTGCAATGCAATTAATGCGTAATATTTTTGATTTGGCAATTGATGAGGGATGGCTCCATGAACCAAATGCTGCAGGAAAAAGCAAGCAGCAACCAACACCACGCGCCCAGCACCACCCGTCACTAGCAGCAGAAGAACTGCCATTACTATTTAAAAAGCTAGAAGAACAAAGTCCACGATCATCACTATTGGTAACATTAGCCTTGAAATTAAACATACTTACTTTTCTAAGAGTATCAGCATTAGTTTCAATGCAATGGGCACATCTTGATAAAGAACGAACAATGTGGACTATCCCAGGAGAAACGAAAGGCTTAAAAAGAGGAGCAGGACGCCATGGAATGGGCCATTTAGTGCCCATAACACCTGCCATTGCTGATTTGCTTGAACAGTTAGAGGCAATTAATGGCAACTATAATTGGGCCTTTTATAGCCCTCGCGGAAAGATTTATCAACACATCAATCCATCGTCAATTAATAAAAGACTAAAAGATATGGGCTACGAAGGGTTATTAACTGCCCATGGCTTCAGAAGAACCGTGGGGACAATAATAGTGGAAAAGCTAGGCTTCTCTTGGGAGCTATTTAGCCGGCAAGCAGGGCATTTGTATCTTGAAGCCAATAGTAAAAGCTCCAAGTTACGTCTTGCTTACGATGGCTCACAATTTATAGATGATCGTAGGAAGATGCTAGAAAGTTGGCACCAATGGTGCCTAGAACAAGGGTTTGTATTAAATAATATGAAATATTAATTCTTTTTATTTATAAACCATTCTTTAAGTTCTGATTCACGCCAAGCAATTAATCGTGGTCCTAAATCAACACTTTTTGGAAATGTGCCATTTTCCATGAAGCGGTAAATGGAGCTTCGGCTTAAGCCGGAAATCTCTTTAACCTGTTTCAACCTTAAAAATTTGTCCATGGAAGCCCTAAAAAAGGGCGAAGTGCCATGACAGAACCAGTCGTCTGCTTGGGCTATCCGATGAAACCATAAGGCTGGTGGCTATCCCTTGACCACCGATCATCAGAGCGTCTTCTACCTTCTAGAGAAGGCCCCTCCCATAAGACAAACAGGGAAGATTTCCTATGCCTCCAGAGCACGCAGCAAATGCAATGCGCCTGAAGGCGACGAGATGACAAATGTCAGTCTTCGCTTGTTAAAAAGGTACATTCACGATGCAAAGGAAATCAGGTCAGGGAGCAGTTATGGAATTGTCACAATGAATGGCAGGATCAAAAAGTATTCTTAAATGCTGCTACAGTTTGTTGAAAGTTAAGCATTTTTAAATCTACTATGACAACTCAACAAAAAGATAATGCTTATGATCACTGAGAAACGCAGAAATCCATTAATTATACTCGCGTTATTTGCGATTCTGTCAGGATGCGATGGAGCTACGAATAAATACATAAAAGATTGCAACAATGGAGATCGCAATGCATGCAAGGAGATAGCGAAGCTAAACAACAACTGGGCACATTCTCAAATCACGAATCAAGATGCGAAAGGAATACTTCAAAGGGAGATATTAATATATAAATATCGAAATGATGTCAAAGCGGCTGACGAGTGCATTGCTGGTCAAAACTCCTCATGCAATCAAGTGAATACAAGAAACATAGCATTAGTAAATCTAAAATTAGTCCCGCTTATAAAGGAGCGCTTAAAACAAATCAAGGAGGCTAAGCGGCAGGGTGAGCTTCAAGCTGCAGAAAAAGCGACATGGGGACAATGGACTTACTCCTCTGACGAAGACATGGCAACAGGGAAAAAATCTTATACTGCAACCTTAGATAGTGAAAATACGGTTGATTTTGACTTTCCTTACTCTGGGCCACAATATGGCCAATTAATGCTAAGAAATCATCCCAGATATGGTTTTGATGCAATCGTTTCCATTCAAAAAGGGCAAATTCTTTGCAGCGAATACAGCAACCCATATGTACTTGTTAGATTTGATAACGGATCGCCAATTAAATATGAATGCAGCGCACCGGCGGATAGCAGTACTGTTCATTCCTTCATTAGCGACGCTGATAGTTTTTCGCAACAGATGAAATCAGCTTCAGTTGCTTATATAACACTTACTTTCTATCAAGAAGGCAGCCAAACATTTAAATTTAAAGTTAAGGGGTATGACGAATCAAAACTTTAATATGTCTTTGGGAAATGCATTACTCACTAGCAGTGCCGTTATTGGGCACCAATTAACTGAATCAACGTATTCATCACCATTAGGCTTCACTGCTTTATCCATTAGGACACTGTGATATGCCACTAAGAGGGCATTTGCGCGCGAGGCAAGGACCCTGAAGCTTGTAAGCCTTAAGAAATAATTTAAGGCATTAAAAAAGGCCAATGGTCGTTTGCACCATTGACCTTCTTCCATTGAGAAATCCCTTCTATCAAAGGAATCTGTTAACGATGACCAATCGTCAACTAATTAATTATAGCTACTTCTCACCATAAATCTCATTCCAGCTCAATGGTTGCAATCGTGCATTTCTTGTAAGAGAATCAATTTCAATCATCTTTTTATTTGTTGTTTCTTTCCACATCGCAGATAAATTTCGGCGATCATAGTTTCCGCCATGATCAGCAGTTGCATTCTTCCAATCATCGGGCAATTGCAGCCCTGGCAGGGGTTGTGAGGTGATGTGCTTAGGGTTTGGTTTCTTCATTTCTTTGTGATTTGTAATGGTGAACAATCAAAATCTTCTAACTGTTGCATTTTTCTTTGCTGCAAATGTTTTGCGATATCATGAATTTCGCTTGCGTTTTGATAAGCAGTTAAAAGCTTTCCATAGTTTTCAACTGCTGAACGATGAGGGCTATTGCGGCGGTTTCTTTCATCAAGAATTGCCATTTCTAAATTAAGCCCTGGCGTTGCTCTTAGTTGCAAGCAAAGCGCAGCTTCGGCAGCATTAAACTTGTGTTTTGCAATTACATAGGCCTCTCTGCAATCCAGATAATCTGTAACGCATGCTTGCTTTTTAATCATTAGCCAATAGTTAGTTTTGTTAATTCTAGCGGTAGCAATACAAATTGATAACCGCATCATTTAAGTACTTGTTCTATAGGGCCCTATGGTTTAGTGTAAATCAAGTCTTATTACTTTTATGGATTTCATTGGTTGGATAGTTATTCTTGTTTTTGCTCTTGTTTGCGCAGGTCTTACCGCTGAAATCGCCAATAGCAAGGGTTGGGATGGTACCGCGTGGTTTTTTGCTGGTTTACTACTTGGTCCTTTAGGGCTTCTTGCAGCAGTTGGTCTGCCTGATAAACAACTTAGAAATTATGTTAGAGCATTAGCTGAAAAGCTTGAGGCTTTAGACAAGCTGAATCCGAACTAAAAGAATATGATTTTTGAGAATTTACTAATCCATAAATCAATTCTTGATAAAATAACTGCTCGCTCTTTAAATGGGATGCCCCAGATGCAGCAAAATATATCTTGGCCGTTACTGCGCTAGGGAGGTATTACTAATGTTTTTTCAGTTGCTGATACTTTTTAGCTGCACTGCTACTCCTAGCTTTTTCGTAGCAACTGGCACACAGGGTAAAAATCTGATGAGATTGGACATAGTACTAGTCGAGATTGGCAAAAATAGTACACTTCAACTCCTCTGATTCTCAAGAATTGATAAAGTTGAGACAAATCATAGATCGAAATAATGGCACTCTGAGACGGGCCCAACTGCGGACAAATCAGATTATCTAGCAAATAATCAGCCTTGTAATTAACAAATAAAAGTATTAATAACCTTTTCTTAATCTAACTGTCACTGTGCCACTTGCTGCATTTATTATCTCCCGTACCTTAAAGAAGACAATGGGCCACTAAGAAAGCGGGCAAAAAATATAAACAACCCACAGCAGTGGCTAAAAGCTTTTCAAATCATCATTACTCGATTAAGATAACAGTATGAAGTTAATCCTTGCTTTAGCCTTGACAGCGGCTTGTGTTCTCCCTAGAGGGGTTTCTGCTCTCCCCAGTAAGGTCTCTGCTCAAGACCCTTCTATTAAAGATGCCTACAAGCAACTGCGCCTTTTAAATGCTTCTACGGAGGCGGGAGTAAGTTATAGCAGTTTCGGTGAAGAATGGAGAAAAGCATTGGGGCCTATAAATATCGCCTTAGAAGATAGCAAGCAAGGCAAGTTAACCAAGCAACTTGAAGTAATTAAAGGGATTTATTCTGATATATCCAATATCTGGGGTTGCAGGTTTACTGCTAGGTATATATCAGTGGCTTTAAACCATTGCATTAACTCTGATTTCAAAGAAAGGAATCCCGCATACGTTGTTGTTTTAAATAACGAACTTTCCAAGAATAGTTTCGAGGAAATGAAATATCCTACTCAAGCAATTGTTAGCAATCTGTTCGCCCAGGGCTCTGCTCAGGTTAAAGAGTTAGGAAAGATGCTTAAATAAATAAATCACACCAATTGAAGAGAATGGCGGGCTTCGGTACGAAGCGCTAAACGTCAGCTTTTAATTAAAAAGGCAATTCAATAGTTGAGGGAAGGAAATTAAGCGCATCAACATAAATCAACTTATAGAAATTTTGGCTCAAGAGTTCATCCTTGAATCATCATAGAATAAGAAATTAAAAAGATGTCGTCCCACGAGATACCAGAAGAACTTACTTGGATATCAAGCAATGGCAAGGCACTTAAATTGCAAAAGTTTGAGTTAGTTTTTTGAAGAAATCTTTCGATTTGATTCATGACCAAGCAAATCTTTATCCGAAGCAAGCCCAATCATCCGCCAATCAAACGAGCTGGGGAGGGGTGTGCAGATGTAGGAAAAATCATTTGGCGTATCCCTGGCGTTGCTGCAACAGGATTGGTGCTAATAGCTGCTGAAACAGGCACTGGAAAAACAACTCTCCTTTATCGAGCAGCAGAAGCTATACAAGAAGGTGGGAAATTTCTGGATGAAGTACCAGTTCTCCAAGGAAGCGTTTTAGTAATTCAAGGAGATGAGCCAGAAGCAATTGCCTCTCAGAAAATCACAAGGATGGGCATAAATGCAAACTTTCATATTATGTATGCTTCAGAATCTATCGACTTAGACTTTTTAATTGAAACAATTCGCACAACTAACTACACAACTCTAATTGTAGATTCATTAACCACCGTATTAGCCACTACTGATTGCACAACTCTAGACCAAACAATGGTTGATAAACTATACATTTTAAATAAAACTGCTTCCGACAAAGGAGTATTAATATTAATGACTGCCCATTTAAATAAAGCTGCTAAAGACGGAAATGGCACTAGAAGAGAACGAACAAGAATCACTTGGGCTGACATCTCTGGCGTGGCAACTATTGGGGCAGCCGTAAATGATTGTTGGGGCCTTACAAAAAAAGGCGACCTATATTCCTTCCATTGCCTTGGTAAACGTCACGTGGAAGCTGGCACGGAATGGCTCTTGGAGCGCGACGCTGAAGACTACTGGTGGGGCCTAAAAACTGTTACTGATGGCTTAAAACCGCTAGAAGTGCTTGCCGCTAAAGATCAAATAGTTAACCTTCTGGAGAAGGAAAAAATTTATTTAACTGCAATCGAAACAGCAAATAAAATTGAAATTAACATAGAACATGCCCGGCGATGCCTTTGTGAACTTTATGGAGAAGGCAAAGTTAAAAGAAGTTCTGCCCACCTGCCTGGTCGTGGAAGACCTAGCCATTCATATGGCCTGTAGAAAGCCAAAATGATTATTCCTACATCTGCACATCCCCCCCTTCTGATCCTATTGCACCTCCAAGGGCTCTGATTGGGAACGCATCGTGATCGACCTATGCAGCCCTGTCGTTAATCGCTAAAAGAGCTCGGCTGTAATTATCAATAGTGTCATAGCAAAAATTGAGAAGTGGGAGCTAGGCCGCTGAGCAATGGCAAACCGTAACGATGGTTTGCGACCTAGCTAGGGAGGTGCGTCGAGAAAAGCGGCGATAGCCGTGGTGTTGATGTATTTACATTGCAAGCGACACTTGGACACAGCAACAGTGCCACCACTGGTGCTTATGTAGCTTCTAATCCTGCTGATTCCAGCAGCCTAAGACTTGGTTAATGGATAAGCTCCGCCACCTGCTAATTACTGCTGCTGTAGCAGCCACGCTTCTCACTGCCATGCCTCCTGCTGAAGCCAAGTCGATTTGGCTCAAATGCGGTAAACAAGAAATCAATTTGGACAGCGAAAAGGAAAGATTTTCACTGACATTGAATAAAGAAGTTTATCAAGGACGAGCGATGTTTAGCCCTGGACAGATTGATTTTGAGTTTCAATGGTACATCAGTGGGCCAGCTACTGGCCTGAAATACGCTTACTCTATAGACAGAAAATCACTTAAATATATCCAGACTACTCTTGGTAGATATGGTGATAGATGGGATCCACTAATCTCAGACACAACTACCAACCCAAGAATCGGCACATGCTCCATCATGAAACAACCGCCTACAGCAGGTAACAAAATCTGAATGCTTACCGTCGAAACGTTTGTTACGGCAAGGCTTAAAGCGAAAAACGAGGAATTGTTACATTTAAATCGCACTTATATTTGCGTCTTGCATGTGATTCTAAATCTATTAGTTCTACACTAATATATAAATTGTAAGAAATCTCCTTTAGACTAAGTCTTAAATTTTTGGTATCTGCGTCCTCATAACGATAGCCCTCTTTAAAACTCTTATCCAGCTCCTTAGTCCGATATTCCATCGCAAGCGAATCTAATTTTAACTGCGCGCCCTTATTGATACCCCAATCACATGTGGGAGTGTAGTCAGGATAAAAGGGTTCCTTTGCTAGAGATGATGAAGCCCCGATTACGACAACAAATGGCAATAGAAATAATTTATACACAGGGATTTGTAAACCACCAGTCGACACTCAGCTTACTATCGCAATCATTGTTACGGAAACTGCCTAGGCGGCTAGTTGCATAGTTGCTTAGCCAGTGCACAGTTTTTATTGCTGATACAAACCCAAATCATCTTCGCAGCACTGCATCACCTCAGATAAATCCGCCAGCATTAACCGCAAGCGTGGGTGCTTTTCAGGATATGCAGCAGAGTGAGGGTCTGTTGCCTTCACTCGCACGCTTAGGTCTGCTCGGCACAGAAGCGGGTATAGGTGTAAGCAAATTGGTTCTTGGGCAAAAGCGCAGGAACTACTCAAACAAGGACACAGATACCTCGATGGAGACGGTGATGGGGAAGCCTGTGAGGGTTGAGGTAAGCCAAAAAGTTATTTTATTTACTTACTTGACTGATTCAAGTTCCCTGCTTAAGGAAGCTTGGCATGTGCTGTTGTAGCCAATCTCAGGTTCTCCCTTAGGGCAGTTTGAATTAATACTTGCTCTTGCACTCCCTTCAAGGCGCAACACGCCTGGCCATGTAAACCATCCCACGCCACCGCAGCTCCAATTCTTTCCTGCAATGCGCTGATCGTGCCCCCTTTCACCCTCACCCAAAAATTTTGGATAAATACATTTAACTTCCATGCAGTTGCCACCGCCTATGTAAGCCCACCCAGAGGGGCACTCGTTACCTTCAGCGATATCAGCCCCTTGTGAATTTATTTGCCGTGTTGTGGGTGTCGTATCACCTTGCATTGATCTGACGCAGCCTGCATAGTCTTTTGCCTCGATGCAAAGCTTGTGAATTTTTGGATCTACCTGAGCTGCTGTTTGGGCGTGGATTGGTGTTGATAGGCCCACGCCAAGCACTGATGTCGCTAGAAGATTACATATAAATCTTGATTTCATCAATGAATCACAAGTAGGGACAATATAGTACTTCATTTTGGATCACATTAACGTACGGGGAAGCGCCTGATTTAATTAGTTATTCTTGAAAGACTCTTCAAGATGTTTTCTTCTTGCTTCGCTTAGTCGGTACTCTTTTGCTTCCGCTAGAAGTGTAAGCCTTAGTTCAGAGCGTATACCTAGAGAATCTTTTAAAAGCTCAAGTTCTTCTTTTATCTCTTTAATTGAGACATTAAAAAATTCTTTTCTTTGATTTTCCAGATTTATTCTTCTGTTTTGAAAATGATTGTGTAATGCATTTTCAAGTGATGGTGCATCTGATGTCATTATCATTGCATGCACGTCGAATGGGAATGGAACAGATGCATCTCCAAGTTCCTTAACTCTATCCATAGGCTCAAGCCTTCTTGTCATACCTATTTTAAATATATCTTCGCCAAAGCTACCTACATTACTTATTATATATACGTGCCCAGTTTTCGTTAATTCTGCTTGACTAATACTTCTTTTTCGTTCATCTATTTGCCTAATGATTTCCTGCAGTTCGGCAATTTTATCGCTTAATTTAGCTTTGTCCTTATCTGTGGCTGCGGCTACATCTTCTTGAGCTCTCTTCAATAATGCTTGGTACTTTTCTTCTTCTTTAAGCGTTTGAAGTTTTGCTTTTTCAATTTCCCTTTCAGCCTTTTCTTCTTCTCTTATTTGTTCCCTAATTCTTGCCTGCTCCTCCTTTTCTCTTTGCCTAGCCTCGTCAAATTCGTAAACCAATTCAAGCTCCTCAATCTTTAGATCCCGGTACTTATCGTTTATTTTGCATAAATAATGTTTTTCTGTTATTGCGTTAATGGCGTCAAAAGAGCTTTTTATTTTCTTTTCCATTTGTTCAATATTTCGATAATTTACCCTAGAAATAAATGAATCACATTCTCCATTGAATGCACGAAGCATGAGTTTCATTATTCTTTTCTGAGCGACTTCACCCTTCGTTATGGACCCATCAAAATAGAATGTGCCTGTGTTAAATGCGGCGGCATTAAATTTATCAGCTCTTACGCCATCTCCCTTTAACATAAGTTTCTGCTCTTGTTGGATACGTGTAATTCTATTT
>Ga0310327_10133_pt1 | contig 9630 bp, 10 predicted proteins | sample LakSupDCLTotalB7_FD_195541 | JGI IMG/M metagenome (GOLD analysis project Ga0310327, IMG submission 195541) | Enriched freshwater cyanobacterial communities from Lake Superior, Ontario, Canada - SU02.DCL.Total.B7 (v2) (version 2) | ecosystem: Environmental > Aquatic > Freshwater > Lake | place...
GTTGCCCCTGCACTCGTAAACGCAGCCTTGCGGCGCTTAAATTGCTTGGTGAGGAAGAGCTAAAAGATATGATAAAGGTAGATAATGGGGCAGAATTAACCTGTCATTTCTGTAACGAAGTTTATAACTTTAATTCTAATGAATTGCAGTCTTTGATTAACTGATATCAACTTCCTTTCCATCCTGCCTTGCGGTGAGAACGCCCTGGGCCTGCGGCAGGGTGATCAACTCAGCTGGTAGATGGCTCGGTGCGGGTGCGGGCCGTGGCACCGTTGGATGTGGCGATGATGAATTCAGCGCGCCAACCATACTGGCTACTTAAGGGATAGGGGGCTTATTTCCAGAAAAGGTAGACCGCTGGTTCCAAACAGCGTCTACATGGCCTTGGCCAGAATGCCGGAAGCACTTAATGCAAATGCAGTGTTCCGATGGCGGAGCTAATGGATCTTGTAAATAAAACTTACTAGATTTTGATAATTAATCCTTAATCAGCCTGATCTAGAGTAAAACATTCTCAATTAAGTTTTAAAAAATGATTAAAGGTGCATTATCACTAGGGAAAGAGTTGCTTGCCACTCGATGGAGCCTGGCACTGATTTTTACACTTGGCGGACTATTCATTCAAGGGAATGAAACCATGTCAAACATGCAGCAAGCTTCGATATTTGTGATGTGCGGCCTAGGACTAGTCCCTCTAGCTAAAATGTTATCTGAAATAGTAGAACTGCTAGTAGATAAATTGGGCCCACGCCTAGGAGGATTAGCAAGTATTTGCCTAGGTAATCTTGTAGAGATCATTATCTCATTATCTGCACTTAAAAGTGGTTTATACGATATCCTAGTGATCTCAATAGTTGGAGCTGTAATCACGAACTGTCTGCCTATACTAGGAATCAGCACGATTGTTGCGGGGAGAAACCGGCCAACCTTTTCAATTCATCCCTATGCGACATCACTTCAAAGTCAGCAATTAGTTATAAGCGCAGTGCTTTTCGCGCTACCGACAGTCTTCCATAAAGTTGGTAAAACTCACTCAGGAGGGAGCATTCTTTTTGACCAGATTTCGCTTTATTCAGTAATTGTATCGATAATAATTTTGGCATATTACATACTTTCATATGTCTATCAAGCAGGGACAGCTCAAAGTCTATATTTATCAGAGCCGGATCCTGGAGCGATAAACGAAGAGAAATCATTAGAAAAGACTGGGACAAAAAAATACAGGATTGGCTCAATATTTATAGTTCTTATTTTAGTCACTTTTGCTTTAGCGGGCGTTTCAGAGAATCTTGTTAACTCACTTGAGCACATCGTTAAAGTCAACAATTTAAGCCCAATATTTGCAGGACTTTTTCTGCTACCTATTTTCGGAGCCTTCGCTGAAGGGCTGATCGGAATAAGAGCAGCACTCAATGATAAAATGGATTTAGCTTTAGCTATTTCAGTTGAAAGCAGTGCTCAGCTGATGCTATTTGTTCTCCCACTCATGGTTTTAGTTGGGTTGCCAATGGGGCGTTATCTTCACCTCGCAGTTCCATATACTGCTTTATTCTGTCTAGGAGCTACCGTAATGGCTGTCAGATGGACAACCGAAAATAAAAAGTTAAGCTGGTACGAAGGATTTACTCTAATTACACTTTACGTTGTAATGGGTGTTGGAGTACTACTACTTTTCTGAGGGGCTTAGTTTGAGTTACAATTGACTGAGATAATTGATTGTTTCCAATTGATAAAAAGGTTTTTTGGGACGAACAACAAAGAATATCAAGGCTCAAAAATAATAAGCCTGTTCTTAATTGCCTTTCGGAATCAATTACATGGGAGGCATTTTGGCCATTACTTGAAAAGGGTTATAATCAAGTGAGTCAAGGCAATACTGTTCGCAAAAGGATTTATCCCCTTATTTTATTCAAAATTCTGGTTCTCCAATAACTATTTAATCTGAGTGATTAGTAGGTTGAGGTTCAAGTTAATGACTAAAGATCAATTGAGTAAATCTTTGGCTGAGGTATAATTAATTATATAACCGATGCAACTACAGTTGTTTTTTTAGAGAGCGTCACCGGAAAATAAATGTGTTAGACGAGCTTTTTGAAATATTTGAGTATTACCTAAGAGATCAAAGAAAATCGCTTATCAGACGCTTTTTCATTACGCCTGCAAATATTCAAGATGATTATGTATGGGCAAATTCTGCTTATTCCGGAGAGCGTTTTAAGCAACTACTTAGAGCATCTGCAATAGAGCGAAATTCCATTTGGTCTGAAATTAGAGCTCTTGTAGAACATGTATTTGGTTATTTTGCCACATCAATGGGACCCCCTGTATCAGCAAAGAAGTCCGCTCGTATCAAAGAAACCAGGGGGTGCAACCGATGAATAATGAGACCGATTTACGACGCCAAATTTCGTGGTGAAATTCGCAAACGGATGAGTCCGCCCAGCAGGGAAACAGTTACTGAAATATCAAGGGCTACAGGTATTAGCCGTCAAACGCTTTATAGCTGGAGGCCCCAATGGAAACGAGAAGGGGAATTAGTGCCTGCCAGCAGTAGTGCTGCAGAAGAATGGGATTCAAGCGATAAGTTGGCTGCTGTCATACAAGCCGCTGGCCTTAACGGTGTTGATCTAGGTGCCTATTGCAGAGAAAGAGGTCTTTATCCCCAACAACTTGCCCGCTGGCGCCAAGCAGCAGAGTATGCAAATGGATTAGATGCACCAAGCATGGCGGATCAAAAGGAATTGCAGCGTAAAAACCAGGAGCTGATACGCCAAAATCGGCGCCTAGAGCGGGAACTACAGAAAAAGGAAAAGGCACTTGCTGTTTACTCGGCATAGCCGAGTGGGCCGTAGGCCATGGCAGCAGCGCTGCTTTTACTAACAAAAAAGTTCGACAGCCTCTGGCCGCAGGAAAGGGAGACCTGATAGCAGCAGAGGAGCGTATTAAGGCAATAAAGCTTTTAGCAGAAGGCGTTAATTTAGGCGTGCCGATGCAAGCTATAGCAGAACTTCTGGGTGTTTGCCAGCGCACGCTAAGACGCTGGCGGATACATATAAGCGGCAAAGGATTTAGCGTTGATCAACGTAAAGGAGCGCAGAGAAATGTGGCGCATAAATTAAGCATACAAGAGCGGCAAAATATAATAAATGTGATCAATGAAATGCGCTTTGCTCATTTACCACCAGCGCAGGTAGTTGCAATTTTGGCAGAGGAGGGTAATTATATCGGTTCAGAGATGACAATATATCGGATAATGCGAGAAGAGGGGTTGCTGAATCATCGAGGTAGAGCGCGGCAAATGAGAAAAAAACGAGAGGTGCCAATGTTAGAAGCAAGGGGAATAAAACAAGTGCTGGCATGGGATATAACGCTGCTGCCAAGCCCCATTATCGGCCGAGGCCTCTCGCCTAACCCCAAGCAAACCCTATGCAAACTCAGGAATCCAGTGCTGCCTTGCACTCCGGTACAATTCAAACAGAACGGGGCGTGGCGCAGCTTGGTAGCGCGGGTGCTTTGGGAGTCCCGGTTGCTACAAGCCAAGCCCCAGTCATACCAACGGTTTCACTCTCTCAGCGCCTCAAAGCGAGTGACGGCGAGTGACAGAAAGGAGCGTTCACAATGGGCAAGCTTCCCAACCTGGGCTTCTCATGGCTGAACACGACGGACGAAAGCTCAGCGTTCGAGAAATGATCAATGCTCACCTGTTCCCGCTGTTGGCCTTAGTCGCCACAGCAAGCTCAGTCTCGATAGCCATCTCGCTTGGCCCCATTGCTGGCCAGTCCTCCCGCTGGAATCAGTGCTTCGATGCTGGGCTGGCGTGGCTGGAGCGCACCAGTCCTCGCGTCAAAGGCGGCGACCGCACGGCCATTGCGGCCAACTTCTGCAATGGCGGCCTGCCCAACAAGCCTGCTCCGTAAAGACACAGCCGGTGCTAGTACGTCAGAACTAGCACCTTGTTGGATGAGTGGCCAGGCGAGGATCCAGGACCCCAGGACCACCAGCACGATACGGTTCCACTTCGATCCCAAGAGCTGGATCGCGCTGCAACGGATTTCACTTCTTGAGCGGCCTCAAGTGGGCAAGGGCCTTCAGCCGCTTGACGCACAATACAAATACGCTAAATTAAATGGTGTTTGAAATTTTAATTGTGAGAATAGATTTACCTGCTCACTACGGCTTCGCATCTCTGCCTCATGCTTTTGTTTCTACTTTCGAGGGCGGCGACGCTGGATCCCCGCTGATGGCGCTCCAGAAGCTCAACTCCAAGATTGGTAGTTTAGGTGAAGGCGGTCCTACCAGGAAGCTGCTCTGTGAGCGTGGTGATTCTGGTGCGCTTGTGCTCGCTCTCCATCGCCTCAATTCCTAAATTGGCGGCGAGGGCGGGCCTCCTTTGTAGCCATAGCCGTGTCGACCTTTCGGCTCTACCGCTTCTCGCCCCGCCTGCTGAGGCGGGCGATTCATGCCCGTCTTGCCTGGTCGTTGAAGCAGTTGATCGATGCCTGGCCCGAGGATGAGTTCGCTCCTTCAGCTACCTTAGCTGAAGGATTTTTTTTGCGCCTGCATCTTGGCCACGTGGATGGCTGCGACTTTTTTCTGCATCACCAACTGTTGGTTCATCTGCTATCAGATGACTACGAAAAAGCCCGTCTGATCGTTGATGTTGGAGCTCATCGTCAGCCACGGCTTCGCCCCGAGGTGCTGAGTTTGTGCCGAGAATGCCTGGGGGACGACACGAGCTGGTACGAACAGGCTTTCTCATACAACGATCTCCCACGTGGCCGTTTGATCCTCACTGCTCCTGATTCAACGGCTGTTGAACGCAGCCGTGGCTGGCTTGGACGTTCGGAATCACTCTTGCGTATGGCTGCGCCCGAGGCCCATGCTGAATGGATCGCCTTTCGACCCGTGTGGTTGCTTGCTTCTGTGGCTGCTGATTCAGCGCACGGGTTTGGCGGTTACTCCTCCAACCTGCTGTGGGGCACGATTGCGCTGAATGCCAACCGCCCAGGCTTTGCGGATCTGTTGATTCAGGCGATTCATGAGCTGGCGCATCAGGTGTTATTTGCCCTAGCTCTCGATGTGCCTTTGGCCTTCAATGACCCATTGGCCACCTATGTATCACCGCTGCGGCAGGATCCGCGGCCGATGGATGGTGTGTTGCATGCCTGTTTTGTGAGTGCGCGAGTAGCCCAGGTGTTAGCTCAGATTGAGGCGGCAGCGGCTTGGGCGCACGTTGCCCCTGCGGATCAGCAGGTGCTGATGGCGGAGCAGCAGGCCTCAAGGCAGGCGGTGTGCGATGCATTGCCCACGATCGATCGCCATGCCCAGCTCTCTGCCCTGGGCGAACGGGTAGTGCTGGCCGCACGGCAAACGGTGCAGCGTTGATTAACGCACCGGCTAGCTTGTTTGAGCGGATTCGTGAGCGCTGTTGCGCCGCCTCACCACCTCAATTCTTGGATCTAGCCGTGCCAGCACAGCCGCTCGCCAGCGATGGTGGCGTGTTGATCGGATTCGCTGAGCGGATTGCAGCCACACTCCAAGCCCATGCCCCTGGCGAGTTTGTGCTGCTGTTGCTTGATCGCTGCAGCACGTTCATGCCGGCCTTCTGGGGATGCTTGCGCGCCGGTAAGACGGTGCTGCCATTGCCGATGTCTTCGGCTACGGGTCGACCTACGGTTCATGAGCTTGAGCAGCTTGCCGATCTGTTGGCTGGCTTGGGCCCAGTGGCGGTGGTGGTGGATGAGAGCAGCCAGGCTGCTCGCGATTGGTTCCCAACCAGCCTGAATCTGTACTGGCTGCCCTGGAGCCTGTTGCTTACCACAGCCACGCAAGCGGGGCCGGATGCAGCGGGTTCGGAACTTGCATTTGTACTGCAAACATCCGGAACCACCGGCGATTGCAAATACGCGGCCTTTTCAGGCGATTGGTTCGACTACGAGAAGTGCAATACCCGGCGGGTACTATCGCTTTTTCCGCTGGCTTCCTCAACAGGGATCGGTTTCGCCTACGGCCTCAATCGCTTGTCGGCATATCTGCCTTTGAGCCAGGCGGTGCGCAATCCGGATCTGTTGTTCGCAGCGATCGAAACACATCGCCTGGAGGTTGTGGTGATGCCACCGGTGATGGTGCTCAGCCTGCTTCGTGCCGTTGCGACGGTCTCCGCACCGCTGCAAAGCCGGGATCTGAGCAGTTTGATCCGCGTGAATGTAGGCAGCAGCACGATTCCGCTGGAGGCGATAGAGCAGCTTGATGCCCTGTTGCAGCAATGGGGTGCCAGCCCGGGCTTGATTCATTTCGCCTATGGCCTCACCGAAACGGGCGGTGTCGCGTTCGGGCCTTTCCATGGCGTGGCTGAGCACCGCCACCGCGATGGTCTGCGGATTGGTCCTGTTTCCAATGGCGTTGAGCTGCGGATTGAGGCTGAGCGATTAGGCGAGCCGGGCTTGATCATGGTGAAGCGGCCGTTCACCTTCCTGGGCTATCTGCAGCTTGAGGGAGAAATTGGCTGGCAGCTGCAGCCTTTTGATAGCGGCGACGCTTGGTTTAAAACCGGCGATCTGGGCTTGATGGAGGGCGACGCCTTGGTGCTTTCCGGCCGCCTGAAAGACACGATCGTGCTCAATTCCCGCAAGATCTCGCTGGCGGCAGTGGAGCGTCATATTCAGCTGCGGTGGCCCGAGCTGCTGGAAGAGGTGGTGGCCTGTGCGGGGCTGCAGGAGCAGCTGTTGGTGGTGGTGGTGCAGTCTCCAGGTTTGGTGGTACCGCTGCAACACCTCAGACAGGCCATAGCGGCTGAGCTATTTCAGCAGTTCGGGCTACCACTGGCGGAGCTGGCGGCGACTGACGCAGCGGAGTTGCCGCGCACGAGCACCGGCAAGGTGCAGAAACGTTTGGTCGTGGAACGCTGGGGATCGCAGTTGGATGCAGTGTCTGCAGAACGAGTGGATTCAGTTGGATCCAATTCAGCAGCGGAAGGTGTGGTGACGCTGTTGCTGGCCGAGATGCGCCGCCATGCGGCGGTCTATCAACCCGATGATCCATCGCAACGGCTCTCGGCTTTCGGCATCGATTCGCTGGCATTAGCCCAGATCATCGGCAACGTGGAGCGCAGCAGCGGCATGAGCTGTCAGTTGGAGGCATGCCCGCCGGATCCCCGCGTGCAAGACCTGGCTCATCTGTTTGGGACCATTGCGCGGTCGGAGCGTGCAGCAGCGCCGCTGGTTCCAAGTGTGTTGTTGGCGGATACGAGACGCTATCCGCAACGGCAGGCGATCGCCGAGCAAATACGAGCGGCCAATCTGCAGATGGCCTGTGAATCCGTGAGCCCCGATCACGTCATCCGCAGGCTTAATCCCGACGCCCAAGCCGTACCGCTAGTGCTGATGGGGCTCTGGTCGGGTCCAGCTGTGCAGCAGTTGGCTTCTTTGCTGCCGGAGCATCCGATTTACTACCTGCGGGTGCTGCATGACTACGGCAGCCCCGCCAACCACGCCTACCTCTGCAGTTGTTATGTCGATTGGTTGGAGGCAGCTCTGCCTGCGTGCAATCCGGTTTTGGTTGGGGACTGTCTGGCTGGTGTGCTGGCTCTCGATGTGGCCCGCCAGCTCTGGAGGCGTGAGCATGCAGTCCGTCTCACCGTGCTGATGAATTGGAACGTAGGCCGCGATCACAATCCCGAAACGTATTCAGGCCTGTGTGCATATCACATTAATGAGTACTACTGGGGCGGTCAGCCTGAGCAACGTGAACGGATCGAGGCAGACCTCCGGCAACATACCCCCAATACAGCTTTGACCTACTGGGCTGCCGCACGTCAACAGGACCCTTCGCAGTACATCGATCCAGAGGCCACGCTGGAGATTCTGGGAACAATCTTGCGTCATCCGGCCTTACGGCCGGTGCTGATGGCATGAATGAACGCTGTGCGTTGGTGCTCTCGCCCAGCAGTGAGGGATGGTTTCTACCTGCGTTGCTGACTCAAGCCGGTTGGAGTTGTGAGGTGGTGAGCCTCAGCAGTTTGTATGCCCTGAGCGCCCATGTGCGCCGATTGCACCATGTAGAGCAGGTGGAGCGGTTGGCGGATCAGGCGTTGGATGTACTGCAGGCAGGGCTGGATGCCGCCTGGGTGATTGTGGCCAGCGATGAGTTGTTGGCAGATCTGCGCCAGCGCGCTCTGCTCGACCGCCGCTATCTGGCCTTGTTGCCATTGGTTGGACCAGGGGGGCTGGCCCATCTGTTTTCCAAGCTTCAGCTGAGCCGGATTCTTGATCGCTCCGGTCTAGCCACACCCGCCTGGCGTATTGCCACCGGTCCTGAAGAGGCATTGCAGGGTGCGCGGGAGCTTGGGTACCCCTGCTTTTTGAAGAGGGAGGCCTGCAATCGCGGCCGTGGCGTGGTGCGCTGCCTTAGTTCAGATGAGCTGAACCATCAGGTGTTGCGCTGGGCACCAGAACCTTTGCTCGTGCAGCAGGAGCTCAAGGGCCAGCTGTGGGCAGTGGAGGCACTGTTCTGGCGTGGCGAATTGCAAGCCTATGCGGCAAGCGAAAGCCTGGAGGAGATGCATACCTTTGGGCCATCACTGCGTCGGCGTTATGGTGGATTGATTGAGGAGCTGTTAGCTCTAGAGCAACTATTAGTGCAGCTGGGCAAAGCTTTGCTCGCCCACGGCTGGGCCAAGATCAGCCTGATTCAAACCATGGATGGTCGGTGGCATTGCTTTGAGGCGGATCTGGGCCCCACGGTTTGGCTGGCCATGGATCAAGCTTTAGGGGGCGAGTTCGCAGATGTCGTTGCGGCGCTGCCACTGAAGCTTCAGCAGAACCCGCGTCTCTGCTACGGCCATGAATTACGTGAGTTGGAGCACCCGCAGCGCTTGGTGCAGATGGGCGTGGCTGCTGAGCGGATTAACCAGGCCTGGATGCTGATGCCGGATGAATCCACTGCGTATCTGGCTGGCCTGCGCGAGGAACGCTTTGCGGCGCACCTGAAAGCACGGCGGATTGATTAAGGAAACTCTGATCAGCTGGAGCCCGCGCTGAACGAACTAAGCGGGCATGAGCTGCCGACCTTTTGGATGGTTCTGCGGGCAGTGCCAATGGGGGAGGTCACGCAGTGAGCAGCAGCTTGTGGCGGTCCTGATCGCTGTGACGTGGACCCCGGAAACTGAGCCAGTCCTTATGAGAGCTTTCCTACCGGCCAGAATTGGCCAGGAGAAGCCCCATGAAACGCAAACGCCACAACCCCGAGCAGATCATCCGCAAGCTGCGCACCGCGGAACAACTGCTTAACCAAGGCCAAACCGTCGCCGATGTCTGCAGGGCTCTGGAGGTCTCAGCTCCGACTTATTACCGCTGGCAGCAGCTATATGGCGGGATGAAAGCGACTGAGGCCAAACGCCTCAAGGAGCTTGAGCTGGAGAACACCCGCCTCAAGCGGTTACTCGCAGATGCTGAACTGGATAAGGCAATGCTCTAGCCGTAGGCCCGGCGAAGCCGTAGGAGCTAGCCGAGGGAAACTTCTGAGCCCGGAGCGTCGTCGCAGGGCCGTAGTGGTTCTGCATGATCGATTCCGGGTTTCTCAACGTCGTGCCTGCCGGTTGACAGGTCAACACCGCAATACCCAGCGGCGCCC
>Ga0310327_10142_pt1 | contig 9296 bp, 6 predicted proteins | sample LakSupDCLTotalB7_FD_195541 | JGI IMG/M metagenome (GOLD analysis project Ga0310327, IMG submission 195541) | Enriched freshwater cyanobacterial communities from Lake Superior, Ontario, Canada - SU02.DCL.Total.B7 (v2) (version 2) | ecosystem: Environmental > Aquatic > Freshwater > Lake | place...
GAACTGGCCTGGCCCCTAGGCAACAAACGCTTTTACCGTGCCACAAATCCCCATTCCGGTTGTTATTTCCTAAGCCGTCGCCAGGCACTTAAGGTTTTGGAATATTGGCAAGCGCGCGAGTGGAAAGCAAATTTTCAACTATCTGGTCCGCTGGAGCAGGCCGGAAGTGGCATGTTGCTACCACTACTGAAGCTAATGAAGCCAATACCTCAACACTACCGCTTCCTCATGTTGCGCCACCAAGATGAACTATGGAAAAGGCACAAGTTTGAAGATTGATTCCCAGATAAAATCTAAGTAAGTACATATCCACTCAAGCAACTTTACCAAGCAACTTAATTAACCAATCAATTACCTGCTTAGGCGCCACACCAACCATGCAGGGATGACCCTCCACCAGGCAATCATCATTGCGAAAACGATTATCTGCGCAGGCACTGCAGCTAGCAGTGGAGATAGTGCGGCTCACATTTGCGCAACGGGGCAACCAAAGCCGCAGGGGGCTTGCCCCTACCAAGTTTTGATCATTGCCAACAATCGCCAGGGTTGGAGTGCCCACAGCAGCAGCAATGTGCAGGGGACCAGCATCCACGCTAATTACAGCCTTGGCTTTGGCACAAGCTCCCGCCAACTGAATTAATGAGGTGCGTCCGCGAAGATCAATTAAGGCAGTGGAGGCCAATAGTTGTTCTTCGCCATCGCCAGCGTTGTAGGCCTCCTTCTGGGCGGCCGGCGGGCTGCCCACTAAACCCACACTCCAACCATTCCTTGCGCAGTGCTGAATTACCTGGCGCCAGGATTGAAACGGCCACAGCTTGGCGCTGCGGGCGGTGGTGCAATGGATCAAGAGATCTGGCACCGCAAAAGGCGGCTCGGAGCTAGGCAGGCTGATGGCCGTGGGATCGCAGTATTCGCTCACATAGGCCAACTGGCAAAACAACTCGGCGATGTAGTTGGAGCTAAATATCCCTTGGTAGCGGGCCAGAAAAACTGGGCTATCCCAATCGGGATCCGCCAGAAACCGCTGCTGGGGTTCATCACCCCAAGGCAATGAACGGCGCAGGTTTGCAGTGAGGCTGCCACCTGCCACATAGGTGGGTGCCAACCAGGGAACAAGGCTGCAGGTAACTGGATTAAAGCCATCAAGGTTGAGCGCCAAGGCCACGGGCCCATGCTGAGCAATCCTGGCCGCTAGTGCCTGCTGAAGTGCTAAGCCAGCGCCTGGGGAGGGATCATCCCAGGAATGGCGCCAATCAATAGCCGGGTGGGCGGCCTCAAAATCTACGGTTATCTCACTGCCAACAAAACCAATAACAGCTCCAGGGAAACGCGCCTTGAGCCCCTGCAGCACAGGCGTACTCACAACAAAGTTGCCTACCTTGCAGGAGCCCAACACCACAATGTGGGGAGAATCAGGCAGAGCTTCTCCCCCGTAGCGCTGCAGGGAAGACATCAGCTACCTGGTAAGAGTTGCCCATGGTTACGCCTACGCAGATACTCAAGCATCAGCTGATGGGCGCCGGCAAAGTGCAGAAAATATGAGCGCTCAAGCAACAGATCCAGGAAATTGTGCTCATCAAGGGGGGCAGCACCCATGCCATGGAGCTCCTGCACTGCCGCACGTTGGCTTATCCATACAGCCCGTTGCACTCCCGCCAATTGATTAAAGCGCTCATCAAGATCAACAATTAGATCCCGTTGAATCAGCTCAAGATTAAGTGGGATCATTTCGTAAAGAGCTCCTTCACCTCCATCATCCCAACGGTTATATATTTCACTGAATAGTGCTGCATGTTGGAGTGGCGAAAAGGCAATAACTCCGCTATTTCGCAAAATACGATTATTGGAATCAAAACCCCAGAGGTTGTAGTAGCTCTGCAGCTTCTGTTGATCAGCGGGCAGGGAATTATTGAGAATGGCGCACCAGGTGCGCTTAAACCATTGGGGCTGTTCTGCTAAGGGGGAACCCACATCCCTCACCATGGCCACCCGCCCGGGCTCAAGACAGTGCCAGGGATCTGGTGCCCCTGGCCGAATTAACACATCGGCATCGATCCAGAGGGCCTTTTCTACACCTGCCAATTGGGGAGAAGCCATCGCCAATAGCTTCTGCCAGGCTGGAGATCGGCGTTGGGCCCGCGGGGAAAGGTCGAGCGGTTGATCAAAAACAATCAAGCGATAGCCATGGAGCTCACACCACTGGCGCCAGCCAGGGGCCAAAAAACTGTGCCAGGGCTGCCAGCAGCGCTCGCCAACAGCCAGGGTGACGATTGCCTTAACCATCTAGAAACGCTGCTTCAGGCAAGCTCGGCCAATATCTTGACAGGCCCCTGATCTGAGAAAGTGGCCCCATGAAAATCCTTATGGTTAACCACGGCAAAGCCGGCTCCTGGGGCGGTGGCGACGGGGTGCAGATGCGGGAAACCGCCAAAAGACTGGCCCAACGGGGCCACCAGGTGACGGTGGTTAATAGTGACCAACCCGAGGCTGCAGCCTTTGACCTGGTACACATCTTCAATTGCCGGGTGCACAGCTCCTTTGCTACTCAAATGGAAAGCTGTAGACGGGCTGGGAAACCGGTGGTGGTATCTCCGATCTGGGTGTCAATCAGCCGGGCCCTTTGGGGCAGCCGTGGCACCGTAGCCGTAATTCAGAAACTGGCCCAGGGAGGAGAAGCAGCTGGCGCCGATTTAATGAGGCAACTAAGCGACCGCAGCCTGGCCGTACATCTGCCAGAGGGGGTGATTTACGCAGACGGCCATGGCACCTGTGACCTGAGCTGGTTTAGCTCTGTTGCCAAACTACTGGAGCAAGCCGATGGACTACTACCTAACAGTTGGCTGGAATTAAAGGCAGTTCAAACAGATCTTGGCTGGTGTGGAGAAAACTTTGAGGTGGCCCACTACGGGGTTGATCCCCAGCTATTTCTCGATGCTGATCCCGAACCGTTTCGGCAACACACAGGAATTCGGGGGCCGTTTGTTGTGCAAGCTGGTCGCATTGAACCAGCCAAGAACCAGGCAATGCTCTGCTGGGCACTGCGACACACAAACTTACCAATAGTGCTAATTGGCAGCGGCAAGCACTGGCCCAGTTATGCAGAACTTTGCAGATCGATCAGTGGCGATCGCCTCACCATCATTGACCATATCCCCCAACCCTTGCTGGCATCTGCCTACGCCGCTGCCAATGTTCATGTGTTGCCCAGCTGGATGGAAACCTGTGGCTTGGTAAGCCTGGAAGCCGCCCTTTCTGGCACCCCCTTGGTTGGCAGCACCTTTGGGCACGAACTGGAATATCTAAAAGGGGACGCCTGGTGGGCAGATCCGGGAGATCCAGAATCCGTTCAACGGGCTGTATTGGGAGCATGGAAAGCGGGTCGCCATAGCCCGAGGCCAATCCAGTTAAAACGTAGAATTCTGGAAGAATTTAATTGGGAACGTACTGCAGATGCCACAGAAAAGTTATACAAACGGGTATTAGAAAAAAAGAGTTAAACAAGTAAAATCAAAGAAATAACAGGAGGCACAAGCAGCGCAAATATTAAAATTATCTAACTTTTTGAATTAATTTCATGCCACCAAATGCCTTATAATATGTTCACAAAACTTTCCAAGCCCAATAACCAGACGGAATATTGCAGATGAAGTAACTAATTCCTTCTATAACTCTTAAACCTCAGGAGCAACTTGATTTAAATAAAGAGATCTTAAATCAATAAATCCGACTAGAGCAATCTGTTCACAACATAAAAAGATCGAACGCCCAATCCTACATCGTGTAAAAATACACATGAATAGTAAGCTGCTAAATCAACGAAAGCGTTTTACACCATCAAGCTGCTTAGTAAACATATCAGAAAGTAATGTGATAACAGGTCGCGTTCTAAGCTTAATATTTGCCGACACACTCATGCCGCTCTGGAGATTAAGCTTCTGAATGCCAGACTGCACAGTCTGCTCCTTAAGGGTGATAGTGGCAGGAAATCTATACTGCTGAGATAACTGATTGGGTGGCAGAACATCAGAGCCAACACTGGTGATCGTGCCACGAATGTAACCAAATTCCCCGGAAGGAAAGGAATCTACTGATACCGTAGCCGGCAGGCCAGTTTTTATAAAACCAATATCGGCGTTGCTAATCTCTACAGAGGCCTCAAGGCGATTCGCTGGCACCAGCTTAAGCATGGTTTGATCAGCATTTATTACGGAAAATTGGGATACCTTTGTGTCAAAAACTTTTCCATCTATTGGGGCCTTAATGGTGCGGTAGGCAATGGTTTCCTTGAGCCCAACCAACTCCGAACGCAGCAAAATGCCCTGGCGATTGATTTCATTCAGCTGGGCGGCTGTTTGACCAATTACCCGGGTACGTTCTTCTTCTAGGGTAGAAACTTCAGACTTAGTTACCTGCACCTCATTTAGTTGATTTAGATATTGATTGCGGGCCATTCCCCCCTGCTTAAAAAGGGGCTTGATGTCATTAGCAATCTGTTGCTGCAAATTCAGAGTTTCGCTGCGACTGGCCAGCCTTGTAGAAATCTGCTCGAGTTGAGAGCGAATCTGCTGGGATTGCTGCCGGGCAGTTATGAGCTTGGCCAATAAGGCTGGATCGCTAACTGGGGGCAGGCTCGGCTCCGGAGGCAACCGCTTGGGATCACCGCCACTAGAAAGGATTCCCTGCAACGAACGGGCCTGAAGATCAAGCAGGGATAGGTTAGTTATCAAGGCCTGACGGCGGCTAGCAAGCCCCTTAGCCTCAACGGTTACTAATGGTTGGCCAGCCCGAACCACCTGACCATCTGTTACAAACACCTCATTCACCACGCCGGCGCTGGGGGAATCCACCTCCCGCACACTGCCGGAAGGCTGCAGGCGACCACGCACTGTGATTGTTTGATCTAATTTGGCGGTGAACGCCCAAATCAAAGTAGTACCAAACAAGGCGCTGGTGATCCAGATAAAAGCAGAAGACCAATGGCGCCCCTGCTCTACGGAGGCGGAACTTCCCTCCCAAAGTTTTAGCTTTTGGGGCAGGCTGGTTTTATTGGGCTCAGTCAAGATCGGCCTCCTGCTGGGAATACAAAGCGAAGTAGCGGCCCTGCAATTCAAGCAATTCAGCATGGGTGCCCTTTTCCACCAATGAACCCTTATCCATCATCACGATGGTGTCTGCGGAGCGAATAGTGCTGAGGCGATGAGTAATAAAGAAAACAGTAGATCCCTCAAAAGCTTTTTTTAGATTTAGGCAAACCTGGCGCTCAGTGAGATAGTCGAGGGCACTAGTAGCCTCATCTAAAATTAGCAAGCTAGGGCGCTGCAGTACGGCTCGGGCAATGGCGATGCGCTGGCGCTGCCCACCAGAAAGAATGCCACCCCTTTCACCTACTCGGGAACCATAGCCCTCGGGCAATTCCATGATGAAATCATGGGCACTGGCGACGCGAGCTGCGGCCATAATTTCTTCACTGGTGGCATCGGGGCTAGTAAGGGCAATGTTGTCGCGAACCGAACCATCAAACAACAGACTATCTTGAGGAACAATACCAATTTGACGCCTAACTGAGCCCAACTGCAATTTATTAATATCGTAACCATCAATCAATATTCTACCTTTTTCAGGTTCATATAACCTGGGCAAAAGTTTCATTATTGTGCTCTTACCACTGCCACTACGTCCCACGATTCCTACAAAAGAGCCGGCATGCACCTTGAAAGAAACCCTGTTAACCACAAGTGGTCCGCCTTCATTGAAGCGGAAATCAACATCTTGGAAGATCACCTCCCCGGCAACAGCTGGCAATGGCAACTGATCAAGCTCATGGTCTGAACCTTCCGCCGCCGCATCCACCACATCACTAAGACGTTCCATAGAAAGAGCAACGCCCTGAAAACTCTGCCAACTGGTAGCCAAATTAAGCAGCGGACCAACTACATAACCACTAATAATTCGGAAGGCAATGAGTTGTCCAATCGTTAGCTCACCTTTAATTACCAAAAAGGCTCCAACCCAAAGGGTAAGTAAGCCCGTGAGCTGGTTAAGAAAACCACCTACAGTTCCAGTGGAAACTCCAATCAATAACGAACGAAAGCTTTCGCTCATAAATGAAGAATAAGTACGCTGCCAACGCCAGCGCACTGTATTTTCTGCGTTTTGAGCTTTTATTGTTTGCACCCCATTAAGCGCCTCTATTAAGAGGCTTTGGGTGGCAGCATTTTTCTCAGCAGCCTTGCGCAACTGACCGCGAATTGCTGGAGAAGCAACATAAGTGAGGCCAAGGAAGAGAGGCACCACCCCCAGGGTTACAGCGGTAAGTACACCTGAATAGACCACCATCACAGCTATATAAATAACTGAAAAAACCGCATCTAATGCCAGGGTAAGCAAATTGCCAGTAAGGAAATTACGAATATTGCCAAGTTCAGAAATTCGGGTTTGAAGTTCACCAACTGGGCGTTTATCGAAATAGCGCAAGGGTAACCTTAATAAATGCTGAATCACCTCAGCGCCGAGAGCTATGTCTATACGGTTACTAGTATCTGCAAATAAATAGGTGCGCACTGCACCTAGTAAGCCTTGAAATAAACTAACGCCAAGCAGAACCAAACCAAGGGTATAAAGGGTATCTAAGTTTTGTTGACCAATCACTTTGTCAAATATCTGCTGCATTACTAAGGGCTGAGCCAAATTCAGTAACTGCAACACCAAAGATGCCACCAGTACCTCGATCAGGCTGCGGCGGTATTTACTGAGCTGCGGAAAGAACCAAGAAAAACCGAGCTTGCGATACTGGGAATCACGGCCTGGGGCCAGCATCAAGATGCGAGCTCCCCCCTGGTCTGTGGTGAGTTCCTCAAGGGGGAGGGTAACCCGACCGTATTCGGGCAATACGGCTTTAACTCCCTGGCGATCCACGTTGTGGAGCATCGCTGGTTGGCCCATTACTAAGGCAAAACAGGGGAAGGGCAGGCGAGTTAGCTGGGCTTCTGGCAGGTCTGTGATGGTGCCGGTAAACCCCATTAAGGTAGATAGATTGCCTAGCTGTTCAAGGCTCACCTGGTGGCCCTTGAGGCTTTCTTTTGCAGCCCGCTCGATTACATCACGGCGGAAAGGCACGTTATAGCTAAGCGAGAGCATCTCCAAGCAAGCCATAGCCTGGCCCAAGGGGCCGCTGCCGGTAACCACGGGAACGCGCCGCCCCTTCCAGCGCAATTCTCCATCGCGGGGGGCCTGGCTGGTTTGGGTTATTTCTTGGCGTTCCCCCTGGGGGTCGGGCACCAGCAGATCGGCATAACGATCATCAGCCCATAGATCGGCGACGGGCATAGCAGCCCCCTGCGTGGGAGCTTGCAAAGCAGGGTTTAACTGCTGTTTCCAAAGATCAGCCTGCACCCGCAGCAGCCGCAAAGGGTGCCCCGGGGCAATCTGGCTGAGCTGTTGCTGCTCTACGGGGGTACCCACAGCCACGGATTGGCCGAGTGGGGGCTGGCCATTCCAAAGCCATACAGCACCATCAGCTGGCAGCAACCGCTCGTGGCGGGCTGCCAGCACCTGGAGGCCTGGCAGCAGGGCCCGCAACACATCACGCTCAGGCGGCTCCGCCATGGGCCGCCGCCGTAGAGCCGGAGCAAGGGCCGCCATCAACTCCGCGGGGGAATTGTTGCTATCAAGCCATTGGGCAAAGGGAGGGCAACTGCGCTCAAGCTCGAAGAAATCCTCAGCTGGAATACCAATCAACTTGAGCGGAGTTACCGCAGTGATCCATTCGCAGGGGCTACGCCGGGCCAGGCCAGCCCAACCCACCAAATCACCGGGCTGGGCATAGGCGAGGGTGACCGGCCGCCGCAGGCCAGGGTCGTTGTGGAGAACGCGGCCACGCCCCTCCACGATGCAATAACAAAATTCCGGCATGCGGTCGGCCAGCAGCAGTTCTTGGCCAATACCGCAATGGAAAATTTGCACCCGCTGGGCCATCCAGGCGAGTTTTTCTGCGCCAATGGCCTGGAAAGCTTTAAAGCGACCAAGCAGCTCCACAAGGGTGGTGGTGGGAGTGCTCATGGTTCGGAGTGGTATGGAAGGGGATCTGGGGATTCACCGGCGAGCAACTGCTCCACCCTGGCGTTTAAGAAGCTCTCCAGCTGCTCTTGCAGCAACTGTTGGCGCATGGGAACATCAAAGCGGGCGGGAGTGAGTTGTTCCAGACGCAACAGCACCTGCCACTCTCCCAGCTGCTGGGGGGGGCGAATTTGACCCACCGCGAGGCTGCGCAACATCTCCGCCAGCTGGGGCGGTTGCAGCACACCGATGGCCATGGGCCCCATAACGCCCTTGCGATCTGCCTCGGGACCCTCACTGAAGCGACTAGCCGCCTCGGCAAAACTGATTTCACCCTCCTCCAGCCGAATCCAGAGTTCCCTTGCCAGGCCTGGATCCTTCACCCGCAGAAGCGAATAAATGATCGTATCGCGGCCCCCGGAGGCACCGAGAAACTGCTCCTCCAGGCCAGGGGCAAACAACTGCTCGGCAAAACGACGCAAGGCTTCCGGCCGGCGTAGGTGCAGATCTAAATCTTCGGGCTGCCAACCGCGGGCCGAAAGGAAATCGGCAAGGGTCTGCTCAGCGAGTAGAGCCTGGCGCTGCTCTGCCAACCAGTCGTCTGGCAGGGGCACAAGGGCAGTGATCTCCTCTTCTATCTGGCGGCGCAACAATTGGGGCATCAGCTCCATGCGCCGGGCAAGAGACTGCAACTGATCCAGGGAAAGCTCCGCGGAGCGCAACTCAAGCATCAGCCCATTCTTGCAGGGGCCAGGGCGTTGATATCTAGCAGAAACAACTCATCGAAGGCTGCCTTCACCTGATCCACCACCCCAGCCCAGTCGCCATGGCTGGCTTGGCGGAACAGGCGCATTGAGGGATACCAGGGGCAATCGGAACGGTCTTTAAGCCAGCGGAAATCGGCGTTTTGGGGCAGCAGCAACCAGGTGGGCCGGTTTAGGGCCCCGGCTAGGTGGGCCACGGCGGTATCGACGCTGATCACCAGATCCAGCTGGCGAATCACATGGGCGGTGTCACTGAAATCGGTGAGCCGTTCAGGCCAATGGGTGATGCGTTCGTGGCTGATCCAGGGATCGAGCTGGCCGGCATCATCGCCAAATTGCAGGCTATGGAGATCAATTAGATCGAGGTTTATCAGATCGAGCAGGCGGGGCATCAAGAGCTCCAGGGGCATGCTCTTGTGGCGATACATGGCCTTGTTGTCTGGATTTGTGGCCCAAACAATTCCCACGGCTAAACCG
>Ga0310327_10146_pt1 | contig 9171 bp, 8 predicted proteins | sample LakSupDCLTotalB7_FD_195541 | JGI IMG/M metagenome (GOLD analysis project Ga0310327, IMG submission 195541) | Enriched freshwater cyanobacterial communities from Lake Superior, Ontario, Canada - SU02.DCL.Total.B7 (v2) (version 2) | ecosystem: Environmental > Aquatic > Freshwater > Lake | place...
TGGTAAGAATATGTTCGGCCCTGCTGTGGTTGATGTGGTCCATCAAGGAGGCCAGGGTGGTGGTTTTCCCCGAGCCAGTGGGGCCGGTCACAAGAATCAGGCCCCTCGGTTTGCTGCAGGAGTCCACTACCACGGCCGGCAGGGCCAACTCTTCCGTGGTCGGAATATGGTTGCTGAGGGCGCGCAGGCAAGCGGCATAGGTGCCTCGTTGCCGGTAGGCATTAACGCGGAATCGGGCGATTCCCTTCAGTCCATAGGCACAGTCCAGTTCCCAGGTCTGCTCCAGTTGTTTGCGTTGGGAGTTGTTGACGAGCGAAAAAATTAATTGATTACAGTCCTGTTCTGTGAGCTTCTCTTCGCGCATGGGCGTCAGCCTTCCATTGAAACGTCCATAGGGGGGCTGGCCGACTGAGAGATGCAGGTCACTGCCACCCCCCTCCACCAGTTGGGTCATGAGGTCTTCGATCAGTAATTCCATGGCTGTAAATCCCGGTCAAGATGGCGGTGATTATCAATCAAATTAAAGTAATAAGCAACCCTTTTAGGCCGAATTATTGGGTGTTTGCCTGAGGGTCTAGTTTCGGGATTAATGCGACTAGCCGTCCGGTGGTCGGACGACTAGTCATTTTCAGTCTAGTTCCTTGGCGTTAATTCCTTGGAGTTAAGCAGTAGGGGCATTCCAGCCATTCATCCTGCATACCGGCGCCACAGCCCTTGCAACTGATCGCGTGCAGGGCCTTGGCCTTGCGCTCCGATTCAAGACCGGTATCGGTGAGAATCATCCGGCCAACCTCTTCTAGGGTGGTGTAGCCATTGCGAACTAGGTCAAGTCCGTAGCCGAGTAGGGTTAACATGCCATTTTCTATGGCCAGACGGCGAATCTGCTCCGTGCTTGCTTCCAGGGAGATGGCAGCGGTTAAAGCATCATTGATACGCAGGACTTCGTAGACACCAATTCGACCCTTGTACCCGAGACCTTTGCAGGTAGAGCAAGCTTTCTCGTGGGGTTCAGTGCCGCGCTTTGCTTTGAAGAAGCTGATATTGGCTTCGCTATTGGCAAGCAAGCCAAAGCGACCTAGCTCCTGTTCGCTCGGATGGTAAGCAACACGACAGGTGGGACAAACGCGCCTGACGAGTCGTTGCGAAACGATGCCAATGAGGGAGGCGCTGATCAGGAACGGTTCTACCCCCATTTCCGCAAGTCGGGCAATGGCACTAGGAGCGTCATTGGCATGCAGGGTGGTTAATACCAGGTGACCGGTAAGGGCCGCTTCAACAGCGGTTTTGGCCGTTTCTAGATCTCTGGTTTCACCGACCAGCAGCACATCGGGATCCTGGCGCATGAACGCCCGTAGGGCCCGGGGAAAGTCGTAGCCTTTGTCGCGATTCACCTGGGTTTGGGAGATCCCCTTGAGGCTATATTCAATTGGATCCTCAACGGTTGATATGTTGATAGTTGGACTATTGCGTTCCGATAGGAGTGAATAGAGAGTTGTGGATTTACCCGATCCCGTCGGGCCGGTCACCAGGATCATGCCGTAGGGCTTCGATCCCATGTCCCTGACCACGGCTAGGGAGTCTTGATTGCTAATCAGTTTGTCGAGTCCTAGTTTGGTCGATCCGCTATCGAGCAGTCGCAGGCAGACTTTTTCGCCATAACGGGTCGGCAGGGTGCTGACCCGCAGATCGAAGACGCGGCCGCGGTACATGCGGCGAATGCGACCATCCTGGGGCAGTCGTCGTTCGGCGATATCTAGATCCGCCATGATTTTTAATCTGGACGTGATCGCTGGGATGATATTTTTGGGCAATACGGCGAGCTGTCCGAGCACGCCATCGTGGCGTAAGCGAATGACTAGACCATCCTCTTGGGGTTCAACGTGGATATCGCTGGTGCCACTACTAAGGGCTTGAATCAATATCTTGTCAACCAGGTTGATGATGGGCGAGGAATTGGTTGTTTCCAGGTCCATGTTGGCGAAATTTTCCTCCTCTGGAGCAGCCTCAAGACTGGCTACCTGGTTGAGGTTGTCCAACAATGAAAAGGGCTCATTGCTGGTGCTGCCATCGCCCGAATCAACCTGGAAGGACTCCTCTGCAGCCCTGCTTAAGCGTGTTTCTTCCAGAATCGCTTCGATATCCGTCTTCATCGCCAGACGCAGTTCCAGCCTCAGGCCTTGGCCTAGGGCGATGTCCTGGAGCCGGCCACGGTCTTCCTTTTCAAGGGTGGTGGGTATCGCCACCACCAGCACGTCGTTGTGCTGACGAACTGGCAGGCAGGTGAACTCCTCGCATTGCTCCTGGCTGAGCGAGGGGCTCCAGCTCCAACGGATCGGCCCGGCCTCGCCCAGTTCGGCCGTTGTCAGCAACCGTTCCCCCAAGAGCAGCTCCACTTCGAGCCTCTTCTGCAGGGGATCGCTGGCTACGGGTACGGGCCGAGAAGGGGTCAGGGTCATGGCTTGGAGGGACCAGGCAGACCTGGGAGGTGCGGGCTTCCCCCGCTTGTGGGTAGAGCCCGTGAGAATCCAACATGTCTAGGTCAGATCCTCGCTTCAGTCAGCATGAGCGGCGACGCCAACCATCCCCACGACTCCGCTGCCGAGGCCGTTAGTGCCGCGCCGGCCGACCTGTCCTCTGACCAGTCTCCTGGGGTTGGGGCCGAAGGTCCTGCCTTGGAGGCCATTCCCGATCCGGAAAGCGAGGGCGATGGGGCCAGCGAGGGAGGGTCCGTTTCCGGCTCCAGGGAAGAGCAGTTGGAGGCGGAACTAACGGCCCTGCGCAGCGAAAACGAGAGCCTGCGCTCCCAGTCCCTGCGGATTGCCGCCGATTTCGACAACTTCCGCAAGCGCCAGTCCCGTGAACAGCAGGACCAACGCCTGCAGATCACCTGCTCAACCCTCACCGAGATCCTGCCGGTGGTGGACAACTTTGAGCGGGCCCGCCAGCAGCTTGAACCCCAGCACGAGGAGGCCCAGGGCCTGCATCGCAGCTACCAGGGGCTTTATAAGCAGCTGGTTGACGTGTTCAAGCAGCTGGGGGTATCGCCCATGCGGGTGGAGGGCGAACCCTTCGATCCCAGCCTGCATGAGGCCGTCATGCGCGAGCCCAGCGACGAGCATCCTGAGGATGTGGTGATTGCCGAACTCCAACGGGGCTATCACCTCGATGGACGGGTTCTGCGCCATGCCCTGGTCAAGGTGTCGATGGGACCAGGCCCCTCGGCAGCGGCTACGGCAACGGCCGGCTCCAGCGAAGGCGATTGAGCCAGTTCACGGGTTTTAGGGTTCCACTAATAGAGCTGAGCGATGGCGGATTATTACGACCTCTTGGGGGTCAGCCGGGATGCGGACCCCGAGACCCTCAAGCGGGCCTATCGCCGCATGGCCCGGCAGTACCACCCCGATGTCAACAAGGATCCTGGGGCTGAGGACAAGTTCAAGGAGATCGGCCGCGCCTACGGGGTGCTCAGCGATCCCCAGACCCGCAGTCGCTACGACCAGTTCGGTGAGGCCGGCCTGGGCGGAGGCGGTGGCATGCCCGACATGGGCGACATGGGAGGGTTTGCCGACCTGTTTGAAACCTTCTTCAGTGGCTTCGGCGGCGGCGCCAGCCAGGGCGGCGGCGGCGGTCCCCGGCGCCGCGGGCCCCGTCAGGGCGACGACCTGCGCTTCGATTTGACAATCAGCTTCAGCGAGGCGATTGCTGGCCAGGAAAAGGAAGTTCAGATCCGGCACCTGGAAACCTGCACCACCTGCAAGGGCTCGGGTGCCAAGGCCGGCAGCGGCCCCACCACCTGCGGCACCTGCTCTGGAGCTGGCCAGGTGCGACGCGCCACCCGCACCCCCTTCGGCAGTTTTACCCAGGTGGCCGCCTGTCCCACCTGTGAGGGCACCGGTGAGGTGATTGCCGACCCCTGCAATGCCTGTGGCGGCCAGGGCCTGCAACAGGTGCGCAAGAAGCTACGCATCAACATTCCCGCCGGGGTTGATACCGGCACCCGGCTGCGGGTTTCCAACGAGGGCAACGCTGGCCAGCGGGGCGGCCCGGCCGGTGATTTGTACGTGTTTCTCACGGTTCAGTCCCATCCCCAGCTGCGGCGCGACGGGATCACGATCCACTCCGAGGTCACGGTCAATTATCTGCAGGCGATCCTGGGCGACAAGATTGAGGTGGAGACCGTTGACGGACCCCAGGCCCTGGACCTGCCGGCCGGAACCCAGCCGGGGGCGGTGCTCAACCTCATTGGCAAAGGGGTGCCGAAACTCGGCAACCCCGTGGCCCGGGGCAACCACCTGATCACTATCAAGGTGCAGCTGCCCACCAAGCTCAATGGTGAGGAGCGCAACTTGCTGGAGGAACTAGCCGGCCACCACAGCGCCAAGGGCCAGAAGCATCCCCACAAGAGCGGCCTGTTTGGCGGCCTGTTCGGTGGTTGATTCGTCCCAGGGCGATGACTGGGCCATGGGGACAGGCGCCCAGGCTCCCCAGGAAGGGGCCCAACCGACGCTTCGCCAGAGCCTGGATCTGCGCGGCACGGCCTGTCCGGTCAACTTCATCCGCACCCGCCTGGCCCTGGAAACGATCGAGCCTGGGGCCTGGTTGCAGGTGGATCTCGACGCTGGGGAGCCCGAGCGCCTGGTGGCTGATGGCCTGCGCCAGGCCGGCCACCAGGTAGAGATCACGTCCCTGGAGGACGGTGCCGTGCGCCTGCTGATCTGCCGCCATGGGGGCTGAGGCGCCGCAAACGGTCGACGGCTCCCCCCCTGCTAGCGCATCTGCCTGCGGGTTAGTGGTGGCCCTGGAGGCCAATTTCTGCCGGGTGGCTTTGGAGTCCCCTGGCCCGGGGGGCGTGAAACAGCTGCTCTGCGTGCGACGCACCCGCCTGGGCAAGACGGGCCAGCAGATCTGCGTGGGCGATCGGGTCCAGGTGGAGGGGGTCGACTGGACCTCCCGCCGGGGCGCCGTGGCGGCGGTGGCGCCCCGCACCAGCCTGCTGGCCCGGCCGGCGGTGGCTAACTGCAACCGGGTGGTGGTGGTGATGGCCCTGGTGCAGCCCGACCTCGATCCGATCCAGCTCACCCGTTTCCTGCTCACGGCCGAAGCCACCGGGGTCCAGGTGGATCTGGTGCTCACCAAGGCCGATCTCCTGGCGCCGGAGCTGCTCGAGGAGTGGCGCCAGCGCCTGGGCGCCTGGGGCTACGAGCCCTGGCTGGTATCTGCCCAAACGGGCGCCGGTATCGAGGCCCTATGCCAGCACTTGGCGGAGCCGGGGATTGCCGTGCTCTGCGGCCCCTCCGGGGTGGGTAAGAGCAGCCTTCTCAATGCCCTGGTGCCCGATCTGGCCCTGCGGGTGGGGGCGGTGTCCGGGCGCCTGCAGCGGGGTCGCCATACCACCCGCCACGTGGAGTTGTTTGCCATTGGCGGCGGCGGCCTTCTCGCCGACACCCCCGGTTTCAACCGGCCTGACCTACCGCCGGATCCAGGGGCGCTGGTGGGGTTATTCCCCGAGGTGCGGGGGCGCCTGGGCGCGGGCGGTTGCCGCTTCACCAATTGCTTGCACCAGGGTGATCCCGGCTGCGTCGTTGGCAGCGACTGGCCCCGCTATCCCCATTACTTGCAGTGCTTACAGCAGGTGCTCGCCCAGGAGGCTGCAGCCCAATCCCGGCCCGCCGAACCGGGCCTCAAGCAGCGCGGTGGCCGCTCGGAGCCGCGTCTCGATCCGCGCCTGCGCCAGCTGTCCCGTAAGCGCCAGCGCCAGGCGGATGGACCCCAGGGTGAGGACTCCGCCGCCGATCTGGTGGCAGAGGAGGCGGAGGATCGGGACCTGGATCGGGGGCCGGCGGCTCCCTGAACCCGGCTCCAAGGCCCTAGGGCCGGCCCGCCTTAGCCCCCCATGCCGGGGAGGTTGAGGTTGAGACCGCCGGTGAGCTCCTCCATGCGTTCTTTCATCGTGGCGGTGGATCGTTCGTAGGCGGCCTTGAGGGCCTCCAGCACGGCCACTTCGGTGGCCCCAGCCCCGTCGGCCACGAGCTCGGGGGCCAGTCGCACCCGCAGGGGTTGCTGGTTGCCCGAGACCCAGACGCTGGCGCGGCCATCGCTGCTGCTGCCCTCCAGTTCCATTGCATCCAGTTCTTCCTGGAGTTTCTGGGCGTCCTGTTGGATTTGCTGGGCCTTGCGGAACGCTTCGGTGAGCTGGCCGAAATTGGGAAGTCCGAAGCCGGCCATTCAGGCAAAAAGCAAGGTGAGTTCAGGCTAAACCCTGCGGCCCGGCCGGGCTTTCAGCTGGCCTGGGCGGACTCCCCAAAGCTGCCGAGCCGCTGGACCTCCGGGTGCAGGTCGATGGCGTGGGCCTGGCGCACCCGCTGCTGCACCAGGGCAATCAGCTGGTCCATGTCCCTGGCCCGGGCCGCCCCGGTGTTAACAATAAAATTGGCATGCAGGGTTGAAACCTCGGCGCCGCCGACGCTGAGGCCCTTGAGGCCCAACGCTTCGATCAGTTGTCCGGCCTTGCGCGGTTCCGGGTTGCGGAAGACGCTGCCACAGCTGGGTTGTTGGTAGGGCTGGCTACTCGTGCGGCTGCGCAGGTTGGCGCTGGTGCGCTGGCCCACCGCGGCGGGATCGAGGCCGGCCCGCAGCCGGAAGCGGGCCGAAAGCACCAGCAGGGGCTCCTGCTGCAGCCGGCTGTGCCGGTAGGCAAAGGCCAGGTCACGGCTAGCCAGCACAAAGGGTTCACCATCGCCATTGGGATCAAACACGGTCACGTCCTCCAGCCACTCGCTGGTGCAGCCCCCCTGGGCGCCCGCATTCATCACCACGGCGCCTCCCACGGTGCCGGGGATGCCCACGGCCCATTCCAGGCCGCCCAGGCCGGCGCGGGCGGCCCGGCGGGCCAGGGTGGGGATCGGTTCCCCGGCCTGGGCTTCGATCAGGCCCGTGGCGCCATCGAGCTGGCTGCCCTGGAGCCGCCGTTGGCAGAGGGTCAGGCCGGCCAGGCCCTGGTCGCTAATCAGCAGGTTGGAGCCGGCGCCGATCACCTGCAGGGGCAGGCCCTGGCGCCGGGCCCAGCGGGCCAGGGCGATCACCTGGTCGTTGGCTTCGGGTTCTGAGAACCACTGGGCCGCTCCCCCCACCCGCCAGGTGGTGAACTCGGCCAGGTTCACCGCCGACCGCAGACCAGGGGGAAGCCCAGCTCCCAGCTCCGCAGGCAGGGCAGCGGTCTCCATGGCTTAGGCCGCCAGGGCCAGGGGGCTGGGCCGTTCTTCGAGCTGTTGTAAGCGGTTCCAGAGCCCGTTGACATCCCCAGCCCCCATGGCCAGCACCAGATCGCCTGCCACAGTGCTGAGCCCGACTTGATCGGCTAGGTCGTCTAGGTCCAGGGCCACGCTCACGGCCAGATCCGGGCGGATTCGCCGGACCTCGGCGGCCAGGGCCTCACTGGAGATGCCAGCGATCGCGGCTTCGCCGGCGGTGTAGAGGGGGGCGAGCACCAGGGCATCGGCCTGGCTGAGGGCTTGGGCAAAGCCCTGCAGGAACTGGGCCGTGCGCGTGTAGCGATGGGGCTGGAACACGGCCACAAGCCGCTGGGGCGGGCTGGGCAGGGGGCTGCGGCCGCTGCTCACCATCAGCCGGGCCATGGCCAGGGTGGCCGCCACCTCGCTGGGATGGTGGGCGTAGTCATCAACGATCTGGCGGCCCTGCCAGGTGCCGCGGTAATCGAAGCGGCGACCGGGGGCCTGCAGGCTGGCCAGGGCCTCGCACAGTTCGGCGAAGGGCACTCCCTGGAGGCGACAGGCCGCCAGGGCACCGGTGGCGTTGCTGAGGTTGTGCAGGCCAGGCAGGGGCAAGGTGAAACGGCCCACCAGTTGGCCCGCTTCGTGGAAATCGGCCACGCAGCTGTCGCCGTTGAGCTGCACCGGGATCGCGGCGAAGTCCACCGCTTCTGCTTGCACGACCGACCACCAGGCCTGGGCCTTGAAGTGCTGCCGCAGGACCGGGCAATCCCAGTTGGCCAGCAGGCTCTGGCAGCCCTGGGCGAATTGCTGCAGGGTGCTGATCAGGGCGTCTAGATCCGGGTAGTGGTCCGTGTGGTCCAGCTCCAGGTTTGTGATCACCCCCAGGCTTGCGGGAAATTTCACCAGGGAGCCATCGGATTCGTCGGCTTCGGCCACCAGCAGGGCGCCGGCGCCACTGCGGCCATTGCTGCCGAAGGCGGGCACGATGCCGCCGATCACGGCCGTGGGGTCCTGGTTGGTGCCCGCCAGCAGGGTGGCCACCATGGTGCTGGTGGTGGTTTTGCCGTGGCTGCCGGCAATGGCAATGGCGCTCTGGGAGCGGATCAGGGCGCCAAGCACGTCGGAGCGATGGCATACCTCAAGGCCGAGTCGCCGGGCCTCCATCAGTTCGGGATTGGAGCTGGGCACGGCAGAACTCACCACCACCAGGGGCCTGGGGGCCGGCTGGGCTTGCCCAGGTTCAGCAGAGTGGGGCGCAGCGGGGGATGGGTTGGCCAAGATCGCCGTGATCGTGGCGGCGCTTTGGTGCGCAAAGACACGCACGCCCCGGCTGCGCAGGTCCGCCAAGACGGCGTTGTCCTTGGGATCGGATCCGCTGATCCCAAAGCCCCGATCGGCCAGGATCCCGGCGATCGCTGACATCCCGATGCCGCCAACCCCAATGAAGTGGAGAGGCTGCTGACGATCGAGGGTCAGGGCCAAGGGCAGCTCTCCAGGACTGGACGACGTTAATCCGGGAAGCTCTCCTTTTCGCTTGCTTGCAGCGTCCCGCAAAGCTTGACGTCCAAACCGCTGCGAGCACGATTCGGCACGGCCGGGCCGCTTAGCTCAATTCCAAGGAGCTGGCAACCATTTCTGTATGATCGGCAGCCAAATCCGATCTTCCTAGCGGGTTTCTCCCCTTTCTGCCATGACCTTGCGCGTTGCGATCAATGGATTCGGCCGAATTGGTCGGAACTTCATGCGCTGCTGGCTGAGCCGCGGCACCAATACCGGCATCGAGGTGGTGGGTCTCAACGGCTCCGGTGATACCACCACTAATGCCCACCTTCTTAAATATGACTCGATGCTCGGCCCTCTTCGGGGCGTCGATGTCACCACAACCGATAACGCCATCTACGTCAACGGAAAGGAGATCAAGGTTTTCTATGACCGTAAT
>Ga0310327_10150_pt1 | contig 9096 bp, 9 predicted proteins | sample LakSupDCLTotalB7_FD_195541 | JGI IMG/M metagenome (GOLD analysis project Ga0310327, IMG submission 195541) | Enriched freshwater cyanobacterial communities from Lake Superior, Ontario, Canada - SU02.DCL.Total.B7 (v2) (version 2) | ecosystem: Environmental > Aquatic > Freshwater > Lake | place...
TACAAGCTGACGAATTAATTTTATTAACAGATGTGGATCGTCTTTATTCCAGCGATCCGCGCCAAAACAATGGGGCAACACCAATCGATGAAGTGCAAAACCTTGCTCAACTAGATGCCCTTCAAACCGTCGCTGGCACTGGAAATGTATGGGGCACTGGGGGGATTACAACAAAATTGGCGGCAGCCCGTATTGCCACTGCTAGTGGCATCCAAGTGAGGTTGGCTGATGGACGTGATCCGCTTGTTTTATCCGAATTATTGGCTGGGCATTGCCATGGCACCCGTTTTTTAGCAAGCCTTTCACCCATACCTGATCGCAAACGTTGGCTAGCCCACGCCCCAGTGCCCCAGGGCGACCTACTGGTGGATGAAGGGGCAGGAAAAGCCTTGCTCGATAAGGGCGCTTCCCTATTGGCTATTGGAATTATCAAGGTTAATGGCGACTTTGAACGTCAAGCGCCGGTACGAATCCTTACTAGTGATGGCCTTGAATTGGGACGCGGCCTCTGTGCCTACGCCAGCAAAGAACTACGGCGCTGCCTTGGTTTGAGCTCTCATTTAGTGCATCAGTTTGAGCCCCAGTTGCCGGAGGTGGTGATTCATCGCGATCAACTGGTTATTACTGCCGTTTCAAGCATTAGCACTACGATCCCGGCCAAGCTCTGAGTTATTTAACTTGCCATGCAATTCAGCACATTGCTTACGCATCTCTCTGGGGGAGAAAATCAGCCGCTCCATTTAGGGGATGATCCCGAATTAAAGGCCGCAGCTGCCCTTGATCAAGCAAGCCAAGGGGACTTGAGTTTTCTTGAACCGGGCAATGCCCTATTGGCTGCATTGGCTGAAACAAGCGCATCCGCCCTGCTGCTGCCCCCGGATCCCGAGCTCCATGCAAAAGCAACGGAAAGGGGAATTGCTTGGATTTCACTGAAAAATCCAAGGCTTGGCTTTGCTGAGGCCTTAGAGCAGCTCTATCCCAAAAGTGCATTGCCCGGCGGGATTCATCCCACTGCTGTGGTTGATGCCAGTGCGGTGCTCGCTGAAGGAGTGCATGTGGGAGCCCTTGTGGTGATTGGTGCAAACAGCCGCATAGGGGCCGGCTGCATCTTGCATCCAGCCGTTGTGATCTATCCAGATGTAGAAATCGGCCCGCGCTGTGAACTGCATTCTCAGGCGGTGTTGCATCCAGGCAGCCGGCTTGCAGAAGGATGCGTTGTGCATTCCCATGCAGTTATCGGCAGTGAGGGGTTTGGCTTCGTACCCACCGCCAGCGGCTGGCGCAAAATGCCTCAAACCGGTTTAGTGGTGCTGGAAGAAGGGGTGGAGGTGGGCTGCGGCTCCACCATCGATCGCCCGGCAGTGGGAGAAACCCGCATTGGTGCTGGAAGCAAAATCGATAATTTGGTGCAGATTGGCCACGGCGTAGTAATTGGCAAAAATTGCGCAATTGCTGCTCAAGTAGGTATTGCCGGCGGTGCAAAGCTTGGCAATGGCGTAATTCTTGCTGGCCAGGTGGGGGTAGCAAATCGTGCTGTTATTGGTGACGGCGCCATTGCTTCTTCCAAATCAGGAATCCATGGCGAAGTGGCAGCTGGAGAAGTTGTTAGTGGTTATCCAGCAATACCAAACAGACTTTGGCTGCGCTGTTCTGCGGTATTTAGCAAGTTGCCCGATATGGCCCGCAATCTGCGGCAGCTGAATCAATCGAACTGACGCGATAGGTTGCCACTAGCCATCAACACTTAAGCGGCAATGGGCAGTTACCAAATCACCCTTCTGGCCGGAGATGGGATCGGCCCTGAGATCACTGCTGTTGCGGTGAAATTATTGGAAAAAGTGGGCCACCAATTTGGCTTTCAATTGAATTTCAACAGTCAACCGGTGGGTGGTGCGGCGATAGAGGAATTTGGGCAACCTTTGCCGCCCAGCACTTTGGAGGCATGCAAAAACAGTGATGCTGTGCTTTTGGCAGCCATTGGCGCCCCTAAATACGACGCTTTACCTCGGGAGCAAAGGCCGGAATCCGGCTTGCTTGCCTTAAGGGCTGGCCTTCAGTTATTTGCCAATCTCAGGCCTGTTGCGATTGCACCGGCTTTGTTAGGAGCAAGCAGTTTGCGGCCTGAAGTGATTAGTGGAGTGGATTTATTGGTGGTGCGTGAACTTACCGGAGGGATCTATTTTGGCCAGCCAAAAGGCAGGGTGCAGCTAGAGAACGGAGAAGAGAGGGCCTTCAACACCATGACCTATTGCAGCTCTGAAGTAGATCGAATCGCCAAGGTTGCTTTTGAGCTGGCTCAACAAAGGCGTGGAGAGCTTTGTTCTGTAGATAAAGCAAATGTATTGGATGTAAGCCAGCTCTGGCGTGACCGGGTAACTGCCATGGCCGGTTCTTATCCAGATGTGAAGTTATCGCATATGTACGTAGATAACGCTGCAATGCAATTAGTACGGGAACCGCGTCAATTTGATGTGCTGCTCACCAGCAATTTATTTGGCGATATTTTGAGCGATGAGGCAGCAATGCTCACCGGTTCGATAGGCATGCTCCCCTCTGCTTCTTTAGGAAGTTCAGGCCCCGGTTTATTCGAACCCGTGCATGGTTCAGCCCCAGATATTGCTGGAACAGATGTGGCCAACCCCCTAGCGATGGTGCTATCGGCGGCAATGCTTTTGCGGATTGGCCTTAAACAAGAGGGGGCAGCCAAGGCCCTTGAAACTGCTGTTGAATCTGTGCTGGGAAAAGGTTTTCGCACCGGTGATCTGATGGCTGACGGTTGCAAAAAGATTGGTTGTGCAGCAATGGGGGAAGAACTGCTCAAGGCTCTTGCTTAGTCAACTGTCCGAATTTGGCCGATGCTCTGACAAAATTTGTTTAGTTAGTAGTGCTGCTGATGTCCAAGCTTCACCCAATCGTTGCCGTTACCGGATCCTCAGGAGCTGGCACCAGCACTGTTAAACGCGCTTTTGAACATATTTTCACCCGCGAAGGGATCACACCAGCAGTGGTGGAGGGTGATAGCTATCACCGCTACGAACGCGCTCCCATGAAGGAAGCAATGGCCAGCGCCTTGAAAGCAGGTGAAAACTTCTCCCATTTCGGACCGGAAGCCAACCTCTTCGACAAATTAGAAGAACTTTTTCGTAATTACGCTAAAAGCGGCGGCGGTGAAAAGCGCTACTACCTACACAGCCCCGAGGAAGCAGCTGAACATAATGCCCGCCTTGGCACTGAGTTGAACCCAGGCCAATTCACCCCTTGGGAGCCAATACCAGGCTCTACAGATTTACTTTTTTACGAAGGGCTGCACGGTGGAGTGGTGGGAGATGGCTACGACGTGGCAAGCCTTGCCGATTTACTTGTTGGTGTAGTGCCGATTACCAACTTGGAATGGATTCAAAAAATTCACCGCGATAATGCTGAGCGCGGTTATTCAGCCGAAGCAATCGTTGACACAATCCTGCGCCGTATGCCGGATTACATCAATCACATCTGCCCCCAATTCAGCCTCACAGACATCAACTTTCAAAGAGTGCCAACGATCGATACCTCAAACCCGTTTATCTGCCGCAATATCCCCGCCCCAGATGAAAGCTTCGTAATCATTCATTTTCGCAAAGGAGCTCGCGATAAGTTTGATGTTGATTTCACCTACTTACTAGATATGATTCATGATTCCTTCATGTCTAGCCCAACATCAATTGTTGTGAATGGAGGCAAGATGGGATTTGCGATGGAGCTTATTCTCACTCCCATCATTCATCGCATGATTGAACAAAAGCGCAAAAAAGCTTGATATTTTCTCTTTAAATTAGCTAGGCTTCAGTGGTGACAATTCCATCCTTTGCCATCGATGGCGCTTCTGGGCAATTCGATGCCGCGATGTGGCGCTGTCCCCCTGAACAATTAGGGAGAATGCTTCATATTGCCAGGCGCTTGTATTTGCATTATTTAGAGCGCTGCGGCAGCCCAGAACCTTTAGGGGTTGTGATTGTTGCCGGCGGTAGATCAGCTCGCTTGATTTTTGAAGCGCCTGTTTTACTCCCCCAGGAGCAATTTGTGCCATTGGATTTGTTACGGCATAAGCCGCAGCAAAAAATTCGCTCGCGTCGATGACATCACAATTAGCGCTTACGGCAGCCTTATTTGGCTTGTGTGTTGGCAGTTTTATAAACGTAGTTGTGTGGCGCATCCCTAGGGGGGAATCATGCATTTGGCCGGGCAGCCATTGTCCAAAATGTGGCAAAAGCCTGGCATGGCATCAAAATATTCCAGTTTTGAGTTGGTGTTTGTTAAAAGGGAAGTGCGCGTTTTGCTCTAGCTCTATTAGCCCCATTTATCCGGCGGTTGAATTATTAAGCGCTGGGTTGTGGGTGCTGCTGGCACTCCCTGGGGTAGGTCGCATGGGGGCCCCTGATCAATTACTAAATTTTTTGGCTGGCGCAATTTTTGTGAGCTGGTTGCTGCCGCTTGCCTTGATCGATTTAAAAACGATGCAACTACCTGAATCCCTTTGCAAGTGGGGGTTAATAACTGGTTTGTTATGCAGTGCTGGCCTCGGTGCATTGCAGGGTGCCGGCGCCGAAATGCTTTTGTATCACTGCCTTGCTGCGGTGCTGGGCCTGCTGGCTTTTGAAAGTGTTAGCGCTGGCGCCGAGAAAATCATGGGGGTGCCGGCTTTAGGGCTAGGGGATGCAAAGTTGGCGGCGCTGCTTGGGGCCTGGCTTGGCCTCAAGGGTTTAGGGGTTGCGGTTGCCCTTGCTGTGCTGCTTGGGGCAATGTTTGGCGTGATCGGGCGCCTTAGCGGCAAACTTTCAGCTCGAGAGCCCTTTCCTTTTGGCCCTTTTTTGGCAGTTGGTGGATTTCTGAGTTGGCTTGCCTGCGACAGCTTTTGGGGATTTGTTATCAGCCCCCCCTTCAGGATCCTTTAATAGATAAGTGTTAGCAAGTCCATTGTGTCGCTGCTCGACTGGTTTGCGGATCGCCGTAAAACTGCCCCTTTAGTGAGGGCAGCGCCTGAAAATGACGAAAGCGATGGCTTATGGAGCAAATGCCCTGAATGTGCAGAGGTGGTTTACCGCAAAGATTTGCTAGCAAACGCAAGTGTTTGTTCTGCCTGCGGCCATCACCACAGGATTGACAGTGAAGAAAGGCTCAGATTACTGATGGATCCAGACAGTTTTGTTGAAATCGATGCGGCCATGAGCCCTACCGATCCACTCACTTTTAAAGATCGAAGGGCTTACGCCGATCGGATTCGCGATAGTCAACAAAGCACAGGCATGCGGGATGCCGTGGTTTGCGGAATCGGCAAGCTTGAAGGATTTCCCCTCGCGGTAGCGGTTATGGATTTCCGCTTTATGGGCGGAAGTATGGGATCTGTGGTGGGAGAAAAACTAACCCGTTTAATCGAAACAGCCACTGCCAAACGTTTGCCTGTTTTAGTTGTATGCGCCAGCGGAGGCGCCCGGATGCAGGAAGGAATGCTTAGTTTGATGCAAATGGCAAAAGTGTCTGGCGCATTAGAGCGCCACCGCAGCCAGGAACTTCTTTACATTCCATTGCTCACTCATCCCACCACCGGAGGAGTAACGGCAAGTTTTGCAATGTTGGGAGATTTAATCCTTGCAGAACCGAAAGCACTTATTGGCTTTGCTGGCCGCCGTGTAATCGAGCAAACTTTAAGAGAAAAACTACCCGACGATTTTCAAACTGCTGAATACATACAAGACCACGGATTTGTTGATGCAATTGTTCCCCGCACCAAACTGCGTAGCACTATGGCAAGTCTGCTGGAATTACATGGTCAAATCGCATGAAGTTTCTAAAGGGGCTTCTGTTTGCTGCTGCGTTGCTGTTTTTACTTAGTGTAATTCAGCCTTTGCCGGTGTTTGCTGGCCCGGTTGATTGGCAGGAGGTAGATCCCACCAATGCTGGTCGCCAATGGTGGGACAAAGGCAGCTTGAGGCTTAACCGCAAAGGCGAATTAACAGTTTTAAGTAGATTTAGCGCCACCCCCGATGAATCAGGAAAAACAGCAACCGGTTCTCTTTATGTAATGGCTTTAGATTGCGATGAAAAGCTTTATAAAGATCTGCAAGTAAATGGATTACCGAAACCGAGGGCTGATTGGCAACTCGTGGGATCGGAAGATTTAATCGCTGAGGTGCTTGAGCAGTCTTGCGCAGAGGCCAGTAGCCAGGGATTAAGGGAGGCAAGCAAGGCTTGAAAGCTTCTCAATTAGGTGTTGCAATCGCCGGCTTGGGTTTCGGTGAAAAAGTTCACCTTCCGGCTTTGTATGCATGCCCTGCCACAAGACCAGTTGCCCTTTGGCATCGGCAAGATGAGAAGTTGCAGCAATCTTGCAGCAGAACAGGGCTTTGGGGTAGCTCAAATTTCAAAGAGCTATTGGCGAATCCTGAGGTTGAAGCCTTAATCATTGCAACTCCCCCAGAAGCTCGCTTCCAGCTAGCAAAACAGGCGCTTCTTGCAGGTAAGCACGTGCTGCTGGAAAAACCAGTTGCTCTCAATTCCACAGAAGCGCTGCAATTAGAGCAACTAGCCCTTGCCCAGGGATGTTGTTGTGCAATTAATTTTGAATATCGAGCAGTGCCCGCATTTCAGCAACTAGCGGAACTGCTTAGGGCTGGTTGGATTGGGGAGCCGTGGCTAGTGCGTTTCGATTGGCTGATGGAGAGCCGCAGCGATCCAAAGCGACCTTGGAATTGGTATGCCCAACAGGAGTTGGGGGGCGGCGTTTTAGGTGCTCTTGGCAGCCACGCCTTCGACATGATGGAGTGGCTAGTGGGGCCGATCGTGTCGCTTCAAGCCCAGTTATCTGTAGCGATCAAGGAGCGTCCAATGCCAAACGGCAATGGTTTTGCCGTGGTGGATGCAGCTGATACAGCCCTAATCCAAATGCAACTGCACCCCCATTGGAGCGCTTCAAAGCAATTTTTATCTGCCCAATTGGCTCTTTCTTCAGTAGCCCGGCAGGGAAGGGGATGCTGGCTTGAGTTTTATGGTTCAGAAGGAACCTTGGTTTTAGGTAGCAGCAACCAAGCCGACTATGTGCATGGCTTTGGTTTGCAGGGATGCCGCAAAGGAGAAACGATGGCAGCCATACCAAAAAATCCGGCCTTTAGTTACAACCGCACCTGGGAAGACGGCCGCATCGCTCCCGTGGCTCGCCTCATCGGCTGGTGGGCGCAGGCAATTAAAGAAGCGAAACCAATGGTGCCGGGTTTACTTGAGGGCTTACAAAGCCAGATCGCTATGGACGCATGCCAAAGCAGTCATTTCAACGGAAACAGGGTTTTGCTTTAAATCAAAAAGATCTGAGCGCTAGAGGGGTTCACAACCGTCTAGCTATCAGGGCAAGACCCGTAAGACTTAATTGGATAAGCTTTACTTATCATTTAAGGTTATCCCCAGCTCCTAGGTCTTTTCCACAGCTTTAACCGGCTTTTCCCCAGGGAAATAGCATTTGTTTTTAAAAATCGCAGGCAGCGAGCCGGCAATCTCAGAATCCTGTGAAATGTAATTACGCATACCAGCTGCCCTTGACGAAGGCTGCCAGCCAGCCAAGCCAACTTGCTTCAAGTGTTTAGAAAGGCAAGCATTCAGTGATTGCAATTGATCTCAGCGATAAGACAGCTAATAGGAAAGCGAAGCTTCCGTTTTGACGAAACCTCTGGAACAGTGAATGATGGTTAGAACCAAGTGAATTAGGAATTTGACAAGCGTTAGAGATGCAAACGTAGGAACAAGCAGTTTTGATGTGGTGAGCATGGAAGCAGAGTTGCCAGAAGCGTTATTTGAGCGCATGAGAGATTTTCTGAAAATTCATCCTCACTGGGATCAATATCAATTAGTTAGTTGCGCAATTGCAAATTTTTTATACCAAAATGGAAGCACTGATAAAACAGTTGCTCAACATTATCTGGATGGTATTTTTAATAAAAAATGATAATCAGCTTTTAAAAATATTAGTTAGATATTAATTAATTAAATAATATATTGAATATATAAAATATATAGAAATTTTGGTGAAATTGGTGGCGGGGGGGAGATTTGAACTCCCGACCTTCGGGTTATGAGCCCGACGAGCTACCAGGCTGCTCTACCCCGCGGTGTGATCACCAAGCCTTAATAATACGGTATCGACTCCCTAAAAGTAAAAGACTCAACGCAACTGGCCACGTACCTCAAGCCGTTGCCCTGCCATTGGAATCAAAAATTGTTGTTCCAATTCCTCGAGAGCTGACGGGGTTAACCAATCCAACTGCCTAAGCAAGTGCAGCGCCACCGCCCATTTCGCCCTGCTGGAGCCATCCTCCACCTTGATAGCCAAGCCAAGGCCTTCTCCCATGCGGGCTAAGCATTGAATCCCTTCTGCTCCGCCCTTACTTACGAGCAAACCGAGGCTGCGCCGCATTAATTCTGTATCAAACCTTCCCTCCCCTGCCACTAATTCTGGGTGGGCTTGCATCGCCCGTGCCAATCGCTCCAAAATGGCTGATTGAGCCCCACCGAGATGGGCATAAAGCAGTGCCATCTGACACAGAGGTAGATGCAGGGTGGGGGCGCCGCAATCGTCGCAAGCAAAAACAAATTCCGCCGATTGAATTCCTAGTAATTCAGCCACTCGGTTAAATACCTCCTGCTGCAAAGGATGCTCACGATTTAAGTAGCCCTCCAAAGGCCACCCCATGCGACGGCAACTAGCCAAAAAGGCTGCATGCTTCCCGGAACAGTTGTGCTGCAGGGGGCTTTCTTTATCTAAGCCGCAAGGGCAACGCAAAAAACTCACATCTACATCTGCCCGCCATAGCACCTGAAAAGCTTCACGCGCTTGCTCCAAAGTGCCGTCGTGGGAGGCGCAAGCAATTGCCATTGCCCGATCGCCACCACCCTGGGCATCCACTGCACCACTGGAAACAAAAAGCTGCGCTTGAAAAGGCTTCAAACTGGAGCGAATAAAGCTGAGGTGCTGAGGATCCCCTACCCGCATCAATAATCTGCCGCGTTGATCGGTAACTACCGCATGGGCCCGATGCAGGGATTCAGCGATGCCATTGCGTAAGAGAACCACCT
>Ga0310327_10152_pt1 | contig 9048 bp, 11 predicted proteins | sample LakSupDCLTotalB7_FD_195541 | JGI IMG/M metagenome (GOLD analysis project Ga0310327, IMG submission 195541) | Enriched freshwater cyanobacterial communities from Lake Superior, Ontario, Canada - SU02.DCL.Total.B7 (v2) (version 2) | ecosystem: Environmental > Aquatic > Freshwater > Lake | place...
AACTACTACGGGTGCTGGCGGAACCAATCCGTTTGCAGCTGGTGCAGTGCTTAGGCAGTGGTGAGCGTTGTGTATGCGAACTCACCAGTGAGTTGGGATTAGCTCAATCCAAGCTCTCGTTCCATCTGAAAATAATGAAAGATGCCGGTTTAATTACGGCCCGTCAGCAGGGGCGTTGGTGTTACTACCGCCTAGACCCACAAGCTTTGATCTGGTTAAGCAATTGGCTGGATCAATTGGCCGTTAGTTGTAATTTATCCGCCCTTCCCTGTAGCTAACGATTGCGTCTTGAAAAATTCAGTTTGCTTTGAGGCGCTAAGGGGCAAGTTTTGGGAGTTAGGTTTCGGTGTTAGTGGCTTTGGTATATTTATGCTTGCTGCTAGTTGTTGAAAATGATGTTGAAAACAGCTCCTCGGTAAGGATTATATTAATTGCTGTTCATATTTTGTTGATTCCAATCACATTAGCTGCCCAAGCATATGAGCAGCTTCTGAAAGATGGCTTGATATCTCCATATATGTTTAACTTGCTAAATAAACCTTCTAACTCGACCTACAGATGTAGGAAGCGGGTTATAATAAAAACAGATGATTTTGATTGACTCCCATGAAAGAAAATCTAGAAATCGTGCGACGTGTTGCTATATATAGTGTTTTCAGCTATTTAGGACTCGTTTTAATAAACAATTCAGAAATCAATCTGCCAAATATGTGGGTTGCTTATTTGCCTATGTTCATAGGGGTGTATTTATTAACTCAGTTGATAGAAAAGGCCTTAAAAGCTAAATGATTTTGAATTTTTGCTGAACTAATTGTTTGATGCTTGCTTATATAGAGCTTCTAACCTTTCGCGGCTTAGATCCACATACATAACTTCTTCCCCTGGCTCGGGGGCCTCTGGATGCATTCGCCTTACTGGCCTGTTTGAGCTGGTTACGGGCACCGTTGCCGCTTGGCGTAGATTTTGATTCATTAAAGCAAATGCTCCACCAGCAATTGCTGCGAAACAAACTAAATAAATGGTGGCTAAAAAATCGTTCACGGAGGCGTATCAGATCAACTCCCGCCATTGTAACGGATTGTTAAGGGTTTTGGGGCTTGGTTTGGCTAGCTTTTCCAAAGAGGCATGTATCCGGTTTGATTAGTTTTTTATTGAATTTAGTTTGGTTTGTGCTGGGTGGCCTTGTGATGGGTTTGGGTTGGTGGCTAGCGGGGATTATTGCCGCTATCACAATCGTTGGAATTCCTTGGGCAAGAGCCTGTTTTGTAATTGGTAATTATTCTTTTTCACCTTTTGGCAAGGAGGCAATAAGCCGCCATGAGCTCACTGGAAAACTGGATTTCGGCACCGGCCCTTTGGGTTTAATTGGCAACATTATTTGGTTTTTAATAGCCGGCTGGTGGCTTGCGATTGGTCATCTCACATCTGCATTGGCTTGTTTTATATCAATAATTGGCATCCCTTTTGGTATTCAACATATTAAGCTTGCTCTAATTGCGCTTGCGCCAATTGGTATGCAGGTGGTGCAGGTGCGCCGTTAAATTAGAAAATGCAGATCTCGGGCAAACACATCTAAAATCACATGGTAGTTTTTTATGCCCGTTAAATATATAAAACAGAAAAGTTGTATACAGTATTTCCATATGTTTATAGGCTGTGGAAGGTGGCTTTGGGGGATAAACTGTAAATATTAATTCAAGCGTCTGAACATGTTTGCATTAGAAAATCTCGAACGCTTCAGCGCTAATCGACTCCGGATTGCCCGCCGTCAACGCATCAGGCTATTGGTTCGAGTGATTGCGCTGGTGGCACTTATAGCTGCTACAAAAGTGGCAGCCCATCGGTTTGGTTGGGAGGTAATTCAGCTAAATCCCCTATTTACAACATTGGTGGCATCAACGGTATTTTTACTAGGCTTCTTGCTAAATGGTGTACTTGCCGATTACAAAGAGAGCGAGAAATTACCTGCTGAGCTAGCTACTGGATTGGAAGTACTCAGCTTGGAAATTCAGGCAATCTCAGTGCATAATCCACTTGCCGATGCACAATTCGCCGTTGCTAAGGTAACGTTCCTCGCCGAAACTATTCTTGCATGGTTGTTGAATTGGGTTTCCACGGCTGAGCTACTAAAGCATTTTTATTCTTGCCATCAAACCGTAGTTGAAGCAACAGTATTGCTCAAAACTGATCCTCCCCTTAAAGCCAGAATGATAGGGGAAATGGCTGCTATCTTGAAACTAATTAATCGAATCGAAACTATACGTGAAACTTCATTTGCAAAATTGGTATACTGGCTGGCTTATTCAGCAATTGGACTTTTGTGTGGAGGTCTAATACTTATGGCAAACACAAAGCTTCATGAGGCGATATTTTTTATCGTTATTATTAGCTTAATGATGATATTTCTAATTAACTTGATTTCTGATCTGGACAATCCATTTGGATATGGGGATCCAGCATCGGCCGAAGATATTTCACTTGATGTATTAATATCAGCAGTGAAACGAATGCAGGCTTTGAAGTAAAGATGGTATCAACCGGTAAACCAACAAATTATAAGAGCAATCATTCCTGTTCCAATTACATATGTTGGCCAGTAATCATCTGATTTATCAAGTTTTTTTAATTCCAATTCACGAGCAACAGAATCTTCTATTTTAAGGGCCGCATAATAACGTCTGCAGGCCCACAACATCATAACAAATGAGCCAAGTGTGAGAATATATGAAACAACATAAACCTCATCTAAGAAAGTTAGATAGGGCAGCTGTGGTAAATTAGCATCATGCGTTTGTTGTAAGAAAACCAGTGTAAGTAAAACAGTAACTGGCAGCGTGAGGCGCACGTCGTAATGAGTTGTATCAAGTTTAGTAGCACCAGCAATCATTGCCACAACGATCATCAGGGGTACTAATATTTTCCAGAATGACAACCATGAACTTGTACTATATTTAACCTCAAAGATTAATTGGCTGAAGTCGGAGGCCCCTTCACCAAAGCCGAAATCAGTGCCGTAGTGATGTCTATAGGTAGCTAATGTCCAACCTTGGTTGATCCAACCTAGGTTGGAATCAATGAATTGACCAATTCCAGATCCTTGTATATCTGGCAAAATTTGTAATTTACTACTATTTAATTTCACATCATCTGCCTCGATCATGATCGGAAGGCTTAAGGTAGTAAAAGGGTGGCGACGAAAATCGCTTCGATCAATAAAAAACTCACCGCTGTAGGCACCAGTTAGATACCAGTTGCCATCCGGCAGGAGTTTTGGATTAGTGTTACCGGTGGGGATGAAAACTGAATCTGCATATTGTGGAATATTAATTAAGTTAACAGGTGCTAATACTTTCCATATTTTTAGATTATTTTCTGTTAGGTATGCCTGAAGATCATCTCCCCATTTGAGCCACCAGTAACCTGAACTTTCGAATGAAGGACTTTGGAGATTAATATTGTAGTTATTAATAGCATATAAACCCATTTTAATCTTCATAGGATCAGGCTTACCCTTCACAGTCGTATTGATTTCGCTACGTTCGTAGCCCTTGTGGTCGCGCTTTAAAAGTTTTGCAAGGTGACTTTTTTGCTCAAGTAAACCCGTCTTATTGTTGCCTGTAAAGGCAAGGTAGTCGCCTGTTTTATAACTAATATTATCTACTGAGAATACTCCTATTAGGATTAATGCAATGGCAAGAATCGCCATAATCAGCGTTGATATATTCCATGGCTTCCTTAGGGTGGGGGGTAGGCGAAATTTAGATTTTGGCTGATGTGAAGTCATAATTTGCTTATTGATTTATGGAGGTTGCAATAAAAGTAGTTAAAGCATGGTGGTGAATAAAATAAAAGATCAAGCCATATGTTCTGCATTAATTAATTGAGCTAGGCAGTAAATAAAATAACACACAGCAGTCGTTACAATCACGTATACAATGCCATCGGAAATGCCTGAACCCATCAAGAAACCAATCGAAAGTACAGCAATTATACCTCCTACATTATCAAGTATAGAGTAGGCAACATTTGCAGAAACTTGATCCTCCTTCCTGAAGAGTTCAGCAACTGCAGATAACCCGGTAGCATATATTCCTCCAGCTGCACCTCCCCAAACAAAGAGAAGGCATAAAGCTATGAAATAATTGTATATTCCAAGGGGTAGGAAAACAGCACAAAGTACTCCAACCAGTACGCAAAGGATGGTTACGAAAGTTCTATTGCTTCTGTTTGAAAGGCTTGATATCAAGAGACCCAAGCTAACTGAGCCAAGCATGAAGGCGGTAAGAAGGAGGGAGGCACGTTGAATAGACAAACCATTCATCATTCCGTAAAGCGTTAGGAATGCGGGAAGTCCGAAGAACGTTACGCCTCCAACAAAGGAGGACAGCATCGGAACTTTAGCCATACGGATTGCATACATGATGCGCAGCCTGCCTTGGCTGAGAAAGCGTGGTTGTTGAGTAAGTAAGGGAATGATTACGAGCAAGGCGAGCAGCACAATGATCATATTTCCCTGAAATGCTCTGCTTCCTCCAGAAGATCCCAACTGGTTGAATAAAATTGGGCCGCTCGCTGTTCCCAGTGATAGAGCTGAGCTGTAGCAACCGCTCACCAAGCCGCGAAAACGTCCCACGGGTATAGCATTAACCCATGTTTGAAGAGAGATCAAACACATATAAGTGCACATGCCGAAGCAGAACACACTTAAACACCAAAGAGGAAAATTCTGAGTATTAGCTAGAAGTAGCAGCACTATCAGGCGGAAACCAGTAGCGAGAGCAAAAGTGCCCACAAGGCCAAATTTGCCAAGTATCCAATCAATACAATTGATAATGGTAATAACTGCTCCCATCTCAAAGGCCAGGCAGAGGCCAATTAAAAATTTGCTAAATCCATAAGCCTCTAAGCTCACAGGAAATAGTACGGTGTTATATCCCACAGCAGCTTGCACAACTGCAGTTGCTAGAATGAGAATAAAAACGGCATTTAAGGATCGCCATTCAATTGGTAGCTGTTCAGATTGATCGATGGTTAGATCTCCTTAGATTTTTTAAACGGCAGAATGAGTGAAACAACTTCTACATTCTCATTAATCTGCTCGTGAGCTAAATTGCCACCTAGGGCACGAACTAATTCAACACAAGTGGCAAATTGCAAAGAATTTTCATCAAAAACATGCTCAGGATGATCTCTGTCAGCAATCAGAGTAGCCCTTGATCCTTGAGAGCTAATTGAATCTCTATAACGAATATTTACAGCCAAACTAATGTCATTCAATTGTTCATTGATTACAGTTAGCTTAACTTCTTCTAAAGAAGACAATATTGTTGAAGTTGAGCTGCTGTAGCACAACGACTTAATGATTAGATCTAACTCATTTGAATCACCCCAAACCAGTGGGGGCAAATCGGAAGACACTTGAATGGAAATATGTGCTGGTAGTGATGATTTAATTAACATAGCTGGATCAAAATTCTCTCCGCTTGATGAGCGGATTCCCTGCCGAGCGCGGGCATAGCGAATGAGAGCTAAAGCGTAATCTTTGTTTTTATTCGAATTGGTTTGTTCAGATATAGATGACGCCTGGTGCTCGATCTTGGTAGCCATAGCTTCAAGCTGAATAGCCGAAGAACATCTTTCCTGACTACGCTCCAACTCGACAGTACTCATTTGATCAATTGCCAAGCCACGTTGTACCTCCAGGACGCGGTTGCGGCTGCGGAAGAACCAAACTGCTGCTCCAAAAAGTATTGCTAATATGTCTGATGTAAGAGCTGCACGTTGAGCTGCTACTCCAATCGGAACCAATCTCGCCTTAAGGGTTACCAGTTCGAGATCCATCCCGAGAGTTCCAACAAATTTTCCACTTGAATCCTTGAATGGTGCATAGGCGCTGTAGAAAGTTCCCCAAGCATCCGTATAAGGTTCTTTATCAACGGCTGGTTTTTGAAGTCGAAGAGCGTCCCTAAGGGCTAGACCTGCATCTGGATAGTGATCCATCAACTGTGGCGCTTCATCAGGTCGCCCATCTTTGTCATTATCTCCTTGGGGGCTACCATTAGCTAGGAAATATACTTTGCCATCTTTAATTATATTTGTGTATGCATATTTTACGTCGCTAGACGCCTTGCGTACTCGCTCTAGTCGTTTAATTAAGCTTAAATATCCCGGATCATTTTTAGATGCCTTTGAAGTGAATGTTTGATGTTGATCGCCATCGATCATCGTGGCTGCGGCGCTCACATTGCGTAGAAGCCCTTCACGAATCTGCTCCTTTACGGCCTCTACTGCCCGAACATAAATAAAGTAAATTGTAATGTTTGTTAAGGTGAGCCAAGCGAGCGTAAATAGAATTCCTTCAATCGCTGGCTTCCAATTTCTACTACTTTTTGAAGGGGGAGTTAACATATGAATTAAATTAGTGTGGCTGTAGGTAGTGATGAAGTGGAAAGTATTCCTGGTGATTCTGACGGACTAGATCGACTTTCGAGAAGTTCTTCTATGAATTGTTCGGTCATTTCAGTTGTTACACCAGGGACAGTTACGATATGAGCAAAATCTCCAAAGGTGGCTAGGTGCCAGCGCTTTTGCAGGAAATAGCTTGGCTCCGGAAATACTACAATGCAACTATGTTCATGGCAATAAGCAGGAATCCCTTCTTTTTGTAGGCGAACTTGCAGCTGGTTGGCAGCCTCCAATGACTCAAGGGCAAGCTCAGTGAGACCTGAGGCGCCGATTTGTTGAATCACCAACCACAACACTAGAGAACTTAATCCATCTCGAGAGCCAGACAATGTTGTATCTAGACTATTTACATATTCTGCGTTTCCTGCGAATGGGATTACCCGGTTCTTGAAACCTAGAACAAGTCCACAAGGAATTGGTGCCCCCAGGAATTTATGGCCAGAAAAAGAAAGGGTATCAATAGGAAGCCGGAAATCAAATAGAGGCGCCTCGGGAATCCAGCAATGCATCGGACCATATAAGGCAGCATCCACATGGAGATGAAACTCGTTGAGGTGAAGTTTCTCTAGGAGCTCGAGAACCATTTGTGGATATTCGATCGCGCCATGAAAAGTTGTTCCAACTGTTAAGTTGATGATAAAAGGTTGGCCCTCAAGCTCTATAAGGGTGCTTTTGAGCGCCTCAAGATTAAGTGTACCGTCGGATTTGCTGGGTACTATCTTGTATGGAAGCCTTAGCAGATTGGCAATCTTAAGAAGGCAATAATGCGAATGTTCAGTGAAGATCAGAACGGCATCTTCATAGCGGTTACGCCCTTGATGAATCCCATACATTATCCCTTCTGTGCTTCCATTAGTTATGTAGCCCCAAGCATTTGCTGGATCCAGATGCAGTGCGGAACACCAAAAAGAGATAACCTCTTGCTCGAAATTACAAGTATTAACTCCAGAATTTGGATGAAAGGGATCGCCAATATTATTAATATTATACTTTAGGAAATCTGCCAAAGCAAGATTTGACAATAGACGACTATTGGGGAACCCAATATATTGGGCGGATTTACGCTGAATGTTAGCACTTAGTGAAGCAAGTCGCGAGGACGCGTCATCACTTAATGGGTAGCGTTGATGGTACTTTTCCCACGGATTGTACGTCATGCAATTGAAATTGATACACCAGTTTTGAAATAAATATCACAAACCAAATCGCAATCAGCTCTCACTGTCAAATGAGAAACGAGACTTTTATTAATGAAATTCACCCTGGCGCTTTGCGAATTGTTGTGTTCGTTTACACTATAGCAATTACGGTTGGCTTATCAAGTGATGATTGGAATACCTGCCGCGTAATTGATTCCGAGAGGAACTTATAGCGGGCTTCTGACTTTTGCAACATCCCAGGGCTAATTCAGGGCCTCATCTTGTGTTCGGTAGATGTTGGTGTCGAAACATCGCAACCAGTGCCGTGATTTGATGCATCACCGTCTGCATCCCGGCCCGAAATGACCTACCCTCTCGGCTGCCTGTGGCCCTCCATTTTTGCAAGTTACGTTACCTTTAAAGTGCGACAGTTCAACGGTTATATCAAAATTTATAGTTCCAATATAGTATAAATTGGCTTCTAAGCTTGACAAAAGCTGGCCATTAATGCCACGCGCGGTACGGCCACAACTGGGCAGAGCATATCCCGACAACTCAGGAGGCATAAACTGCATAGATAGGTTTCATTTTCTTGGCAGTTTCCGCCTCTGGAACAGCTGGACGCATCTTCAGCAGCACTGCTTAATTTCAGTGGTGCAGCAAGCCTCACGGCCTTGCTGCAATAGCGCTGCCGTTTAATGCCTGTAACAGCAAGCTTATTAGGCTAAAAAATCAGTCTCTGATTGAACGCCCCCCTGAGTGATTCGAACACTCGACCGGCTGCTTAGAAGGCTGTAGCGCAAAGCTGAGACCTATTGCAGCAACTGGTTATTTTTTCTCCTAGTTATTGTGTTGGGTGAAATACAGGTGAGATGTTGCCGCTTTGGCTAGCATCTGGGTAGGTATTGCCGTTTCGTGGCGTTTGCCGAGCGTTTAATTAGGTGGCTCCATAGCCCTGATTCCAAGGCTGCAATCACTCCCACTGACAGGCCCCACGCTTGGGAGCCTGAACTGTTTGGCGATGAGATAGGAATTGATGAATTAGCAAAAATTTTGAACTCCACCTCTCGCAATATCACCAAGTGGGCAAAGGCTTCGACCCAGTTGCCTCCGCCTGGGGCCTACGCGCTTCTGCTGGATGCAAAGGGTCAGGTTTTAAGGATGGCGGATGGGTCGCGGATAGCAATTATTAAAAGGGGAAGCAGAGGTAAAGGTAACTCCAATATTTTTAGGAAAGTGCTAGAAGGCGGGAAAGGCGGCGGTTTTAATGTTCCCAAATACTTAGAACCGTAATTTTTCCGCTATCGCGTGTCAGCTCCGAGCATTTGTTCCCCCTGTTCCCTGTTCCCCCTTAAATATGTAATTAAATGTTCTCTGTTCCCCGTCTTCCCCGTGTTCCTCGTATTTATTGCAAAAAAATAATTTTATGGGTGTTTCCATTTTT
>Ga0310327_10154_pt1 | contig 8967 bp, 10 predicted proteins | sample LakSupDCLTotalB7_FD_195541 | JGI IMG/M metagenome (GOLD analysis project Ga0310327, IMG submission 195541) | Enriched freshwater cyanobacterial communities from Lake Superior, Ontario, Canada - SU02.DCL.Total.B7 (v2) (version 2) | ecosystem: Environmental > Aquatic > Freshwater > Lake | place...
AACTACTACGGGTGCTGGCGGAACCAATCCGTTTGCAGCTGGTGCAGTGCTTAGGCAGTGGTGAGCGTTGTGTATGCGAACTCACCAGTGAGTTGGGATTAGCTCAATCCAAGCTCTCGTTCCATCTAAAAGTAATGAAAGATGCCGGTTTAATTACGGCACGTCAGCAGGGACGTTGGTCTTACTACCGCCTAGCACCACAAACTTTGATTTGGTTAAGCAGTTGGCTGGATCAATTGGCGGCTAGTTGTAATTTATCCGCCCTTCCCTGTAGCTAACAAATGCATCTTGAAAAATTAAGTTGGCTTGATCGATTTAGCTAAAGGGGATCGTGAAGTTGCTGCTTTGCTAGTAGCAATTAATTCAATTGTGCAAGTGCTTGCTTATGCACTGCTGGGTAATTTTTATTTAAAAATATTACCAAATTTTTTAGGGCTTGATGCTCAATCAATAAATTTCTCATTTTCTGAAATAGCAAAAGCAGTACTTATCTTTCTTGGTATCCCGTTGGTGGCTTGTTATTTACTATTGTTAATATGTTTTCTCTTCAGGGGCAAGCAATAATCTCTAATCCTTTTCAAGTGTCGCAAGTTGCCTTACCTTTATTCATATATTTCGTTGTAATGTGGGGAATTGCATTTTTTGTTGGTAGGAATTCAGGGTTTAGTTATGAAAAAACCTCCGCACTTTCATTTACAGCAGCAGGTAATAATTTTGAGTTAGCAATTGCTGTTTCGATCAGCGTGTGGGGTGTTAGCTCAAAACAGGCGTTAGCTGGTGTTATCGGACCTTTGATCGAAGTGCCTGTGTTAGTTGCTTTGGTATATTTATGCTTGCTGCTAAGGCCTAATTTTAAAAAATGATTTTAATTCTTGTTTGCATTATGTTGACTCCGATTACAACGATAGCTCAAACAAACGAGCAACTTCTTAAAGATGGCTTGATATCACCATTTATGTTTGATTTGTTAAATAAACAAGGTGCTAAAACGCCAGAGGCTCGTAGTGAATTGATCAAAAAGCTTTGCGCTAAAGGCGATCTTGCATCTGGAGATTGCTATAAAAATAGACCTTCTGATTGGACCTATAGATGAATGCAGAAAAAATGGTTAGAATAAAAACAGGTGATTTGGATTTGCTTCCGTGAAAGAAAATTTTGCAATTATACGACGTGTAAGTATATATAGTGTTTTTAGTTATTTAGGGTTAATTTTGATCAACAATTCGGAAATTAACCTGCCAAATATGTGGGTGGCTTATTTGCCTATGTTTATAGGGGTATATTTATTGACTCAGTTGATTGATAGAGGCTTTAAAAAGTAAATATTAACTAAGTTAACTGCCTAATCAATTGTTTGATGCTTGCTTGTATAGAGCTTCTAATCTTTCTCGGCTTAGATCCACATACATAACTTCTTCCCCTGGCGCCGGGGCTTCTGGATGCATCCGTCTTCCTTGCCTATTTGAGCTAGATACTGGCACCGTTGCCGCTTGGCGTAAATTTTGATTCATCAAAGCAAAAGCTCCACCAGCAATTGCTGCGAAGCAAACTAGGTAAATGGTGGCTAAAAAGTCGTTCATGAATGAAATTAAGACATCTTTTCAGCATTGTAACGGATTGTTACGGGTTTTGGGGCTTGTTTCGGCCTAGCTTTTCTAAAGAGGCGTTTTTTCTCTTGATTAGCTTTTTATTGAATGTAGTTTGGTTTGTGCTGGGTGGCCTTGTGATGGGTTTGGGTTGGTGGCTAGCAGGGATTATTGCTGCTGTCACAATCGTTGGGATTCCCTGGGCAAGAGCCTGTTTTGTAATTGGCAATTATTCGTTTTCACCTTTTGGCAAGGAGGCCGTGAGCCGCCATGAGCTCACCGGAGAACTGGATTTTGGCACCGGCCCTTTGGGTTTAATTGGCAACATTATTTGGTTTCTAATAGCCGGCTGGTGGCTTGCGATTGGTCATCTCACATCTGCATTGGCTTGTTTTATATCAATAATTGGTATTCCTTTTGGTATTCAACATATAAAGCTTGCAATAATCGCACTTGCTCCAATTGGTATGCAGGTGGTGCCGGTGCGCCGTTAAATCTTGTTGCCCCCTCCATGCCTACAATCATTTGAGGTTGCCAGAAGTTCATAAGCCAGAGGAGTGTTGCAAACCTTGTAAATGAAAATAAAATTGTCCCTTTGTAAGTTTTTTCTGCCCGCTAAATATCTAAAACAGAAAGCTCGTATACACTGTCTTTATGAGTTTATAAGCCGAGAAAAGTGGCTTAATGGAATAAACTATAAATATGAATTCAAGTGCCCGAGCATGTTTGCATTAGAAAATCTCGAACGTTTCAGCTCTAATCGCCTCCGCATTGCACGCCTTCAACGCATCAAATTACTGCTACGCGTTCTTGCCTTGGTGGCACTCATAGCTGCAGGTAAGGTGGCAGCCCATCGGTTTGGTTGGGAGGTGATCCAGCTGAATCCCCTATTCACAACATTGGTGGCCTCAACAGTTTTTTTACTGGGCTTTTTGCTTAATGGTGTGCTTGCTGATTATAAAGAGAGCGAGAAATTACCTGGTGAGCTAGCTACTGGATTGGAAGTGCTCAGCATAGAAATTCAAGCAATTTCAGTTCACTCTCCAGGCGCCGATGCACAATTCGCTGTTGCCGAGGTAACTTTCCTCGCTGAGACTATTCTTGCATGGTTGTTAAATAGGCTTTCCACGGCTGAGCTACTAATGCATTTTTATTCTTGCCATCGAACCGTAGTTCAGGCGGCCTTTTTGCTCAAAACTGATCCGCCCCTTAAAGCCAGATTGCTAGGGGAAATGGCGGCTATCTTGAAGCTGATTAATCGAATCGAAACTATACGGGAAACTTCTTTTGTGAAATTGGTGTATTGGCTGGCCTATGCAGCAATTGGTCTTTTGTGTGGAGGGTTAATACTTATGGAAAACACAAGGCTCCATGAGGCAATATTTTTTATCGTTGTCATTAGCTTAATGATGATATTCCTTATTAGCTTGATTTCTGATCTGGACAATCCATTCGGACATGGGGATGCAATGTCAGTAGAAGATGTTTCGCTTGATGTGTTAACTTCTGCAGTAAAGCGCATGAATAATGTTTAACAAACTTATATCAACCAGTAAACCAGCAAATTACAAGAGCAATCATTCCTGTTCCGATAACATATGTCGGCCAATAATCATCTGATTTATCGAGTTTTTTTAATTCTAATTCCCGAACAGCATAATCTTCTATCTTAAGTGCTGAGTAATAACGTCTGCATGCCCATAACATCATAACAAATGAGCCAAGCGTTAGAATATATGAAACAACATAAACCTCATCTAAGAATGTTAGGTATGGCAGCTGCGGTAAATTTGCATCATGCGTCTGTTGCATGAAAACAAGTGTAAGTAAAACAGTAACTGGTAGTGTGAGGCGTACGTCGTAATGAGATGTCTCAAGCTTAGTAGCACCAGCGATCATTGCTACAACGATCATAAGAGGAACTAATATTTTCCAGAATGACAACCATGAACTTGTACTATATCTAACCTCAAATATCAATTGGCTGAAGTCGGAGGCTCCTTCGCCAAGGCCGAAATCAGAGTCGTAGTGATGCCTATATGAAGCCAATGTCCAACCTTGGTTTATCCAACCTAGATTAGAATCAATAAACTGACCTATTCCAGATCCTTGTGTATCTGGTGATATTTCTAATTTACTACTATTCAACACGATATCATCTGCCTCGATCATGATCGGAAGGCTTAGGGTTGTGAAAGGGTGGCGACGAAAGTCGCTTCGATCAATAAAAAACTCACCGCTGTAGGCGCCAGTTAGATACCAGCTGCCATCCGGCATGAGAGTTGGCTTGCCGTTCCCGGTGGGGATAAAAACTGAATCTGCATATTGTGGAATATTAATAAGATTAACAGGAGTTAATACCTTCCATATTTTCAGATTATTTTCTGTTAGGTATGCCTGAAGATCATCCCCCCATTTGAGCCACCAGTAACCCGAACTTTCAAATGAAGGACTTTGTAGATTAATATTGTAGTTATTAATAGCATATAAACCCATTTTAATCTTCATGGGATCAGGCTGACCCTTTGCAATAGTCTTAATTTCGCTATGTTCGTAGCCCTTGCGATCGCGCTTTAAAAGTTTAGCAAGGTGACTTTTTTGTTCAAGTAAGCCAGCCTTATTGTTACCTGTGAAGGCAAGGTAATCACCTGTTTTATAACTAATATTATCTACTGACAACACTCCCATTAGGATTAGTGCAATAGCAAAAATCGCCATAATGAGCGTTGAGATATTCCATGGTTTCCTTAGGGTTGGAGGAAGACGAAATTTAGATTTAGGCTGATGTGAACTCATGATTTGTTTATTGATTTATGGAGGTCAGGCCATGTGTTCTGTGTTAATTAGTTGGGCAAGGCAGTAAATAAAATAACACAATGCAGTTGTTACAATTACATATACAATACCATCTGAAATACCCGATCCCATCAGGAAACCAATCGAAAGTACAGCAATAATTCCGCCTACATTATCAAGAATAGAGTAGGCAACATTTGCGGAAACTTGATCTTCCTTTCTAAAGAGTTCAGCTACTGCAGATAATCCTGTAGCGTAAATCCCTCCAGCTGCACCTCCCCAAACAAAGAGGAGGCATAAGGCTATAAAATAATTGTATATTCCAAGGGGTAGGAAAACAGCACAAAGTACTCCAATCAGTACGCAAAGGATGGTTACGAAAGTTCTATTGTTTCGGTTTGAAAGGCTTGATATCAAGAGACCCAAGCTTACTGAACCAAGCATAAAGGCGGTGAGAAGGAGTGATGCACGTTGAATAGACAAACCATTCATCATTCCATAAAGCGTTAGGAATGCGGGAAGTCCGAAGAACGTAACACCTCCAACAAAGGAGGAGAGCATCGGCACTTTGGCCATACGAATTGCATACATGATGCGCAGCCTGCCTTGGCTGAGAAAGCGTGGTTGTTGAGTAAGCAAAGGAATGATTACCATCAAGGCAACCAGCACAATTACCATGTTTCCCTGGAATGCTTGGCTTCCCCCTGAAGATCCCAACTGGTTGAACAATATTGGGCCGCTGGCTGTTCCGAGTGATAGAGCAGAGCTATAGCCGCCGCTCACCAAGCCTCGAAAACGCCCTACGGGTATAGCATTAACCCATGTTTGAAGAGAGATCAAACACATATAGGTGCACATGCCGAAGCAGAACACACTCACACACCAAAGTGGGAAATTTTGAGTTTTAGCTAGAAGTAGCAGTACTAAAAGGCGCAAACCTGTAGCGAGGGCAAAAGTTCCCACAAGGCCAAATTTGCCAAGTATCCAGTCAATACAATTTATGATGGTAATAGCTGCCCCCATCTCAAAGGCCAAGCAGAGACCAATCAAGAATTTGCTATATCCATAAGCCTCTAAGCTCACCGGAAATAATACGGTGTTATATCCCACAGCAGCCTGCACCGCGGCAGTTGCTAAAATGAGTATAAAAACGGCGTTTAATGATCGCCGATCAATTGGTAGCTGTTCAGAATGATTGATGGGTCAGATCTCCTTAAATTTTTCAAAAGGGAAAATGAGTGAAACAACCTCTACATTTTCATTGATCTGTTCGTGGGCTAAATTGCCACCCAGTGCACGAACTTGTTCAACACAAGTGGCAAATTGCAACGAATTCTCATCAAACACATGTTCAGGATGATCTCTATCAGTAATCAAAACAGCCCTTGATCCTTGAGAGACCATGGAATCACAATAACGAATACTTACTGCCAAGCCAATGTTATTTAATTTTTCATTGATTACAGTTATAGTAACTTCTTCTAATGAGGCCAACATTGTTGAAGTTGAGTTGTTATAGCACAACGACTTAATGATTAGATCTAACTCTTTTGAATCACCCCAAACCAGTGGGGGCACTTCGGAAGATACTTGAATTGAAATATGTGTAGGTAGTGCTGATTTAATTAACAGAGCTGGATCAAAATTCTCTCCGCTGGATGAGCGGATTCCCTGCCGTGCCCGGGCATAACGAATGAGAGCTAAAGCATAATCTTTAGCTTTATTTGAAGTTGTTTGCTCAGACAGAGATGATGCGTTGTGCTCAACCTTGGTAGCCATAGCTTCAAGCTGGATAGCTGAGGAACACCTTTCTTGCGTACGCTCCAACTCCACCTTGTTAGTTTGATCAACAGCCAAACCACGTTGTTCTTCCAGGATGCGGTTGCGGCTTCGGAAAAACCAAACTGCAGCTCCAAATAGTATTGCTAATATGTCTGATGTCAGTGCTGCACGTTGCGCAGCTACACCAATTGGAACTAATCTAGCCTTGAGAGTTACCAACTCAAGGTCCATCCCGAGAGTTCCAACAAATTTTCCGCTCGAATCTTTGAACGGTGCATAGGCACTGTAGAAGGTTCCCCAAGCATCTGTATAAGGTTCTTTATCAACTGCTGGTTTTTGAAGTCGTAGAGCAACCCTTAGTGCTAGGCCTGCGTCTGGATAGGGATCCATCAACTGTGGCGCCTCGTCAGGCCGGCCATCTTTGTCGTTATCACCTTGGGGACTACCGTTAGCAATAAAATATACTTTGCCATTTTTTGTTATATTGGTGTATGCATACTTAACATCGCTAGAGGCCTTGCGTACTCGCTCTAGCCGATTAATTAAGCTCAGATATCCCTGATCATTTTTAAATGCTTTTGAGGTGAATAATTGATGTTGGTCACCATCGATCATTGTGGCTGCTACGCTTACGTTGCGTAAGAGCCCTTCACGAATCTGTTCCTTTACTGCCTCCACTGCCCGAACATAAATAAAGTAAATAGTTATATTGGTTAGGGTGAGCCAAGCGAGTGTAAATATAATTCCTTCTATCGCTGTCTTCCAGTTTCTACTAGGTTTTGAAGAGGGACTTCGCATATGAATTAAAGCAATGTGGCTTTAGATAGTTCTGTAGGTGAAGGCTCTACTTGAGATTCTTGGGGGACAGATTCACTTTCAAGAAATTCCTCTATGAATTGTTCTGTCATTTCTGTGGTTACACCAGGTAAAGTTACAATATGTGCAAATTCTCCCAAGGTGGCAAGGTGCCAGCGCTTTTGAAGGAATTTGTTGGGCTTGGGGACTACCACAATGCAACTGTGTTCATGGCAATAAGCTGATATCCCAAGTTCTTCTAGGCGTAATGCAAGCAGGAAGGCTGCATCCAATGATTCGTTGGCAAGCTCAGTAAGACCCTTAGCTCCAATTTGTTGAATCACTAACCATAATAGGATAGAGCTTAATCCATCTCTAGAGCTGGACAATGTTGTATCCATACTATTTACGTATTCTGCACTTCCTCCGAATGGGACTACCCGGTTCCTGAATCCCAGAACAATTCCACAAGGAATTGGTGCTCCTAGGAATTTATGGCCAGAAAATGAAAGTGTATGAATAGGAAGCCGAAAATCAAATAAGGGCGCCTCGGGTATCCAGCAGTGCATCGGACCATATAAGGCAGCGTCTACATGGATATGAAACTCATTGAGGTGGAGTTTCTCTAGGAGCTCAAGAACCAATTGTGGATATTCGATCGCGCCATGAAAGGTTGTCCCAACGGTTAAGTTGATTATAAATGGTCGACCATCAAGTTCAATAATTATGCTTTCAAGCGCTTCAAGATTTAGGGTGCCGTCTGATCTGCTGGGTACTAATCTAGATGGAAGCCTTAGTAGTTTAGCGATCTTAAGCAGGCAATAATGAGATTGTTCCGTAAAGATTAGAACAGCATCTTCATAGCGGTTGCGCCCCTGAGAGATTCCATACATTATCCCTTCGGTGCTGCCATTGGTTATGTAACCCCAAGCATTTGCAGGATCCAAACGAAGGGCAGAGGACCAAAAAGATATTACCTCCTGCTCGAAATTACAAGTATTGATGCCAGAATTCGGATAAAAGGGATCGCCAATATTATTTATATTATACTTTAAGAAATCCGCTAAAGGAAGGTTGGACAATATGCGGCTATTAGGGAAACCAATGTAATGCGCAGAACTATTTAGAATGCCATTGCTTAGCGAGTTAAGGCGTGAGGAGGTGTAATCAGTAAGGGGAAAGCGTTGTTGATACTTTTCCCAGGGGTTGTATGTCATTCAATTGAAATCAATGAGTCAGCCATGAAGCAAGTATTACAAATTAGAATACAATGAGTTAACATTATCGTATAAAAAAGTATATTTTTTCATCAAATTCACGGCGATGTTTGGTGAATCGGGATTTATCGTATCTCTTATAGCACATGCGGCCATCATTGTGTAATCGCTGATGAGCCAAAATGTTTTCATACCTGAGCAGAGCAGATCCAAACTTTGGAGGAGTTTGTAGTTTGTATCTCCAGATACCGTTTTGCACAAAAAAACCATTTTTTTGTAGACAATTGTCTATGGGAAAATGGTTTAAACACAAATGAATCTTGAACTCCAGCGCCGCTACCGCCGCCTGTTTCGCTTTTACAACTGAGTAGTGAATGAACAGAAGTTTGTCGACTCCCATGAGGAGGTGGTGTGACCTTTGGCTCGCCTGCCAGTGCAGGCCCGAATCTTTATCGCCAAGGCTGCCGTTGGCTTCTTGGATTGCCTCAACCTCAATGGGGATTGTGTGCTGGAGCTAGCTATGGCGGCGGCGAGGGCTGAGGGTGAAGGCTCTGTCGCCTCAGCGATCCAGTGCGCCGCAATGATGAACGTGGCGGGGCTTGACGATTTATACGAGCCCCCTGTATCAGCAAGCTTTTTAGCCTAAAAAATCGGTCTCTGATTGAACGCCCCCTGAGTGATTCGAACACTCGACCGGCTGCTTAGAAGGCAGCTGCTCTATCCAGCTGAGCTAAGGGAGCATGTGCAAATCAAATCAAATTAAGCCGTATTGAAACGCAATCTCCCATATT
>Ga0310327_10155_pt1 | contig 8940 bp, 9 predicted proteins | sample LakSupDCLTotalB7_FD_195541 | JGI IMG/M metagenome (GOLD analysis project Ga0310327, IMG submission 195541) | Enriched freshwater cyanobacterial communities from Lake Superior, Ontario, Canada - SU02.DCL.Total.B7 (v2) (version 2) | ecosystem: Environmental > Aquatic > Freshwater > Lake | place...
GTATCAATTGCCACTCCTCCAAGGGGCAATCCGTGGCGCAGCAGAATCAAACGGTCGTATTTTGAATTTTGCAACGCCTTGGGATGGGAGCTGCTAGTAATCCAGGGATTTAGGGCGGTTAGCACCAGATCAAGGGGCAGCTGGGCTGGGCTGCCGAGCTGGTTTTGGTGACCGATTGGGATATAAGCCAAATCAGTGATCCCTTCACCCCAGGCCACCCCAATACCCACCAGTTCAGCTTGGAAAGGGTTGAGGCTGGTGGTTTCTGTATCTAAAGCAATTGGTGCCTTGAAATCAGTGTAAGTTAGTAATTTTGCTACTAAGCAATCAAGAGCTGCAGCTGTTGAAATTATCTGAGGTTCTAACGTGTGTGATTCATTAAACTTTTCTTCTGCAGATTCGTTCTCTTCACCCTTAGTACTTGGATTTTCCTTGGGTAGTGTGTTTACGTTGTTGGCTTGTTCTGGTTTTTCTAGAGAAAATAGCTGGGCAAAGTTCACTACCTGTTTAACGAGGCTGTGAAGTTCTAAATCCTCTAAGTTGCTACTAAGTTGATCTGATTTTACAGTTCCAAGCTGCAGCCTTGGTTCTGCTGGCAGGGGCACATCTATAAGGATTTCAGCCAGCATTCTTGAGCGGTAGGCATTTTCTCGATCGGCCCTTAATTTCTCAATCAATGCCCCTTTGAGGCTGCCATTGCAATCTTTTGGGCCTTTTAATTGCTCAAGAGCGGCATAAATACCATCCACATCTTGAAATTCTTTTAGCAAATTGATTGCAGTTTTTGGGCCAACTCCTTTAACTCCTGGGATGTTGTCTGAACTGTCGCCTGTGAGGGCCTTCAGATCCACCACTTCTTCTGGGGTAACCCCCAGTTTGGCGATAACCCCTTCGCGGCGAATTTCCGTGGGGCCGCTGTTTTTTGCATAGGGGCCACCCCCCATGTAAAGCACAGAAATATCGCGCTGGTCGTCTACCAGTTGAAATAGATCGCGATCGCCTGAGAGGATTCGCACCCGCCAGCCTTCTGTTGCAGCACGGTTTGCCAAGGTGCCGAGCACATCGTCTGCTTCATAACCCGGTGCCATTACGAGGGGGATATCAAGGCTTTCTTTAAGAATTTGTTGCAGATTTGCAAGGTCACTAAAGAAATGTTCTGGTGCCACATCTCGATGGGCCTTATAAGTTTCATCTGCCTTATGGCGAAAGGTTGGTTCAGCGGTATCAAATGCCACTACCAAACCATCTGGTTTTAATGGTTTGCAGTTATCAAGCAATGCTTTTAAAAAGCCATAGGTAACACTTGTGGGCACCCCAGCCTTTGTGCTCAACCCGCCTTCGCCACCTTTTGAGAAAGCATAAAAGCTACGAAAAGCCAGTGAATGGCCATCAATTAACAGCAGTAAAGGTTTGCTCAATGTGAATCCCAACTTTCAACTTGAACCAGCACTGCTGCGGCGCAATTAATAGCTTCGCTTGAATATCGGGTACTTGTGGCCATTCTGCTTAGGGGCTTCAGCCTCAATTGCTCACAGGCTTGAGTGGGTACTCCAAGTTCCAAAATTGCACCTTTTAAAGCTTTCTCAGCAGATTGAGAAGAAAAAAAACAGGCTTGTGCAAAGAAACCTTGGCTTGCCGCTAATCGGGCCATTTCTAGATAATTCATCAATTGTGTTTATAGAGGATCACGGCTTCAGCAAAAATTGCACGCCAGCTGGGGCTTTGTGTTTCAGCGCCAGCGTCTATTTGGGTTTTACCCACCGCATGGCACCTGCTCCGCATTTGCTCGAGCCAAGCCTGATGCCGTTCCTGCCTGTAGCAAGCCAGTTGGGATAGCTGAACCATTAATTAAGTTTAATTCCTCCCGCTCCTGCATTCTGGGGTGATGAGTGCAGATCGCCTTGGCTTGCTTTGGGGCGTAACGATTGCCACTGGTGCATCGGCGCAATTGATTGCACGCCTCACCAGCCTGCCTGGTGTGGTGATTTTACTAGCTAGCGGATTGATAGTTGGGAGGGCTGGATTTCATTGGATTGAACCACTGGATCTTGGTTCCAGCCTTGGCACGGTGGTGGGTTTATTGGTGAGCTTGGTGCTTTTTGATGGTGGTTTGAATCTGCGCTTGCCTGGTGGTGAATTAAAAAATGCGGTGCTGCGCATTGTGCTTGTGCGCTTTGTGGTTGCCCTTATTGCTGGTTTGATAGCAGCCCATTGGTTAGCAGGTTTGAATTGGCCCTTGGCAGCTGTTTTTAGCGCCATCGTGTTGGCAACAGGTCCAACTGTGGTGAACCCATTGGTGCAACAAATGCGCCTGCGCCCCCCCCTTGGGGAGTTGCTTGAAGGGGAAGGTTTAGTGCTGGAACCAATAGGTGCGGTATTGGCATTGATGTTGCTGGAATTGTTATTAGGTGATTTGCAGAGCTGGCAAGGGGTGGCACAGGGCTTACTGCTGCGGCTGGGGTTTGGTTTATTAGTTGGTTCTCTGAGTGGGCTTTTTCTTTCTGAAATCTTTCGACGGCTACCAAATGAAACCGATTTGTTGGGGTTACGGCTGCAATTAAGCCTTGGAGTTTTGCTGTTGATGTTTACAAGTTGTGAGGCCTTCCTGCCGGAATCAGGTTTACCAGCGGCAGTTGCTGCTGGTGTTGTGGTGGGTCGCAGGCCATCCACAGCTATTGAACAACTAGATGGCTTAATTGGGCAGTTAGCTCAATTAGCAATCACCTTGTTATTTCCGTTGCTAGCGGCTGATTTGTCTTGGCGAGAACTAAGCCCTTTGGGTTTGGGCGGTGTGGGTTGTGTGTTGGTGTTGATGCTGCTGGAGCGGCCCCTAGCTATTTCTGTTGCCACTTTTGGCTTGCCGCTAGATGGCGCTCAACGGCTGCTGATCACTTGGTTAGCGCCGCGGGGCATCGTTACTGCAGCTGTTGCCAGCTTGTTTGCAATTCGCTTAGAGCAGGCGGGAATTTCAGGGGCTGGGCGGTTGCAAGGATTGGTTTTTTTAACAATTTTAATGACCGTTGGTTTGCAAGGGCTTAGTGCACCATGGCTAGCAAAAAAATTGGGCTTAGTGGAATTAGAGCCAGCAACGCTGCAAGCGGAGGAGGTCGTCGCCACTACTGTTGAGTAACAACCAAGTCTCGATTAGATCCGGCCCTTGTAAACGCCCAAGCAGGGCTGCGCGCAAACTTTTCATCAATAAACCTTTTTTAATACCTGCTGCCTCGCAGGTTTGGTTGATTAATTGTTGGGCGCTGCTGCTATCGATTGGATGATCTGGAATTGATGCCAACAGGGCCTGGAGGCCTGAAATTGCGTAAGGAATTTGGAGTTGGGAAAGGGCTTCTGGTGTTAATTCTGGTTGCTCAAAAAAAGGTTTTGCCTGCTCTACCCCATCGGCGAGAAGGGTGAGAGATGGGCCAAGCAAGTTGCATAGTTTTAAGCGCCAGGCCAATGATTTTTGTTCAATAGCAAAGTTGGCGGCTTGCCAAAGAGGCTGTAATTGCTGCTCGAGCTGTTCACTGCCAAGTTCATGGAGCACCTGGCCGTTTAGCCAATTTAATTTATCCCAATCAAAACGGGCTCCAGCTTTATTTACTCGATCAAAATCAAATACAGCGGCGGCTTGTTGCAGTGTGAAACGTTCCCCCATCCCATCTGGGGCAGACCATCCAAGGAGGGTCATGTAGTTGGCCAGAGCAGCTGCTGTATATCCCATGGCTTGAAAATCTGCCACGGATGTAACACCATCACGTTTTGATAGTTTTTTGCCCTCTTGGTTAAGGATTAATGGGGTGTGAGCAAATTCAGGAATCGCTAAATTCAAGGCCTCATAAAGCAGTAACTGCTTCGCGGTATTGGCGATATGGTCTTCGCCGCGAATCACATGGCTTATCGCCATAGCGGCATCATCCACAACCACCACAAGGTTGTAGAGGGGATCACCGATTTGATCTGCAGCGGCGCGGCGGGCAATTACCATGTCGCCGCCAAGATCAGCACCAGCCCAGCGCATCTCCCCCCGCACCAGATCACTCCAGGTGATGCTGCGTTGATCATCAATGCAAAAGCGGATAGTTGCTTGGCGGCCGGCAGCGCTGAATTCCTGCTGTTGGGCCAAGCTCAAATTACGGTGGCGATTGTCGTAACGAGGAGCTTGCTTTAAAGCTGCCTGCTGCTCCCGCATGGCAGTTAATTCAGCTTCAGTTGCAAAACAGCGATAGGCATGGCCTGAATCAAGCAACTGTTGAATTGCGCTGCGATGTTCAGCGATGCGTGCACTTTGAATTACGGGTTCAGCATCCCAATCAAGGCCAAGCCATTGCAAACCTTCAAGAATATTTGCGGTGAAGGCTGGATTGCTGCGTTCTTTATCGGTGTCTTCGATGCGCAGTAAAAATTCGCCTCCATGGCGCCGAGCAAAAAGCCAATTAAAAACTGCGGTGCGGGCAGTGCCGATATGAAGGGTGCCGGTGGGGCTCGGCGCAAGCCGAACGCGAACGGGTTTAGCCGCTGAACCGGAATCCATGGATAGTTTGGGGTTTTAAACGGGACTGACGGGATTCGAACCCGCAACTTCCGCCGTGACAGGGCGGTGCTCTAACCGATTGAACTACAGTCCCATGTTGAGAATTAAGGCCGTTGATTCACATCAATAAAACTTCAAATTGTTGCCGTTCAGTTATTGCTGACCAGTTAAAAAATGAAGAAAAAATTTAAGATGAGGTTCAGTGGGGCTTTCTGGTTTGCTGGCATATCCCGTGAGGGAAAAATCATTATCGCGGTTTGGGGTGCCAGCCGTCAACTGCTTATCGATTCAAGCTTGATCAAAGCTTGAACAAGGTCTTGGATTGTTTCTGGCTTAGCTGGTTTTTGGAATGTAGCCAACAGTTCACGGCCCAAAACAGTGCAGCCAAGGTATGAAAATTGTTGCCGCATTGCAATTAAAACCCTGCCACCACCACCACCGCTATGGCTGGCAAGGGCAACTGGGCGTTGATTAAAAAGTTCTCTGAAATCACTGCTGGCAACTGAAAGCCAAGCGATGGCGTTGCTGAGGGTTGGCGGGGTTAAACCGTTGTATTCAGGTGAGCAAATAAAAATACCTTTATGTGAATGCAAAGCATTTTGTAATTCAACAAGGCCATCTCCAGCCCCCTTTTCTTTTACGCCAGGATGAAATAAAGGCAAATTTAAGCTGCATAAATCAAGGACATTGCAATTAACGCCTTGAGCTTTTGCTTCGCTTTCGATTAAACGAGCTAGTTCAAGATTGTTGCCACTACTGGCTGTGATGATCAGCATCAGGGGCGAAACCCAGCGGGCTCGATCAAACGCACTTGATTCCCCCGGGCGGTGAATTCCCTGCCTTGGTCGCTTTGTACTACAACACGACCACCAGATTTCACTCGAATCACGCGAGCGCGAACCCAACCAAGGGCCGCAGACTCAAGCACTTTGACAACATCACCAGGCTGCAGATCCAATTCCATAATCTCCTCAGTTTCAGGCCTAATAAATGGAGCTAGGTGCATCGAACGCGCCGTGGAGGACTTGAACCCCCGACATCAGGTTTTGGAGACCTGCGTTCTACCAACTGAACTAACGACGCAGGAGGCGATGCACCTCCACCGCTGCCAACCCTAAGTTGAAGCGGTGATTAGCGATCGAAACGCTGCTTCACCCTGGTAGCTTTGCCTACCCGATCACGTAAGTAGAATAGCTTGGCACGCCTTACCTTGCCGCGACGCTCCACATTGATACTTGCCACCTGAGGGCTGTGGAGCATGAATACCCGCTCCACGCCGATACCCTGGAAAATACGCCGAACTGTGATGGTTTGGTGCATTCCGCCATGGCGTTTGGCGATCACTACGCCCTCATAGGGCTGGATACGTTCCTTATTGCCTTCACTAATCCTTACGCCAACCTTTACGGTGTCGCCCACATAAATGTCGGGTAAGTCTGTTTTGAGTTGGCTGCTTTCAAAAAAGCTCATCAACTCAGCAGCGCTTAATTTGCGCTTTTTTGTTGCTGGTGTTTCTTGAGATGCAACTTCAGAGACAGGAGCTTCAGCTGCTGGGGCCTCGGCTGTGGTGGTCTCGTTAGTGATCTCTGCGGCTGTTTCCTCTGCGGTCATTGCGAAATAAGCAACCCCTGTATGGGTTGCTGCTGCGGGGCCAAACAAAGAGCTTACCTCCCTACGGGGAGGTGGTTTGTTTGCGTAATTTCTGTAGAAGCATCAAGCCACCGCTGCAAAGCATCCACAGCAGACCAAGGCCGTTGAGCAAAACATAAACAGTTTCGCCCCTTGGCCCTAACCATTCCCCCTCGTGCAACACCAAAAGCAGGTGCGCTTGATCACGACTCAAACCGCCCCAATCCCTTAAGAGCCGGTAGCTGGTGCCTGAAATCACCGTGAGCATTAATGGCGTAATCACAAAAGGTGCCAGGCGTTCATGCCAGCGCCGCAGCATTAAAAAGAAGTTGGTCATCGCACTGGATTTCGCAACAGGGGCGTGGCCGTTGATAGCTTGTTAACTCGGGCCTGGATGCCGGTAACTATGAATCTATTTGCTGAACTCTTGGTATCGGCCAAGCCCCAGGCTGGGCCACGCATCCGCCAAAATCGTAGGGGGGTGGAATTGAAGTCCGCTCGGGAAATCACGATCATGCGCCAATCGGGCCGGATTGTTGCAACGGTGCTTAAAGAAATTATGGGGCTCGTGAAACCGGGGATGACTACAGCTGATTTAGATGCATATGCGGAACAACGCATTCGTTCAATGGATGCTGAACCAAGTTTTAAGGGTTACCACGGCTTCAGTGGCAGTATTTGCGCCAGCATTAATAACGAAGTAGTGCACGGAATTCCAAGTGCAAAGCGGCTAATTCGCGACGGCGATTTACTAAAAGTTGATACCGGTGCATTTTTTGAGGGTTATCACGGTGATAGCTGCGTCACAATTTGTGTTGGTGATGCCCCTGCCGCGGCGGTGAAGCTTGCTCGCGTTGCTCAAGAATCCCTATATGAAGGGCTGAAACGCATTAAGGCTGGAAATACCTTGCTTGATATCGCTGGGGCTGTGCAAGATCACGTAGAAGCCAATGGTTATGCGGTGGTGGAGGATTACACGGGCCATGGGGTGGGCCGGAATCTCCATGAAGAACCATCTGTATTTAATTTCCGCACTAATGAATTACCTAATGTGACCCTGCGCGCTGGGATGACATTGGCTGTGGAGCCTATTTTAAATGGGGGCACAAAAGCCTGCCGCACCCTTAAAGATCGCTGGACTGTTGTAACAGAAGACGGCAGTCTTTCTGCTCAATGGGAACACACAGTGCTTGTAACTGAAGAAGGTTGCGAAATCCTCACCGATCGGGAGCTTGTGTAAAGCTGCGGTTGTAAATATTTCTCCCCCATATTGCGATTGGCATTAACAACCAGGTGAGGGGATTTGGGCTTACGATGATTAGTATTTTACCTGCAATTGCCTGTTTCATAACCGCTGCTGCCACCGCTTCAGCTCGCATAAATCCATAGGGGTTTAATGCGGATTTAAATGGACCTAAAACCAAGCGCCGCACAGGGCAGGGGGCATCGAGGCTGCGCAGGCTTAACAACTGCCCCAGGGCCCGCTTGCTGATCTCATACAAGGGGCTCAAAGCCGGATTTACCTCTGCTTCTGAAGTGTTTACCCAAACCTCACGATTTTTAGTGTTTGGGCTGCAACTTTGTAGAAATAGCTCAAGTAGCCGCATGGCGCTGAGGGTGTTTACCTCAAGGCTTGCGATGGCGGCCGCTGTATCCCGTGCCCCGATTTTATTAATGCCGTGGTTAATCACAAGGATTTCCACTTCCTGCAGCGTTTGGGCAAGCTTTTCTTCTTCTCCCACTCGCCAACTAATCGTTTCCAGCGGCACCGCTTGGCCGTTTGCGTTGATTAGTTGCAACGGCTCATCGCTATGGCGTAGGGCTATTAATTCAGCCCCCTGCAGCTGAAATTGCGTTAATAAAGCCCTGCCAAAACTGCCGCCAGCCCCTGTAACAGCACATTTCTTCCCACTAAAAGCGCCAATAACCACTTTTGCACCAGTTCGAACAGTAGATTTTCCTACTAATTAATCCTGCCGCCATGGGCTATCCCAGCGCCACCCTATTGGTGGGATCCTGTGAACCTTTCAGCGGAAAATCTGCCCTTGTGATGGGCTTGGCGCAACAATTTCGTAATCGTGGCTTGCCTTTTCGGTATGGCAAACCTCTGGCCACCAGTTTGGAGCAGCAAGGCGCAAGCGAACCTCTTATCGACGACGACGTGCGTTTTGTTGGTGAATTCTTCTCATTGCCCGATGCCGCCCAACTCACATCCCTGAAAGCGATTGCTTCAAGTACTGCCGAGCAGCAGTTACTCACGGGCCACCAGGTGGATGCAACAGCTGTGAGCAAGGAACTGGCAGCAATGCTTGGCGTGGCGGAGGGCATCACTCTGCTGGAAGCAGCTGGATCTCTTAGCGAAGGTTTGTTGTTTGGCTTAAGCCTGCCGCAATTAGCCACAGGCTTAAATGCGCCGGTATTGATTGCCCATGCTTGGGAGGATGCCCGCAGCGTTGAACCATTGCTGCAGGCCAAAGCCCAATTGGGTAACCAGCTACTGGGAGTGGTGTTGAACAACATCGATCCCGCCAAGATTGAAGCTGTGGAACGGGCGGTGCCGGCCCTTGAGGCCCTTGGCTTACACGTTTATGGCCTTCTGCCCCGCAGCCCCTTGTTGCGCAGTGTGACGGTTGGGGAATTAGTGCAACGGCTTGGTGCCGAGATGCTCTGCTGCCGTGAACGCAAGGATCTGCTAGTTGAAACCTTGAGCATTGGTGCCATGAATGTGAATTCCGCGATGGAATTTTTCAGGCGTCAGCGCAATATGGCCGTGGTAACGGGGG